>Ga0302324_100000019_pt1 | contig 349504 bp, 329 predicted proteins | sample Palsa_T0_1_FD_201949 | JGI IMG/M metagenome (GOLD analysis project Ga0302324, IMG submission 201949) | Peat permafrost microbial communities from Stordalen Mire near Abisko, Sweden - Palsa_T0_1 | ecosystem: Environmental > Terrestrial > Soil > Palsa > Peat permafrost | place: Sweden: Abisko... | reverse complement strand
TGTCCGGCACCGGCACGCTGACGAGCAAGAATGTCGGCGCCGAGAACCTATCCTCTCTGGGCACCCTGAGCTTGGGCAACGGCACCGGCCTTGCCAGCAACTACACCCTGGTCGGCGGCACCGATGCCGTGACCGTCACCCCGGCGACGCTCATCTACACGGCCGCTTCGGCGAGCCAGCAGTATGGCGTCACTCCGTCGGGCTTGACCGGCACGGTGAGCGGATTCGTGGGCACCGACATTCTCGGCACGGCCACCACCGGCACCACGGCATTCGCCACCACCGCGACCTCGAGCAGCAATGTCGGGCTGTATGCCATCAACGGCAGCGGCTTGACCGCGGATAACGGCAACTACAATTTTATCCAAGCGGCGGCGAACGCCACCGCGCTCACCATCACGCCGGCGATCGTCTCGCTCGCGGGCACGCGGACCTACGATGCGGCGACCGACGCTGCGGCGGGTATTTTTGGCGCCGCCGGGACGGTGAGCGGTGTCAATGGCCAGAACCTCGTGCTGTCGGGCGCGGGCACGCTGGCGAGTAAAAATGTCGGCGCCGAGAATGTATCCTCGCTCGGCACTCTGAGCTTGGGCAACGGCACGGGCCTTGCCAGCAATTACACTCTGGTCGGCGGCACCGATGCGGTGACCGTCACGCCGGCGACGCTCACCTACACGGCTGCCTCGGCGAGCCAGCAGTATGGCGTCACTCCGTCGGGCTTGACCGGCACGGTGAGCGGATTCGTGGGAAGCGACGGCTTGGCCAATGCCACCACCGGCACCACGGCGTTCGCCACCCTCGCGACCTCGAGCAGCAATGTCGGCCTGTATGCCATCAACGGCGGCGGCTTGACCGCGGATAACGGCAATTACACGTTCGTGCAGGCGGCGCCGAATGCCACCGCACTCACCATCAATCCGGCCATCGTCTCGCTCGCGGGCACGCGGACCTACGACGCGGCGACCGATGCTGCGGCGGCCATCTTCGGATCGAGCGGCACGGTGAGCGGCGTCAACGGCCAGAATCTCGCGCTGTCCGGCACCGGCACGCTGACGAGCAAGAATGTCGGCGCCGAGAACCTATCCTCTCTGGGCACCCTGAGCTTGGGCAACGGCACCGGCCTTGCCAGCAACTACACCCTGGTCGGCGGCACCGATGCGGTCACCGTTTCCCCGCTCGGCATCACGGTCACGGGAACCGGCACGAATCGGGTGTACGACGGCACCGTCACCGATGCGGTCACACTCTTGGGCAGCGGCGTGCTCGCCGGGGATAACGTCACCTTCTCCGATACCTCGGCCACTTTCGCCAACAAGAACGTCGGCACCGGCTTGACCGTATCGATCGTCGGCATCACGGATGGCGGCACCGATGCCGGCAACTACACGTTGAATAACACCACCGCGACGACCACCGCCAACATCACACCGCTGGCGATCACGGTGAACGGCACGGGCGCCAACAAAGTATATGACGGCACCGTCATCGACGCCGCGACACTCGCCAGCGGCGGCGTGCTTGCCGGCGATAGCGTCACCTTCTCGGACATCTCCGCCACCTTTGCCAACCAGAATGTCGGCACCGGCAAGACGGTGACCATCACAGGCATCAGCGCAGGCGGCACCGATGGCGGCGACTACACCGTCAACGCAACCGCGACCTCCACGGCGAATATCACACCCGCCACGCTGATCTACACGGCCGCTTCGGCGAGCCAGGCCTACGGCACCACGCCGTCGGGCCTGAGCGGCTCGGTGAGCGGCTTTGTGGCCGGCGAGACGCTCGCCTCCGCCACCACCGGCACCGCCGCTTTCGCCACGAGCGCGACCTCGAGCAGCAATGTCGGTCTCTATGCCATTAACGGCAGCGGCCTGGCGGCCGACAACGGCAACTACACCTTTACGCAGGCAGCGGCCAATGCCACGGCGTTGATCATCAATCCGGCCATCCTCAGTCTCTCAGGAACACGGACCTACGATGCCGCTCAAGATGCCGCCGCAGGCATCTTCGGATCGGGCGGCACGGTGAGCGGCGTCAACGGCGAGAACTTGGCGCTCGGCGGAAGCGGCACGCTCACCAGCAAGAACGCCGGCAGCGAGGCGCTCTCTTCCTTGGGTACTTTGAGCTTGGCCAACGGCACCGGCCTTGCGAGCAACTACACACTGGTGGGCGGCACCGATGCGGTGCTCGTCACCCCGGCGCAGCTCACTTACACGTCCGCCCCGGCGAGCCAGTCCTACGGCACCACGCCGTCGGGCCTCACAGGCTCGGTGAGCGGTTTTGTCGGCGGCGAGACGCTCACCTCCGCCACCACCGGCGCCGCCGCCTTCGCCACGACCGCGACCTCGAGCAGCAATGTCGGCCTGTATGCCGTCAACGGCGGCGGCTTGACGGCCGACAACGGCAACTACACGTTCAACCAAGCGGCGGCCAATGCCACGGCGTTGACCATCAATCCGGCCATCGTCAGTCTCTCGGGAACGCGCACCTACGATGCGGCGCTGGATGCCGCCGCCGGCATCTTCGGACCGAGCGGCACGGTGAGCGGCGTCAACGGCGAGAGCTTGGCGCTGTCCGGCAGCGGCACGCTCACCAGCAAGAACGCCGGCAGCGAAGCACTCTCCTCCTTAGGCACCTTGAGCTTGAGTAACGGCACTGGCCTTGCAAGCAACTACACTCTCGTCGGAGGCGCCGATGCAGTAATCGTCACGCCGGCGCAGCTGACCTACACCGCCGCCTCGGCGACGCAGTCCTACGGCACCACGCCGTCGGGCTTGAGCGGCGCAGTGAGCGGTTTTGTCGGCGGCGAGACGCTCGCCTCCGCCACCACCGGCGCCGCCGCCTTCGCCACCACCGCGACCTCGAGCAGCAATGTCGGGCTCTACTCGATCAACGGCGGCGGCTTGACCGCCGATAGCGGCAACTACACCTTCACGCAGGCAGCTGCCAATGCCACGGCGCTTGCCATCAATCCGGCCGTCGTCAGTCTCTCGGGAACGCGCACCTACGATGGCGCACAAGGAGCCGCCGCCGGCATCTTCGAGTCGAGCGGCACAGTGAGCGGCGTCAACGGCGAAAACCTGGCGCTGTCCGGCAGCGGCACGCTGGCCGGCAAGAACGCCGGCAGCGAGACGCTATCGTCCTTGGGTACCTTGAGCTTGAGTAACGGCACCGGCCTTGCCAGCAACTACACCCTGGTCGGCGGCAGCGATGCGGTGATCGTCACGCCGGCGCAGCTAACCTACACGGCCGCTGCGGCGAGCCAGACCTACGGCGCCACACCCTCCGGACTCAAGGGCTCGGTGACGGGATTCGTCGCCGGTGAGACGCTCGCCTCCGCCACCAACGGCACCGCGGCTTTCGCCACGAGCGCGACCTCGAGCAGCAACGTGGGGCTCTACTCGATCAACGGCGGCGGCTTGACGGCTGATAACGGCAACTACACGTTCAACGAAGCGGCCGGCAACGCCACGGCGTTGACCATCAATCCGGCCATCATCAGTCTCTCAGGAACGCGCACCTACGACGCGGCTTCCGATGCGGCCGGGATTGTCTTCGGATCGAGCGGCACGCTCGCCACCGGGATCGGCTCCCAGACGCTATTGCTGAACGGCAGCGGCACGCTCGCCGGCAAGAATGCCGGCAGCGAGACACTCTCCTCCCTGGGTACCTTAAGTCTGGCTAACGACACGGGCCTCGCGAGCAACTACACGCTGGTCGGCGGCACCGATGCGGTCACCGTTTCCCCGCTCGCTATCTCGGTCACGGGAACCGGCACCAATCGGGTGTACAACGGCACCGTCGCCGATGCGGTCACCCTGTCGAGCAGCGGCGTGCTCGCCGGCGACAGCCTGACCTTCTCCGATGCCTCGGCCAGTTTCGGCAACAAGAATGTCGGCACCGCCAAGACGGTGTCGATCGTCGGCATTACGGACAGCGGCGCCGAGGCCGGCAACTACACCTTGAATGGCACCACCGCGACCACGACCGCCAATGTCACGCCGGCGCTGCTGACGGCGACCGCGAACACGGCCACCGATGCGGGCGGAAAAGTGCCGCCCTTGAGCGGCACGATCAGCGGTTTCGTGTCCGGCGATACTCTGGCCAATGCAACGACGGGCACGTTGGCGTGGTTGACTGATGCGCCTGCGAACCCCGCCGTCGGTGCCTACGCCATCGATGCAACAGGGCTCACCGCGGCGAACTACATCCTCGTACAGGCCGCGGCAAATGCCGACGCGCTCAAGGTCACTGCGATGCCCGCGCCGGCCGTGACTGACCGCGTTTACGGACTGCTCGGCCTGTCCCTCGCCCCCGATGCGATCGCGACTCCCTATGGCGTGGGTTCGAACAACGAATACGGCAACAACACCGGCAATGAGAGGCAGGATCCTGATCCGACCGACGCCAATCGACGTCTGACCGATTTCAGCGGACGGCTGGCGCTCAGGGTCGTCGCGGGCGGCGTGCGTCTACCCACGGAAGCCATCAACTCAGAAGCCGCGAAATGAGAGCCTGGCACGCCGTGCAGCGCGCTCGCTTGCCGCAGCGCTGCCTGGGCTTTTTTTTGGCGCTGGCGGTTGCCGTCGGCACGGCCAACGCGCAGTCCCTACCCGGCAGCGGCGAACTCCTGCAGCAGGCACCGCGTCCCCTGGTAACGGCGCCCTCCTCGAGTACCGGACTCATCCTGCAGCAGCCTCAAGCCGGCCAGCCGGATGACAGTTCACCGTTTTTAGTCCGGCGCATTGCGATCACCGGCAACACGTTGTTGAGCACATCCGAACTGCATTCGCTGGTGGAGTCGAGTGAAGGAAAGATGTTGAATTTTTCCTATCTCGAGGCCTTGGCGGCGCTCATCACCAAGCATTACCAGGAACATGGCTATCTGTTGTCGCGAGCCTATATACCCGCCCAAACGATCAACGATGGAACCGTGCGCATCGCCGTGCTGGAGGCGCGCTACGGAGCGGTCGTGCTCACCAATACCAGCAAGCTTTCCGATGCGCTGCTGAAATCGTATTTTGCGCCATTGCAACCTGGACAATCGGTCGTTGAAGGACCGCTCGAGCGCAGCTTGCTCCTGGTCGCGGACGTTCCGGGTGCCGTGGTGAGCTCGACGCTTGCGCCGGGCGCAGCCACTGGCACGTCCGACCTCAAGGTCTCAGCGGCCCCGGGGGCGCCTTATAGCGGCTACGCCGCGCTCGACGATGCAGGAAACCGCTACACCGGCCAGACTCGCATCAGCGGCGCCATCAACATCAACGATCCGCTTCACCAGGGCGATGTGCTCAGCGTGATGGGCATGACGGCGGGGTCGGACCTCATGTACGGGCGGCTCGGCTACCAAACGCTCCTCGACAACGGCTTCGGCACCAGCGTAGGCGGCGCAGTGTCCGGTTTGTACTATCACCTGGGCGACAGCGCGGCGGACCTTCATGCTCATGGCATCGCCCAGGTGGAAACTCTGACGGTGATGCAGCCCTTCATTCGCAGCACGGCGGGCAATCTGTTCATGCAGGTCGCCATCGACAGCAAGCAATTGCGCGACGAGATCGACGTGACCGACATTCACACCGACCGTGACACGAATGCGCTGACGCTGACCCTCGCCGGAGATCGCCGTGATGCCGGTGGCATTTCCAATATGAACTTAAGCTTGAGCGTCGCTGATCTTAGTTTTGAGAACGCCGCGGCGGAGAGCGCCGATGCGGTGGCCGCGAGAACTCGCGGTGTGTACGATAAATTCACTCTGTCCGTGGCCCGGCTGCAATCGCTGAGCGCGTCGAACAGCTTGTATGTCGCACTCAACGGCCAGTTGGCCAACAAGAATCTCGATTCCTCGGAACAGATCTTTCTCGGCGGGCCGAACAGCGTACGCGCATATGACGTGGGTACGGTTGGGGGCGCACAGGGCGGCCTCGCCTCCGTGGAGTTGCGCCACAATTTCGATGTGAGAAGTACCGGTGCCTGGCAGGGGATTGCATTCGTGGACAGCGGCATCGTGCAAATCTACAAAGACCCGCTCGGCCCCGGCGAGAACCGGGCGACGCTCTCCGGTGCGGGGGTAGGGCTCAACTGGATTGGACCCAAGGGCTGGACCGCCACCGCCGCGGTCGCCACGCCGATAGGAGGCACTCCTGCGCTCGCCGGCGATACCTCATCCACCCGGCTGTGGGTGGAGGTCCGCAAGGCCTTCCTTGGGAAGCCGAAATCTCAATAAGGCGCCGACGTTTCCGCGGAAAAAGTCCGCGTCAGAACGGAATATCGTCGTCGAAATCTTCCTTGCCGCCGGCCGGCGCCGGTGCCGGCGATTGATCGAAGTCGTCGCGTGGCGGTGCGCTCGCGCCGCCGCCCCGTTCCGCGCCGCCGCCCATGGCTCCGGCCCCGCCGGCACGGCCGCCCAGCATTTGCATATTGTCCGCGATGATCTCGGTGGTAAACCGGTCGTTACCCTGCTTGTCCTGCCACTTTCGGGTCCGCAATTTACCCTCGACGAACACCTGCGAACCTTTGCGCAGGTACTCGGCGGCGATTTCCCCCAGCCGGCCGAACAGCGCGATGTTGTGCCACTCCGTCCGCTCCTGCTGCGCGCCCGAGGTCTTGTCCTTCCATGACTCGCTGGTGGCGATACGGATATTCGTGACCGTCATGCCGCTCGGCATGGAGCGGGTTTCAGGATCTGCACCCAGGTTACCGACCAGAATGACTTTATTGACTCCGCGCGCCATGGCTTACCCCTCAAGTTTGAATGACATATTGTACACGCGCACGCCGCCCCCAAATCCTCGGGAATGAGCCGTGCTTATCGAGAAATTCGCCGTCGATATTGCAGCGAAGCTCTGCAACGTCTTGATTTCGTTCGACTGCGGCTTAAGGCGTGCGGCCGCCCGCGATTTCGCCGCGACGGGTACACCGCCTCCCTTGACGCCGGGCGTATAGTAATTGGTTACATGCAAAAAATCCGCATCAGGGGTGCCCGCACCCACAACCTCAAGAACATCGATCTCGACCTGCCTCGGGATCAGCTCATTGTTTTGACCGGTCTATCGGGGTCCGGCAAGTCTTCCTTGGCATTCGACACGATTTACGCCGAAGGTCAGCGGCGCTACGTGGAATCGCTGTCGACCTACGCCCGTCAATTCCTGTCCATGATGGAGAAGCCGGACATCGACACCATCGAGGGGTTGTCCCCGGCCATCTCGATCGAGCAAAAATCGACCTCGCACAATCCGCGCTCCACGGTGGGCACGGTGACGGAAGTCTATGACTATCTGCGCCTGTTGTACGCCCGCGCGGGCACGCCGCGCTGCCCGGATCACGAGATCGATCTCGCCGCGCAAACCGTGAGCCAAATGGTCGACGCGGTACTTTCGCATCCGGAGGGCACCGCGTTGATGCTGCTCGCGCCCGCCATCGCGGAGCGCAAGGGCGAGCACGCCGAGCTCATCGAAGAGTTGCGGGCCGGCGGTTTCGTGCGCGCGCGGATCGACGGCGACGTGGTGGAACTTGACCAGGCGCCGAAGCTCGATGTTCGGCGCAAACACACGGTCGAGGCCATCATCGATCGATTCAAAGTGCGGCCTGACTTGGGTCAGCGCCTCGCCGAATCATTTGAAACCGCATTGCGGCTCGGAGCCGGGGTGGCGCGGGTCGCCTACATGGACGGCTCGAAGCGGCCCGAGCTCGTGTTCTCCAACAAATTCGCCTGTCCCATCTGCAATTACTCGCTGAGCGAACTCGAGCCCCGCCTGTTCTCGTTCAACAGCCCCATCGGCGCCTGCCCGAGCTGCGACGGACTCGGCACACAGGAGTTTTTCGATCCCGCGAAGGTCGTGGCCAATCCGCATCTCTCGCTCGCCGGCGGCGCGGTGCGCGGCTGGGATCGGCGCAACGCCTACTATTTCCAGCTGATTCAATCGTTGGCGCGGCACACCAAATTCGACATCGAAGCGCCGTTCGAAAGTCTGCCGCAAAAAATCAGGGATCTGGTGCTGTTCGGCAGCGATGAGGAACAAATCGAATTCAAGTACCTCGACGGCAAAGGCGGCACGGTCAAGCGCAAGCATTCCTTCGAAGGCATCGTCAAGAATCTCGAACGCCGCTTCAAGGAAACCGAGTCGGTGACGGTGCGCGAGGAATTGGCCAAGTACCGGTCTTCGCGCGCCTGCCCCGAGTGTCACGGAACACGGCTCAATCGGGCCGCCAGGAACGTATTCGTCGACGGCGAGAGCGCGCCCGAAGTTTCGTCGCTGTCCGTGGACCGCGCCATCGAGTTCTTCTCGAAGCTGAAGCTCAAGGGTTGGCGCGGCGAGATCGCCGTGAAGATCGTCAAAGAGATCGGCGACCGTCTCGGATTTCTCGCCAATGTGGGCCTCGGGTATCTCACGCTCGACCGCAGCGCCGACACCTTATCGGGCGGCGAGGCGCAGCGCATTCGCCTCGCGAGCCAGATCGGTTCGGGCCTGGTCGGGGTCATGTACATTCTCGACGAGCCTTCCATCGGGCTGCACCAGCGCGACAATCAGCGGCTGCTCGACACGCTGGTCAATCTGCGCGATCTCGGCAACACGGTGATCGTCGTGGAGCACGATGAAGAGGCGATCCGGCAAGCCGACTATGTCGTGGATTTGGGCCCCGGCGCAGGCGTGCACGGCGGCATGATCGTGGCGCAGGGCACCGCCGCTGAGGTCGCCGCCCATCCCGATTCGATCACCGGACAGTATCTCTCCGGCCGCCGCCGCATCGAACTCCCGCGGGCGCGGCGCACGCCCGACCCGAAGCGCATGTTGCGGGTGAGCGGAGCCACGGCTAACAATCTGAAGGACGTCACTGCGGAGTTTCCGCTGGGACTCATGACCTGCGTCACCGGAGTGTCGGGATCCGGCAAATCGACCTTGGTGAATGACACCCTGTTTCGCGCGGTGGCGACGCAGCTCAATCATGCCTCGCCGGGTACGGCGCATTTCGAGCGCATCGAAGGATTGGAGTTCGTCGATCGGGTGATCGAAATCGATCAGAGTCCGATCGGCCGCACACCCCGGTCGAATCCCGCGACCTATACGGGACTGTTCGCCCCCATTCGCGAGATCTTCGCCGCCGTGCCGGAATCGCGGGCGCGCGGTTATGAGGCAGGACGCTTCAGTTTCAATGTCAAAGGCGGCCGCTGCGAAGCCTGCCAGGGCGACGGCGTCATCAAAGTGGAGATGCACTTTCTCGCCGACGTCTACGTGCCCTGCGATGTCTGCAAGGGTAAGCGCTACAATCGCGAGACCCTGGAAGTCCGTTTCAAGGGCAAAAATATTCAAGAGATTCTCGACATGACGGTGGAGGATGCGCTGCCGTTTTTCTCCGCGGTGCCGACCGTGCAGCCGAAACTGCAAACACTGCTCGATGTCGGACTCTCGTATGTGCGGCTGGGTCAGAGCGCGACCACTCTGTCGGGCGGCGAAGCTCAGCGGGTCAAGCTTGCCAAGGAACTTTCGAAGCGCGCCACGGGCCGCACGCTCTACATTCTCGACGAACCAACCACCGGTCTGCACTTTGCGGACATTGCGCAACTGCTCGTGGTCTTGCACCGGCTGCGCGATGAGGGCAACACCATCATCGTGATCGAGCACAATCTCGATGTCATCAAGACCGCGGACTGGGTGGTCGATTTGGGGCCGGAGGGCGGCGACGGCGGCGGCCGCATCATTGCGGTCGGCACCCCGGAACAGGTGGCCGCGAATAAATCCTCGTACACCGGCCGCTACTTGCAGGCGGCCTTGCAGCGCGCGCAGTTGGGACCTGCCGCACACGCCGCGCAGCGCAAACGCATGAGCGCTTGATGAGGGGGCTAGCGCCGGCCATCGCTCGCGGCATGCTCCCCATCCTCTCGAGGTTGAATCCCGAGCTCGCTCACGATTTGGGTTTGACCGGCTTGCAGCTCATGCGGCCCATCTGGCCCGTCGCAAAGTTCCCGGCCGCGTTGGCGGTATCGTGTCTCGGATTCAAGTTCGCTCATCCGCTCGGGCTCGCGGCCGGTTTCGACAAAAACGGCGATTATTTGGACGCGCTCGGCGCGCTCGGATTCAGCCATATCGAGTTGGGCACGGTGACGCCCCGGCCGCAGCCGGGGAATCCGAAACCGCGCATGTTTCGCGTGCCGCAAACCGCGGCATTGGTGAACCGCATGGGGTTCAACAACAAAGGCGTCGATCACTTGGTGGCGCGGCTCGCGCGCAGCAGCTACCAAGGGATTCGCGGCATCAGCATCGGCAAGAACGCCGATACGCCCATCGAAGATGCCGCCGCCGACTATGCGGCCTGCATGAACAAGGTGTACCACCACGCCGATTACATCGCGGTGAATGTCTCCTCTCCCAACACGGCGCGGTTGCGCGAATTGCAAGAGCGCGGCGGTCTGGAAAGAGTCTTCGGCTCCCTCCTCGAGGCACGCTCGCATCTCGAAGCACGCCACGGCAAACGGGTGCCGCTGCTGGTCAAGGTGGCGCCGGACCTCGACGCCGCTCAAGTGTCGATGCTGGCCGCGGACTTGCGCTCGCTCACCGTCGACGGCGTCATCGCCACGAACACCTCGAGCGACCTGGCGGCGCTCGGCGCCGCGCGGCCGGGCGGGCTTCCGGGTGGCCTCAGCGGCGCGCCGCTGCATGAACGCTCGCTCGCCGTAATCTCTCGATTGCGGGCAGAATTGGGCGGGGCCTTTCCCATCGTCGGCGTGGGCGGTATCGTGAGCGCCGAGCATGCGCTGGCGACCCTGCGGGCCGGCGCCAACCTGGTACAGGTCTACACCGGTTTCGCCTACCGCGGACAGGTGCTTCTGGAGGAGATCATGAGTGCGCTCATGCGACCACAACGAGATGATGCGGCGCGGGCCGTGAATGCCTCCCCATGATCGGCGCGGATCTCGTGGATCAGTTTCAGCGCGACGGCGCCGTCCGCCTACCGCAGCTGTGCAGCGCGCAGGAACTCGCGGAACTGCGCTCCGGTATCGACTTGAATCTCGCGCATTTGAGTCCCCGCGCCAAGGTGGCGAGCGATCCCGCCGATCCCGGGCGCTTCGTCGAAGACTTTTGCAACTGGCAGGAGAACCCGCATTATCGGCGCTTCATCTTCGAATCCCCGTTGGCGGAAACCGCAGGGCGTTTGATGAAGAGCACGACGGCTCGTCTCTACCACGATCACATGCTCACCAAGGAACCCGGGACGCGCCAGCCGACGCCGTGGCACCAGGACCAACCCTACTACAACATCGCAGGAAGGCAGAATGTGAGTTTCTGGATTCCCGTCGATCCGGTGAGCCGCGCATCCACCTTGGAGTTCATCGCGGGTTCGCACCGCGGGCCCTGGCTGATGCCGCGCTCGTTCATGGACTCCCAGGCGAAGTGGTTTCCCGAGGGCACGCTCGCCGATCTACCGGATATCGAGGCGCGCCGCGCCGACTACCCCGTGCTGGGCTGGGAACTCGAGCCCGGCGATGCGGTATGCTTTCACATGCTGACGCTGCATGCGGCCCGCGGTGTCGATGGAACTCGGCGGCGACGCGTTTTTTCCGTGCGCTTTTTGGGCGACGATATCACCCATGCACCGCGGCGCTGGAAGACATCGCCGGAATTCCCCGGCTTGACGCAAGAGCTGGCCGCCGGAGCGCCGATGAATCACTCTCTGTTCCCAGAATTGTGGCGCTCGTCATGACGGTCCCGCATGCAGAGGACGCCGGCAACGGCGCCCGGCGCGGCGTTGAGGTGCTCGAGCGATTGCGCACGAATCCCCCGACCATCTGGTATCAGGGTGAACTGGTGCGCGACGTCACGACTCACCCGGCGCTGCGCGGGGGCGTCGCAACGCTCGCGCGGCTTTACGACCTGCAGTGGGAACACGCGGATAAGACCCTGTTCGATTCGCCCTCGAGCGGCCGCAAGGTGGGGCGCTCCTTCATGTTGCCGAAGACCCATCGCGACCTCAACAGCATCTCCGTTGCCATGAAGGTCTGGGAAGATTACACGCACGGCATGATGGGCCGCGTACCCGACTACATCAATCGTGCGATGTCCGGATACGCGGCCGGCGCCGCATTTCTCGGCGAGGTGGATCCGCGCTTCGGCGCCAATGCGATCCGCTACCATGAATATCTGCGTGAACATGACCTCTGCCTCACGCATACCCTCGTTCCCCCGCAGGCAAACCGCGCGGTCAGCGCGGCGCACCAAGCCGATCCCTTTCTCGCGGCGCGCGTCAAGGAGGAAACCGACGCCGGTATCGTCATCCGCGGCTGCAGGATGCTGGCGACGCTGCCGATCTCGGACGAAATCATGGTATTTCCCTCCACGCTGTTGAAGAGCGCCGAAGAGGACGCGCCCTACGCCTTCGGCTTCGCGATCCCGAATCACACGCCGGGCTTGAGATTCATCTGCCGCGAGAGCGTGGATTACGGCCGCTCGCATTTTGATCATCCGCTCGGTTCACGCTTCGAGGAAATGGATGCCGTCGTGATCTTCGACGATGTGTTCGTGCCATGGGAAGCCGTATTGCTGTACCGCGACGTCAACCGCTGCAACCAGGCCTATGCCCGCACCGGCGCGGTCGTGCATATGACCCACCAGGTCGTGGTGAAGAACATCGCCAAGTCCGAGTTCATGCTGGGGCTGGCGCATCTCTTGGTCGACTCCATCGGCGCCGAGGGATTCCAGCACATCCACGAAAAGCTCGCCGAGCTCTGGATCAGCATGGAAACCATGAAGGCGTTCCTGCGCGCTGCGGAGGCGGATGCCGCGCTCGACGAATGGGGCGTCATGCGGCCGGCGTGGAACCCGCTCGACGCGGCGCGCAATCTGTTCCCGCGGCTCTACCCGCGAATGGTCGAGATCATTCAGCAGATCGGCGCATCCGGTCTCGTCGCGATGCCGCTCGAGGCTGATCTCAAAGGGCCTCTGGCGGAGGATATCAAGCACTATTACCAGGCGGCGCGGGCCGAGGCCTTCGATCGCATTCCGCTGTTTCGTCTGGCATGGGACGCCTCCTTGTCGGCATTCGGGTCCCGGCAGGTGCTTTACGAGCGATTTTTCTTCGGCGATCCGGTGCGCATGGCCGGCGCCCTTCTCGCCAGCCACAAGTCCGAGATTCAAGAACGGGCGGAACGCGTGCGGGCATTCGTGCGCGAGGGCCGCGATGAAGCGTTTGCCGCCGCCGGCGGCAAGCCGTGAACATCAGCACCCCGGATTCGAAGGCCTTTCGTGAAGTGCTCGGCCTGTTCCCCACCGGCGTCGCGATCATTGCCACGCGCATCGACGGACAGGATCATGCCATGACGGCGAACGCGGTGTCGTCCCTGTCCCTCGATCCGCCGCTGGTGCTGTTCTGTCCCGCCAAGCGCGCGCGATTCTCGCAGCTGCTGCCGCGCGCATCCGGATTTTCGATCAATTTTCTACGCGATGAGCAGGAAGCGCTGTCGACTTACTTCGCGGGTGTTTGGCAAGAGAGCGCGCCGCCGCGATATCGTTTCGTCGTCGCCGACGGCCTGCCCCGCCTGGAAGGGAGCTTGGCGTCGCTCCTATGCAGCAAGCGCGAGGTGTACGAAGCCGGGGATCACTGGCTGGTGACGCTGGAAGTGCGGCAATTGCACCGCGGCATCGAGCCTTTGCGGCCGCTGTTGTTCTACCGCGGGAAATACCGCCGAGTGGACGCCCGGGATGGAACATCGGCTCCTGATCTTGCGAATAGCGCCGACGAACCCGTGCAGATGTATTACCACGAACCTTAAGAGCGGCGCGGACCTGCGAATCGCCGCCATCGATACGGCGTCTCGCAAGTCCGCGGTTGCAAGTTGAGCAGAGCTCGCGAACGAACTTTAGTTCAGCATCTCGATGGCGTGCCGCACGGAACGCTTGGCTTCGTCGATGTGATGTATCACACGCAGCTGCAGGCCCTGGGTATCCGGCTGATCCTCTTCGCCCGAGACGTCGCGCTTGGCCTGGTCTAAGAGCTCCATGGCCTTGCGGAAGCGGTCATGGCGCGCCAAATGCGCGTCGACCGGCATGTGATCTGCAATGTTCTTGCCGTCCATGATCGCCGCTTGCTTGATCTCGCCGATGGCCCTGTCGATATGCTGGATGGCATGTTCTTCGGCATGATCCACAGGATCGCCGCTGAAATGCTCCAAGTGAGCACGTGCGTCGCGCAGATCGCTGAGCGCATGCAAGTAGGCGGGATGGTGACCGGGATTGTCGGCCCAGGTGGGGGCCGCGGCGAACAAGGCGACAGCGGCCGCGGCGATGACGTGTACTATTGAAGAACGCATGAAGTGATCTCCTGATTCGTGATTGCAACGGGTGGCATTATAGGAGCCCCCGGCCGGTCCCAGAGCCGGGGGAACGCCGAAGTCATCACATTTTTTCGTAATGAACTGCTTAAGGACTCGGCCAAGATTAAGAACCGCTAATGCTTACGCCGTATTAATGAGGATGCTATTGATGCTCACGCGAATCCATCGAAGCACGCCGCTCAAGCGCCTGTTGCCGTTCATTTGTCTGCTCGCGTGGAGCGGCGCAACCCCGGCGCAGGCGCCCGCGACGGCGCAGCTGGTGCTGATCCATGGCCGTATTCTCACGGTCGATGCCGCCGATTCGACTGCGCAAGCCCTGGCGATCCGCGATGGAAAAATCATCGCGATCGGCGACGACCGCGACATCCTGCGGCTCGCCGGCCCCGCCACGCGGCGCATCGATTTGCGGGGCCGTACGGCCACGCCGGGTCTCATTGACAGCCATGCTCATATCGCCGATGCCGGTGTCGAGGAGCTCTACCACGTGAGCCTCGGCGAGGCCGCGAGCGTCGTGGAAATCGTGCGGCGCGTACGTGCCGGAATTGCCCACTTGAAGCCGGGTGAATGGCTGCAGGGCGATGGCTGGGATGAGGGCAAGCTCGCCGAGCGGCGCTATCCGACCGCGGCTGAGCTCGATGCGGCATCGCCCGATAACCCGGTCTGGTTGATGCACACCACCGGCCACTATGGCGCCGCGAATTCGGTTGCGCTGCGCCTGGCGAACATCACGGCGCACACGGCGGATCCTAAGGCCGGCACCATCGATCGCGACGCGGCCGGCGCACCGACCGGCGTCCTCAAGGAAGCGGCGATGGATGCGGTGCTGACACTGATACCGCCGCCCGCCGCGGAACAGCAGCGCGCGGGAATCATGCACAGCATCGAACTCTTGCATCGCGAGGGCATGACCGGCGTCAAAGATCCCGCCATTGACCGGCCGGTGTGGGACGCTTATGAGGCGCTCCTGCAGCAGGGCAAGCTCGCCGAGCACGTGTGCGTATTGTGGTACGCCGGCACCACGCTCGATTCGGCCCGCGCCGCGCTCAAGGAGATTTTGGCGCAGCCGCGGCCTCCCCAGTCCTTGGGGGACGGGCGGCTGCTCTCCTGCGGAGCGAAGATCTTCATGGACGGCAGCGGCGGCGCGCGCACGGCCTGGCTTTACAAGGACTGGAACAAGAATTCCACCGGAATCGATAGCGGCAATACCGGCTATCCCAAGACCGATCCCGAAGTCTATCGGCAACAGGTGCGCCTCTTCCATCAGGCAGGAGTGAATGTCGGCACGCATGCGATCGGCGATCGTGCCATCGACTGGGTCGTGGACACCTACGCCGAGGTGCTCGCGGAAACGCCGACGGTGGGCCTCCGGCACAGCATCATTCACGCCAACATCCCGAGCGATCATGCGATCGATTCCATGGCCTTGCTGCAGAAAAAATACGATGCCGCGTACCCGGAAGCGCAGGCGCCTTTCATGTGGTGGATCGGGGATACCTACGCCGGCAATTTCGGACCGGAACGCTCGCAGCGCCTGGTGCCGCTCAAGACCTTCCTGAACAAGGGGATCCTCTGGGGAGGAGGTTCGGATTATTCGGTCACGCCGCTCGCGGCACGTTTTGGGCTATGGGCATCCGTCGAACGCGAAACCCTGAAGGGAACCTACGGCGCGCACCCCTTCGGCACGGCCGAGTCGGTGGACATTCACGCGGCATTGCGTTCATACACGGCATGGGCCGCAAGGCAGCTGTTCTTGGAAGACCGCACAGGGTCGCTCGAGCCCGGCAAAGACGCCGATATAGCCGTTTGGGATCGCGATATGTACACCATGCCCGCGCACGAACTGCGCAACTTGCACTGCGAACTGACAATTTTTCACGGCGAGGTGGTCTATGACGCGGCTCATCCGTAAAGTGCCCAAGAGCCACGGCCGCGCGGTGACGCGCACCGCCGCGGAAGCGGCGGTACAAACCTTGCTGCGATGGGCCGGCGACGACCCGCATCGCGAAGGCTTGCGCGATACGCCGAAGCGCGTCGTCGACGCCTACCGCGACTGGTTCTCCGGCTATTCCATCGATCCCAGTGAATACCTGCGCCGCACCTTCGAGGAAGTCGAGGGCTACGACGAGATGGTGGTGCTGCGGGATATCTCCTTCGAATCGTTTTGCGAGCATCACATGGCGCCCATCATCGGCCGCGCTCATGTGGGCTACCTGCCGACCGACAGAGTGGTCGGCATCAGCAAGCTGGCACGTGTCGTCGACGGCTTCGCACGCCGCTTCCAAGTGCAGGAAAAACTCACTGCGCAAATCGCGGCTTGTATCAATGACGTACTCAAGCCGCGCGGCGTCGGCGTGGTCATCGACGCGGTTCACCAATGCATGACCACGCGCGGCGTGCATAAACGCGGCGTGTCGATGGTTACCAGTAAAATGGTCGGCACATTTCGTGCAGATGCGAGCACCCGGGCGGAGTTTTTGCGCTTCATCGACATCGAAGGCAGCGCGCACCCCTGATCAGTTGCGCTTGCGCTCGACGATGCCGCTGCCGCGCGCCGGTATCACATCCACCGAGAAACTGTATTTGTGACGTTCGCCGGGCTGCAGCGCACCTACTCCAACCACCTGACGGGCGATCTTCTCGCCCTGTTCGTTGGTGATCGAGACGACGACGCAATACTCGCATTGCTCGCCCCGGCCCGGATGATGAATCGAGCCCTCGATGCGCATGGCCGACGCCCCCACCGATTGAGGCTCGGCATTGGCGGCATTGAACCTTAAGTGATGCTGACAGCCGGGGCAAATATTGGCGCTTTGCAGAACAGTCGCTTTGCAGTGCGGACATATTCGCGTTGCGCCAAGGGTGCCCTGACGAACGACACTCATTGCTAGCTGCCGCCGCCCGCCGAACCGATCTTGATGGCCTTCTCGTCTTCCCAGCCGAATTCAACATGGCCGCGCATGCGCGAGCCGGCCGCTACCGTGATCGACCCTGCCTTGACGTCGCCGACGATGACGCCGCCTTCCAGTACATCCACGCGCTTTGCCGACTCGATATTGCCCTGCAGTTCGCCGCCGACCACGACGATGCCCGCGAGGACCTGACCCGTCAAATGGGCGCCGGGGTCGATCGTGAAATTGCCGTCGATACGCACATCCCCCTTGAACCGGCCGGCCATGCGCACATTGCCGGATCCTTCGATCTTGCCTTCGATCGTCAGATTCGCGGCAATCACGGACTCGCCGCCCTCACCGCGTTCGCGCGGCGTGGGGCGCCGCGGTGCGGCAGCCAGCGCCGCTTCACTGGTGCCTCGCTCCGCCAGATTCCGCTCAGGCTGAGGCGGCGGCGGCGGCTGACCTGCGGAACCCGAGGGTGCGGGCGTCAGGGGTTCTTTCCGACCCGCTGGGGCAGGGGCAGGCGTCAGTTTTTCATTCCAAAGTGCCATAGCTCGTTTCTCCCGCATGTGAAGTGATTAAAGCGTACACGCTAACGCTTAAAAATGTCATCGGACCACTGTCTTCTAATGGAGACGGTCGCTGCCCCCCGAGAACGCATACCCTACATCCACGCGTGCCAAGACGAAAGGGCTTGCTATCCGCCTGAAACCGGCGACCTTGGGATTCGGTGCGGGTGCACCCTGGGCGAGTTGACTATAATGCACTGTCAACACCATAGAGCCCACCCGCTTGTTTCAAAATCTCGACCGCTTGAACCCCGATCCCATTCTCGGGCTGATGGCAAGGTATCGTGCCGATCCATTTGCCGGGAAAGTCGACCTCGGGGTGGGGGTGTACCGCGACGTGAACGGCAACACCCCCGTGCTCGACTGCGTGCGCCGCGCGGAACAGATCGTCCTCGAGTCCCAATCGACGAAATCCTATGTGGCTGCCGCCGGCCGAGAGGAATACAACAGTGCCGTGGAAGATCTGGTTCTCGGCGCCTCGCATGCCGCGCGCCGCGACCGCCGCGCACGCACCGTTCAGGCGCCCGGCGGGTGCGGCGCATTGCGCGTCGGCGCCGAACTCATTCGCGCAGCCGCTCCTGAAACCACTGTACATGTCAGCGATCCGACCTGGGGCAACCACATCCCCCTGCTCGGCGGCTCAGGGCTCAAGCTGGAGCGCTATCCCTATTACGATGCCGAGGCCCATCGATTGCGCTTCGATGCGATGCTGGAGCGTTTGGACCGGGCTGCGGCCGGCGACGTGGTCCTGGTCCACGCCTGCTGTCACAACCCTGCCGGTGCGGATCTTGCCATGGGTGAGTGGCAGATCCTGACGGAGCTGCTGCTGCGCCGGCGGCTCATTCCGTTTTTCGATCTTGCCTATCAGGGTTTCGCCGAGGACTTGACGGCCGACGCGGCAGGCGTTCGCCTGGTCGCTGACAGCGTTCCCGAAGCGCTCATTGCGGTGTCGAACTCGAAGAATCTGGGCCTGTACCGCGAACGGGTCGGCGCGCTCACGGTGATCAGCGAGAATCCGTCTCGCGCCGATGCGGTGCAAAGCCATGTACTGCAAATCGCGCGCAGCATTTATTCCATGCCGCCTGATCATGGCGCGGCAATCGCGGCATGCATCTTCGCCGCTCCCGAACTCAAGCAAATGTGGATCGTCGAATTGGCGAAAATGCGCGATCGGATCCGCGATATGCGTGCGTCGTTGGCGAAGCACCTGCGCGCCCACACCCACGACGGCACATTTGATTTCATCGAAACACAGCGCGGCATGTTTTCGCTGCTGGGCGTGTCCGCCAAGATCGTCGACGCGCTGCGCGAACAGCACCACATCTACATGACGGCCGACAGCCGCATGAATCTTGCGGGCATCATGCCGCATAACGTGGCCTACGTGGCGGAAGCGATCGCCGCGCAGCGCTAGCGGATCGGCGCCTGGTGGTTACTGTGTTTATTGTGTTCAATATCAATAAGTTACAGTTATGATGGCGTACGGGGGGGTGTATTGCAGCAGGGCCAAAATGTAGATACTTGGCAGGCGCGGTTCCGCGACCGCCAGATGGGTGGATCCGCAGACCGCACGCCCAAGCGCACGACAGTGGCCGATGCGCTGCAAACCTGTCTAAGCGACCTTGAGCGCCACGGCCGCGCCGACTCGGCGCGCACCGGGCGAAGTCTGTTCAAGACCGTGCTCAAGAATGACGAACCCCTGGCCGCCCTACCCCTCGTAACGCAGCGACTATTGACCCTGCCGGCGCCGTTGTCATTGTTGACCCTCAACGCTGGGCGACAAAATCACCCTTTGACTGCAGCTGGCGAATCGCCGCGTGTAACTCTTGTTTTAGGTCATTCAATTTCGCAACTTGCTGTTGCAGGCCACGGATCTGCGCAGACTGAGCGGCGGCCTGGAGCTCCTGCTCTTGTTTGAGGTGGTTGATTTCGGCGGTCTGCGCTGCATTGATCCGCTGCTGCTGTTGCATTTCATTGAGCAGCATCGGCGAGAGTTCATCGTAGCGAACGCCCTGGATCTTGCCGGTGTCGTCGCGAATCACGAGTTCCGGATAGACCTTGTCGACTTCCTCAGCGATGAGGCCGTATTGAACAGCGCCAGCGAGATCGGTCTTGAGGTGAAAGCTCACCGGCCGTAATTGCTGTAGCTTTTCAGTGCTTGTGCTCATCGGCGCGATCGCTGTCTTATACCGCTCCGAGGAGGCCAAGACACCGAGTTGGCCGGACGAGGTTATATAGACTGCGGCGCCGGTTATCTGAGCGGTCGAGATTCCCGCGATGTAAGTCCCGGTCTGCGTGCCCTGCGTGCCGATACGGATGGTGTTGTTATCGTCATTCGATCCCAGATTCCCTATCTCGATATCATTGCTGCCAGTTCGAACGTTGTAGGCGGCCTCATAGCCCATCGCAATGTTGTTCGAGCCGGTCGAATCCAAATACAGTGATTGATAGCCAAACCCGATGTTGTTGTTGCCAGTTGTGGTCGACCTCAACGCGGCGTAGCCGAAGGCTGTGTTGCCGGTACCGGTGGTATTGAGGTTGAGCGCATAAGAACCAAACGCCGTGTCATAACCACCCGTGGTGTTGCCAGTGAGCGCGTAGGAACCTACCGCCGTCATATAGCTTCCGTTCGAGTTGGCGGACAATGTCTCATAACCAAGGGCGGTATTGTATTGACCCACCGTATTGGATTTAAGAGCGCTGTCCCCTACAGCGGTGTTATAGCTTCCAATGTTGCCATATAGCGCGGACGAACCGACTGCGGTGTTATTCATTCCGGAACCATTGGAATTAAGCGCCAGAAAACCGATGGCAGTGTTGTAGTTGCCGACGGTGTTGCTCCCAAGCGCGTCAGTCCGGTGGCAGTGTTGTTATTGCCCCCATTACCCTCAAGCGCGCCATATCCATTGGCGGTGTTGTTAGAACCAGCGTTATCGAAGAGCGCCAAAGATCCCGTGGCGGTGTTCTGGCCACCGTTGGAATTCGACTGGAGCGCGGAATACCCCAAAGCAGTGTTGTAATAGCCTGCCACGTTGGCCTGAAGCGCGCCGTAGCCCACAGCGGTGTTGTAGCCTCCGGCCATGTCGTTCAGGAGTGCGTTATCGCCAGCGGCGGTATTGAATTCACCGGTCGTGAGGTTCAGCAGGGCATTAGTGCCCATCGCCGTATCGCCGTTACCGTTGCTGTTGACCACATCGGGGGGCTGTTGCGCGTATGCCAAAGCGCAGATGGCTGTCAGCGCAGCAATTCCGTTGAGTAACGCGGGCCGACAACGTCTGAGCCTGCGTCGTGGTAGGCAATCGAACGGGATTGATCATACTCCTGCAAGCCGCGCTGGCTCCTGCCGTTTGAATCCTGATTACTGCATTGATTCTCGTCTCAGCGTGGGCGCGGTTATTGACTCGATGAGATTCGGTCTGCTTCCGAATCTCAATGGTCGCCAATGACCGCTCAGGGCACACCGCGATAATTCGCGGTACCGCGAACTGATGGCCGCCCGCCTCCGTCCATCCTTTCAACGCTGGGCGACGAGTTGGTCCTTCGACTGAAGTTTCACGAGCAAGTTCGCCATCTGTCGTTGCAGGCTTAGTAACTGTTCGTCGTGCGCTGCTAGTCGATCTTGCTGTTGTAGCTTTAGGTCGCGGATTTCGGCGGTCTGCAATTTGATCGTCGCCTGTAGTTGCTGAACTTCATTGAGCAGCATCGGCGCGAGTTCGTCGTAGCGAACGCCCTGCATCTTGCCGGTGTCGTCGCGAATCACGAGTTCCGGATAGACCTTATCGACTTCCTCCGCGATCAGGCCGTATTGAACAGCGCCGGCGGGATCCGTTTTGAGGTGAAAGCTCACGGGCCGCAATTGCTGTAGTTTTTGGGTGCTCTCCCCTATCGGGGTAATCGCCGTCTTGTAGCGCTCCGATGAGGCCAAGACGCCGAGTTGTCCCGAGGAGGTCACATAGACCGCCGCGCCGGTTATCTGAGCACTCGAAATTCCCGCAATATACGTCCCGGTTTGCGTGCCCTGCGCGCCAATACGGATCACGTTATCATCGTCTCGCGCACCCATATTTCCAATCTCGATATCATTACTCCCTGTCGCGTAGTAGCCGGCCTGGTACCCTATCGCGATGTTGCTTGAGCCGGTCGCGTCCAAATAGAGTGATTGATAACCAAAGCCGATGTTGGAGTTGCCCGTCGTCGTCGACCTCAGTGCGGCATAGCCGCCCACCGTATTCGCCCTAAGCGCATTGAAGCCCACAGCGGTGTTGTCGTTGCCGAGTGTGTTGTCTTGAAGTGCGAAAGAGCCGATGGCGGTGTTACTCACTCCGCTGGTGTTGTAATAAAGTGCCAACCAGCCATTAGCAGTGTTGTTGGAGCCGACTGTGTTCGCCTGGAGTGCATAGGCGCCGGAAGCGGTGTTGTAGTAGCCGGTCGTATTGCTGACAAGAGCTTCGATCCCAGAGGCGGTGTTGGCGTAACCTGTGGTGTTAGCCCCAAGCGCGCCGGCGCGATGCGCGATCCAAGCCTCAAGTCAGCAGGTGAAAGGCCGCCGCGCGCGGCCTCGCAAGCACATCGTCGTCGCCTATTCGCCGAGCGCGTGGCTCAGAGCGGACACCTCCGCGGCGGAATCGCGAATCACGCCGAGCGTGCGGGCCTCCGTCAGCCGCAAGCGGGCACCCGCGGGGGAACCCTGAAGCGCCGCTTCGAGGGCGGGAGAATCCGCGGCATATTCGGCCATCACGATGGCCGTGGCGATGACATCTCTGAGATCAGGTGCCTCTGGCTCGGTGCGCGATAGGTCCTCCTGCTCGCCCACGGCCTCGGCCATCGCCTCGGGGAAATCCCAATTCTCCAGGATGGCCTTGCCGATGGAGGGGTGCCACTCCTTGATGATTTCGTCGAGCATGGTGGCGCTCGCGAACAGTTCGAGATGCTCCGTCGCGCGCGTCAGCACGTAGAGTTTGCCGATGCCGTGCATCATGCCGGTCAGAAGGGCCTCATCGGGATTGACCGCGGTACAGGTGCGCGCCAGCACGAATGCGAACGCGGCGACCAAAGTGCTGCGCTTCCACAGATCCTCGAGGTAATGTTCCAGACCGGCAAGCTTGTTGCTGTTGCGGATTTGTACCATCGCAAACGAGATCGAGGCGCTGCGCACCATGTTGTAGCCGATGCGGTTGATCGCGGTGCGCAGGTCCGTGACCGTCTTGCCGCTGCGATTGAGCGATGCCGAATTGGAGATCCTCAGCAATCGCGCCGCCAGGGCCGGTTCCGAGCCGACCACACGCACCACCTGGTCTATGGAGGATTTTGGATCCGACAGAATGCGCCGCACACGGACGGCAATTTCAGGGAACGACGGGAGATCCACCTTGCCACCGGACAATTCGCCCGCCAGGGATCGGATGAACTCAAACGCCACATCGGAGCGTGCCTGCGGTTGGATGCTCAATTCGTTATTTCGGTTTTCACTGGCAAACCGCTCCTGGAAACCGATGTTTGCGTCAAGATCAAGAAATCGGCACGGCGGCGCAAGACTTGAGCGGCCGGCATCGATTTTGCCTCGAACGAGGCTGCCGGCGCCTCGGTGAGCTTTTTGAGCTTTTAACGCGCCGCCGCAGGCCGGCTGGTGAACCGCTGGTGCACTTCACCATTGCGGGCGCGTTCGGTAAAGCGGCCTTTGCAGTACACCGAAACCACGCGCCGCCAGAAGGCGACGGCCCCCGGATTGCGTTGGTATTCGACGATTTCCCAGTCGCCGGCGAAGCGGTCGAATATCAGCGTTGCGGCATCGCGGCCGATTCCGGCCCGGCGGTGCTGCTTGCGAACGAAAAACTCGGACATGTGATAGTTCACGGCGGTTTCACCGGCGGCCGGTACGCGCGGCCGCGTGACCAAGGCGAAGCCCACCGGTTCGGCGCCCTTGAGTATCAGCAGGGGATGAGAATGATCGTTCGCGAACCAATTCGCGAAGATCTCGTCTTCCCTGGGATGACCCTCGCCGATCACCGAAAAAAGGCCGGTATTCAAATCGGCCAGCGCATCCATGTACTCAGCGTAGACGTTCTGGATCCATTGGCGATCCTTCTTCGAATGCCTACAGTCGCGAATGCTGATGAGCAACGAAGCCGTTTTCCTTGTGCCTTAAATGACACAGCCCGGGCGAACGCACCACCGTGGCCGTCCGCCCGGGCGTGGATCAGCGATCGAAGCGAATTACGGCTTCGGAGCCGCCGCAGCCGATGCCGCGGACGATGCCGCGTCGGCGGCAGCACTGGCAGCGGCAGCTGAATCAGCAGCGGCGGAAGCGGCCGAATCCGCAGCGGCGGGAGGAGGAGTGGAGTCGGTTGTCGGAGCAGGAGCCTCGGTCTTGCTGCCACAGGCACTCAGAAAAAGTGCAGCGACAAGAGCGCTAAATGCTAGTTTGGTCTTCATCTATCGATACCCCAGAAATTTGATGGTAAAACGTTTTTAGTGCACGCGTGTTGTGTTGGGCTTCCACCCAAATGTCCCGGCCGATTTTAGAGTGTTTCAGCCCAATTTCATATCACTTTCGCGATTCATGGAGCGCCTTTAACGTCAGGAAATGCAAACCTGGGGCCGCGGAGCCCCAACTGGCCTCGAGCGGCTGGTGCATACTTCCGCTGAATGAACGTCGATTTGAGGAGTCCGGTTTTGAGCGAAGTCAGTCTAGATCAGCTCTATGTGCGGCATTTACAGACCTTGTCCCAGCGGGCGGACCGCTCGCTTGCGGCGGCAGGTTTCGATGCCTTGGTCATTCATGCCGGTTGCCCGCCGCGCCAGTTCCTGGATGATCAGGACTATCCTTTCAAAGTGAACCCGCACTTCAAGGCGTGGGTGCCCATCGTGGACAATCCGCACTGCCTGCTGATCTATGTGCCGGGCGCTCGGCCCCGCGTGTTGTTTTATCAACCCGACGACTATTGGCACAAGCCGGCGAGCCTCCCCCAGGAGCCTTGGACGGCGGCCGTCGACTTCACCCCCATGTCCGACCCGGCCCAGGCGAGCGCACATTGGGCCAAGCTCGGCCGCGTGGCCTTCATCGGCCCGAGCGACTGCGGGGCCGCCGCCGACGCACCGTCGCTCAACGACACCGAGTTGCTGGCGCACTTGCACTTCGACCGCGCGGTCAAGACCGGCTACGAGCTCGAATGTATGCGCCGTGCCAGCGTGCTGGGCGCCCGGGGCCACGTCGCCGCACTCGCGGCGTTTCGGCGCGGTGCGTCCGAATACGAGGCGCATATGCTCTATTTGGCGGCCTGCGGTCAACGCGAACAGGAGATGCCCTACAACAACATCGTGGCCTATAACGAGCACGCGGCGGTACTGCATTACCAGAACCTCGAGCGGGCGGCACCGACACCGCTGCGCTCGTTTCTCATAGATGCCGGCGCACAGTTTCGCGGTTATGCCGCGGACATCACCCGCAGCTACGCTGCCGCACCCGGACGGTATGCCGACTTGGTCGAGGGTCTCGACGCCGCTCAGCTCCGCCTGTGCCAGGAGATTGTCGCGGGGCGCGATTACCGCGACGTGCACCTGTCGGCGCACCGCATCTTGGGCGACTTGCTGCTCGAGATCGGCTTGACCAAGTTGCCGGGGCAGGCCGCTTTGGAACAGGGCGTGACCGGCGTGTTCTTTCCGCATGGCATCGGTCATCTGCTCGGACTGCAGGTTCACGACGTCGGCGGTGTCATGGGCGACTTGCAGGGCGGCGAGCGCAAACGTCCGGAAGGCCACCCCTACTTGAGGCTCACGCGCATGCTCGAGCCGGGCGTGGTGGTGACGGTCGAACCCGGTATCTATTTGATCGATTCACTGCTCCGTGCCGCTCACGCGGACCTTAGGCGCGCGCATATCAACTGGGAGGTCGCTGAGGAGCTCCGCCCCTACGGTGGTATCCGGATCGAGGACAATGTGGCGACGACCGCCGCAGGCCCCGAAAATATGACCCGCGACGCATTCGCCGGGATTGCGGCGTCGGCGGCGTCGGTATCAGCCGCGGCTTAAGCGGCTGCTTTGGCTTTGCGGCGCTTCGGCGCCGCGGCGGAAGCGGCGGCCTCCGCGTCGGGAGCCGCGGCCTTCTTGGATTTTTTCGGGGCCTTGCCGCTCGGCGCTTCAGGCTCTTTCTCTGCCGCTACCGGAACCAGCTCGACCAGCTGCATCAGGGCCATGTCGGCGGAATCGCCCGGCCGCGGCTCCATCTTGAGGATTCGCGTGTAGCCGCCGGCGCGCGCCTTGAACCGCGGTCCGAGATCGGAGAACAATTTTTCCACGACGGCGTCATCGCGCAACCGTGAATAGGCAAGCCGCCGCTTGGCCAAGGAATCGATCTTGGCGAGAGTGATCAACGGCTCGACCACTCGGCGCAGCTCCTTGGCCTTCGGCACGGTGGTGCGGATGGTCTCGTGACGCAGCAGCGAGGTCGCCATGTTGCGCAACATCGCATGGCGATGGGAGGAATTACGCGATAGCTGACGCCCGCTGTTTCTGTGACGCATTTTCTTCTAAAGCCTTTCGGTCAATAATCCTGAGCACACTTAAGTGTGCCCGCGTGCCCTTTAAATGCTGTCGCGCTCATCATCGCGCTTCAAGCCCGGCGGCGGCCAATTGTCGATCCGCATCCCCAAGGTCAAGCCGTGGCTCTCCAGAACCTCTTTGATTTCCGTGAGCGATTTCTTGCCGAGATTCGGCGTGCGCAGCAATTCGACCTCGGTGCGCTGCACCAGGTCGCCGATGTAGTGAATGTTCTCGGCCTTGAGGCAGTTTGCACTGCGCACCGTGAGCTCGAGCTCGTCCACCGGCCGCAGCAGTATCGGATCGAACTGCGTCTCGGTCGCCTTGGTGGTCGACTCGTCCTGACCCTGCAAATCCACGAACACCGACAATTGATCCTTGAGGATCCCGCCGGCGCGGCGAATCGCCTCTTCCGGGTCGATGGTGCCGTTGGTTTCGATGTCGAGAATCAGCTTATCGAGGTCGGTGCGCTGTTCGACGCGTGCGCTCTCGACGTTGTAGGTCACCTTGCGCACGGGACTGAATGAGGCATCGAGCTGCAGGCGCCCGATCGCACGGGTCTGCTCCTCGAAGGCCATCCGCTGCGCTGCGGGCCGATAGCCGCGGCCGCGCTCCACTTTGAGCGACATGGACAGCTCGCCGGCCTTGGTCAAATTGGCAATCACCAACTCGGGATTCAAGATCTCGATGTCGTGATCGCCGGCGATGTCGCCGGCCGTGACCGGACCCGGCCCTTTCTTGTGCAGGCGCACCTCCGCGACATCGCGGGTGTGCATGCGAATGGCCACCGCCTTGAGGTTGAGCAGAATGTCGACCACGTCCTCTTGCACGCCCTCGATGGCCGTGTACTCGTGCAGCACGCCCTCGATCTCTATCTCGGTAATCGCGGCCCCCGGCAGAGAGGACAGCAGCACCCGGCGCAACGCGTTGCCCAACGTGTGGCCAAATCCGCGTTCGAACGGCTCGATCACGATCCGTGCATGGCGCGGCGATACGGGCTGCACCTTGACGACCCGGGGCTTCAGAAATTCATTGATCGATCCCTGCATGGATATCACCTACGTTAACTAACCGGGGACACGCCGCAGCACGGGCTGCGTTGCTACTTGGAATACAATTCGACGACCAGGCTCTCGTTGATATCCGGCAGTATTTCCTGCCGATCGGGAACCGATTTCAGTACGCCCGAGAACTTCTTGTCATCCACTTCGACCCAATCGGGAAAGCCGACTTGGCTCGCGATCGTGAGCGCTGCCTGCACGCGGGTCTGCTTCTTCGCCCTCTCGCGCAGGTTGATGACATCGCCGGCCTTGCACTGGTAGGAAGCGATATTGACCAGCTTGTCGTTCACCGATACGCCTTTATGGCTCACCAGTTGGCGGGCCTCCGCTCGGGTCGAGGCAAAGCCCATTCGGTAGACCACGTTGTCCAAGCGGCATTCCAAAAATTGCAGCAGCGTCTCACCGGTCGCGCCCGGACGGCCTGCGGCCTTTTGGTAGTAGTTGCGGAACTGGCGCTCGAGCACGCCGTACATCCGGCGCAGCTTCTGCTTCTCGCGCAGCTGCAGGCCATACTCCGACAAGCGCTGCTTGCGCTCGCTCTTCACGCCGCCGGGCGGCACTTCGAGTTTGCACTTCGACTCGAGCGGCTTCACACCGCTCTTCAGGAACAGATCGGTTCCTTCACGGCGGGAGAGTTTGCACTTCGGACCGGTATACTTTGCCATTAAGAACCCTTGAGCTGACCTTGCGGATGAACCAGTGGCGACGAACTAGACGCGGCGCTTTTTCGGCGGACGGCAACCGTTATGGGGGATCGGCGTCACATCTTCAATGTTCGTGATCTTGAGTCCGCAGCCGTTCAATGCGCGCACCGCGGACTCGCGGCCGGGGCCCGGACCCATGACTCGGACCTCGACGTTCTTGACGCCATGTTCCTGCGCCGCCGTACCCGCCCGCTCGGCAGCCACTTGGGCCGCAAACGGCGTCGATTTGCGCGACCCGCGAAAGCCGCAGCCGCCCGAGGTCGCCCACGAAAGCGTGTTGCCCTGGCGGTCGGTGATCGTGATGATGGTGTTGTTGAACGACGCGTGCACGTGCGCGATCGCATCCAGTACGTTCTTGCGCACTTTCTTGCGCGCCGGCTTGGCCGCCTGCGCGGCGCCGGATTGCGCGGCATTCTGCTTCTGATCAGCCATGTATCTTTCTTCCTACATCCAAAGTCGGGGCCGCATCGGCCCCGTTAAAGGTTGCGCGCAGCGCATGACAAAAGCTCGCTACGCGAGCAAGGAGACAATTACAACCACTTCACTCAGCACTTAGACCTTGCCCGGCGGCGCGTTCATCTTCACCGCCTGCTTGCGCGGACCCTTGCGGGTTCGGGCGTTGGTGCGAGTGCGTTGACCGCGCATCGGCAAGCCCTTGCGGTGGCGGATGCCGCGATAACAGCCGAGATCCATCAACCGCTTGATGTTCATCGACACTTCGCGGCGCAAGTCGCCTTCCACCGCAAATTTCGCCACCTGCGAGCGCAGCGAGGCGACCTCCGCGTCCGTCAAGTCCTTCACCTTGACGCTGTACTTCACCCCTGCCGCGTCGCAGATGCGCGCCGCACGGCTGTTGCCGATGCCGAAAATGTGGGTTAAACCGATAACAACATGCTTGTTCATCGGTATGTTGATGCCGGCGATACGCGCCATCTATTTCTCCCCCATGCGGACAACAATAGCGCACGCGAAAAAGCGCGGTACTATATACGAAAAACGCCCATAGATCAATCCATTAGCCATATTCATGCGGCGCGCACCCCTAGCCTTGGCGCTGCTTGTGCCGGGGATCCGACGAACAAATGATGTACACGATGCCGCGGCGCCGCACGATTTTGCAGTTTTTACAGATTTTCTTGACCGAAGGACGAACTTTCATTTCTTACTCCCGATGCCGCGCAGGCTGGCCTTCTTCATCAGGCCCTCATATTGATGCGACATCAAATGCGACTGCGTCTGAGCGACGAAATCCATGACACCGACCACGATAATCAACAGCGACGTGCCGCCGAACTGAAACGGAATGCTCGGGTTCACCACGCGGATGATTTCCGGCAGCAAACACACCGACATGATGTACAAGCCGCCCCACAGCGTGAGCCGCGTAAGCACCTTGTCCAGGTAATCCCCGGTCTGCTGACCGGGCCGGATGCCGGGGATGAAGGCGCCCGCCTTCTTCAAGTTCTCCGCCGTATCGCGCGCGTCATACACCAAAGCCACATAGAAAAATGCGAAGCCGATGATGAGCAGCGCAAACAACAGCACATGCAGCGGCTGCCCGTAATTCAAGATCGCGGCGATCTTCTGCAAGGTCCTCTGGATGGCATTGGGATTCGGGCTGCGGCCGAAGAACTGCGCAATGGTCGCGGGGAACACCAGCAGGCTCGAGGCGAAGATCGGCGGAATCACGCCCGCCATATTGAGCTTGAACGGCAGGTGCGTGCTTTGGCCCTGCATCATGCGCCGCCCCACCTGGCGCTTGGCGTAGTTCACTTGGATCTTGCGCTGAGCGCGCTCCACGAAGACGCAAAACAGCGTCACCAGCACCACCACCACGAGGATCATCAGCACGATCAACGGATTCATTTCGCCGGACCGGACCATTTCCAATGTATTGCCGATGGCGCGCGGCAGTCCCGCGACGATTCCGGCCACGATGATCATGGTGATGCCGTTGCCGATGCCGCGTTCGGTGATTTGTTCGCCGAGCCACATCACGAAAATGGTGCCGGTGGTGATCGACAGGGTGGCGATGAACAGGAATTGCGGACCGGGATTCGGCACTAAGTTGCCGCCGGAATTCTGGATCGCCAGGGCCGCGCCGAAACCCTGGAAGCCGGCGAGAAACACCGTGCCCCAGCGCGTGTACTTCATCAGGGTGCGCCGACCCGACTCGCCTTCCTTGCGGATCTGCGCCCACGGCGGATACACCATCGAGGCCATTTGAACGATGATCGAGGCCGTAATGTAGGGCATCACGTTCAGGGCGAAAATGCTGAACCGCTGCAGCGCGCCGCCGGAAAACATGTTGAACATGCCGAGCAGCGTGCCTTGCTGCGTCGAGAAGAACGCGGCGAAGCGCGCGGCATCGATACCCGGCACCGGGATGAAGGTGCCGATGCGGTATACCACGAGCGCACCCAACAGGAACCACAGACGCTTGCGCATTTCCGCAAAGCGCGTCATGTCTCCTAGTGCCGCTGCGGCGTTGGTGCTGGAGGTAGCCACGGAAATCTCTTAGGCCTCGAACCGGCCGCCGGCCGTTTCCACGGCGCCCTTGGCGCCCTTGGTCGCGGTGACGCGTACGTCCTTGATGACGTAGGCTCGGCTTACGGCGCCCGACAAAATGAGCTTCACCAGCTTGGTTTGTTCCGGCACCAGATTCGCTTCGATGAGCGCGGCCAGCGTGACTTCGCCGCCTTTGACGCGCATCAGATCGTCAAGCGTCAGCTCGGCGCGGGAAGCCTTCAGGGCCGATCGAAAACCGGTCTTCGGCAGACGCCTCTGCAGCGGCATCTGGCCGCCTTCGAATCCGACCTTGTGATAGCCCCCTTTGCGCGCGCGCTGTCCCTTGACTCCGCGGCCGCAGGTCTTGCCCTGGCCGGCGGAGCCGCCTCGCCCCACCCGCAGGTGTTCGCGCTTGGAACCGGCGCCCGGCTTTATCGTATTCAATCGCATGTAGGCACCTTGATCCGCACTAAACCTTAGACCCCGAACCCAATGAAGGTTCGATTTTGAGCATATGACTCGCCGTATTCATCATGCCCCGATTCGACGGCGTATCGGCCACCACCACGCTGTGCCCGATCCTGCGCAGCCCCAGGCCCCGCGCCGAGTTGCGGATGTTGGCCAACTGGCCGGCGAGGCTCTTGATCAGGGTGACTCTGACTGATTTATCGGTCATGGCCTTAACCTACGATTTCCGCGACGCTCTTGCCGCGCTTGGCCGCGATGTCATCCGGCGTGCGCAACTTGGCCAAAGCATCCATGGTGGCACGCACCACGTTGATGGGATTGCGCGAGCCGTAACTCTTGGCGAGCACATTGCGCACCCCGGCGCATTCGAACACCGCGCGCATGCCGCCGCCGGCGATCACGCCGGTACCGTCCGCGGCCGGCTGCATGTAGACCCGCGTGGTTCCATGCTTTCCTTTGACCGCGTAGAACAGGGTATCGTTCTTCAAAGATACGGTGACCAGGCTCTTGCGCGCCTGCATCATCGCTTTGGAAATCGCGACCGGCACTTCACGAGCCTTGCCGTAGCCGAAGCCGACGCGCCCGGCGCCGTCGCCCACCACGGTGAGCGCGGTGAAGCCGAACTGCTTGCCGCCCTTCACCACCTTCGCGACCCGGTTCACGGCGACCAGCTTCTCGAGCAGGTCGTCGCCGGACATTGGTTTTTCTACTCTCGCCATAGCGTCCTTTAAGACCTCTTCGGTTAGAACTCGAGACCGGCTTCGCGTGCGGCCTCGGCGAGCGCCTTGACGCGGCCGTGGTACATGAAGCCGGAACGGTCGAAAGCGACCTTGGTCAGCCCCAACGCCTTGGCGCGCTCCGCGATGGCGCGGCCCACGGCCTTGGCGGCTTCGATGTTGCCGGTCGTTTTCAATTCGCCGCGCACGGCCTTTTGCAAGGTCGATGCGGCGACCAGAACCTTGTCGCCCCCGGCCGCAAAGATCTGCGCATAGATATGCTGCGGCGTGCGATGCACCGAGAGGCGCAGGGCAGCGAGCTCCTTGATCTTGACGCGGCCTCGCAGCGCACGGCGCAGGCGGGTGTCTCGTTTGTCTAGCTTCATATCCTTACTTCTTCTTCGCTTCTTTCAGCGAAATCTTCTCGTCCGAATATTTCACGCCCTTGCCCTTGTACGGTTCCGGCGGACGGAACCCGCGGATCTCGGCGGCCGTCTGCCCGACCCTCTGGCGGTCGATCCCTTTGACGATGATTTCCGTCTGGCTCGGCGTTTCGATGGTCACGCCCTCCGGGATCGCGTAATTGATCAGATGCGAGAAGCCGAGCGTCAGGGTCAGGCTCTTGGCCTGCACCGCGGCGCGATAACCGACGCCGACGAGTTCGAGCTTCTTCTCATAGCCCTTGGTCACGCCCGTCACCATATTCGCGAGATGCGCGCGCGTCGCGCCCGCGACGGCGTTCAGCCCTTCCGCGGTCGAGTTCGCCTCGACCTCGAGCTGCTTGTCCTTGAGCTCGACTTTGATGCCGCTCTTCAATGCCAGCGTGAGCGAACCTTTCGCGCCCTTGACCGTCACGGCGTTCTCGCCGACCGTCGCGCTGACCCCTTGCGGCAGATCTACCGGCATTTTTGCAACTCGAGACATAAATAAACCCTTGCTTTACGCCGCAACTCTATTGAACGACAAACAGCACTTCGCCGCCCGTGCCCGCCGCGCGCGCCTGGCGATCGGACATGATGCCCTGCGGCGTCGACACCACCGCGACCCCGAGGCCGCCGAGCACCTTGGGCAATTCGTCCTTGCCGCGATAGATGCGCAGCCCCGGGCGGCTGATACGCTCGATGCGATCGATGACCGGCCGGCCTTCGTGATATTTCAATTCGATCGACAGGGTGCTCTTCGCGCCGCTCACCTCGACGCCATAAGCGCCGATGTACCCCTCTTCCTTCAATACCTTGAGGATGGCCACTTTCAGCTTCGAGGAGCCCACGCCCACCGTGGGTTTGCCCGCGGACTGGGCGTTGCGGATACGGGTCAAGAGATCGGCGATTGGATCAGTCATGCTCATGGTGCGCGCCTCACCAACTCGCCTTCGAGAGCCCCGGAATCTCGCCGCGGTTGGCGGCCTCACGCAGCTTGGTGCGTGCCAAGCCGAACTTGCGGTAGACCCCGCGCGACCGGCCGGTGATCGAGCAGCGATTGCGCTGCCGCGACGCGGCTGCATCGCGCGGCTGCTCCTGCAGCTCCACTTGCGCGGCGGCGCGCTCCTCCGCCCCGGTTTTCGGGTCGCGGATCAGCTCTTTGAGTTCAGCGCGTCGGGCAGCGTATTTCTTGGCTACCTTGAGGCGGCGCTTCTCGCGCATGAGCATGTTCGTCTTGGCCATGGGCTACCCTACTTGCGGAACGGAAAGTTGAAAGCTTCTAGCAGCGCGCGTCCGTGCTTGTCGTCCGCGGCTGACGTGGAGATGGTGATGTCCATCCCACGAATTTGATCGATCTGGTCGTACTGAATTTCCGGAAAGATGATCTGTTCCTTGACGCCCAGGCTGTAATTGCCGCGGCCGTCGAAGGAACGCGAGCTGATGCCGCGGAAATCGCGGATTCGCGGGATCGCGATGTTCACGAGCCGGTCCAGGAATTCATACATGCGCGCGCCGCGCAGGGTCACCTTGCAGCCGATGGCCTGGCCGTCGCGCACCTTGAAGGTGGCCACGGACTTCTTGGCCTTCGTCACCGCGGGCTTCTGGCCGGTAATCTTCGCCATGTCGGCGGTCGCCGCGTCCATGACTTTCTTATCCGCGACGGCTTCGCCGACGCCCATATTGACGGTGATCTTGAGAATCCGCGGCACCTGCATGGTGTTCTTGAGGCCCAGGCTCTGCTTGAGCTCCGGAACGATCTTCTCGCGGTAAATTTGCTTCAATCTTGCCATGTGCTTCACTCGCTATTTGGCGTCGACCATTTCATTGTTCGACTTGAATATCCGCACCTTGCGGCCGTCTTCGAGCGACTTGAATCCCACGCGATCGCCCTTCTGCGTCGCCGGATTGAACACCTGCACATTCGAGACGTGCAGCGGCGCCTCGCGCTCGATGATGCCGCCCTGAACGCCCATCTGAGGATTCGGCCGCTGGTGCTTCTTGGACATGTTGAGGCCCTCGACCCGGACGCGATCGTCGGCCAGCACTTCGATGACGGCGCCGCGGCGTCCTTTGTCCCGGCCGGCGATCAAAACCACCATGTCGCCTTTGCGAATCTTTTTCATCTGACTATTCCTAAACAAATGCTCAGAGCACTTCAGGCGCGAGCGATATGATCTTCATGAACTGCACGTTGCGCAGTTCGCGCGTCACGGGTCCAAAGATTCGCGTTCCGATCGGTTCGAGCTTGTTGGTCAGCAGCACCGCCGCGTTCGTGTCGAAGCGAATCAAAGAGCCGTCCGCGCGCCGCACGCCGCTGCGCGTACGCACCACGACGGCGTCGTAGACTTCGCCTTTCTTGACCTTGCCGCGCGGAATCGCGTCCTTGACGCTCACCTTGATCACGTCGCCGACGGCGGCGTAGCGGCGCTTCGAGCCGCCAAGTACTTTGATGCACATCAAGCGCTTGGCGCCGCTGTTGTCGGCCACGTTCAATATGGTTCGCATCTGAATCATGTCGGTCCTTTATTCGGCTCGCGCGCGTTCGACAACACGCACCAGCATCCACGATTTATGGCGCGACATCGGCCGGCAGGGCTTGATGGAAACCGTATCGCCTTCCTGGCACTCATTCTTCTCGTCATGCGCCAGAAGCTTGGTGGTGCGGCGAATGTACTTGCCGTAGGTCGGGTGCTTCACCAGCCGCTCGATCGAGACCGCAATGGTCTTGTCCATTTTATTGCTGACGACTTTGCCGGTGAGCAGCCGCTGGCCGGCAATCGGCGCCACGGAAGCGGCCGCGGCCGGTTCAGTCACAGGGGTTTCTGTTGAGGTCGACATCAAACTTTACCTCCGCGTGGGCTCTGCTGGGCGAGCACCGTCTTCACCCGCGCAATGTTCTTGCGAACCTTGACAAATTGATCCGGCTTGGCCGCCTGACCGGTGGCGCGCGCCATGCGCAGATTGAACTGCTCGCGGCGCAGCTTGAGCAGCTCTTCGCCGAGATCCTTGGCCGCCTTCGCGCGCAGATCCTTCGCCTTCATGTCCGCACCTGGCGCTTGACGAAGGCCGTCGATACCGAGAGTTTCGCCGCGGCGAGGCGGAACGCTTCGCGGGCAATTTCCTCGCTCATACCCTCGATCTCGAACAGCACCTTGCCGGGCAGCACTCTCGCGACCCAGTACTCGACATTGCCCTTGCCCGAGCCCATGCGCACCTCGAGCGGCTTTTGCGTGATCGGCACATCCGGGAACACCCGGATCCAAATGCGGCCGCCGCGCTTCACATGGCGTGAAATGGCGCGCCGAGCCGCCTCGATTTCGCGGGCGGTCATGCGGCAGCGGTCGGTGGCCTTGAGGCCATACTCGCCGAACGCGACGAAATTGCCGCGCTGCGCGCTGCCCGCGATCTTGCCCTTGAATTGTTTGCGGAACTTGGTCCGCTTCGGCTGCATCATGTGTAGCTACCTATAGTTCAACTTTGCGCCGGGGCCGGCGTCTCGGCGGGCTTCGCGCCCGCGGCCGCCTCGGCATCGGCCTCGAGGCCTTCGGCTTCCGGCTTGTCGAACACTTCGCCCTTGAATATCCAAACCTTGATGCCGATCACGCCATACGTGGTCTGCGCTTCGGCAAGCCCGTAGTCGATGTCGGCGCGGAATGTGTGCAGCGGCACGCGCCCCTCGCGATTGGTCTCCGTGCGCGCGATTTCCGATCCGTTCAAGCGGCCGGAGATGCGCACTTTGATGCCCAAGGCGCCGGAGCGCATGGTATTGGTCACGGCGCGCTTCATGGCGCGGCGGAACATAACGCGCTTCTCGAGCTGCTGGGAAATACCTTCGGCGACCAGCTTGGCGTCGAGCTCGGGCTTGCGGATCTCGGCGATGTTGAGCCGCACGTCCTGCATGGTCATGCCCAATATCTTCGCGACCGCGGTGCGCAGCTTCTCGATATCCTCGCCCTTCTTGCCGATCACGATGCCCGGCCGCGCCGTGTGAATCGTGATGTTGGCGCGGCGCGCGGCGCGCTCGATGTGAATGCGGCTGACCGATGCATCGGCGAGCTTTTTGCTCAAGTACTGCCGCACCAAATAGTCGGTATGGATGTTCGAGGCAAACGTTTTTGTGCCGGCATACCATTTCGACGACCAGTCGCGCGTGATGCCGAGACGGATGCCAATCGGATTTACTTTCTGACCCATTAAGCCTCTCGCTTGCCGTCGGAAACTTGAACCAGGATATGGCTGTTGCGCTTGGCGATGCGCACGCCGCGCCCCTTGGCGCGCGCATGGAACCGCTTGAGCATCGGCGCCGGATCGACTTCGACCCGCGTCACCTTCAGATCATCGACATCGGCATTGAAATTGTTGTACGCATTGGCGATGGCCGAATCCAACACCTTGAGCACGATCTTCGCGCCCTTCTTCGGCATGAACTTCAGGGTATTCACCGCGAGCGTCGCGGACTTGCCGCGAATCGTGTCCACCACCAGGCGGCATTTCTGCGGAGAGATGCGCGCGTAGCGCAATATGGCTTTGGTCTGCATGCGCTACTCCGCCGCCGCCACTTTCTTGTCGCCGGAATGCGCCTTGAACGTGCGCGTCGGGGCGAACTCACCGAGCTTGTGACCCACCATGTTTTCGGACACCAGCACGGGAACGTGCAAGCGGCCGTTGTGCACGGCGATGGTCAAGCCGACCATGTCGGGAATCACCATGGAACGACGCGACCACGTTTTGATCGGACGGCGGTCATTCCTCTGGCTCGCCGTTTGCACCTTCTTGGCCAGGTGCAGATCGACGAACGGACCTTTCTTGAGGGAACGAGGCACTGATATGTCTCCAGTCTCTTAGATTCGTTTGTTCTTGCGGCGCTGCACGATCATGCCGTCCGTGCGCTTGTTTTGCCGCGTCTTCTTGCCCTTGGTCTGCAGGCCCCATGGGCTCACGGGATGCGGATTGCCTTGGCCGGACTTGCCTTCGCCGCCGCCGTGCGGATGATCGACCGGGTTCATCACCACGCCGCGCACCGTCGGGCGCACGCCGAGCCAGCGCACGGCGCCGGCCTTGCCGAAGACGCGCAGATTGTGCTCGTCGTTGCCCACCTCGCCGATGGTGGCGCGGCAATCGACATGGATCTTGCGCATCTCGCCCGATTTCAAGCGCACGCTGGCATACACGCCTTCACGCGCCGCGAACTGGGCGGAGCCGCCGGCGCTGCGCGCCAATTGGCCGCCCTTGCCGACTTTCAGCTCGATATTGTGCACGGTGCTGCCGACCGGGATGTGCCGCAGCGGCAGTGCGTTGCCCGCTTTGATCGGAGCGTCCGCCCCGGAGCGGATCTCATCGCCGGCCTTGACGCCCTTCGGCGCGAGGATATAGCGGCGCTCGCCGTCCTTGTAGAGCACCAGGGCGAGATGCGACGTGCGATTCGGATCGTATTCGAGACGCTCGACAATTCCGGGGATGCCGTCCTTGTCGCGCTTGAAATCGACCAGCCGGTAGCGCTGCTTGTGGCCGCCGCCGATATGCCGCGTGGTTTGCCGGCCCGAATGGTTGCGCGCCCCGGTGCGGTTTTTCTTGGTCGTCAACGACGCGAGCGGTCCGCCCTTGTGCAGGTGCGAGCGATCGATCTTGACCACGAAGCGCGTGCCCGGGGAGGTCGGCTTCATTTTGATGAGTGCCATGGCCTGTCCTTACTTCGCTGCGCCGGTGAAATCGATCGACTGACCGGTTTCCAAACGGACGTAAGCTTTCTTGTAGCCGTTGCGCTTGCCGGCTATGTTTTTGAAGCGGCGGGTCTTGCCCGGCTTGTTGAGCAAGTTGACGCCTTCGACCTTGACTTCGAACATCAGCTCGACGGCTTGCTTGACTTCGGCCTTCGACGCATCGTCGCGCACGCGAAACACGTATTGGTTCGCCTTCTCAGTGACGGTCGCGGCCTTTTCCGAGACGTGCGGCTGTATCAGCACGGTCATGAGTCGCTCTTTATTCATTGCTGCCTCCGAGACGCTGTTCGAGCAGCTTCAAGGCGCCCACCGTGGCGATCACCTTGTCGTGCTTGATCAAGCTCAAGGGGTCGAGAGAGGCTACCGGCATGACTTCCACGTAGGGAATGTTGCGGGCCGCCAGGAACAGCTTCTCTTCATAGGCCTCGACCAAGATCAAGGCGCGCTTCAAGCCGAGCTGCGCGAGCTTGCTGATCAATAATTTGGTTTTGGGTGCGTCGAGTTCCAGCGACTCCACGGCAACGAGGCGATCCTGGCGCACCAACTCGGACACCATGGACTGCATGGCGGCCCGGTACATCTTGCGATTGACCTTCTGCGAGAAGTCACGCGGCCGCGCGGCGAAGGTGCGGCCGCCGCCCACCCAAATGGGGCTGCGGATGGAGCCCGCACGCGCCTGGCCCGTGCCCTTTTGACTCCAGGGCTTCTTGCCGCCGCCGCGAACTTCGGCGCGAGTTTTCTGCGCCTTGGTGCCGGCGCGGCCGTAGGCCTGGTAGGCCGTGACGACCTGATGAACGAGCGCTTCGTTGTACGCGCGGCCGAAAGCGACGTCCGACAATTGGATTTCGCTCGCCGTGGCTGCATTCTTTAGCTGGAGCTTCATGGCGGTTACTTCTTCTCAGCTTTGGCGGCGCCGCTCTTGGCGGCCGGGGCGCCCTTGGGGGCCGGCGCGCCCTTGGCGGCGACCGGAGCCTTGTTCGGTGCGAGGCGCTTGCGGCGTGCAAAGGAAGCAGCCTTCGACGACGGCCGCACGATCACACGGCCACCCTCGGATCCGGGTACCGCGCCGCTGATCAGCAGCAGGTTGCGGGGCACGTCGACCTCGACGATGCGCAGGTTTTCAATCGTGCGATTGCGTACGCCCATGTGGCCCGACATGCGCTTGCCCTTGAATACGCGGCCCGGCGTTTGGCGCTGTCCGATGGAGCCCGGTGCACGGTGCGACAGCGAGTTGCCGTGGCTCTTCATGCCGCCCGCGAAATTGTGCCGCTTCATGGTTCCGGCGAACCCCTTGCCCACCGTGGTGCCGGTCACGTCGACGATCTGCCCGACGGTGAACATGTCGACCTTCAGTTCGGCGCCGGTCGCAAGCGATTCGCCTTCGCTCTTGGCTAAACGGAATTCTCGGGAGGCGTACCCCGCGGCGACATTCGCCTTGGCGAAATGCCCGGCGAGCGCCTTCGGCACGCGTGACGGCCGGCGCGCACCGATGGTCACCTGCACCGCACGGTAGCCGTCGGTTTTTTCGCTCTTGACTTGCGAAATGCGATTAGGCAACGCCTCGACGACCGTAACAGGGACGGTCACACCGGCGTCGGTGAATACACGGGTCATGCCGCACTTGCGGCCAACCAGACCAATGGTCATTTTCAAATCCTCATACGGCGAGAGCTTCGATTGGCTCCCGCTTTGCGTTGCAATCAGCCGGCGGTTTGGGTACACGAGACCCCAGGACCCTCAAAGTTCGGCCCTTACGGCGTCCTCTTCGGGTAACTGGCGTCGGCACCCACGCGCTCCGGCCTTCAAAAATGGACGGCGAAGTATACGCGAAACCGCTGCCGGTTCAAGCGTTCCGAGCGCTGACGCCCTTACCAGGCGCTGACGCGCCGAATTCAACGGGGCCGCCGCAGGGCGGCCCCGTCCGTGATGTTCGGGGGGAGAAAACCTTAGTTCAGCTTAATCTGGACGTCCACGCCGGCCGGGAGTTCCAGCTTCATGAGCGCATCCACGGTCTTGTCCGTCGGATTCAGGATATCCATCAGGCGCTTGTGGGTGCGGATTTCAAACTGGTCCCGGGCGTCTTTGTCGCCATGCGGCGCGGTCAGCACCGTGAAACGCTCCATTTTGATCGGCAAGGGAACCGGACCCTTGACGGTGGCCCCCGTACGTTTTGCGGTATCGACGATCTCGCGAGCCGATTTATCGATCAATCGGTGATCGAAAGCTTTCAAGCGGATACGAATGTTCTGATTAGCCATGATAATTCAACTTTCCAGGCGCTACGCCATTTCCAGGCGCTACGCGCCGAATTCAACGGGGTCGAAACGACCCCGTCTGTCATTGAAGGGTGCGAGATACTACGCTATAACCTTCGCGACTACACCTGCTCCCACGGTCTTGCCGCCCTCGCGGATCGCAAAGCGCAAGCCCTGCTCCATCGCAATCGGCGCGATCAGCTCCACCACGATCTTGATGTTGTCCCCGGGCATCACCATCTCCGTCCCCGCAGGCAACTCAACCGCTCCCGTCACATCCGTGGTGCGAAAATAAAACTGCGGCCGGTACCCCTTGAAGAACGGCGTATGCCGCCCCCCCTCCTCCTTGGTCAGCACGTACACCTCGGCCTCAAACTTGGTGTGCGGGTTGATGCTCCCCGGCTTGCACAACACCTGCCCGCGCTCCACTTCCTCTCTCTTCGTGCCGCGCAGCAACACCCCCACGTTGTCCCCCGCCTGACCCTCATCCAAGAGCTTCCTGAACATCTCAACGCCCGTGCAGGTGGTCTTCTGCGTCGCGCGGATCCCGACAATCTCTACCTCATCGTTCACCTTCACAATCCCGCGCTCAATGCGTCCCGTCACCACCGTGCCGCGTCCGGCTATCGAGAACACATCCTCCACCGGCATCAAAAACGCACCCTCAATCGCCCGCTTCGGCACCGGAATGTAGTCATCCAGCGCCTGCACCAGCTTCAATACCGAGCCGACCCCAATCTCCCCCGTGTCCCCCTCGAGCGCCTTTAACGCAGATCCCGTGATGATCGGCGTCTTGTCCCCGGGAAACTTGTACAGCGTCAGTAAATCCCGCACCTCAAGCTCCACCAGCTCCAATAACTCCGCATCGTCCACCATGTCCGCCTTGTTCAGGTACACCACGATGTAGGGCACCCCCACCTGGCGCGCCAGCAAGATGTGCTCGCGCGTCTGCGGCATCGGACCATCCGCCGCCGAGACCACTAAAATCGCCCCATCCATCTGCGCCGCTCCCGTGATCATGTTCTTCACGTAGTCCGCGTGCCCAGGACAGTCCACGTGCGCGTAGTGACGCGCCGCGCTCTGATACTCCACGTGCGCGGTCGCTATCGTAATCCCGCGCGCACGCTCCTCCGGCGCCTTGTCAATCTGGTCGTAGGCCTTGAACTCCCCGCCAAACTTCTCCGCCATCACCTTCGTCAACGCCGCCGTTAAGGTCGTCTTGCCATGGTCTACATGCCCAATCGTCCCCACGTTCACGTGCGGCTTCGTTCGCTCAAACTTCCCCTTCGACACGGCAAGTACCTCTTAATTGAAAAACAGGCTGATATATACGCGTTCGGATTCTTACGAAGCTTTCTTCATCACGGCTTCGGCGACATTGTTCGGCACTTCCATGTACTTCGCGAATTCCATGGTGTAGTTCGCGCGGCCCTGGCTCATGGAGCGCATGGCCGTCGAATACTGGAACATCTCGGCCAACGGCACCTCCGCGGTCACCACCTTGCCGGACGCGGAATCCTCCATGCCGATGATCTGTCCGCGGCGGCGATTCAAATCGCCGACGATGTCGCCGTAATAGTCTTCCGGCGTCACCACTTCGACCTTCATGATGGGCTCGAGCAGCACCGGCTTGGCCTTGCGGAAGCCGTCTTTGAAGCCCATCGAGCCCGCGATCTTGAACGCCATCTCGTTCGAATCGACATCGTGGTACGACCCGTCGAAAATCGTCACCTTCACATCGACGATGGGGTAACCCGCAATCACGCCCGTCTGAACGGCCTCTTGAATGCCTTTGTCCACGGCTGGAATGAACTCGCGGGGCACGGCGCCGCCGACGATGCCATTGACGAATTCGTAGCCCTTGCCGGATGCCTGCGGCTCGATCTTCAGCCAGACGTGGCCATATTGACCCCGGCCGCCGGACTGGCGAACGAATTTGCCTTCCGATTCGACGCTGCCGCGGATGGTCTCGCGATACGCGACCTGCGGTTTGCCGACATTGGCCTCGACTTTGAATTCTCGCTTCATGCGGTCGACGATGATTTCCAGGTGCAATTCGCCCATGCCGGAAATGATGGTCTGGCCGGATTCCTGGTCCGTGTGCACGCGAAACGACGGATCTTCCTTCGCGAGGCGCTGCAGGGCGAGTCCCATCTTTTCCTGATCGACCTTGGTTTTCGGTTCCACGGCCACCGAGATGACGGGCTCCGGAAACTCCATTTTCTCCAGAATGATGACCTTTTCCGTATCGGACAAGGTATCGCCGGTGGTCACATCTTTTAAACCCACGGCCGCGGCGATGTCGCCCGCGCGAACCTCCTTGATTTCGGAGCGTTCGCTGGCATGCATCTGCAGCAGCCGGCCGATGCGTTCGTTGCGGTTCTTGTTCGGCACGTACACCTGATCGCCCGAATTCAAGGTGCCGGAATAGACCCGGAAGAAGGTGAGATTGCCGACGAACGGGTCATTCAAGATCTTGAAAGCGAGCGCGGCGAAGGGCTGCGCATCGTCGGCTTGGCGCGTCATGGGCTCGCCGCGTTCGCTTTGGCCCTTGACAGGGGGAACCTCGACGGGCGAGGGCATGTACTCGACGATGGCATCGAGCACCGCCTGCACACCCTTGTTCTTGAAGGCCGAACCGCAGGTGACCAGGCATATCTCGTTCTTGAGCGCGCGGGCACGCAGCCCCTTCTTGATGTCCGTGTCGCCGAGCTCGCCGCTCTCCAAGTACTTGTTGAGCAGCTCCTCGTCGCCTTCGGCGGCCGCTTCAATCATCTTGCCGCGCCATTCCTCGCACTCCTTGCGCATGGCGGCCGGGATCTCGCGATACTCGAATTTCATGCCCTGGGTTTCGTCGTCCCACCAGATGGACTTCATCTTGACGAGATCGACCACGCCGACGAAGCCTTCTTCGGCGCCGATGGGCAATTGGATGGGCACCGGATTGCCGCGCAATCGCGTTCTGATCTGCTCGACGCAGCGTAAAAAATTCGCGCCCGCACGGTCCATTTTGTTGACGAACGCGATCCGCGGCACGCCGTACTTGTTCATCTGGCGCCAAACCGTTTCCGACTGCGGCTGCACGCCCGACACGGCGCAGTACACCGCCACGGCGGAATCGAGCACGCGCAGGCTCCGCTCCACTTCGATGGTGAAATCGACGTGTCCGGGCGTATCGATGATGTTGATGCGATGCTCGGGAAAGCTCTTGTCCATTCCCTTCCAGAAGCACGTGGTCGCCGCGGCCGTGATGGTGATGCCGCGTTCCTGCTCCTGTTCCATGTAATCCATGACCGCCGCGCCATCGTGCACCTCGCCGATTTTGTGCGACACGCCCGTATAGAACAGAATGCGCTCGGTCGCGGTGGTCTTCCCCGCGTCGATGTGCGCAGAGATACCGATGTTGCGGTATCGCTCGATGGGCGTCGTACGTGCCATATTACTTGCCTATATAAGGCCAAACCGGCGTAAAACCAGTGGGCGCGGCCCTACCAGCGGTAGTGCGCGAACGCCTTATTGGCCTCGGCCATGCGGTGAGTGTCTTCACGCTTGCGCACCGCGGCGCCACGATTTTCGGCCGCTTCCATGAGTTCGGCGGCCAGGCGATGCGCCATCGATTTTTCGCTGCGGTCCGTCGCCGCTTCGATGACCCAGCGCATCGCCAGCGTCTGGCGGCGATTCGCGCGTACTTCGACGGGGACTTGATAGGTGGCGCCGCCGACGCGCCGCGATTTGACCTCGACGACCGGCTTCACATTGTCGAGAGCCTGCTGCAGCAAGGCAATGGCATCGCCGCCGCCGCGGCCCGTCTTGTCGCCAATGCGGTCGATGGCGCCGTAGACGATCTTTTCGGCGACCGACTTCTTGCCGCGCTCCATCACCATGTTGATGAACTTGGCCAACATATCGTTGCCAAACTTCGGATCCGGAAGGATGGTGCGATGGGGTGCTGCTGCTCTGCGGGACATGGAAAACCTTCTATTGCCCTAAACGGGGCTCATTTCTTGGGACGTTTGGCGCCGTACTTGGAGCGCCCCTGGCGCCGGTCGCTGACGCCGGCGCAGTCGAGAGCGCCCCGAACCGTGTGATACCGCACTCCCGGCAGGTCCTTGACGCGGCCGCCGCGGATCAACACCACCGAATGCTCTTGTAAATTATGGCCTTCGCCGCCGATGTAGCTCGACACTTCGTAGCCGTTGGTCAGGCGCACGCGGCATACCTTCCGCAATGCCGAGTTCGGCTTCTTGGGCGTGGTGGTATAGACGCGCGTACACACACCGCGCTTTTGCGGTGAGGCGGCCAAAGCCGGTACCTTGGACTTCCAAGCGGGCTCATTCCGGCCGGTGCGAATAAGTTGGGTCGTCGTCGCCATAAATACCTTTTGAGAGCCAGACCGAAAAGCTGGCCCATGGTCTTAAAAAACGTAAAGCTAGCCGCACGCCTTGAGGCTAGGCGACAAAGGCCGGCGATTGTAGGAACCGGCCGTGCGAGTGTCAAGGTAAATGCCTCGCCGGCAAGATGGGACGGCGATCACGCTAGGAGCGCCTGAATGCCGCTTCTGTTAAAGATCGGCGGCGCTGGCCGATAGCTCCAAGCAACAACAGGGTCGAATCGGACCCGTTCGGCATGGAGTGTCGCGTGCTCAGACTGCTCAAAAAGTCCACGGCCGTCAAAGGCCGAGTCGGTCTGGCCTTCGGTCCCAGCGAGGTGGCCGTTGCGGTCATGCGCCGCGACAGCGGCGCCCCGGTACTTGAACGCTGCGAGATCTTGCCGGTGGACCCGGCCGGCGGGGCCGGCGCCATTGCGGCGGTCATCCGCGCTGCCGGCCTGCCGCGCATGCCGGTCAGCACGGTGCTGCGATCCGACGACTATCAGCTGGCGCTGGTCGAGGCGCCCGACGTTCCCCCGGCGGAGTTGCGTGCTGCAATGCGGTGGCGGCTGAAGGAGGCCATCGATTTTCGAGTGGAGGACGCCGTTATCGACGTCTTCGACGTGCCCGATCAGAACCGCGGGGGTCACGGGCGCATGATGTATGCCGTTGCGGCGCGGCGCAGCGCCGTCGATCGGCATGCCGGCGCTGTTGTCGGGGTCGCCACCCTCGATGTGGTCGACGTCCCGGAACTGTGCCTGCGCAATCTCGCCGCCCTGTTGCCCGGGGCGGCCGCCGGCGTGGCGCTCCTGTATCTGGGTGAAACCGCCCTCAGCATCGTTCTGGTGCGCGGCAGGACCTTCTATTTCGCACGTCAAATGGCCCCCCAGACGCCGCCCCGCCCCACAGGCCATCCCGGCGGCCATTCCGGCAGCCTTCCCGGGCCGACGGCGCCGGAAATCGAGAGCGTGGTGCTCGAACTGCAGCGCTCCTTGGACTACTACGAACGCCATTTCGATCAGCCGCCGATCACCCGCATCGCGGTGTCGCCCGCCGGGACGCGTGCCTCCGAGCTCGCGCGCGAGTTAGGCCGTGACACCGGCTTCGAGGTCGCCACCCTCGATCTTAATTTGCTCCTGCACTGCGCGGCGCCGGTCGAGGCGGCCGCACAAGCGAGCTGTCTGCTCGCGGTCGGGGCCGCTCTTCGCGAGGAACAACGCTCGCTCTAGCACATCGACGCCATGGAACAACAAGTCAATCTGTATCAGCCGATTCTGGGCGCCGAGAAGCATCTGTTCTCGGCCCGCGCCATCGGCATGGGCCTCGGTCTCCTCGCTCTCTGCTTGGCGGGCCTGGCGGCGTTCGGTGCCTGGCGCACCGGGCACATCGAACGCTCGGTGTCGCTGCTCGAGAGTCAGCAGGCGGCGGCGCTGACTCTGGCGGAGAGCACGAGCGCGGCACTAAGGCCTGGTCAAACTTTGGCCGAGCTCGAGACCCAGGCCAAGAACTTGAGCGCCGACATCGCCGCTCGCGAACGGGCACTCGACCTTTTGCGCTTGGGCGCCGCCTCGCCCGCGACCGGTTTCGCCGCACGCTTAGAAGCGCTCGCCCGGCGGCAAATCGATGGCCTATGGCTGCACAATATCGTCCTCGGTTCGGGCGAGGGGAGGCTTGCCCTGCGCGGCGCAACCGTCGATGCGAAGCTGGTTCCCGCCTACCTTGCCGCGATCGCACAGGAACCCGCGCTCGCCGGAGAGCGCTTCGACAAGCTGGCGATGCGCCGTGCGAAACAGGATGAAGCGCCGGCGCAACTCCTGTTCGATCTCGGCGCGCCCGGGCTCAAATTTCCAGTCCCGGAGCCGCACCCATGACCGCCCTTCCCAAGGCTTTTAGCCGCATGCGGCCGTTCATCGAGAGGCTCGATGCGTTGACCCTGCGCGAACGCGTCATCGTGTTCGCCGCGGGCGTGGTACTCGTCTACATCGCCTGGCAGACGCTGCTGATGGATCCGTTGGCGGTACGGGCGAAGCTGGCCGAGCAGCATCTCGCGGATGCCAATCGGGAAATGGCGGCCATCGATCAGGTGGACGCGGCTTCAGCGCAGAACCCGGCCGTGGCGGCCGCCCTGCGCAATCGCGCGCTCAGCGAACGTCTCGGCTCGCTCGGCCAAGAACTCAACTCGGTCGCCCAGGGCTACGTGGCGCCGCAACGGATGACCGAACTGCTCCGGCAGCTCATATCACTTGAGCACGGACTCAAACTCGTGAGCCTCGCGAACCTGCCGGTGCAGAGCCTGTCGCGGCCGGCCGGGCCGGCGCCGGATGCACCACTGGCGGCGGATGACCGCGGTCCGTTTCTGCACCCGGTGGAAATCGTGGTCGAGGGAGATTACGGCAGCGTCGTCGCCTACCTGCGCGCGCTCGAAGCCATGCCCTGGCGCATTCACTGGCAGGAGGCCGAGCTGACGGCCGGCGACTATCCAGAGAACCGCGTGCGCATCGTGATCGGCGCGCTCAGCTTGTCGCGCGACTGGATGGGTCTATGAAAAGACTGGCCCTGATGCTCGGCGCGCTCGGCCTGGCCTGGACGACCGCTGCCGACGAGTTGCGCGATCCGACGCGCCCGCCGCTTCGAGAGAATCGCATCGCCCTGCAAAACGAACCGGCCCCGGTGCTCTCCGCGGTGCTCAACTTCAACGGCGAACGCACGGCGATTTTCAACGGCCATCTGGTGCGCCCTGGTTCGGTGGTCGGCGTCTACACGATCGAGTCCGTGCTCGAGGACGGCGTGCGCTATCGCCGCGCCAACCAGCCGCATGAGCTGCACCTGGCCCGCAACGCATCCACTTTCAAAAAGCCCACGGCCGAACCGGCGCGTGCACCCTAGCGGAGTCAACCGATGATGTACGCCAGAAACCTTCTCGTGATCGCCTTGCTGTTGAGCGCGAGCGTGCGCGCCGCAAGCGGTGATGAACCGCGCTTCGACGTCGCCGTCGCCGACGCTCCGGCGCGCCCCTTCTTCGAGGGCCTCGCCGAGGGTACGCCGTACAACATCGTGCTCGAGCCGGGCGTCGGCGGCACCATCACCCTGAAGATGAAGAATGTCACCGTCATCGAGGTGCTGGACGCGGTGCGTGAATCCTATGGTTACGACTACCGGCGCCTGTCCTCGGGATTCGTGATCGTACCGCCAGCGCTGCAAACGCGGCTCTTTCAAGTGAACTACATCGATCTGGAACGGCGCGGCACTTCGCGCACGCGCGTCTCGTCCGGCCAGGTCGGCCAAAGCTCGAATCCGCAAGTGCCCGGAACGGCGGTCCCGGGGACCGACGGACAATCGCAGGGACTCTCCGAGCCGCCCGGCGTGGTGTTCGCGACGCAAGGCGCCAAGGACGCTGAGCACGTCAAGGAAATCACCGGCTCGAGCGTCTCGACCCGCTCCTCGTCCGACTTCTGGCCCGAACTCGAGGCCAGCCTCAAGAGCCTCATCGGCGCGGAGGGCGGCCGTACCGTCGTAATGAACGCCGAGTCCGGCCTCATCGCCGTGCGCGCCACTCCCCGCGAGCTGCGGGACGTCCAGCAATTCCTCCAGAGGATTCAGGAGATCGCCACGCGCCAGGTGATTCTCGAGGCCAAGATCGTCGAGGTCCAGCTGTCGAGCGCCTTCCAGGCCGGCATCAACTGGGCTGCCATCGCGAAGTCGGGGGGCAGCACCATCAGCACCTTTCAGACCGGTCCGCAAAACGGCTTCGGCAGCAATGCCCTGCAGTTGTTGAATCAGCCGTCCGTCCCGGTCACGGTCGGCACCGGCAACCCGATCACGAGCACGGTCACCAACACCTTGGGCGGCGCGTTCGCGGTGGCGGTCAACGCCGGGAGCTTCAGTTCGTACATCGAGGCGCTCGCCATCCAGGGCAAGACACGGGTTTTGTCGAGCCCCCGGGTGTCGACGCTCAACAACCAGAAAGCGGTCATCAAGGCCGGCGACGATGAATACTTCGTGACCGGGGTGTCGAGCAACACCTTGGTCGGGACCTCGTCCTCGCAAGCCAGCAATCTCGACCTTGCACCGTTCTTTTCGGGCGTCGCGCTCGACGTGACGCCGCAGCTCTCCGAGGACGGGCAGATCATCCTGCACATCCATCCGACCGTGAGCGTCGTCACCTCGAAGATCTTGACGGTGACCGCCAACGGCCAGGTGAACTCGCTGCCGCTCGCCTATAGCGAGGTGCGCGAGTCGGACAGCGTGGTCACCGCCCACAGCGGCCAGCTCATTTTGATCGGCGGCATGATGTTGGCGAACCACAGCGAACAGAACTACCGCGTACCGCTGCTGGGCGATATCCCGCTGCTCGGCCAGTTGTTCCGCAGCCAGCAGAAAAGCGACGATCGCACCGAACTCGTGATCTTGCTGCGGCCAATCGTCATCGACAACGACGCACAGTGGACGCAGGAGACCGGCGAGGAAATCGACCGCGCCGCCAAGCTCGACCCCAAGGTGCGCGGCAGCGTGCAGTAGAGCGCGCGGGACGGAAGGCTCATGACGATCAAACGCAGAATCCGCTTGGGCGAAGTCTTGGTGCAGCACAAGGCGATCACCGAGGAGCAGCTTGCCTCGGCCCTGGTGGAGCAGCGGCGCTCGGGACGCAAGCTCGGCCGCGTGCTCGCCGACTTGGGTTATATGTCCGAGACATCGCTCCATGATTTTCTGGCGAATCATCTGCAGGTGCCGTTCGTCGACTTGAAGCAGGCGCGCGTCGACCGCGACGTGGTGAAACTGCTGCCGGAGCCCTTGGCGCGCCGCTACCGTGCCATCGTGCTCTTGCAAGACGCCCGCGGCTTGCTGGTCGGAATGGCCGACCCGTCGGATATCCATGCGTACGACGAATTGCAGGCGAAACTCAAGCAGCCGATCCGCCTTGCGCTGGTCGGCGAGGCGGAATTCCTCAAAACGCTCGACGCCGTCTACCGTCAGACCGACGAGATCGCCTCGCTCGCCGAAGCCGTGCGCGACGATCTTCGCGAAGGCGATGTCGACATCCTCGAGCTCTCCGCGGAGGAGAGCTCGCCGGACGCGCCGGTCATCAAGCTCTTGCAGACGATGTTCAACGACGCGATACAGGCGCGCGCATCCGACATCCATATCGAACCGGGCGAGAACAAGCTGCGCATCCGGCTGCGGGTCGACGGGGTCCTGCAGGAGCAGGTCATCGACGGCAATCGCGTGGCGGGCGCCCTGGTCACGCGCCTGAAACTGATGTGCGGGCTCGACATCGCCGAGAAGCGCCTGCCTCAGGACGGACGCTTCAGCATCCGCGTTCGGGATGCGGGCGTCGACGTGCGGCTCGCGACCATGCCGACGACGCACGGCGAGTCGGTGGTCATGCGGCTCCTGAGCCAGTCGACGGCGCTCATGTCGCTCGAGAGGCTCGGCATGCCGGCGACCACCGAAGCGCGCTTTCGGCGCCTGGTCGAGAGAAATTCGGGCATGGTGTTGGTGACGGGTCCCACCGGCAGCGGCAAGACGACGACCCTGTATGCGGCGCTCAACCACATCAACAAGCCCGGTGTGAAGGTCATCACCGTCGAGGATCCGGTCGAGTACCGGCTCGACCGCATCACGCAGGTGCAGGTCATGACGAAGATCGGCCTCGATTTCGCGCGCGTGCTGCGCACTGCGTTGCGCCAGGATCCGGACATCATTCTGGTCGGCGAGATGCGCGATCGCGAGACGGTGGATATCGGGCTGCGCGGTGCGATGACCGGCCACTTCGTATTTTCGACGCTGCACACCATCAACGCGATCGCGACCGTCAACCGGCTGCTCGACATGGGCGCGCCGGGATACATGATCGCGGCAGCCGTGCATGGGGTGGTCGCGCAGCGGCTGGTCCGCCGCGTGTGCACCGATTGCGCGCAACCCGCGGCGCCGACTGCGAACCAGCTGGCATGGCTCGCCACGTGCCGGCCCGAGCTCAAGGCGGAACGGCAGAAGTTCCTGGCCGGCAGCGGCTGCACCTATTGCAATCTCACGGGCTACCGCGGCCGTGTCGCCGTCTATGAGCTTCTCGAGATCGACCGGGTGCTGGCCGATGCGGTGCGGCGCGGCGATCTCTCGGGTTTCGCCCGAGCGGCGCGCTCGAGCGAGGGCTACGTGCCGCTCGCCCAGGGTGCGATCGACTTGGCCGTCAGCGGCATCACCTCGCTCGCCGAAGCGATGGCGGTGGGCAGCGGCCTCGAGGAACTGGTGGACACCGTCGAGGCCGATGCGGACCTGCCGCTCGAGGACTCGAGCGTCGATACGCTGCTCGAGCAGCGCGTGTAGGCCGTGTCCAACTTTCGCTATCGGGGCCGCTCCGGGCGCGGCGATCTGATCACGGGACGGCTCGAGGCCGACACCATTGACTCGGTTGCGGCGCGTTTGCTGAATCTCGGCATCACGCCTCTTGAAATCTCACCCGACGCGGTGCAGGGAGCGTCGCTGCAGGACCTGCTGCAGCGGCTCGGCGCGGGCCGCCCGTCCACCGCCGACCTGGTGTTGTTCTCGCGGCAAATGTACTCGATCACCAAAGCCGGCCTGCCGCTGTTGCGCGGACTGCGCGGCCTCGCGCAGTCGACTCACAATTCGCTGCTGCGGGACGCTCTGCATGATGTCCTGCAGAGCTTGGAGTCCGGCCGCGATTTCGCCTCCTCGCTGGCGCGGCACCCTGATATCTTCTCGCCGCTGTTCATCAGCATGGTGCGGGTGGGCGAGTCGACCGGCACGCTCGACAATTCGTTCCTGCGGCTGTGCGAGTACCTGGGGCAGGACCAGGAGGTCCAGGACCGGGTCAAGAGCGCGGTGCGTTATCCCTTGATCGTCGTGGGCGTGATCGGGCTCGCGATGGCCGTGATCACCATATTTGTGATCCCGAATTTCGCGCCCCTGTTCAAGGTGCTTGGCAATGACATCCCCTGGCCGACGCGCATCATCATGGGTACGTCGGCGCTGGTCCGTGCTCATGGCATCGCGCTCATCGCCGCTTCGGTCCTCGCATTCTTCGCTTTCAAACGCTATATCGCCGCCGAAGCGGGCCGCTATCGCTGGGATCGCTTCAAGCTCAAGTTGCCGGTGCTCGGCGAGCTCTTGCATCTCTCGGTGCTGTCGCGGGTAACCCGCTCGTTGGCGATCTCGCTGGAAGCCGGACTGCCGATGATCCAGGCGCTGACTCTGCTGGCCCGCTCCGCGGGCAATGAGTATCTCGCGGAGCAGTTGCTGCGGCTGCGCGACGCGGTCGAGCGCGGCGAAGCCTTGAGCCACGCGGCCGCCGGCATCGGCATCTTTCCGCCGCTGGTGCTGCAAATGGTACTGGTGGGCGAGGAGACCGGCGAATTGACGCGCTTGCTCGAAGAAGTGTCGGGCTTCTACCAGCGGGAAGTCGACTACCGGCTGCGCAACCTGACCGCGATGCTCGAACCGCTGCTGATCATCGGCGTCGGCGGCATGGTGCTGATCCTGGCCCTCGGCGTGTTCCTGCCGATGTGGAACATGATCGCCAAAGTCGGACACACAGGGTGAGGTTCCCATGGCTCCCGGACGTGACGGAGCTCACAGCCCGCTGCAATCCCAAGGCGCAACGCACTCAAGACCGCCTCGCGGCGGCCGACTTCCTGAAATCATGCGCAGGTGCGCGCAGCAATTAACATAAAGGCGCTGGTGCGCCGTGGAGTCAAGAGGATGAGCCGTTCAAAGTCCCGCGGATTCACGCTGATCGAACTGGTGGTGGTCATCACCATCCTCGGCATTCTCGCAGCGTTTGCCATACCTAAGTTTGTCGCGCTCGACTCGCAGGCGCGCATAGCGACCATCAGCGGTCTCGCCGGCAGCGTCAAGAGCGCGGCCTCGCTCGCCCGCGGCCTGTCGATGGCGACCAGCAATGCCGCCGGCCCGGTGTTGATGGAGGGCGCGACGGTCACGCTGCTCAATAGCTATCCGGATCCGAGCCTTACGGGCATTGCGGCGGCGGTCAACTCGAATAACGGCGCGGGCGGCGACTTCACCTTCACCGCCGGCAGCGGCTCGACCACCCCTGCGACCTGGACCAAGAACGGCGCGCCGACGCCCGCGACGTGCGCAGTGAGCTACACCGCGCCGGCGGCCGGCTTCACGCCCACCGTCACCACTGCAACCGCCGGCTGCTAGCGCAGCGCGCGAACAGGCGGGATGGACTCCCGTGAGTGCGAAGGCGTCGGGCTACACGCTGATCGAGCTCGTGGTCGTCATGGCGGTCGCGGGCGTGCTCGCGGCGTACATCGCGCCGCGCTTCTGGAATCAACAGTCGTTCTCCGACCGCGGCTACGTCGATGAACTGGCGGCGGCGTTGCGGGCCGCGCAAAAAGCCGCCGTCATCACCGGATGCCCGGCCGAGGTCACCCTCACGCCGAGCTCCTATTCAGCGGCGCAGCAGGCCGCATCCGGCAACGCCTGCAATCCTGCGGATACCACCTGGTCGACTCCCTTGCTGAGCGCAGACGGTTCGCCGGTCGCGGACACGGCGCCCGCGAACACAACGGCGAGTCCGGCCGGCTCCTTCCAGTTCGACACCCAGGGCCGCTTGAGTTCGAGCCCCGCGGCCACCATCACCGTGGGCACGCACACGATCAGCATCGTTGCCGGCACCGGTCTGGTGCAGGTGCAATAGCATGCACCGCCGGCACCGGGGAGTGACGCTGATCGAGCTCATCGTCGCGATCACCATCGTGGCCGTCGCGGCGACCACCATTCTCGGCGCGATTGCCGCGATCGCCAGCCGCAGCGCCGATGCGATGATGCAGCAGCAAGCGATCGCCATCGCGCAGGCCTACCTCGACGAGATACTGCAGCGCTGGGTCGTCGATCCGAACGGCACGCCGCCGAATACCGGACGCGGCAGCTGGGACCTCGTGGACGAGTACAACGGCCTGGTGGATGTCGGCGCCCACGACCAGTTCGGCAATCCGATCGCCGCGCTCGCTGCCTATACTGTCAGCGTCGCCACCTCCCAATCGAGCGCCCTGCCCGGCGTGCCGCCCGCTTCCGCCCGGCGCATCGACATCACCGTGAGCTACTCGCCGAACGGCAGCGTCACGCTGTCCGGTTACCGGACGAACTACTGATGCGCGGCTTCACGCTGATCGAGCTCGTCATCACCATCGCGGTCGGCTCGGTGGTGGTCGCGTTCATGGCGCTGTTCATCGTGATGCCGATGGACGCCTACACGGCGCAGACCCGGCGCGCCGCGCTCGTCGATGCGAGCGATAGCGCATTGCGCTTCATGGCCCGCGATCTGGAGAGCTCGCTGCCGAACAGCGTACGGATCACCACCAGCGGCACGGTCACCGCGCTCGAACTCTTGGCCACCGCCGACGGCGCGCGCTATCAGGACGGCGGCCCATTATCGAACCCCGCGCTGGTGCTCGACTTCACGGCGCCCGATGGCGCATTCGCGACCACCGTGCCGTTCACCCAGCTCACGCTGCCGTGGACTTCGAACGCCTACAGTCTGTCGATTTACAACGTCGGCGTGCCAGGCGCCGACGCCTATCAGATGGCCAACGTGATCACGCCGGCCGGCACCACCATCACGATTTCCGCGGGCGCGGCCGCCAACCAGAATCTCGTCACCTTAAGCCCCGCGTTCCAGTTCGCATTCGGCTCTCCCGAGAAGCGCGTCTACCTCGTAAGCGGTCCGGTGTCCTACCTCTGCGACACGGCGGCCGGGACATTGACACGCTACTCCGGATACGCGATCGAGAGCGCCCAGCCCGCAAACGCCGCGGCCTTGTCCGCCGCCGGCGCCGCCGCGGCGCTGGTCGCGGCGAGCGTCGGCGGCTGTCAGTTCACGTATTCGTCCGGCACCGCAGAGCGCAACGCGCTCGCGACGCTGACGCTGCAAATCACCCAGAGCGGCGAGTCCGTGCAGCTGCTGAATGAAGTGCAAGTGGTGAACGCGCCATGAAGCGCACGGCGCAGGCCGCACGAGCACGTGATCAGCCGCCGCACGGATTCGCGCTCATCCCGGCGCTGTTCCTGATCGTGGTGCTGGGCGCGCTGGCGCTGGTCGCGATCCGGGTGGGAATCGGCCAGCAGCAAGCCGTGACGATGTCGCTCGAGGAGTCGCGCGCGCTCGCCGCCGCGCAGGCCGGCATTGAATGGGGCGCATACGAGGCGGTCAACGGCAGCTGCGCGGCGAGCACGACTCTTAATCTCACCGAGGCGGCGCTCAACGGCTTTGCGGTCCAGGTCACTTGCAGCGCGGCGACATTCACCAACGGCGCCGCGACGAATTCCTCCTATGTGCTCAAATCCACCGCGACCACGGGAACCTACGGCCAGCCCGGCTATGTCCATCGCGTCGTCAGCGGCACTTATTCGAACGCCAGCTGATGCAAACCAAAGACCTCATGGCCGCGCTTCGTGCCGCCGCGCTGTTGCTCGCCGCATCGCCGGCCTGCGCGCAAATCGCGTTGGTGCAATCCTCCGGTCTGTTTGGCAACCCCGCGGGGATCACCGCCACCTCAACCGCGTTCGCATCCAATCCCAAGGTCGGCGATACCATCGTGGTGCTGCTGTGGACTTGGACCGAGAACAACGCGCCCGTGACCGCTCTCACCGACAGCGCCGGCAATACCTACACGTCGAACTCGCTTGCGACCATAGATCAATCGGCCTGGTTCGAGACCGCGCAAGTGTTCTCGGCGCCGGTGATCAAGACCGGCCCCAATTTCACGCTGACCATCAATATGCCGGGCAACGACAGCGAGTCGCAAAGCCGCGCGGTGGCGCTCGAATTCTCGGGTCTCGGCGCCGTCGATCAGACCAACGCCGTGACCGGCTCGACGGCCGCCGCCAGCGTCGCGACCACGAAGACGACCACGTCGGCGAACGAGCTGGTCGTAGCGTCGGTCGGCGTCGACAACCCGGCCGATGATTTCACCTCGATCACCCCGAGTTCCGGCTACACCACCAGTGCCTTCGAATATCAGAACGCCGGCGATACGGCGGGTGCCGGCGCGTACAAGATCGTCGCCGCAACGGGGGTGCAAAGCATTACCTGGACATTCGCCCCCACGCTGACGGGATGGTCCGCGGCCATCGCCACTTTCGCGCAGGGCGGCATCACGCCGGATCACTTTGCGATCAGCAATGCGGGCACGGCAGTAAATTGCCAGGCATCGCCCGTGACCATCACGGCGGTCAATTCGGCGCAGGCGCCGGTGGCCACCACCGGCACCATCACGGTGAGCACCAGCACCGGTCACGGCGACTGGTCGCTGACCACCGGCGGCGGCACGTTTTTGGCCGGCGCCTCGAACAGCGGCACGGCGACCTACACCTATGTCACGGCCGATGATGGCGCCGTCACTCTATCGCTCAAGGATACCTACCCGGAGACCGTGACCATCAACGTCGTCGACGGCAGCATCACGCAGAAGTCCGGCAGCGCACTCGCCTCCCAGCAGTTGCCGCTGACCTTCGTCGCGTCGGGCTTTCGCATCACCAACGGCGCCAACGTCGGGAGCGCGATCGGCACGCAGGTGGCCGGTAAATCCTCGACGCAGAGCCTCGCGCTGCAGGCGATTCGCACCGACACCAATACGGGCGCTTGCACGGCGGTGTTTGCGAGCGGCGCAACCGTTAACGTGAGTCTCGCCTACCAGTGCAACAACCCGGCGAGCTGCATCGCCGGCCAGACCCTCGGCATCACCAATAACGGTGTCACCACCAGCATCGCCGGGAACCCGAATAGCGGCGTCGCGGCCTACACCACCGTGCCGCTCAAGTTCAGTACCGCGAACGCGGAGGCGCCCTTCAGCCTCAACTATTCCGACGTCGGCCAGATCACGTTCGACTCGCGTTACATCATCCCCTTGGGCAGCGGATTAGGCTCCGGCAATACCATGAACGGCAGCAGCCAGTTCGTGGTTCAGCCCTACAATTTCACGCTGTCGAACATCAAATGCACGGCCTACGGCAGCGGCACCTGCGCCTCCTCGCTCGCCGCACCCGGCTTGAACCCGGGGGCGGCCACAGCCGCCGGCCCCGCGTTCATCGAGGCCGGCCAGCCGTTTTCGGCGACCGTTACGGCCTCGAACTTCACGGGCGCCGCCACGCCGAATTACGGCCAGGAACTATCGCCGCCGGGCGTGACGTTGACCGCCAACTTAGTCGCGCCCGCGGGCGGCGATGCGGCGGCGCTCAATAATGCCGCGGCGTTCGGCACCTTCAGTGCCGGTGTCGCGACCGGTACCACCTTCAACTGGCCGGAGGTGGGCATCATTACGCTGACGCCGGGCGTCACGAACTATCTCGGTTCCGGCGCCGTCACCGGCACCGCCTCCGGCAATGTCGGGCGCTTCATCCCGAACGCCTTCGCCGCGGCAGAGAATACCCCCGTGTTCGGCACGGGCTGCAGCGCGGGAAGCTTCAGTTATCTGGGCCAGCCTCTCACCTACACGGTGGCTCCCGTCATCACCGTCACGGCGCAGGCCTTGGGCGGCGCCACCACGCGCAATTACACGGGCGCCTTCTTGAAGCTCACCAACAGCTCGCTGACAGGACGGACCTATACGGCGACGCCCGCGAGTCCCACGCTCAATGTCGCCGGCCTGCCGCCGACCACCATCGATCCCGCGATCGCAGACTTGGGGACGGGACAAGCCACGCTCACCTTCAGCGCCGGCAGCGGCCTGTTGTTCAACCGCACTGCCGCCATCGCTCCGTTCAATGCGAACATCGCACTCAGTCTCAACGTCATCGACACCGACGGCGTCTCGGCATCGAACCCGGTGACCTTCGGCACCGCTACCGGCATCAGCTTCAGCACCAGCGCGGCGCAGTACTACGGCCGGCTGGCGCTGCGCGACGGCGTGGGCTCGGAGCTCCTCAACCTGCCGATGACGCTCACCACCCAGTATTACTTGAGTACGACGCAGGGATTTACCACCAACACCGCCGACAGCTGCACGGCGGCGGCGCCGATCTCTTTCAGCAACTACCAATTGAATCTCGTGGCCGGCGATACCTGCGTACTCGACAGCGGCAAACCCGGCGTGTCGGGAGTCGGCTGCACGGCGCCCGCGGCCGGGGGCCTGCAATACCGCGCGACCGCCGTGGCCGGCAATTTCAATCTGATCCTGGCCGCGCCGGGGGCCGGGAACTCCGGCGCTCTGTCCGTCACCGCCACCGCGCCCAGCTGGCTGCAGTACTCGTGGGGCAGCACCCTAAACCCCGTCGGCATGGGCACCTTCGGCGTCTTCCCCGGCCCCACCTCGCGCATTCATCAGCGCGAAGTGTATTGAGACCGAAACTGCGGATGGGCGCTCACCGCCTCGCGCCAGCTTGCTTCGCCGGGAACCGCCCCAAAAGGAACCTGCGCGTCGCTGCGCCGCCATTTTTGGAGCCATTCCGCGCCCAATAGTTCGCGGTCATGGAGCAAGGCCGCGGCACGCGGCGAGAGCGCGATGGTCGTTTCCGCTTTGGATCCCGTGCCCTGGCCTCTCGCCACGTAGAAGCCGGCGCAGAGCATGGCGGCGCGCACGCTGGTGGAGCAGCTGTAGGTGAACAGCTCGACCTCTTTTTTAGTGAACAGGGCGGCGAGCTCGCTGAACGCCGACAGTGTCCACAGGGCGCTGTCGGTCTTGAGCGAAAATGGATCGAAGAAGACGATATCCGGCGGCGGCGCGGCGGCTTTGCAGTGGGCGAAGTCGCCGCGCATCAGCAGCCACTCGATGGCTGCCTTGCCGCTGCTCCAGCGTTCTTGCGCCAAGAGCTGCCGCGGCGCCGCATGCCGCAGATGCTTGAACCATCGCGGATGACGCAGCGCCAGATGCAGTGCGTCGAAATCGTTTTCGAAACTCACCAGCAGCAAACGGCGGGCGGAGTGGTGTGCGCCCCTGATGCTCTGCTCCGCTTCGACGGCGTGAATCGCCGCCATGGCATTCGCGGCTGCGCCCAATCCCACGTCCCACACCACCAGCGCCGGCGCATCGGCGGCTTGCAAGCGTTCGATCAGGCGCGACTGGTCGACATAGAGCGAGCGCGCTTCCTGCGACGGATCCTTCACCGGGTGCATCACCTCGCCGGAATTGCGGTCCAAGATATGCCCGATGCCGCCGCGTACCACGACTTCATATCGGCCGAGCTTGAGCTCGAGCTTGCGGCGCTCGGCCTTGCTGATGTGCTTGGAAGCCTTCCCATAGGAATCACGCGCGTCGAGGACGCCGCGCTGCGAGCGGTAGAAGGGGAGCCAGGTGCCCGCCAGGATGTGCTCGCGCATGCGGCCCATGAGATGCGTGTAGAAATGAATGTTGTGCAAACCTAAGAGCTGCCATCCCAAGGTTTCGCGCACCCGGTTCAAGTGAAATAAATACGCGATCGAGAAAGTCCTGCAGGTATAGCAATCACACGCAGGATCGATGGGACCCTGCATCGTGCGGTACGCCGCCCGGCGCAGGTCGCGGCGGCCCACGCTGGTGAATGCCACGCCTTGTTTCGCGAGTGCGGTCGGCAAAATGCAATCGAACATGTCGACGCCGCGGTGCACGGCCTCGAGCAGATCACGCGCCGTGCCGACGCCCATCAGATAGCGCGGCCGGTCCTCGGGCAAATGTTCCGTGACCGCCGCGGTGCAATCCTCGCGCTCTCCGGCGGTCTCGCCCACCGCGAGTCCGCCGATCGCAAAGCCGTCGAAGGGCAGCTGAGTAATGGCGCGCGCGCTCGCAATGCGCAGATCCTCGTAGCGTGCCCCCTGCGTTATTCCGAACAGGGCTTGCGGCGAATCGCCGCGCGCCGCGAGGCACCGCTCTGCCCAGCGGTGCGTCAGCTCCATCGCTTCCCGGGCCACGCCGCGCTCCACCGTCGACGGCACACAGTGATCGAGCACCATCATGATGTCCGAGCCGATCGCCTTCTGCGTTTCGATGCTGCGCTCGGGGCTCAAGTGGATGGTGGTGCGATCAACGTAGCTCTTGAACTCCGCGCACTCCTCGCGCAAGGTGCGGCTGCCCGGCAGCGAAAAAATCTGAAAGCCGCCCGAATCGGTGAGCACCGAGCGCGGCCAGTTCATGAATCCATGGATGCCGCCGAATTTCTCGAAGACTTCCACACCCGGCCGCAGCAATAAATGGTAGGTATTGGCGAGCAGCACACTGACGCCGCTCGCCAGGAGATCCTCGCGGCTCTGGGCCCGCACGGCGGCATGCGTGCCCACCGGCATGAATACCGGCGTCAATACCTCATTGTGCTGCGTGCGAAATCGCCCGGCGCGGGCGCGCGATTCCGGCGCCGCGGCTTCCAGTTTGAATTCAAGCCGGGTCATACGGCCGGCTGTGGGCGCATAAGCGGACCGCGAAATCTACGAACGCAAGCGGCCGCGATGGACCGCTCCGGCGCAAGGGTTGGCGCCTAAGTTGTAGCAAAGCTCGGCGGGCCGATTGATCTGCCACAGCGCAAAATCCGCGCGTTTACCCACCTCGAGGGTGCCGACCTCGTCCTTGAGCCCCAAGGCCCGCGCGGCGTTGCGGGTCGCACCGGCAAGCGCCTCTTCGGGCGTCAGGCCGAACAATGTGCAGGCCATGTTGAGTGCGAGCAGCAGCGATGTGCAGGGCGAAGTGCCGGGATTGCTGTCGGTCGCGACCGCCATCGGCACGCCCGCCTCGCGCAGCATCGAAACCGGCGGCGGGGTCGTCTGCCGCAAGGTGAAATAGGCTCCCGGCAGGAGCACGGCGACCGTGCCCGCGGCGCCCAAGGCGCGCGCTCCGGACGCGCTCAGGAATTCGAGGTGATCGGCGGAAAGCGCGCCGTATTTCGCGGCCAACTCCGCCGCACCCATGTCGCTCAACTGGCCCGCATGCAGGTGTGCGGGCAGCCCCAAGCCGCGTGCGGCGCGCAGAAACGTTTCAGTCTCGGCGAGAGAGAAGGCGATGTTCTCGCAAAAGGCGTCGACCGCGTCGACGAGTCCGGCCGCGGCGAGAGACTCGAGCCATGGCCCGCTCGCCTGGCGCACGAATTCCTCGCGGCGCTCGCGATATTCCGGCGGCAGCGAGTGCAGACCCAGAAAAGTCGTCTTGATCGATACCGGCAAAGTGCGCTCGAGCTGCCGCGCCGTCTCCAGCATGCGCCGCTCCGTCGGAAGCTCGAGTCCGTAGCCGGACTTCACTTCGATCGTGGTCACTCCCTCGGACATCAGGCGCTCCGCCCGCAGGGCGGCAGAGGCCAGCAGCGCATCGGCGCCGGCGGCACGCGTGGCGCCGACCGTCGACTGAATGCCGCCGCCGGCGCGCGCGATATCCTCGTAAGCCACGCCGCATAAACGCTGTTCGAACTCTGCCACCCGATTGCCGCCGTAAACCAGGTGCGTGTGGCAGTCGATCAAGCCCGGCGTCAGCCACAGGCCCCGGCAATCCTCAACGGGAATGTCCTGCGCGGCGGCCAACTGCTCCGCCTCCGCGGTGGAACCGAGCCAGGCAATGCGCTCGCCCTTGACCGCCAGCGCGTCGCTATCGAGCTTGCCATACGGCTCGGCACCCGCGACCATGGCGGCGATGTTCGCGCCGGTCCATACACGATCCCATTCTTTGCCCGTCAATGCCTGCACCTGATCGTCCTTGGTTGCCGTAATGACCCGTCACTATATTCTGGAATCGGCGTTGTTGCCGCAGGGCTGGCAGCGCGATGTGCAGGTCGAGGTCGCCGATGACGGGCACATCGGCCGGATCCAGGTGCAACCCGAGGCAAACCAGAACGGCCTGCCGGAGCCGGTCCCGGATGCGCAACGCGTGCAGGGTTTCGTGGTGCCCGGCATGCCCAATGCGCACAGTCATGCCTTTCAGCGCGGCATGGCCGGCAATACGGAATACCGGCGCGGCGCCGATAGTTTCTGGACCTGGCGCCAAGCGATGTACGCGCTCGCCAATCGCATCGAGCCGCAAGACTTGCAGGTGTTGGCGAGGCAACTCTTTATCGAAATGCTGAAAGCAGGCTACACCGCGGTGGCCGAATTTCACTACCTGCACCGCCGGGCCAACGGCGATCTGTACGAGGGTTTGAACGAACTGTGGGAAGCCATCGGCACGGCCGCCGATGCCGCCGGCATCGGCTTGACGTTTCTGCCGACGCTCTACCAAACCAGCGACTTCGGCGCACAGGCGCTGAAGCCCGAACAGGCGCGGTTTGCCATGGATACCGAGAAATTCCTGCGCGCCATCGATGATCGCAGGAGCGCCGAACGGGGCAGTCCTTGCGCCATCCGGCAGACGGGAGCGGCGTTTCATAGCTTGCGCGCCGTGCCTCTCGATGCGCTGTGCGAGGCGGTGCGGGGCCTCGCCGGCATCGACGCCGCGCTGCCGGTGCACATTCACGTCGCCGAGCAAGTGAAGGAAGTCGAGGCCTGCAAGCGGCACACCGGCCGCCGGCCCATCGAGCTCTTGTTGGACTCGGGCCTGCTCACCCGGCATTGGTGTCTGGTGCACGCCACGCACGCGACCCGGGCCGAACTTAAAGGCATCGCTCAAGCAGGCGCCGTGGTCTGCGCGTCCATCAGCACGGAGGCCAATCTGGGCGATGGGTTTTTCGAGGCTTCTCGGTTCGATGCCATGGGCGGCCGGTTTTGCGTCGGCTCCGACAGCCAGGCCACGGTGTGCCCCGCCGAGGAGCTGCGCTGGATGGAGTATCAGCAGCGGCTGCGCAAGAAGCGCCGCAGCGTGCTCGCGGACAAGGCCGAGCCGCATGTGGGAACACGGCTGTGGCGAGATGCGGCGCAGCATGGAGCCCAGGCGCTGGGACAGCCGGTCGGCGCCATTGCCGAGGGCCGCCGGGCGGATTGGGTGGTGCTCGATGCCGCGCACCCCTCCATGGCCGGCGCCGGCGCGTCCACCGCACTCGATCACCTGCTGTTCGCCGGCGGTAGTGCCGCCATCCGGGATGTCATGGTGGCCGGGCGCTGGGTGGTCAAAGACGGGCAGCATGCGGCCGAATTGCCGCTGCGGGACCGATTCCGTGAGCTGATGAGCTTGCTCGCTTAAAGTCGCGGGCTCGCGAGGTTGGTTTCCGGGTTGACTGTACCTGTCTATACAGCTTAAAATTCCACCCCATGGATCAACCCAGCGCCTTACTGCAACCGCTTTATCAGAAAGTGAAGCGCCATATTTTGGACAACATCAGCTCGGGGAAGTGGGCCATTGCCGCCCGCGTCCCTTCCGAAAACGAGATCGTGAAATCCTTCGGCGTGTCGCGCATGACAGCCAACCGCGCGCTCAAGGAATTGAGCGACGAAGGCGTGCTGGTCCGCATTGCCGGGGTGGGCAGCTTCGTCGCCGACCGGCATGCGCGCGCGCATCCCTTGCAGATCCGCTCCATCGCCGATGAGATTCACGAGCGCGGCCATGTGCATCGCGCCGAAATCGTGTCGCTCGAGCGAATCCGCGCCGCCGCCCCGCTGTGCGAGGAATTCGGCATCGCGGCGCACAGCGAACTCTATTGCTCCTTGATCGTGCATTTCGAGAATGATCGCCCGGTGCAATTGGAAGACCGCCATGTGCTGCCGAAGCTGGCGCCGGATTATTTGAATATGGATTTCACCGCGACGACGCCCTACGATTACTTGAGCAAAGTCGCTCCGCTGCAGGAGGCCGAACATCGGTTGCGCGCCGTGATGCCGGACGACCGCACCCGCAAGCTCCTGGCCATGCAGCGCGACGAACCCTGTCTGCTGATGATCCGCCGCACCTGGAGCGCCGCCGAGATCGCTTCGGTTGCGTGCCTGTATTACCCCGGTTCCCGTTACGAAATGTCGGGGCGATTTCGCCCCTGAGGATGAGGCCATGCTCGCACCCTTGAAACCCCGAATCATCCGCGCGGCGCGCGGCACCACGTTGAGCGCGCGCTCCTGGATGACCGAAGCGCCGCTGCGCATGCTGATGAACAACCTCGATCCCGAGGTCGCCGAGAATCCCGCGGAGCTCGTGGTCTACGGCGGTATCGGCCGCGCCGCGCGCGATTGGAACTGCTACGACCGGATCGTTGAGACGCTGAAGCGCCTGAGCGAGGAAGAAACCTTGTTGGTGCAGTCGGGCAAGCCGGTCGGCGTGTTTCCGACGCATGCCGACGCTCCGCGCGTGCTCATCGCCAATTCCAATTTGGTTCCGCATTGGGCCACTTGGGAACACTTTCACGAGCTCGACCGCAAGGGTCTTGCCATGTACGGGCAAATGACCGCCGGCTCGTGGATCTACATCGGCAGCCAAGGAATCGTGCAGGGCACTTACGAGACTTTCGCCGAAATGGGCCGCCGCGATTTCGGCGGAAAGGTCGCGGGCAAATGGATATTGACCGCCGGCCTCGGCGGCATGGGCGGCGCGCAGCCGCTGGCCGCGACCATGGCGGGTTTCAGCATGCTGGCCGTCGAATGCCGTGCCAGCCGCATCGCGAAGCGCTTGGAAACCGGCTACGTGGACGTGCAAGCGCGCTCGTTGGACGAGGCGCTCGCGCTGCTCGATGAGTCCGCGAAGAACGGCAAGCCGATATCCGTCGCGTTGCTCGGGAACATCGTGGATGTCTTGGAAGCGCTGCTCGAGCGTGGGATCAAGCCGGATGCATTGACCGACCAAACCTCGGCACACGACCCGGTCAACGGCTATCTGCCTCAAGGTTGGAGCGTGGAGCAGTGGGACCTGCGCCGCGCGGAAGATCCGCAAGAGACCAGCGTCCAGGCCAAACGCTCCATGGCGAAGCACGTCAGCTTTTTGCTGCGCTTCAAAGCCATGGGCTTGCCGGTTTTCGACTATGGAAACAATATCCGCCAGGTTGCGCTCGAGGCGGGCGTCGCACGGGCGTTCGATATCCCGGGTTTCGTGCCCGAATACATCCGCCCGCTGTTTTGCCGCGGCGTCGGTCCGTTCCGCTGGGCGGCGCTCTCGGGGGATCCGGAGGACATTTATAAGACCGACGCGAAAGTCAAAGAATTGATCCCGGATGACCCGCATCTGCATCAATGGCTCGACATGGCGCGATCACGGATTCACTTTCAAGGCCTCCCCGCGCGCATCTGCTGGGTGGGCTTGGGGCAGCGCCATCGTTTGGGCCTCGCCTTCAATCAAATGGTCGCCAGCGGCGAGTTGTCCGCGCCCATCGTCATCGGCCGCGATCACTTGGACTCAGGCTCCGTGGCAAGCCCCAATCGCGAAACCGAAGCGATGCAAGACGGCTCCGATGCGGTGTCGGATTGGCCCTTGCTGAACGCACTATTGAACACGGCAAGCGGCGCCACCTGGGTATCGATTCATCACGGCGGCGGCGTCGGTATGGGGTTCTCGCAGCACGCCGGCGTCGTGATCGTGTGCGATGGCAGCGAGGCCGCGGGCCGACGCGTACGCCGCGTGCTATGGAACGATCCGGGTACCGGCGTCATGCGTCATGCCGATGCGGGTTATCAAATAGCCATCGACTGCGCGCAGGAGCAAGGCCTAGACTTGCCCATGATCGAACCTAAGATGGCGCCGGCCCGCAAGTGACGGGTGCGATCGACATTGTCGCGGGCCGTCTGACGCTGCCGCTGCTGCGCCGGATCTACGAACAGCCGGCGGCCATCCTGCTCGGCGCGCAGGACCGATCGCGCATCGCGGCGGCCACCGGTCTTGTGGATAAGATCGTGTCGATCGGTGATGCGGCATACGGCATCAATACCGGCTTCGGCTTGCTGGCGCAGACCCGCATCCCCACCGAGCAGCTCGAACTGCTGCAGCGGAATCTGTTGCTGTCGCACGCCGCGGGCGTCGGCGAACCGCTGCCCGACGCGGTGGTCCGGCTGATTCTCGCGCTCAAGATCAACGCCCTGGCGCGCGGACATTCCGGAATCTCCTTGGGATTGATCGATGCGCTGCTCTCGCTTCTCAAGCACGAGGTCTATCCGCTGATCCCCGCCCAAGGGTCGGTGGGCGCCTCGGGAGATCTTGCGCCGTTGGCTCATTTGGGAGCAGTGCTGCTCGGCATCGGCCAGGTACGCGTGGGCGGCACGATCCTGCCGGCGACCGCGGGTTTGAACCTGGCGGGACTTAAGCCCTCGAAGCTTTGCGCCAAAGAAGGTTTGGCGCTGATCAACGGCACGCAGGTTTCCACGGCCCTTGCGTTGGCGGGCCTGTTCGGCGCGGAAGACGTGCTGGCAGCCGCCGTGGTCGCCGGCGCCATGTCGGTCGACGCCCTGAAAGCCAGTGATTCGCCGTTCGATGACCGCATTCACCAGGTACGCGGCCAGCCGGGGCAAATCGCCGTGGCGCGCGTCTACCGCGATCTGATCGCAGGCAGCGCAATTCGCGCCTCGCATCTCGACTGCAGCCGCGTGCAAGACCCGTATTCCTTTCGCTGTCAGCCGCAGGTGATGGGCGCTTGTTTGGATCTGATCCAGCAGTGCGGCGGCACGCTCCGTATCGAGGCCAATGCCGTCACCGATAACCCGCTGCTGTTCGTAGAACAGAGCGAAGTGCTCTCCGGGGGTAATTTTCATGCCGAGCCGGTGGCATTCGCGGCCGACACGCTGGCCCTCGCGATCGCTGAAATCGGCAGCCTATCGGAGCGGCGGACGGCGGTGCTGGTCGATCCGAAGATGAGCGGTCTGCCGGCGTTCTTGGTTGAAAACAGCGGCTTGAACTCGGGTTTCATGATCGCGCAAGTTACGGCGGCCGCGCTGGTGGCCGAGAATAAAGCCATCGCCTCCCCGTGCAGCGTGGACTCCATACCGACCTCCGCCAACCAGGAGGATCATGTGAGCATGGCCACACACGCGGCGCGCCGCTTGGGCGCCATGGTGGAGAACGCCGCTGGCGTCGTCGGCATCGAACTCTTGGCGGCGGCGCAAGGCATCGACTTTCACCGCCCCGCCCGCTCGTCGGCTCCCTTGGAGCAAGTTCACGAAAGCATCCGCGCCGACGTCGCCTTTTATGAAGTCGATCGCTACTTCGCGCCGGACATCGAAGCGGCCAAGCACTGGGTCAAGTCGGGGCTATTCGCGCCCTGGGTCAAACAGGTACTTGCTTCGCGAGCTTGAATCATGAGATTTCCCGGCACGTTGCTGTTGCTTGTTTGCCTGTCTCCCGTCCTGTGCCGCGCCGGCGAGTTGAACCTCGCGACTTTGAGCTGCGACAAGTACGAAAATGAGGTGCTGACCGCCGCGGATTCAATCAACACCGTGATGTGGCTGTTCGGATACTCGGTGGCCAAACTCGGCGAGCACGTCATGTACGGGGACGCGCTCACCTCGTTCGGCTTCGCGCTGGACGCCGAGTGCAAGAACAGCCCAAGCACGAGTCTGTTGCAGGCCATGACCTCCGTCAGGCCCAAACGCGACAAACCCATGGACCTGACCACCCTGAACTGCGCCACTTTCGAATCGCGCCACGCGGCAAACCTCGCCACCGACCCCGACAGCGCAAACACCATCATGATGTGGCTGTTTGGCTACTCCGTGGGTCAATCCGGCAGCCACCTGTTCGATGCGGGCGGGCTGGCGCATTTCGCTTCGGCGCTGCAAAACCGCTGCATGCAGCATTCGGATGACAGCCTGTTCGACGCCCTCGCGGCCGTAAATAAGCCTGCTGCCAAGCATTAGCGGCTGATCGACCGCCTGACGGTCGGTGCGGTACCGATGCATCCTAAGACGTGTCCTACGTACGTTCGATGGGAGTAGCGAATACCGCGGGGGTGGACATCATGGTGAACTGTCCCCATGAGAAATTCAGGGAAAAGCCACGCAAGATCGCTCACGGCCGCGGTGCTGGCGGGCATTCTCGCGTCCGCCTTCGCGAGCCTCGCGGTGGCCGCGCCGCCGAGCCGCGGCGGAATTTTGGGCTGGGCGTCGAGCGATTCGCATGCCTCCCGGGCGAGCATCCCGAGCCGATCTTCCGGTGGGCGACCGGACTTTGGCCGCCTCGATTTGCGGGCGCCGACGGATCTGCCCGCGTATACCAAGCCCGCGGACGCGGCATCGGCCCCGATGCCGTTTCCCGCGCGCCGCACCGCGATGAGCCTTCACGACGATGAACGGACCGCGCTCGGCCCGGATGAGCCGCAAGTGAAGGTCTCGGGTGGGATGCAGGAATTCGCCCGCAGGTTCCACCGCGAGGGACTGCCGGTTGCGCGGCTTTGGGAAAGTCACTCCGCATTGGTAAGCTTGGGACTCAACCAGCGCGGCAAGCCCGGTCTCTGGTTGGTCCAGAAAACCAAGTAGGAATCGCAGCGCCTGATGACCATCCTGTCTGTACGGCATCGTACCGAATACTCGTACCGACAACCTGTGACGTTCAAGGAGCATCGTTTGATGATGCGCCCGCGCGATAGTCACGACCTGCGGCTGCTCGACACCACGCTCCTGGTCGCGCCGCAGCCGAGCGAGTTGCGATGGATCCACGACGTCTTCGGCAACTCGATTCTGGTCACCTCTTTCAACGACAAATCCGACGCACTGGTATTCGAGTCCACCTTCCGTGCGGAGCACTACCCGCTGCCCAAAGAGGCCATTGGGATCGAGCCATACGCCCGCCGGCTGCCATTCAGCTACAGTGCGGAAGACAGCGCTGATTTGGCGCGCACCAACGAAAGGCAGCACGCGGATCCCGAGCACGAAGTCGATCAGTGGGCGAAGTCCCATGTCGATGCGGTGTCCGAGCGGGATACTCTCGCCGTTCTGATCGGCATGACCCAAGCGATCAGGGCCGATTTTCAGTATGCGCGGCGCGAGGAAGTGGGTGTGCAGGCGCCGACCGAAACTCTGCGCGCGCGCTCCGGAAGCTGCCGGGACTTCGCGGTATTCATGATGGACGCGGTGCGCAGTCTCGGCTTGGCTGCGCGGTTCGTGTCGGGCTATCTCTACGACCAACGGCTCATCGGCGCCGCGCCCGGCCTGATCGGCGGCGGGGCAACCCACGCTTGGCTGCAGGTGTATCTGCCGGGAGCAGGCTGGGTGGAATTCGATCCGACCAATGCGTTGGTCGGAGGAAGAAATTTGATTCGAGTCGCCGTGGCGCGCAATGCCGCGCAGGCCGCGCCACTGGCCGGCGAATATGTGGGAGACCCCGGTGATTTTCTCTCCATGAACGTCACCGTCGAGGTGACCGCCGAGTAGCGGGCCTGCGCAATCCGATAGACGGCGGGTTCGGGTCGGCGTCGGAATAAGCCGCGCGGCGCCGGGCTCAAGGAGCTCGGGGGACGGGGACGCGGAACACGTTGCGTCAGTCCCTGCCTACGAGCGAATCGGCAATGCGCCGCTTCCGTGCGGCGCGGCAGCGCGAGCAGATTCCCTCTACAGGAGGAACCCTCTATGAGATGGCAAGCGATTGCGACCGATTGGAGCTACTACGTTCAGAAGGCGAAGCGGCATTGGGTCGTGCTGTCGGAACAGCAACTCGCGTCGATCAACGGCAGCTACGACCGGCTGGTCGAATGTTTGCAGGAGAGCTACGGCCTGTCGACCGACGCGGTGAAAGACGATATCCGCGAATGGTGCACGACCTTCGGCGAGGAGGAACTGCAATCGAACCTGGCTACCGGGGCGCGGAATGAGCGGCAGCCGCGCAGGCCCCCGCACTCTCAGGTCGACAGCCGATAATCCTACGGACGCCCACCGCAAAAGGCTTACAGAAACCGCGCTGCAGCTCGTGCACAGTGGCGTTGCACGCTGGGTGCAAACTCTTGGAGTCCACGATGCGAGCGAGAATTTTTTCATTGGCCGCCGCAGTTGCGGCGTTCGGTTTGGTGGCCGCCTGCAACGGCGCAAAATCGCCCGAGGCAGCATCCCGGGACATTCAAGCAGCCGATAGGGCCGCTGCCCGGGAAGTGAGCGAAGCGCGGCACGATCAGCAGAAAGACATGAGCACGGATGCCTATGAAGTGGCGGTCGCGCAAGCGGACGGTGACCGTAAGATCGCCATCCAAAAATGCGAGACGCTTCAGGGCCACGATCAGCGGCTTTGCAGGGATCAAGCGGAAGCCGACTATGAGGCGGCGAAAGCCATCGCCAAGGCGACGCGGGTCTCGCGCAACCCCTGATCCGGTGCGCTGCACCTGAAGTGCGCTAGCCCCCGAGATTCAATAGCGCGGCATTGCCTCCGGTCGCCGTCGTATTGACGGTGAGGGTCTTCTCGTTCGCGAAGCGCGTCAGGTAATGCGGGCCGCCGGCTTTGGGCCCGGTGCCGGAAAGCCCGGTGCCGCCGAACGGCTGCACGCCCACCACCGCACCGATCATATTGCGATTGACATAGGTGTTGCCGACCGACGTGCCCTCGAATACCTGCCGCCAAAAGGATTCCAGCCGAGTTTGAATTCCCAGGGTCAAGCCATAGTGGCTGTTGCGGATCGATGCCAACACCTCGCGGATGTCGTTGGATCGATAGCGCACGACGTGCAGCACGGGTCCGAATTCCTCGTGCGTGAGCTGCCCCGCGTGTTTCAGCTCGATCAAGTGCGGCGCCATGAAGCTGCCGCGGCGCTGCGGCTCCGCGAGACGGCACGCCTTGATGATGCGGGCTTCGCGGCTCATGCGCTCGACATGCCGGTTCAAGGCGTCGCGAGCCTCTGCGGTGATGACCGGACCCACATCGGTCTCGAGCCGGGCCGGGTCGCCGATCACGAGTTCATCCATGGCGCCCACGATCATTTCCAGGACCGTATCCGCGATCTCCTCCTGCAAGAACAGCAGCCGCAGAGCGGAGCAGCGTTGGCCCGCGCTCATGAAGGCGGAGCTCACCACATCGTCGACCACCTGCTCGGGCAGTGCCGTCGAATCGACGAGCATGGCATTCAAGCCGCCGGTCTCGGCGATCAGCGGTACGATGGCCCCGTCGCGCGCCGCCAGGGTGCGGTTGATGGTGAGAGCGGTCGCCGTGGAGCCGGTCAAGCAGACTCCCGCCAGCGCGGGATGCGCGAATGCAATTTCGCCGAACAGCCGTCCCGGCGCGGGTATGAGATGCAAAGCCTCGGGCGCGACGCCGGCCTCGTGCAAAAGCTTGACGAAACGCGCGGCAACCAACGGCGTCGGCTCAGCCGGTTTCGCCACGACGCAATTGCCCGCGGCCAGTGCCGCGGTCACCTGTCCCGCGAAGATCGCCAAAGGAAAGTTCCAGGGGCTGATGCACGCAAATACGCCGCGTCCCTGCAGCGACAGTTCGTTGAGTTCTCCGGTCGGGCCCTCGAGGCGCGAGGCGTTCGCGAAGTCCGCGCGCGCGCGCACGGCGTAATAGCGGCAGAAGTCCGCGGCCTCGCGTACCTCGGAGATCGCATCCGGCAGGGTCTTGCCGGCCTCACGGACCAGCAGCTCATAAAAATCCAGGCGCGATTGCTCGAGCAGCGCGGCTGCCTGGTCGAGACAATCCGCGCGCACCGCGCCGCCCAGGCTGTTCCAGGCGGGTTGCGCGCGGTTGCCTGAGTCGAACGCCTGCACGATCTCGGCCGGAGTGGCGTCGCGCGAGGTACCGACGCTGTCTCGATGATCGGCGGGATTCTTGATCGGCCGCCGGCCGGTCAGCAGCACGCCGTCGATGATGGGACCCGCGGCATGCTCGGAGTTGGCACGGCTCGATACTTTCGAATGCAGGGTCTCGAGGATGGCGGGATCGCCGACGTCGATGCCGAGGGAATTGCGCCGGTTCGCGTACATGGCGACGGGATTCGGCAGCCGCGGATGAGGATACACCGCCAGCCTCTCGAGCTCTAAGATGGGGTCGCGCACGATATCCGCCACCGCCACTTGCTCGTCCATGAAGCGGTTCACGAAGGAAGTGTTCGCGCCGTTCTCCAAGAGCCGCCTCACCAGGTACGCCAACAGGTCCTTGTGCTCGCCCACGGGCGCGTACACGCGAACGGGCGGAAAATTTGCGATCTGCCGCGCCGCCTCGGCGTACAAGAGCCCCCCCATGCCGTGCAGCCGCTGGAATTCGTAGATGGCGCCCGGCGGCGCCAGTTCCAGAATCGCTGCGATGCTGTGCGCATTGTGGGTCGCAAATTGCGGCAGGATCACATCGGTATGCTTGAACAGGATTCCGGCGCAGGCCAAGTAGGACACGTCGGTCGTGACCTTGCGCGTATAGACCGGATAGCCCTCGAGCCCGCGCTCTTGGCTGCGCTTGATTTCGCTGTCCCAATAAGCGCCCTTGACCAGCCGCACCGCGATGTGCCGGCCACAGCAGCGCGCCGTCGCGGCCACCCACTCGATGACATCCAAGGCGCGTTTGGAGTACGCCTGCACGGCGAGGCCTAAGCCCGGCCAATCGCGCGTGGCGGCGTCGCGGGCCAGCGCCTGGATCACATCCAAGGAGAGATCGAGCCGGTCCGCTTCCTCGGCATCGATGGTGAGCTGTATGCCCAAGTGCGCCGCACGGCGCGCCAGGGTGAGGGCTTTGGGCACGAGGCGCTGCATTACCCGCTCGTGCTGCAGCAGCGAGTAGCGCGGCTCCAGCGCTGAGAGCTTGATGGAAATGCTCGATCTCAAGTGCGGCTCACGCCCGGCGCCGGCCGCGCCAATGACGTCGATCGCATGTTCATACGATTTGAGGTAGCGCTCCGCATCCGCCAAGGTGCGCGCACCCTCGCCCAGCATGTCGAATGAACACAGGCCCACCTCCGGCTCGCCGGCGCTGCGCGCCTGCGCCTCCTCGATCGTGCGCCCGACGACGAATTCGCCGCCGATGATGCGCATCGCGCGTCTCACGGCGAGCCGAACCAAGGGTTCTCCCGCCTTGCGCGTCAGTTTTCGCACCCACCCCGCCGCATCGGTTTTGATGGTCGGATCGAGTTCGAGAATGCCGCCGGTCAACATCAGGCCCCAGGTCGATGCGTTGACGAAAAGCGATTCTGATTTTCCGGCGTGCGCCGACCAATCGCCGGTCGCCAGTTGTTCGGCGATCAGCCGGTCCGCGGTCGCATCGTCCGGAATGCGCAGCAACGCTTCGGCAATGCACATGAGGGCGATGCCCTCCTGATTGGACAAGCCGAATTCTTGCAAGAAGGCGTCCAGGAAGGGCCGCTCTTCACGGCGCGCCCGTGCTCCCTCGACCAGCTTGACGGCCAAGGCCACCGCGCGGTGGCGGGCGCCGCCGGTCAATTCCAGGCAGCGCAGTAGCCGATTCACGGCTTGATCTTCCGGCCACAGGCTGTGCTCGCGTACCGCCGCGCGCAGTGCGTCGGAGCTGGGTTTGACGGGCGATTCGTTCAAGCTGGCGGCCATAGTAGCGGAATTGAATTACAGGTTCCCGAATCTTAAGCTCCGCGCAGCACCCGAGTCATGGACGCGGGCGGCGGCGTGGGCGGATTCCGGACGGCGCATGAGCGTGCTCTTGCCGAACAGGGATTCGACCAGATCGACGGCGAGCGCGGCGGTTTTATTGCGCACGTCGAGTGCGGGATTCAATTCCATGATGTCGAGAGAGCCCATGCGCCCCGTGTCGGCGATCATCTCCATGCACAATTGCGCCTCGCGGTATGACATGCCGCCGGCCACCGTGGTGCCGACTCCGGGCGCGATTTCCGGATCGAGGAAGTCCACATCGAAACTGACGTGCAGGTGCGTATCGGCGTGCATGTCTTCGAGGGCGAGCTCCATGGCCCTTCTCACGCCGATCTCATCGATGATGCGCATGTCGTACACCACGAGCTCTTGCTCGTGCACGAACCGCCTCTCGCCGGGATCGACGCTGCGAATACCGACCTGACGCACCCATTGCGGTTTGATGGCCGGCGTCACGCTGTCGATGTTCAGAAGTTCCGGGGGCCCGAAGCCGCACAGGCACGCGACCGGCATGCCGTGCAGGCTGCCGCTCGGGCTTAAAGTGCGTGTGTTGAAATCGGCGTGCGCATCGAGCCAAATGACCCGCAAGGGCCGCTGCGCTTCACGGCAATGCCGTGCAACGGCCGAGATGGAGCCGATGCTCAGGCTATGATCTCCGCCGAGCAGGATCGGCAGCCGCTCGGCGCAGAGCTCCCGATAGACGGCGCCGTACACCTCGCGATTCCACGCCGCCACCTCGTTGAGATTGCGGTACCCGCCGCTCGCCTGCAATCCGGGATTCGGCGGTCCGCTCACGTTGCCGCAGTCTATGACCTTGAGTCCGAAAGCCGTCAACGCGCCGTGCAGGCCCGCGACGCGCAGTGCTTCGGGACCCATGGACGCTCCGCGGTCGCCGGCGCCCACATCGGTGGGTGCGCCGATGAGACTCGCGGTACGCGATATCGATTGCGGGCTCATACGGAGCTCTCCTGGCCGGCGAGCCGCCGCTCCCCGCGCCGTATCGGCTGCGCGCCGGAGAGCGCCAAGCCGCCGAACAAGTCCTTCGGATCATCGAGCGCGGGTATGAGGTCAATGTCCTCCGCTCCGCCGAGCTCACGGTTCAAACGGTGCAGGTAGCGCAGCGAAGAAAAGTCGCTCAACGCAAAGCCGACGGAGTCGAAGATCGTGACCTCGCCCTCGCCCTGCCGCCCGGGCCGCTTTTGGCAAAGCACATCGGTGAGTTCGGTGACTTCGGCCGCGGCATCGAGCTGCTGGATTTCTCCCTCGATGCGCGCCTGCGGTTCGAACTCGACCACGATGCGCGCATCCCGCCGGGCGAGAATGTCCGCATGCAACTCGGTTTTGCCGGGGCAATCGCCGCCCACCGCGTTCAAGTGCATCCCAGGTTCGATCATGCCGGGCGTCAAAATGAGCGCGTTGCGTTTGTCCGCGGTCGCCGTCGTGACGATATCGGCGCCGCGAACCGCCTCGGCCGTGCCGGCGCAGGCGGTAACTTTGAGGCCGGGAAGGCGCAGCGCCGCGAGATTCAGCTCGAGCTTGGCGGTGGCGCCGGGATCGGTGTCGTACAGGCGCAATTCAGAAATGCCCAGCATGCGATGAAATGCGATGGCCTGGAATTCGCTTTGCGCACCGTTGCCGATGAGGGCCATGACGCGCGCGCCGGGCCGAGCCATGTGCCGCGCCGCCAATGCGGAAACCGCCGCCGTGCGCAGCGCCGTGACAAAGGTCATCTCCGAAAGCAGCAGCGGATAGCCGGTTGCCACGTCGGCGAGCACGCCGAAGGCGGTGACGGTGAGGAGGCCCTCGCCCGTATTCTTCGGGTGGCCGTTGACGTACTTGAAGGAATACAGCCGCCCGTCGCTGGTCGGCATCAGTTCGATCACGCCGACCGGAGAATGGCTGGCATGGCGCGCGGACTTGTCAAAGTCACTCCAGCGCCGGTAGTCCGCGGCAATTTCGCCGGCCAACTGCTCCATGAAAAGCGCCGGCCCGACGTGGCACACCATCTCCCGGACGCGTGCAGTTCCAATGTAATTCACCATGACGTCCTCGCGCTTCTTGGGTCTTGCGGTTGAATGAGACGACTAGTTTTACGCACCTGCCCGCTAATTAATAGCCAGAAAACTGATCAAATCGCGCGCACTTTTGCGCAAATAGTCATGATAAAATGTCTATTTGTACTATCAGCGGGATCGAAACATGGACACCACGGATCGCCAATTGCTCTCCCTGTTGCGCGATAACGCGCGCACGTCGGTGGCGGCCATGGCCAAGGCTCTCGGCGTGGCGCGCGGCACCGTGCAGAATCGGCTGACCCGGCTCGAAGCCGACGGCGTCATCCAGGGCTACACCGTGAGGCTCAAGCTCGCCGACGAAGACCAGCGGATCCGGGCGCTGATGACGGTGGCGGTCGAAGGCAATCGAACCGATGAAGTCTTAAGAGCGCTACGCGGCGATCCGGCGGTGCGTGCGCTGCACACCACCAACGGCCGCTGGGACATCGTTGCGGAGCTGCAAACCGATAGCCTCGAGGCGGTCGATCGCGTGTTGGGGCGCATCCGGCAAATCGACGGGATTTCAAATACGGAAACCAGCTTGCTGCTCTCAACCCACAAATATTAGCGGGGGACCGTCGCCACAAAAACCAAAGCCGCCGTTGCGGCGGTCACGTTTGCAGCCCCGTCCGAATCCGCTATCAGCGCAAGATCCCACGGTTCGAGCAAGGCGGGTTCGAGCAGGGCGGCCTGATCCGCGCCGGCCTGCAGCAGAAGCGGCGCATCGATCGGGAAAATCAGCGTCGCGCGGCCCTGCGCCGCAGGCAATCCAAGCGGTTCGCGCAGGCGCCGCACCCGGGCTTCGACTCCTTGCAGCGACTTGGCCACCATCAAATTCAAATCGACGCAGGGACCGCTTTTAAGCTCGCACTGGGCCGAGAGCGCACCGTCGAACTCGGCCAGATCCCCCACATTCAAGAGCAGGCGCTCGTCGCCGTTCGCAAACTGAAGCGCCGCTCCGTTGCCCTTGAGCAGCACCATGATGCGATGGTAGGCGGCAAAATCCGAAAAAGGGCCCGATCGTTCGATGTGTGCGACGCTGACGCGCCAGCGGAACGGATCACCGCTCGCCGGCACGCGGATCGCTTCGTGAGTAACGCCGCCGCCATTTTTCCAGGGAGCCGGCGTGAAGGCGGACTGTCGTATGATCTGCATCGGCGAAAATCATACCGAGGTTTCTTTGACCGGCGAAGTTCCAGTGCTCGATCTTTCGGCGTTCGATGCCGGCGAAGCGCAGCGGGCGAAGTTCTTAGGCGAGCTTGGCGCGGCGGCCCGCGACATCGGCTTCTTTTATGTGGCGGGCCACCGCATCGCACCGGCTCTAGAGCGCGATGTGATGGAGCTTGCGCGCCGCTTCTTTGCATTGCCTGTGGCCGACAAGTTGGCCGTCGAGATGGTGAACTCCGCGCATTTCAGAGGCTACAACCGGGTGGCCGCGGAACGCACGCGCGGGCAACCCGATTGGCGGGAGCAGATCGATATAGGCGCCGAACGGCCCGCGCTCGAGCGCACGCCCGTGAGCCCGCCCTGGGCGCGCCTGCAAGGGCCGAATCAATGGCCGGCAGCGCTGCCGGAGCTGCGAGCCGTGATGCTGCGCTGGCAGGATGCCGGCATCGGCATGCTCGCCCGCGTGCTGCGCGCCTTGGCGAAGGTCTTGGGGCAGCCCGGCGATGCGCTGGAACCCCTGTATCTCCATGAGCCGCATCACCTGCTGAAGCTCATCCGCTATCCGGGACGCGACCTCGCGGAGGCGGACCAAGGGGTCGGCGCCCATAAGGATTCCGAGCTGCTCACGATGCTGCTGCAGGATGAACAGCGCGGCTTGCAGGTACGGACTCAGCATGGATGGGTGGATGTTCCGCCGCTCCCCGGAACCTTCGTCGTCAATATCGGCGAACAGCTCGAGCTCGCCTCCGATGGCTATCTACGCGCCACCGTGCACCGCGTCGTCACGCCGCCTGCGGGCACTGAGCGGCTCTCCGTGGCATTTTTTTTGGGAGCACGGCTCGATGCGAGCGTGCCGGTTCTATCTCTGCCGCCCGCGCTCGCGGCCCAGGCGCGCGGACCCGAGCGCGATCCCGAGAACGCTTTGTTCCGCGAGGTCGGGCAAAATTATTTGAAGGGCCGGCTGCGGTCGCACCCGGACGTGGCGCGGCGGCATTATCCGGATCTCATGTAGTAATTTCATCAACACGGCGATATTTTTGCATTCTGTGCACCGTTTCGGCGGCGAATCCCGATAGAGCGCGGCCGGCAACCGAAGGCACGTTAGTTGCAAAGATTTTCCGATCAGCCCTCGGGATACCCCTATGCCGCAAGACCTTGACCAACTCTGCATCAATACTCTGCGTTTCTTGTCGGTCGACATGGTGCAGAAGGCCAACAGCGGACATCCGGGTTTACCGCTGGGGGCCGCTCCGATGGCGTACGTGCTGTGGACCAGGTGGCTCAAGCACAATTCGCAGAATCCGCTCTGGTTCGATCGCGACCGCTTCGTTCTGTCGGCGGGTCACGGCTCGGCCTTGCTCTATAGCTTGTTGCACATGACAGGGTACGACCTCTCCCTGGTCGACATCCAGCACTTTAGGCAGTGGGGCAGCAAAGCTCCGGGACATCCGGAGCGAGGCCACACGCCGGGCGTCGAAGTGACCACGGGACCCTTGGGACAGGGTCTGGCCAATGCGGTCGGCATGGCCATCGGCGAGAGCCAGCTCGCCGCCCGCTACAACCGTCCCGGTCATGAGCTCATCGATCACTATACGTACGGGCTCGTCAGCGATGGCGACCTGATGGAAGGAGTTGCCTCCGAGGCCGCCTCGCTGGCCGGCCATCTCAAGTTGGGCAAGCTCATTTGTCTGTACGACGATAACCGCGTGACCTTGGCCGCGGGGACCGATATCGCTTTTTCCGAAGACCGCGCGCGCCGCTTCGAAGCGTACGGCTGGCACACGATAGCGGTGGCGGACGGCAATGATCTGGCCGCCATCGATGCCGCGATCGAGTCGGCCCGCGCCGAGACCGCGAAGCCCTCTCTGATCTTGGTGCGGACGCACTTAGGCTTTGGCTCACCGGAACAAGACAGCTTCAAGGCGCACGGTTCGCCCCTGGGCGCGGATAACGTTCGCGCGACGAAACTTAGGCTCGGCTGGCCGGTCGATGCCAATTTCTTGATACCGCTCGAGGCGATGGCGCACTTTCGCGCGACTGCGGAACGCGGCGCCCTGACGGAAACGGAATGGGACGGGCGTATGAAGCTTTACGCGGCGGCGTTCCCCGACCTATCCGAAGAACTGGGCAATCGCATACAGGCCAAGCTTCCCTTAGGCTGGGACTCGGAGATTCCGCAATTTCCCGCCGATGCGAAGGGGCTCGCGACGCGCGATGCGTCCGGCAAGGTGATGAACGCGGTCGCGCATAAACTGGCCGCCCTCAGCGGAGGATCCGCCGATCTCGACCCTTCCACCAAAACTGCGTTGAAAGGGCAAGGCGACTTCAATCCGCCGTTGGCGAAAGGCGACGACAGCCAAGGCTCGGACAGTGCCGGCTGGAGCTACTTGGGACGCAATGTGCACTTCGGCGTGCGCGAGCACGCCATGGGCGCCATCGTCAACGGACTCGCGGCGCACGGCGGCTTCATCCCGTACGGATCGACGTTCTTGATCTTCTCCGATTATATGAGGCCGCCGATCCGGCTGGCCGCGCTGATGGGTTTGCACGTCATCCACGTGTTCACCCACGACAGTGTGGCGCTCGGCGAGGACGGTCCCACTCATCAGCCGGTCGAACAGCTGGCTAACCTCCGGGCGATTCCAAACGTCGTGGTGATTCGGCCCGCGGACGCGAACGAGACCGCGGTCGCCTGGCGGGTGGCGCTGGAAACGCGCGACAGGCCGGTGCTGCTGGCATTGAGCAGACAGGAACTGCCCACGCTCGACCGCGCCCGATATGCCGCCGCCGACGGCTTGCGCCGGGGAGGCTACGTACTTTGCGATCCGCCGGGCGGCAAGTTCCAAATGATTCTCATCGCCAGCGGTTCCGAGGTGAGCCTGATCACGGAGGCCGCCGAGCGCTTGCTGCATTCCGGGATTGCCGTACGTTGCGTCTCGATGCCGAGCTGGGAATTGTTCGAGGCATTGCCGAAAGCCGAGCGCGACGCCGTCTTGCCCCCCGCGGTGGGCGCGCGTCTCGCTGTCGAACTCGGAGTGGCGCAGGGATGGGATCGTTACATCGGTCCTCTGGGTGATATGCTTTCCGTCCAGCGCTTCGGCGCCTCGGCACCGGCGGATGTGATACTGCGCGAATTCGGGTTTACCGTCGAGGTGGTCTGTTCGCGCGCGAAAGCGCTCCTCGAGCGGCCTCAACCACGCTGACGTGACGCCGCCGCGTTACGATGTGCTCATCGTGGGGGCTGGCGCCGCCGGCCTTGCCGCGGGCCGAGTGCTCGCCGACGCCGGCCGGCGCGTGGCAATCCTCGAAGCCCGCCCCCGCGTCGGAGGCCGAATCTTGACCCGCCAGGTCGCCGCGGAGAACGGCGGCGAATCGATCCCGGTCGAGCTCGGGGCCGAATTCATCCACGGCCTGCCGCGCGCCACCTGGGCGCTCACGGAGGAGGCGGCTCTCAAGACCTACGAGCTCGATGGTTCGCAATTGTGGTTCGCGGACGGACGGCTCACGGCTTACCACGAGCAACAGCGCCAATCGCATCAAGTGCTCGAAGACATGGCGCGATGGATGGCCACGCAATCGCCGGGCCTCGATATGACCTTCGCCGAGTACCTGAGCCGCACCGCCGTGGATGCCTCGGCGGGAGAACCGGCGGCGAACTATGTGGAAAGTTTCAACGCCGCGGATCGAAACCGGATCGGCATCGCTGCGCTCGCCAAGCAGCAGTTCGCGGAGGATGCGATAGAGGCCGATCGCTTGTTCCGGGTGGAAGCGGGCTATGAGAGCCTGGCGGATTTTCTTGCGGAGGAATTCGTCCGTGCGGGCGGCAATCTGCTGCTTGCGAAACCGGTGCACCGGGTGGAGTGGCGGCGCGGCGCGGTCGCCGCCCATGTTCATGATGCCGAGGGTCGAGTATTCCAATTGCATGCGGAGCGAGCCGTGATCGCGGTTCCCTTGGGAGTGCTGCACGCCGAAGCCATCGAGTTTGCGCCGCGGCCGGCGGACACCCTGGCGCAGGCCGGCCGGCTCGCCATGGGAGCCGTGGTGCGCGTCATGTTGATCTTCCGTGACAGGTTTTGGTGCGAGCGGCCACGGCGTTCAAAACAACGCGGCATTGACCGGGAGCTGGAACAATTGAGCTTTCTCTTTACCCCGTCCGAGATACCGGCTACGTGGTGGACGCCGATGCCGCGCAACACCGCCATGCTCACCGCGTGGGTGGGCGGGCCGAAGGCCGCGGCATTGCAGCGCTCGCTGGTCTTCCGCGCCGACCCGCATACGCTCCTCAATCAGTGCCTCGCGACTTTAGGCAGAGTCTTCGAGATCCCGCTCTCGGATCTCAACAGCCAGCTCTTGAGCTGGCATACGCACGACTGGCAGGCCGACGAGTACGCGCGCGGCGCGTACAGCTACGTCCCTGCCGGCGCGCTGGATGCACCGGAGAAGATGGCGCAGCCGGTTGAAGACACTTTGTATTTCACCGGCGAGCACACCGATACCGAGGGCCACTGGGGAACGGTACATGCGGCCCTTGCGAGCGGCGCGCTGACGGCGCGCCGGCTGTTGAAAGTCGATGGCCCCGTTTAGCGCAATCGGCCGGCATATTCGGCTCGAGCCCTTGAGCCGGCTGCATGTGGACGGCTTGGTGCTTGCCGCCGCCGACCGCTCGCTCTACGAGTGGAGCCCGGTTCCGCAGAACAGAGTTCAAGCCGAGCGCTACGTCGATACGGCGATGGCCTGGGCGGAAGCCGGAACCGCTCTGCCACTGGCCATCGTGCGCCGGCAAGACAACCTGGTCATCGGTTCAACCCGCTTTTGGAATCTCGAACAATGGGCGTGGCCGGAGGACCGCCCGCGGCATGGGAGCGCTTTCCCGGACGCCTGCGAGATCGGCTACACCTGGCTTTCCGCGGCGGCGGTCCGCACGGCTGCCAACACCGAAGCGAAATTTCTCATGCTTAAATATGCGTTCGATTCCTGGGGAGTGCTCCGCGTGTGCTTTCACACCGACGCGCGCAACGCGCGCTCACGGGCCGCCCTCGAGCGCATTGGCGCAACGTATGAGGGCGTGCTGCGGGCGCATCGTATGGCCGCCGACTATACGCCGCGGGATTCCCTGCGTTTCTCCATCCTCGCGGCGGAATGGCCGGCGGTGCAGCGCAGGCTGAAAGATCTGCTGGCAAAATGAGCGTCGCCGCTCAGCGCAGCTCCTTGCGCACGACGAGCTTGAGGCCGGACCAGACCTGGCTGACCGCGCAGACCTCGATGTCGACGAATCCGAGCGGAAGTGCGAGTTCGCGAATCGTGCCTTCCGTGACCGTGGTGGGAACCTTCGCCGACTGCTTCGGCCAGGAAATCCACAAAGACGCGTCCGGCCTGAGCTTTCTGCGCAGCGTGCGCAGATGTTTCTCGAGCTCCTCTTTGCGGCTGACGAAGAGCTGCGCGATATCGACGCTCGCATTCGGACCCCTTTCGAATTTCACCCCGGGCGGCAGCGGTGCGAGAAGGTGTTCGTAGCCCTCGGGCGCACCCGACAGAAACACCCGGCTTGCGGGCTTGATGCCGAGCTTCTTCGCGAGCGGTGTGCCCGAATAACCGGCGGCTTTTTGCACTTCGCCCGGCGATGCCGTCATTTTTTACCGCCTGCCGAGGCAATGTCTTTGAATTCATCGGGCTCCAACCGATAACGCGACAGCAGTTTGTAGAAGTCGGTGCGATTGCGCTTGGCGAAGCGGGCCGATTTGCTCACATTGCCGCTGGTACTTTGCAGGGTTCGAATGAGGTACTCGCGGGTAAACACATCGCGCGCGTCATCGTAAGAGGGCACGTGCGTCGAGTCGCCTCCCAGCGATCGGTGCACGAATTCTTCCGTCATGACTTCACCCTCCGACAGGGCAATGTTCTGTTTCACCAGTTCGAACAGTTGCCTCACATTCCCGGGCCAGTCCGCGATCACCAGCAGTCGGATCGCTTTTGGCGAGTAGATTTTCGCCGAGCCGCCTTTCTCGGTGGCCTGCTCGAGAAAGCGTGCGACCAGCAAGGGAATGTCCTCGCGGCGACGCCCCAACGGCGGCACCTCGATCGGCAGCACGCTGATGCGATAGTACAAGTCATTGTGAAATTGGCCAATATTGACCAGTCGATTCAGATCGCGGCACGATGTGCACATGAGCCGCACGCCGCCGCATCCGGACTCATCCTCCCGCAGCGCTTCGGCCAGCTTGATCTGCAGCGCAAGCGGAAGGTCGCCGATCTCGGCGAGCATCAAGGTGCCGCCGCGCGCCGCTTGAAAGGCTCCGCCGCGGGTGCCGGCGCCGGCGAGCCGGTCCTCCGGGTTGCCGAAGAGTTCCGACTCCAAGGATTCCTTGGCTTGCGCCCGGCACATGACTGATATGAAGGGCTTCTCGCGCCGCACACTCGCTGCATGGATGGCGCGGGCGAACAGTTCTTTTCCGGTTCCGCTTTCACCCGTCAAAATCACCGGCGCATCGCTGCAAGCGATTCTGTTTGCTTGTGCGAGGCGGTCATCCATGAGCTGACTGCGGGATACGATCTGCGACCGCCAATCGGCTTTGGCCTGCGCGAAATTCGAGGCCGCGATCGCCCGCTGCACCTGACCCAGCAGTTCAGATTTCTCGATAGGCTTGACCAGAAAGCCGAAGGCTCCGCACTGCGTGGCTTCGACCGCCTCGCGTATGGATCCATGAGCGGTCAAAATGATGACGCTCATGCCGGGCCATCGTCCTTTCAATTCCCTGAGTAAGCCGAGCCCGTCCATGTGCTCCATGCGCAAATCGGTGATGACCAGGTTCGGCCGGAACCGCGCACACGCGCCGATCGCGGCCTGTGCGTTGCTTGCCGACTCCACCTCGTAGTCGGCCGCGCCCAGACGAATCATCATGAGCCGGGACGACGCCGGGTCGTGATCGACGATGAGAATCCGAGGGTTGCCGGCCGGAGGTGCCGGCGCGACGCCGGCCTTCTTGGCATCCTTGCCGTTCTTGCGGATCTTACCGATCTTGGCGGCTTTGATCTTTATGCCAAATCCCAGGGATGCTGTGACCGGAGGGGTGTCATCTTTCATAATACGAAAAGTTACTACCTAACGCCGCGCCGTTACCGTGCGCTACGGTACATTGTGCAGATGCAGCATTCGCATAGCAGCATAACCCTTAAGCATTTAAGCCGGTTTGCATGGACGGCGGCGGCGATATGGAGCTGCTGCAGGCCTATCTCGCGCTCAAATTGGACTTCAAGCCGGGCGACAAATGGAACTACTCCAACACCGGCTATCAAATATTGGGGATCCTGATTCACCGCGTCAGCGGAGAGTTTTACGGTGATTTTCTGCAGCAGCGCATCTTCGGGCCGCTTTCCATGACGTCGATCCGCATCATCAGCGAGGAGGATATCGTCCCAAACCGGGTCAGCGGCTACCGGATCATCGGCGGCCAGCTCAAGAATCAGGAATGGATTGCACCATCGTTGAACACCACGGCCGACGGCGGCCTATACGTGAATGTCATCGATCTCGCGAAATGGGACGCCGCTCTTGATACCGAAAAACTGTTGCCTCGCTCGATGCTCGAAGAGATGTGGGCACCGGTTCGCCTGAATTCCGGAAAGACCTATCCCTATGGCTTCGGCTGGGAATTGGGCGCCGTTAACGCTCATCCGTTGATTTATCATACCGGCAGCAATCAAGGCTTCTACATCGGCATCGCCCGCTACGCGCAGGATCGGCTGACGGTGATCGTGCTCACCAACCTCGACTCGTCCCATTCGAATCCTTTGGAGATTGCAGAAAAGGTGGCTGCGGCTTACATTCCGGACCTCCGGACATCCTCGGCCGCGGCCCCATCGGACTGATTTCAGGGCGGCCTTCGCGACTTCCGGAAGAGGGTGAAATAATCTGCTCTATAGCAGGGTCTTATTGTACAAATGCCGCGCCAGTCGCGGCGAGTACCAACCACCAACCGGAAGGAACCTATGATGTCGCAACTTTCAGTTACTCGCAGAATGCAGCCTCTTGCCATCCTCGTCGCCGCCTTGGTCTATGCGCCGTTCGCGTCCGCCGATGACATGGCTTCGTTCGCCACGGGCGGTTACGCACGGGGCCTGCGAACCATGAGCGAGATGCACAAGATCGATACCGACGGCGACGGCAGCGTGTCGAAGGCTGAATGGCTCGCGTACCAGGAAAAGGTGTTCGCGGCACTCGATAAGGACAAGACGGGAAACGTCGACGAAAAGGAATTCTTAGGCCCGTCCACCGAGATGGCGTCATTTGCCACCGGCGGCTACGCACGCGGCCTGCAGACTAAGACCATGATGCACAAGATCGATACCGACGGCGACGGCAAGGTGTCGCACGATGAGTTCATCGCCTATCAGACCAAGGTATTCGACATGATGGATGCCGATAAGAGCGGAACGCTGAGTCCAAGGGAATTCCTCGCAAGGGGCACGTCCAGCGCGCAGAAGTAGCGCTCGATCCGCGTGAGGCAGTTACCGCGGCGGCGGGCGCATCGAACGCCGCCTGCGGAGCTTCACGCTATTGCAGCCGGAGCTCAAGCGAGCGCCTTGTATCCCGGCTTGATGCCGCGGCCGCCGCGTCGAATGAACCGGCCGCTATGACCTTCGCAAGGGGATTGCGGCATACTACCGTCGCCGCACAAACAAAAAAGGAGGGATGCCATGTCCAAACGCGAACGTTTTGCAGAGAAGTTTAGCGAGCTGCTGCGGGAGATTCCCGACGACTACACCCTGCCGGAATGGCAGCATGCGTACCGGCAGGTCATTTTTTCGATGGGACTGAAAATCCTCGAGCAGTTTCCGACGCAGGCCGTGAGTGATCCACCGCCGCTTCTCGGTTGGCAGGCCTCGCACGGCGGCGGCGATGGCGGCGGACAACCGAGCTATATCGACCGCGGCTTCCTCTATTTTCCAGCCTTTGTGTTGGGGATACAGGAAGTCCGGCGCAAGGGGTCTCGGAAGAGATCGGGCTGATCGATCTTGAGTTTTGCGATCAGCTGCTCGTTGGATTGATTGACCTGGGTCATGAGTACCTGAAAATCGCTGCGTGACTGCAGCGAGGCGAAGTAGGGTTCATGCGCCGCCCACCATGCGCGGCGCCACCCCAATTGCACCGCCTTGGTGAGATCCCGCATGGCATCGTCGCCCTGGCCCTTGAGGGCGTAGACTTTCGCGCGCAGCGCGTAGGTCGCATTGCGTTCGACTCCCGCTGCGATCATGGTATTGAGCATGGTGAGCACGGCGTTCAATTCGCGATCGGCGGCCGGACGGTCGCCGGCCGCAAGATCCGCCGCGGCAAGATCAACCCGATAAGAGGTGCCCGCGGCGCGCGCGCCGCGGGCATACCAGGGAGTCTCGGCGAAGCCCGGCTGCCGATCGGGCGCAACCAAAGCGCGTTCGAGGAGTCCTTTGACCGCGGGCGCTTCGCCCAATAGCAAGCGCGCATACGCTGCTTCGAACAAGATGATGGCGTGGGGGTCCCGCTCGAGCTGTACGGCGTCCAGATAGCCGCGCAACGCCTGTTCGCCACCCTCGCAATAGGCGACTCGGACGATTGCGGCCTCGGAGCCGACTTCATCCTTGGTGGCGGCCAAGCCAAGCTCTACCGCAGTTCGGGCCGGGGCGCCGAGTCCGAGAGACAGCAACAGGGTCGCGCGCGTCCAGTACAGATCAAAGTCGTCGCTCGGCTCGGCCTTCAACGACTCGGTATTCCATTTGAGCGCCTCGTCAGTTCTGCCCCGCGATTCGGCAAACCAGGCCAAACGATTGGCGGCCGTCGGGCTGCCGGGCTGCAGCACGCGAGCGCGCTCGCAGGCCTGCGCTGCGTCCTGGTACTCCGCGAGGTCCTCCAAAGCCGTGCAGCGCTGCCGCTGCAAGGTGGAATTCAGCGGATCCAGTGCCGCCGCGCGGTCGTAATACTGTAGTGCTTTACGAGGCTGGCCATCGTAGAGCCAAACTCGCCCGAGCCCGGCAAATGCTCCCATATCGCTCGGATTCAACACGGTGGCGAGCTGCAAATCGTCGAGTGCGTCTTTCATCCGCGATTGTGCGGCCCGCAGCGCTCCGCGCACCGCATACGCACCGGACATGCGGTCATTGATGCGCAGCGCCGATTCGATCAGCGGTTCGACTTGTGCGGCCACGTCGGCGACGGGAAGATCGTGGAAATACCCCTGGTTCACGCGCGCCCACGCTAGCTCCACGTAGGCCGGCGCAAATTGGGGGTCTGAGTTCAGTACCTGCCGATAAAGATCGATGGCCCGCTCGTTCGATTTAGACGTCAGTTGCTGCGCGTAGTATCGCCCGAGCAAATACAGTTGATAGGCCTGAGGATCGGCCGTGCGCCGCGCCGCCAACTGCCGCTCGGAATCCGACGTGAGGCGCACTTGCAAACTCTGCGCCACCGAGCGCGAAATATCCTCCTGGACCTTGATTGCGTCTTCCATCGGCCGGTCGAAGTTCTCCGACCACAGGTGATAACCGGTGCGCGCGTCGATGAGCTGCACGGTGATGCGCATGTGATCGCCGGAGCGGCGCATCGAACCTTCAAGGACATGGTTGGTGTCGAGCGCGCTGCCGATCGCACGCACATCCTCGCTCTTGCCACGGAATGCGAACGCGGAGGTACGCGCCACCACGCGCAAGCTCGGAATCTGCGAGAGCCAGTTCGAGAGCTCCTCCGTGAGCCCGTCGCAAAACGACTGGTCAGCTTTCTCACTCGTCAAATCGAGGAAAGGCAGCACCACGATCGAGGCATTGGTCTCGGCCGGCCCGCCGGATGTGGGCAACCTCTTCCACAGCAATGCACCGGCCGCGGCGAGCGCGATCAGCGACGCAGCGCCGAGGACGAGCGCAGCCCGACGCCGCCTGCGCGGCGCGGCCGGTAGCGCGGTCGATGCGGTTTCGCTCGCGGGCTCAATCGGGCTCGCGGCAATCGAGCTTGCGGGTTCGACTCGCCGCACCGGGGCTATCAGCCGATAGCCTTTGCGCGGGACGGTTGCGATATAGGTCGGATCCGGGTCCACGTCGCCCAGGAGCTTCCGCAATTGCGACACCGCCTGATAGACCGATGCGGATCCCACCACCACGCCGGTCCAAACATCGGTGAGCAGCTGCTCAACGCTGACGACGGCGCCGGCAGAATTTGCCAGGCACATGAGCAGCCGCATGGTCCGCGGTTCGAGTTTCTGAGTCTCGGCGCCCCGCGAAATGGTATCGAGGGAAGGATCGACGATCCACTCGCCGATTTGCACCACGCCGTCGAAATTCCCGTTCGCCATCCCGAGAGTTCTCCTTCGCCGTAGTATAAGGCTTGCAAACTCGAGCAGCCGCCGGGTGGAAATTGGCGCGGTGTTCGGAGATCCCGGTGCGAAAAAAAGGCGATTTGCGGCGCAGAACCGCAAATCGCCGAGACTCCAACCGCGAGGACGGCTAGGGAGCGCCGTGCGAAGAACTCTGCGGCTTCGCGTTTGCGGCGAGCGAGGGACCAGTGAGCTGTGCCAGCGCGGCCGTCATGGTGACATCAACGCATTGCAAATAGTCGGTGTGATGGGACAGCGACCCGAGATCCATCACTCGAAAGCACAGCTTGCGCGCGGTCTTCAGCAGCCGCTCGCGCGCCGCTTGCATGCCCTTCTCGGTATTGAGGTCGAGGTCGGCCAGCGACACGGTTGCGCTGCTCCGCTCCGCGGCGTGCGCCGGCAATTGCTTGCCGATCATCGCGATCATCATCAGGGAGCAAAGGGCCATCGAGGCGAGCTTGCCGTAGGACGCGTCGCACGGGGAACGATGGGGTATTTGATTTGAAAGTTTCATGGGCGTATTTCCTGTAGTTGATTTGTTCACTTGCCGGCAAGATGCAGCGCAGAGCCAAAGCGCAGCTCGGAGAGAGCGGCCGCATTGACGTTCCTCACTGCCGCATCGATGGCGTGGTCGACGCAGGTGCGCTCTACCGCCATCAGCGCGAGATCCCTGCTCGAGTAACGCTCGCAAACCTGCCGCGCCGCGGCTTGGATGCGGTGGTAGAGAATCTGGGCGCCGGCCGGCTTGGTGATGTCGAGATCGTCGAATCGGACGGTTTTAGCCGGAATGGCTTCCGCATCCGCTCGGGCCGGGGCGGTCATTCCGCACATCGCCGACGCCGCAAAGGCGCAGCAGAAGGCGACGTGAAATTTCTTACGCAGGCTGTAATTCATGGTCGATTCCTCAGGTGATGGATTCAGGTCGGGAACTCGCCGCCGAGATCGCACCGGCGGCTTGAGCGACGATGTACGGCGGCGTGCGGGCCGAAGTCCTAAAGGGTTTCTAAGGAATGCTTAAAGCTTTTCTGAACCGAAGCGAATCAATCACTTGGAGCTGAGAAAAGGCGCTTCCGCCGAGCGCAGCATCGCGCAGCACATGGGCGTCCGCTGAGGACCACGGCCGATGGCAGGGTATGCGAGAACTTATGTCTTCTGCGATCATCCCTTCTTCGCAGAGGTCGCCGCGCACCAACCGAGAGATCCCCGATATGCACCATTCCCGCCTCTGCGCCGTATTGATCGATTGCAAGACACCCGACGTGGATGAAGCCGCCCGCTTCTGGAGCCGGGCACTCGGTCGCGCGGTGGACACCGATCACCCCAGCAACCGCGGCAACTACCGCATGCTGGAGACCCCGCCTGATGAACCCATCGTGGAGATCCAGAGAGTGGACCACGAAAGTCGGGTCCACATCGATATCGAGACCGACGACATTCCTGCCGAGGTGGCACGCCTTGAAAAGCTGGGCGCCAGGGTAGTTGACCGCCTGGAGCGGTGGGTCGTTATGCAGGCGCCCACCGGTCAACGCTTCTGCGTCGTGCGAGTACAGCGGCCCGGTTTCCCGAAGAACGTCAATCGTTGGGACTAAACTGATCCTACGATCACCGTAGCCAGCCCACATACTGTGCGCCGCCGGCGCCCCACGCCATGGCGGTTTTCATACCCGCCATGACAATGACGGCATTCGCCCGGACACCATTGGTTTCATCAAGGGGGTCGTCACCGGAGATCATGCCGTAGATCTGCCGCCACGTGTCAAGCGGTGGATAGAACTGGCGGAAGGCCGTATCGATTCTAGAAGCGACGGACTTTATGCCGGCGAGAATGATCGTCGCCGATCCCCCTCCCCATAGCATGCCTCCCGACACTTTCCGTGCAACAAACATTCCCCTCAAGTCGTCGCGTGTAAGGTCGCCATCGCCGAATGATTTAGTGACGTACACGTTGCCGCTGCTCAAAGCGCTCGAGGGTGCCGCGGCAAGTGCGAACGGGATCTTGAAAACAACGTCGCTCACTCCACCTCCAAACATCATGTACCAAAAGCCGACATTCGAACCGCTCGGATCGTTGAGGTGGATGTGGCCCTCCTCGCCCGAGTCATAGCCGACGCTCGCCCCGAACGAGGGGGAACCGCCCAAAGTCCAAGCGCTTGCCTTTTGCCGTAAGGGAATCATTGTCGCCATCGCCATCTCCAGGTCATTGCCAACCGCCTGTTGGCGTCCGTCTTGCTCGTAAGCGGGTTCACATTGAGGTAAGCGTATTCGGCGGGAGAAAAGGGACACGATGGGTCGGCTGCAGCTCAACTCGGGGTAGCCGCGAGTAAAAACCTTCGGACTATGGACGTTCCTGGGAGTCGCCTCACGAGGCCTCGCCCCTGCGCCGGTCGCTACTAGTGAAGCCTGGCTTTGATCTCCTCCCAAAGCGCCGGTGTGGGCGAGATCATCTGCTCGCGCACGTCCGTGTACGCATCGGCGACTTGGCGCATCATCCCCTCGCCGGCGAGGAGGTGCGCCAGCGTCGCGCGCCGGTAGCGCCAACGACGCCATGCCTCATCCGGCCAAGATTCATCGTGTGCACGCTCGGCCGCCGCCGCGTAGAACCGGAATGCGCGCAGCAACAGCGCATGCGCTTTTGACGGATCTTGCGCTGCGAGAGCGTCTTGCTCATCGCGCTCGGCAAGACGGGCAAGCGCCGTGGGTTCGCCGACGCCGGCGCCTCGCTGGTACCATGCCCAGGCTCGCGCCGGATCGGGCTGAAGTTCGCCCGCCTCGCCCGGCACGCCGGCTTCGTAGAGATGACCCAATGCGAACGCCGCGATCGGCAGCCCGTCCCGCCAGGCTTTCTCGTAGAGTGAGACCGCATGGCGCGGATCGGCCGCCGGCACCGTCCCGTCCAGCAGCAAGTTGCCTAGATCGATGCCGGCGGCACGGTAGCCTCTTGAGACCGCGAACTCGAATTGCCGCCGCGCACCGGGCACATCGTGCTTCGCCAACAAGGCGCGCCCCCACTGATAGTCCAATCGCACGGCGTGTCCGGGCTTGGCAGCTTCGGTGGCGCACGCGGAGTTGGCGACATCCGCGTTGATCTCAGGTTGCGCGGCGCCTGATGCCAGGCGATCCGGGTCGTAGAATGCGGCAGCCGCCTGATCGCACGCCGATGTCCCGGCCGGCCAGGTTTTGGCGCGCGAATCAGGCGGCAATCCCAGTTCCCTTCGACTGGCCTGCGACAAGGGATCGGTCTCGGCCGAGACGGCCCAGATGATCTGGGTGTCGATACCGGCTGGGACGCGCGCATCCCAGATGCGCGCCGTCTTGTCGACCGAGGCGGTCACGATGCGAGAGCCGTCCGGCGAGTAGGAAGCCTGAAAGACATTATCACCATGGCCGGAGAGCACCGCGAGTTGTGTGCCGGTGCGCGCATCCCAGATGCGCGCCGTCTTGTCGTCCGAAGCTGTCAGGATCCGAGTACCGTCGGGCGAGTAGGCGGCGGAATTGACGGAACCGCGATGACCGGAGAGCACCGCGAGCTCAATGCCGGTGTGCGCATCCCAGATGCGCGCGGTCTTGTCGCTCGAGGCCGTCAGGATACGCGTGCCATCGGGCGAGTAGGCGGCGGACGTGACGGTTTCGCCGTGGCCTAAGAGCACCGCGAGCTGTGTGCCGGTGTGCGCATCCCAGATGCGCGCGCTCCTGTCGACCGAGCCGGTCACGACGCGCGTGCCATCGGGCGAGAAGGCCGCACGAAAAACAGCATCCCCATGGCCGGAGAGCACCGCGAGCTGTGTGCCGGTGTGCGCATCCCAGATGCGCGCGGTCTTGTCGAGCGAGGCGGTCGCGATGCGCATGCCATCGCGCGAGTAGGCGGCAAACATCACGAAATTGGCGTGGCCGGAGAGCACCGCGAGCTGTTTCCCTAAGTGTGCATCCCAGATGCGCGCCGTCTTGTCGCCCAAGGCCTCGACAATGTCCGTCCCGTCGGGCGAGAAGGCAGCCTGATACACGGTGTCACCAGGGTCGGAGAGCACCGCGAGCTGCTTGCCTGAGTGCGCATCCCAGATGCGCGCAGTCTTGTCCTCCGAAGCCGTCAGGATGCGGGTGCCCTCGGGGGAGTAGGTGGCGAAATTGACGCGATCGCGATGGCCCGCGAGTACCGCGAGCTCAATGCCGGGGCGCGCATCCCAGATGCGCGCGGTCTTGTCGGCCGAGGCGGTCACGATACGAGCGCCGTCGGGGGAGTAGGCGGCGGATAGCACCATATCGCCATGGCTGGAGAGCACCGCGAGCTGTGTGCCCGTGTGAGCATCCCAGATGCGTGCGGTCCTGTCGGCTGAGGCAGTCACGATGCGAGTGCCGTCGGGCGAGAATGCAGCCTGAAACACATTATCACCATGACCGGAGAGCGCCGTGAGCTCCGCGCCTGTATGGGCATCCCAGATGCGCGCGGTCTTGTCGGCCAAGGCCGCGACGATACGCGTACCGTCGGGCGAGTAAGCGGCCGAAATGAAAGGAACATCGCCGGAGAGCACCGCGAGCTGCTTCCCTGAGTGCGCATCCCAGATGCGTGCGGTCATATCGATCGAGGCGGTCACGATGCGTGACCCATCGGGCGAGTAGGCGGCGGAATAGAGGCGATCGCGATGCCCGGAGAGCACCGCGAGCTCCATGCCCGTATGGGCATCCCAGATGCGCGCAGTCTTGTCGGTCGAGGCGGTCACGATGCGTGACCCGTCGGGGGAGTAGGCGGCAGATTGCACGAAATCACCATGGCCCGAGAGCACCGCGAGTTCTACGCCGCTGTGCGCATCCCAGATGCGCGCGGTCTTGTCGATCGAGGCGGTCACGATGCGGGTGCCATCGGGGGAGTAGGCGGCTGACGAGAGGCGTTCGCGATGCCCGGAGAGCACCGCGAGCTCCATGCCCGTATGGGCATCCCAGATGCGCGCGGTCTTGTCGGACGAGGCTGTGACGATGCGCGTACCGTCGGGCGAGTAGGCGGCCGATGAGAGCCGTTCGCGATGCCCGGAGAGCACGCCGCGCTGGGATTCAGCCGCGCGGATTTCCTGAAACACACTGACAGCGGCCGGCGTACGCTCTTGCGCGAATCGTGGATTCATCAGCACTTCAAGGATGATGCCCTGCGCACCCGCCACATCCGAGTCCTTGAGGCGCTGGGCGGCGGCCTCGGTCAGCAATCGCGACTGGGATTGGCGCGCGGCATCCCGCTCTGCGGACGCCACCCTGGCCTCGTAGGAGGTGGCGGCCAGCCCGCCGGCAAGCGTCAGCAGCACCACGCCCGCGGCGGCGATTCCGACCCAGTGACGGCGCGCAAACTTGAGCGCTCGATAGGCAACACTGTCAGGCTGCGCCAGCACCACATCGCCGCGCAGAAAGCGCGCGATATCCTCGCCGAACGCGTTCGCAGTCGCATACCGCTCGGCCGGGGACTTCTTCAAGGCCTTGAAGACAATCGTGTCAAGATCGCCGCGTAGGGTGCTCGATAGCTTCTTCGCCGTCGTCGCACGCGCCGCTGCGGCCGCTTCGCGGAATGCCGTACGGCTCGGCGCCCCGGGGTCTGCCTGAAGGATCGCCTCCTCGAGCGCGCCGCGTGTTTCGCGCTTGAGCTTGTAGGGCCGCTCACCGGTCAATAGCTCGTACAGCATCACCCCGAGCGCGTAGACATCCGCCGCCGTCGTGATCGGGGCGCCGGCGATTTGTTCTGGGGCGGCATAGCCGGGCGTCATGGCGCGGCCGCCGAGCTGCGTCAGCTCCGTCGCCTTCGCTGCGCCTTCGGTCAGAAGCTTTGCGATGCCAAAATCAAGCAGCTGAACCTGTCCCTCTTGGGTCACCAAGAGATTTGCCGGTTTCAAATCGCGGTGTATTACGAGATGCGCGTGCGCGTACTGCACCGCATTTAAGACTTGCCGAAACAGTTCCAGGCGCTCTCGAATCGTGAGGCGGCGGTCGTCGCAGTAGGCCGTGAGCGGCGTGCCCGCAACAAAATCGAGCGCGAGATAGGGTTGACCGTCCTCCGCAAAGCCGGCGTCGAGCAGCCGCGCGATGTTGGGATGATTCAAGCTCGCGAGAATCTCACGCTCGCGGATGAAGCGCTCGGTCATCACCCGGCCTTTCAGCGAAGCGTGGATGAGCTTCAGGGCCACCTGACGCGTGAACAAGCCGTCGACCCGCTCGGCGAGCCACACGCTTCCCATGCCGCCGTGCCCGAGCAGCGACAGCACTCGGTAAGGACCAAATTGCTTGCCGATCAAAGCGGAGTCCGCGTCGGGCGTCGGGGTCAATTTGTGCGGGAAGATCGCATGATTTTCGAGAAACGCGCCGGACGGAGCAGCCTGAGCGGCAAACATGTCGCGTAGAACGGCCGCCGAGTCAGGGTCGCCGCGCTCGAGATCAGCGAGCCACGCCTCGCGCTCGGCAGTCGGCATGTCGTGCCAATCGTCGAGCAGCTCCGCGATTCGCGAGAACTTCGCTGGGCTCCAGTCCTTGAACGCCCCGGCAGACGGTTTCGAGTTCCCCATGAGTCCTGACTCTAATCGAGATCGCTCTTTAGCCTGTACTGCAGAAACATACGGGCCTTGTCCCAATCGCGCTGTACCGTGCGGTCGGAAACACCGCGCAGCGCCGCTATCTCGAGGAGCGACAGTCCTCCGAAGTACTTAAGATCGACCACTTCCGCGAGCCGCTGGTCGTGCAGCGCGAGCTCGTCCAGTGCGCCCGTGAGAGCTTCGAGAGCAGGATCGTCGCACTCCGTTGCGTTCGCTTGCTTATCGAAATTCGTGTCAAGATGCGTTATGTAGAATTGGCCGCCGCGCCGTTGCGCTCCACGCGCGCGCGCAAAGTCAACGATGAGGCTGCGCATGGCGCGCGCGGCATAACCCAAGAAGCGGTCGCGGTCGGGAAAAGCCGCCTGACCGTGGGCCAGGCTGAGATAGGTCTCGTGCAACAGGGTGGTCGGGCTGATTGCAACGCCCGACCCCACTCGCAGCTGCCGCTCCGCGAGGCGATGCAATTCGGCGTAGAGCGTTGAGAACAGGCGCTGCTTCGCGTCCGGTTCTCCTCGATCGGCTTGGGTTACGAGCGCCGCCCAGTCTTCGCCAGCCATTGCCAAAAACCCCTCAGTGACAAGGGCGAGCATGCACCGGGTGAGCGGGCGGTGCAATCGCAGGACGCCTTGCCAATCGGGAGCAGCTTGCTGCGCGGGCTGGCGGCTGGGAAGATCAGCATTACCTATGCGCAGGCTGATCGCCTTTTCGTTGCTTTTCATCTCCTCGATGCTCCGTTGCGGGCCTGCCTTGTGCGCTGATGCGGGGCCATTGGTGATCTCGGTGCCGCAGGGATTTGAGGGACCGACCCGCGATGACGGCAGCGGGGGTGTAACAATCGCGTGGATCGAACGTCATCCCGCCTCAGACGTAGGCACCTTGCTGCAAGTCTCGACGATCGACGTGGGCAGTTCGCTCGATGGAATCACCCGGGCGCAGGCTGTGGAGGGCGCAAACCATTATTTGTTGGAGTTTCTCCGCGGCATCGGGCACTCGCTCGATCATTTCGAATTTGGCGAGTTCGAGCAGGTATCAATCGCAGGGCTGCCGGCCGCGCGTGTGCGCTGGACCGCAAGCGCTTTGGGCCATCCCGCGATCGGCGTCGCCTATTGCGTGCTGGTGGGCCGCTCCGTCGTCAGTCTGCAGACCCAGGATCTCGGGTCTGAGTTCACACCGGCGATGTATAGCGCAATCAGCGCGATTGAGGGCGCCCGGGTTCATTGAACAATCGATCGTCCCAGCGGATCGGACCGACGCCGGCGATGCGAATGCGCGCCATGTCGGGATGGGCAGGATTGATCAGGGCGTTGCGTTCGACGTCGAAGACAACGCTGGGCACGAGCAGGATGGCGGTTTGCGACGTGAGCAGCCACGCATCGCCGGCGCGGCGGCTCACCGCGGCGTCTTCGCGGCTCCAGCCGGGGAAGTTCCCGACATCGAGTGTGGCGATGGGAAGAGTGTCGGAGAATTCATAAGTCACGCACACTTGGTTCTTGGGAATTTGGCGGCCGGTGTGTACGAGTTTCTCGAGCATCGCGCCGGCATACGTCGTGCAGGCATAGATGACGGCGCGGCCGGGTGAATTCCAGCGGGCGCCGTAGAGGCGCGCGCCCTCCCCGCTTTCGGGACCGTAGCGCGCGTCGGCGATGCGATAAAGGCGCACAAAATCTGCAGCGCGAGAATCTAGACCGGTAGTCCGTGGATAGCGCGCATCACCACGTCCTCGACTTGGCGGGCGCCGAGCTCGGTGCCGGCGCAATCGAGCGGCGTGCGGTTTTGCAGTTCCGGATGCGGCGCATTGATAAAGCGCTGCGCGGCTTCGATGTCGTCCCACAGGGTCTCGGCGAGCGCGATGATCCTGGCGAGCCGCTCCGTTTTTTCGCTCTCGTGAAGCTTGAGGCGGGTGCGGCGTTTGAGGGTGGCCGAAGGGACCACTCGATGCAGGAGCGCCAGGCGCGCCTTACCTGTGAGGCCGGCGCGGGCGATGACGCGCATCAGAGCGCTGCGCGGCAACCCTTTCTCGACGGCCGCGGCGAGGCCGGCGGCGCCCCGCGTCGAGGGTCTCAGCCCCAGAATTTCTTCCACGCGTTCCGCCTGCATTGCCATGTAAAGCTCCTGATTATTCCAGTCTAGGATCATTTGATCCTGGATTCAAGCTCATATGAGCTAGAGTGGCTACGGGCGGCTAAAACCTTTTTTGATCATTATAAGTAATTGAAAATATAGGGTAATTGTCGGACCGACGGGTCACCCACCACCCGTCCACCCACCACCCGTCCCAGCGGACTTCATGACTCCGTCGCCGTCCACGAACTCCACGGTCCCAGATTCGACCGTGGAACCCTCATGCATAATCCTGAATAAAGGGCCGCTACTGGCGTCAAACGCTTTCGAGCACCACAGTTCTTCCTGCGGTTTCTTGTGCGTTCCCCCCGGGGGCGGTAAAGGAACTGCGCGTACGCCCCGTCTTAGGGGCGCCAAGTCGCAACTTAACAACCCGATCCATTGCACGTGTCCAGGTTCCGTGCTGGCGCCAATGATCTTGCCGAGTTTCATGAAAATCTTCGACATCTTCACCTCCCTCCAGCTTGCTTCCAAGGAGTTCATTGAAGGCAGCGTATTTGGCGGGAGAAAGCCGACACGGCGCGGTCGGCGGCAGCTCATTTCGGCGCGGGCATTACGAACGCCCGGGTACTGGTTTCGAGCGAAGTGACATGGTTTGGGCCGGGGTTTACCGCTCGCGTCGGGCCCCATAAAAAAGGCCCCGAACTCTCGCGAATCCGGGGCCTACTCCAAGGCTCGTAACGTTTTACTATTCCGCTGCTTCCGTGTCCCCCGCCGGTACCGCATCATCCGAATCGCCCATCCCGCCGCTCACGTCCATGAAGCTGCGGCGGCGGCTATCATCCGAAGCGCGTCGGCGCCGCGCATGATACGCGAAGCCGGTGCCCGCGGGAATGAGGCGCCCGACGATGACGTTTTCCTTCAAGCCGCGCAGGTCGTCCTTGAGACCTCGCACTGCCGCCTCGGTGAGCACGCGCGTGGTTTCTTGGAACGACGCCGCCGAGATGAAGGACTCCGTCGCCAACGACGCTTTGGTGATGCCGAGCAACAGCGGCTCCCAGGTGGACTGGTGCTTGCCCTCGGTCTTCTGCTTGGCGATCACATCGAGGAGCCGGCCGCGATCCATCTGCTCGCCGCGCAACAGCGCCGAGTCGCCGGTATCCAGCACTTCGATCTTGCGCAGCATCTGCCGCACGATGACTTCGATGTGCTTGTCATTGATCTTCACGCCCTGCAGCCGATACACGTCCTGAATTTCCCGGACCAGGTAGTTGGCCAGCGCCTCGACGCCCTGCAGCCGCAGGATGTCGTGCGGGTTCGGCTCGCCGTCGGCGATGACTTCTCCCTTCTCCACTTGCTCGCCTTCGAACACGTTGAGATGCCGCCACTTCGGAATCAGCTCCTCGTATTTCTCGGTGGCTTCGTTGGTGATGATCAAACGCCGCTTGCCCTTGGTCTCCTTGCCGAAACTCACCGTGCCCGAACGCTCCGCAAGAATCGCGGAATCTTTCGGCTTGCGGGCTTCGAACAAGTCGGCCACACGCGGCAGACCGCCGGTGATGTCGCGCGTCTTGGAGGACTCCTGCGGGATGCGTGCGATGACATCGCCCACCGACACCTTGGAACCGTCTTCCAGGCTGACGATGGCGCCCGCGGGCAGCGCGTAAACCGCCGGAATATCGGTATTGTGGAACGTGACCTCTTTGCCCTTGGCATTGGTCAGCCGCACGACCGGACGCAAGTCTTTGCCCCCCGAACCGCGCTGCTTCGGATCCAACACCACGGTTGAGGTGAGGCCGGTGACATCGTCCACCTGGCTCGTGACAGTGATGCCGTCGACGAAGTCGGAGAACTTGATCATGCCGGCCACTTCCGTGACCACCGGATGCGTGTGCGGATCCCAGTTCGCGACCGACTGGCCCGCCGCGACCACGTCGGCATCGTTCACCGTGATGGTCGCGCCGTACGGGATCTTGTAGCGCTCGCGCTCCCGGCCGAATTCATCCACCACGCCGAGTTCGCCGGAACGCGACACCGCCACCAAGTGCCCCTTCTCATGGCGCACCGTCTTGATGTTGTGCAAGCGAATCGTGCCCTTCGACTTGACCTCGACGCCGTTGGCCGCCGCCGCTCTCGAGGCCGCGCCGCCGACGTGGAAGGTACGCATGGTGAGCTGGGTTCCCGGCTCGCCGATCGACTGCGCCGCGATGACGCCCACCGCCTCGCCGATGTTGATGCGGTGACCGCGGCCCAAGTCTCGGCCGTAGCATTGAGCGCAGACGCCGTAGCGCGTTTCGCAGGTGATCGGTGAACGCACCATGACCTGATCGACGCCCATCTTCTCGAGGAGCTTGACCAGCTTCTCGTCGATGAGCACGCCGGACTTGACCAGCACTTCGCCGCTGGCGGCCACCACCACGTCTTCCGACACCACGCGGCCGAGGACGCGCTCGCCCAAGCCTTCGACCACATCGCCGCCTTCGACGATCGGCGTGATCGACAGCCCGTTGACCGTGCCGCAATCGATTTCGGTTACCACGAGGTCCTGCGCCACATCGACCAAACGCCGCGTGAGATAGCCTGAGTTGGCCGTCTTCAATGCGGTGTCGGCCAAACCTTTGCGCGCGCCGTGGGTCGAGATGAAGTACTGCAGTACGTTCAAGCCTTCGCGGAAATTGGCCGTGATGGGCGTTTCGATGATCGAGCCGTCCGGCTTCGCCATCAAGCCGCGCATGCCGGCGAGCTGACGGATCTGCGCCGCGGAGCCGCGCGCTCCGGAGTCCGCCATCATAAAGATCGAATTGAACGACTTCTGGCGGACCTTCTGGCCCTTGGCATCGGTCACCTCGTCGGTGCCGAGCTTCTCCATCATCGCCTTCGCCACCTGATCGTTGGTACGCGACCAGATGTCGACCACTTTGTTGTAGCGTTCGCCGTTGGTGACCAATCCGGAGGAATATTGCTCCTGGATTTCCTTCACTTCTTTTTCGGCGGTCGCGAGAATCTTGGTCTTCTGCAGCGGCACGACCATGTCGTCCACGCCGATCGACACGCCCGCGCGGGTCGCGTAGTGGAAGCCCGTGTACATCAGCTGGTCGGCGAACACCACCGTCTCCTTGAGGCCCACGGTGCGGTAGCACGCGTTGATCGTTCCGGAAATGGTTTTCTTCGTCATGTCCTGGTTGATGGCATCGAAGGACAGGCCCTTGGGCAGGATCTCCGACAACAAGGCCCGGCCGGCCGTGGTGTCGACGATGCGAATGTTGTGCACCAGCTTCCCGGCGGCATCACGGATGTATTCCGACAACCGCACTTTGACCTTGGCCTGCAGATCGATATTGCGGCTCTCGTACGCGCGATGCACTTCAGCGACATCGCTGAACGCCATGCCTTCACCCTTGGCGCCGACGCGCTCGCGGGTCATGTAGTAAAGCCCGAGCACCACGTCCTGCGAGGGGACGATGATCGGATCGCCGTTGGCGGGCGAGAGGATGTTGTTCGAGGACATCATCAGGGCGCGCGCTTCGAGCTGCGCCTCGATGGAGAGCGGCACGTGAACGGCCATCTGGTCGCCGTCGAAGTCGGCGTTGAACGCCGTGCAGACGAGCGGATGCAATTGAATGGCCTTGCCCTCGATCAGTACGGGCTCGAACGCCTGAATGCCCAGCCGGTGCAAGGTCGGCGCACGGTTCAAGAGCACCGGATGTTCGCGGATCACCTCTTCCAGGATGTCCCAGACTTCCGGCCCTTCGCGCTCCACCAGGCGCTTCGCCGCCTTGATGGTCGAAGCTTCGCCGCGCAGCTGCAGCTTGGAGAAGATGAACGGCTTGAACAGCTCCAGCGCCATTTTCTTCGGCAATCCGCACTGATGCAGGCGCAGCGTCGGACCCACCACGATGACCGAGCGGCCCGAATAATCGACGCGCTTGCCCAGGAGATTCTGGCGGAAGCGGCCCTGCTTGCCCTTGATCATGTCGGCCAAGGACTTGAGCGGACGCTTGTTGGTGCCGGTGATCGCACGGCCGCGGCGGCCATTGTCCAAGAGCGCATCCACGGCCTCTTGCAGCATGCGCTTTTCGTTGCGGACGATGATGTCCGGCGCGTTGAGCTCGAGCAGCCGCCGCAAACGGTTGTTGCGGTTGATGACGCGGCGGTACAGATCGTTCAAATCGGATGTCGCAAAACGGCCGCCGTCGAGCGGCACCAGGGGCCGCAGGTCGGGCGGAAGCACGGGCAGAACGGTCAGCACCATCCACTCGGGTTTGTTGCCCGACTCCATGAACGCCTCGATGAGCTTCAGCCGCTTCGACAGGCGCTTGATCTTGGTTTCCGAATTCGTGTTCGCCATGTCCTCGCGGACCTTGACGACCTCGGAGGGCAGATCCATGGACTTGAGCAGTTCATGCACCGCTTCCGCGCCCATGCGCGCATCGAACTCATCGCCGTGCTCTTCGATCGACTCGAGATACATCTCATCGGTGAGCAATTGGCCGCGCTGCAGCGACGTCATGCCCGGATCGACCACCACGAAAGCTTCGAAATAAAGCACTCGCTCGATCTCGCGCAGCGTCATGTCGAGCATCAAGCCGATGCGCGACGGCAGAGACTTCAGGAACCAGATGTGCGCCGTGGGGCTCGCCAACTCGATGTGGCCCATGCGCTCGCGGCGCACCTTGGATTGGGTCACTTCGACGCCGCACTTCTCGCAGACGACTCCGCGGTGCTTCAGGCGCTTGTACTTGCCGCACAGACACTCGTAATCCTTCACCGGACCGAAGATCTTGGCGCAGAACAAGCCATCCCGCTCCGGCTTGAAGGTGCGGTAGTTGATGGTCTCCGGCTTCTTCACTTCGCCATACGACCAGGAGCGGATCATGTCCGGGGAGGCGAGTCCGATCTTGATCGAATCGAAATTCTCGACCGGCACTTGCTGCTTGAACAATTTCAGTAAATCTTTCATAGATTAAGCCTCGCTCTCGAGTTCGATGTTGATGGCCAGGGAACGGATTTCCTTGACCAAGACATTGAACGATTCCGGCATGCCGGCTTTCATTTCGTGGTTGCCGTCGACAATCGCCTTGTACATCTGCGTGCGTCCGTTGACGTCGTCGGATTTGACCGTGAGCATTTCCTGCAGGGTGTACGCGGCGCCATACGCCTCGAGCGCCCACACTTCCATCTCGCCGAAGCGTTGGCCGCCAAACTGCGCTTTGCCGCCGAGCGGCTGCTGCGTGACCAAGCTGTAGGGTCCGGTGGAACGCGCGTGCATCTTGTCGTCGACCAAGTGGTTGAGCTTCAGCATGTACATGTAGCCAACCGTCACCGGCCGCTCGAACTGCTCGCCGGTGCGCCCGTCGTGCAGCGTGGTCTGACCCGAGGTCGGCAGATCCGCGAGCGCGAGAAGACTCTTGATCTCCTCTTCGCTGGCGCCGTCGAACACGGGAGTCGCCATCGGCACGCCGTGACGCAGGTTGCTCGCCAACTCGATGACCTCGGCGTCGCTCAAGGACTTGATGTCCTCTTTTTGTCCGCCCGTCTCGTTGTACACCTGGCTCAGGAACTTGCGCACCTCGACCACGGCTTGCTGCGCTTCGAGCATCTTGCCGATCTTGGCGCCCACGCCTTTCGCCGCCCAGCCCAAGTGCGTCTCCAGGATCTGACCGATGTTCATGCGCGACGGCACGCCCAAGGGATTCAGCACGATGTCGACCGGAGTTCCATCCGCCATGTACGGCATATCCTCGACCGGCACGATGGAGGAAATCACGCCCTTGTTGCCGTGGCGCCCGGCCATCTTGTCGCCCGGCTGAACGCGGCGTTTGACCGCGAGGTACACCTTCACCATCTTGAGCACGCCCGGCGCCAAATCATCGCCCGCGGTGATCTTGGCCTTCTTTTCTTCGAAACGCTTCTCGAAGGCTTTGCGCTGACCTTTCAGCCGCTCCGACACGGTCTCGAGTTGGGCATTCGCCTCCTCGTCCTTGAGACGAATTTCGAACCACTGCTCGCGCGGCAAATCGGCGAGATACGCGTCATCGATTTGCGAGCCGGGCTTGAGCTTCTTCGGGCCCGCTTCCGCGGCCTTGCCCTCGATCATGCCGCGCACACGCTGGAACAGATCGTCCTCGAGAATTCGCTGCTGATCGGCCAAGTCCTTGCGCACGCGCTCGAGTTCCGATTTTTCGATCGCCAGCGCCCGCGAATCCTTTTCCACCCCGTCGCGCGTGAACACGCGCACATCGATCACCGTGCCGTCCATGCCCGGGGGCACGCGCAGCGAGGTGTCTTTCACGTCCGAGGCTTTCTCGCCGAAAATCGCCCGCAGCAACTTCTCTTCCGGCGTCAGCTGCGTCTCGCCTTTCGGCGTGACTTTGCCCACCAGAATGTCGCCCGCGCGCACTTCCGCGCCGATGAAGGCGATGCCGGCCTCATCGAGCTTCGCCAAGGCCGAATCGCCCACGTTGGGGATATCGGCGGTGATCTCTTCGGGACCGAGCTTGGTATCGCGCGCGACGCACGTCAGTTCCTCGATGTGAATGGTCGTAAAGCGGTCTTCTTCGACCACGCGCTCGGAGATGAGGATCGAGTCCTCGAAGTTGTAGCCGTTCCACGGCATGAACGCGACCAGGAGATTCTGGCCGAGCGCGAGCTCGCCCAAATGAGTCGAGGGGCCGTCCGCCAGCACATCGCCGCGCTTGATCGCGTCGCCCGCCTTCACCAGCGGTCGCTGGTTGATGCAGGTGTTCTGGTTGGAGCGCGTGTACTTGGTGAGCGAATAGATGTCGACGCCGGGTTCGCCGGCGGTCGTTTCATCGTCGTTTACCCGCACCACGATGCGCGAGGCATCGACCGAATCGACGCTGCCGCCGCGCCGTGCCACCACGGTGACGCCGGAATCGATGGCGACCGCCCGCTCCATGCCCGTGCCCACCAGCGGGGTTTCCGACCGCAAGGTCGGCACCGCCTGGCGCTGCATGTTCGAACCCATGAGCGCGCGGTTCGCGTCGTCATGCTCGAGGAACGGAATCAGGGACGCCGCCACCGAGACGATCTGCTTGGGCGATACGTCCATGAAATCGATCTTGTCCGGGGCCGACAAGGTGAACTCGTTCTGCGTGCGGCAGGAAATCAGGTCATCGACGAACTGACCCTTGTCATTCAGGGTCGCGTTCGCCTGCGCGATCACGTACTGGCCTTCTTCGATGGCCGACAGGTAATCGATTTGATCGGTGACCTTGCCGTGCGAGACGCGCCGGTACGGAGTTTCCAGGAATCCGTAATCGTTGGTGCGCGCGTACACGGCCAGCGAATTGATCAAGCCGATGTTCGGTCCTTCCGGCGTTTCGATCGGGCAGACGCGGCCGTAATGGGTGGGATGCACGTCGCGCACTTCGAAACCGGCGCGCTCGCGCGTCAGGCCCCCTGGGCCCAACGCCGATACGCGGCGCTTGTGCGTGACTTCGGACAAGGGATTGTTCTGGTCCATGAACTGCGAGAGCTGCGAGGAGCCGAAGAATTCCTTCACCGCCGCCGCCACCGGCTTCGCGTTGATCATCTCCTGGGGCATGATCGGTTCGCTCTCGGCGATCGTCAGGCGCTCCTTGACGGCGCGCTCGACCCGCACCAAGCCGATGCGGAAGGCGTTCTCCGCCATCTCGCCGACGCTGCGCACGCGGCGGTTGCCCAAATGATCGATGTCATCCACGTGGCCGTTGCCGTTGCGGATATCGATCAAGGTCTTCATGACCTCGATGATGTCCTCTTTACTGAGAACTCCCGAGCCGGTGATTTCCTCGCGGCCGACGCGGCGGTTGAACTTCATGCGCCCAACCGGCGATAAATCGTAGCGCTCGCCGTTGAAGAAAAGGTTCTGAAACAGGTTTTCGGCGGCGTCCTTGGTCGGCGGTTCGCCGGGACGCATCATGCGGTAGATTTCGACCAGCGCTTCGAGCCGCGTCTTGGTCGGATCGATGCGCAGCGTGTCGGAAATATACGGACCGCGGTCCAAATCGTTGACGAACAGCGTGCGGATTTCCGTAATGCCGTTTTCGATGAGCTTGCCGACCGTCGGAACGGTCAAGATCTCATTGGCCTTGGCGAGAATCTCCCCGGTTTCGGTGTTGACGATATCGTGCGCCAGGACTTTGCCCTGCAGATACTCGATCGGCACCGGCAGACGCTTGACCTGCGCCTCTTCGAGATCGCGTACGTGGCGGGCGGTGATGCGCCGGCCTTCCTCGACGATGACTTTCTTGCCGACGCGGATTTCGAAAGACGCCGTTTCGCCGCGCAGGCGTTGCGGGATGATTTCGAACTCGATTTCCTTCTTCGACAGGTGGAACACGTTCTTCTCGAAGAACATGTCCAATACCTGCTCCTCGGTGTAGCCGAGGGCGCGCAGAATGATGGTCACCGGCAGCTTGCGGCGGCGGTCGATGCGCGCAAATACGCAGTCCTTCGGGTCGAACTCGAAATCGAGCCACGAGCCGCGGTAGGGGATGATGCGGGCGGAGAACAGCAATTTGCCCGAGGAGTGCGTCTTGCCGCGGTCGTGATCGAAGAACACGCCGGGGCTGCGGTGCAGCTGCGAGACGATGACCCGCTCGGTGCCGTTGATGATGAAGGTGCCGTTTTCCGTCATGAGCGGCAGTTCGCCCAGGTAAACTTCCTGCTCGCGCACGTCCTTGACGGGCTTCTTGGCGCCGCTGGCCTCCTTGTCGAGCACCACCAGGCGCACCTTGACGCGCAGCGGCGCCGCATAGGTCAAGCCGCGCAGCTGGCATTCCTTGACGTCGAATACCGGCTCGCCCAGGCGGTAGCTCACGTACTCGAGCGTTGCATTGCCGGAATAGCTCGAAATGGGGAACACGCTGTCGAAAGCGGCGTGCAGTCCGATTTCATCGCGTTTGGATTCCGGAACCTCCGCTTGCAGGAAGCGCCGGTACGAGTCCAATTGGATCGCCAGCAAGTACGGCGTGCCGAGGATGCTCGGACGCTTGCCAAAGTTCTTGCGGATGCGCTTCTTTTCGGTGAACGAATAAGCCATGAGGTGTGTATCTCCAGGCGCTAACGCCATATCCAGGCGCTGTGCGCCAAAAAATCCAAATCAAGAGCGCAGCCGCCGGCGGTCGCTGTTCTCGCGACTGCCGACGGACTGCGCATAACGGCGGTGATCACTACTTGATAGCAGCCTTTGCGCCGGCGTCCTCGAGCTTCTTCTTGATCGTCTCGGCATCCGCCTTCGGAATGCCTTCCTTGACCGTCGAAGGAGCCCCTTCAACCAAGTCCTTCGCCTCTTTCAAGCCCAACCCGGTGATCTCGCGGATGACCTTGATGACACCCACTTTGTTGGCGCCGAACTCGGTCATGGTCACGGTGAACTCGGTCTGCGCTTCCGCCGCCGGAGCGGCAGCAGCGGCGCCGCCTGCGGCAGCAGCCGCCACCGGAGCAGCCGCCGTGACGTTGAACTTCTTCTCCATATCGGCAATCAGTTCGACCACGTCCATCACCGACATCTTGGAAATCGCGTCGAGGATTTCGTCTTTAGTAACAGCCATAATTGTCTCCAAATCTTAAAAAGGGTCCCGCGACCCGAATCAGGTTTAATTCGTCTTCAAGCCGGCTGCGCCGACCCGCCGCTCTTCTCGGCTTGCAGTTTTTTCGCCTCGAGAACGGCAGCCAGCGTCCTTACCAACTTGGAATTGGGGGCAGCCAACGTACCGACGAACTTTGAAATCGGCGCTTTGATCACACCCAACAGCTTCGACACCGCCTGCGCGCGCGTGGGCAATAAAGCCACGCGATCGAGATCTTGGGGCTTGAGCAATTGCCCGCCCAAAGACACGAGCGTCGTCACCAGTTTGTCGTTGTCCTTCGAAAACGCCTTGACGATGCGCGCGGCCGCGCCCGGGTCGTCGTTGGAGAATGCGAGGACAATGGGTCCCTTCAGCGCCGGAGAAATGCACTCGAAAGAGGTGCCGGCAACGGCCTTGCGCGCGAGCGTATTCTTGACGATCCGCAGATAGACCCCTTCCTTGCGCGCCTTGGCGCGCAGGTCGGTCATCTGCGTCACGGTCAAGCCACGGTTCTCGGCGCCCACCACGGACAGGGCTTTCGCCGCGACCGCGTTGACCTCTGCCACCACGACTTTCTTCTCTTCTAACTTGAGTGCCATCCTGTCCTCCCGGTCAGAAGCGTCACACTTAAGGTACGAGCGCCATCGCTCCTACCCACCCACGAGTACGCCGTCGTACTCATCCGGTGCGACCTTCACCAGGAAATTCCTGATTCCGGTCCCACCATCTGCGCAGGCCATCTTTAAGAGCCCTAAGCTCGCCTGCGGTCTTCGACGGTGGGTACGCTAAAGGCCTTTCGGCCTTAGCGCAGCCCTCCATCTAGTCATGCGCTTGCGCGCAACTCTCAACGGGGCCGATGCGGCCCCGCCCTTAAATCTTTACCAATCCAAGACTGGACTGATCGACCGTGACGCCCGGACCCATGGTCGAGGACACGGTCAACTTCTTCAGATAAACGCCCTTCGAGGTCGCGGGCTTGATCTTCTGCAGATCCGTGACCAGCGCCAACAGATTCTCCTTGAGCGCGGCCGGTTCGAAGCTCGCGCGACCGATCTGCGCGTGCACGATCCCCGCCTTGTCGGTGCGATAGCGCACCTGGCCGGACTTCGCGTTCTTAACCGCTTCCGCCACGTTCGGAGTCACCGTCCCCACCTTCGGGTTCGGCATCAGGCCGCGCGGACCCAAGATCTGGCCCAGCTGACCGACGATGCGCATGGCATCGGGGCTCGCGATCACGACATCGAAATCGATCTGGCCGGCCTTGACTTTCTCGGCCAGATCCTCAAAGCCCACGATATCGGCGCCTGCCGCCTTGGCGGCCTCGGCGTTCTTGCCCTGCGTGAACACGGCCACGCGCACCGTCTTGCCGGTGCCATGCGGCATCACGGTCGAACCGCGCACCTGCTGGTCCGATTTGGTGGCATCGACGCCCAAATTGACCGACACGTCGACCGACTCATTGAACTTCGCGGTCGCAAATTCCTTGACGAGCTTGAGCGCGTCATCGATGGCGTAGGACTTGCCCGGGGGCAGCTTTTCTTTCCACGCCTTGGTGCGTTTTACTGCGGCTGGCATGTCACACCCCCTCCACGTCGACGCCCATACTGCGAGCGCTGCCGGCGATGGTGCGCACCGCGGCCTCCAAGTTGCTGGCCGTCAAGTCCGGCATTTTCATCTTGGCGATGTCCTCGAGTTGCTTGCGCGAAATCTTGCCCACCTTGGACGTGTTCGGTGTGGCGCTGCCCTTCGGGATGCCGATTGCCTTGGCAATGAGCACCGAAGCGGGCGGCGTCTTCATGATGAAGGTGAAGCTGCGATCGCTATACACCGTAATCACTACTGGGGTCGGTAAACCTTTTTCCAAGGCCTGAGTCTGCGCATTGAAGGCCTTGCAGAACTCCATGATGTTCACGCCCTGCTGGCCCAAAGCCGGGCCTACCGGCGGACTCGGGTTCGCCTGGCCTGCAGGGATCTGCAGCTTGATGTAGCCAGTGACTTTCTTCGCCATTTCTCGCTCCTGTGGGTGCAAGCGCTGCCCTCGCGGACAGCTCCCCTGGTTTAGGCGCCTACGGCGCCAACTTTAAAAATCAGCCCTTCTCGACTTGCGAGAAATCCAGCTCCACGGGCGTCGAGCGCCCGAGAATCTGTACCGCCACCTGCAGGCGGTTCTTCTCGTAATTCACCGATTCCACCACCCCGTTGAAGTCGTTGAACGGACCGTCCGTGACCCGCACCACTTCACCGGGCTCGAACAGCACCTTCGGCTTCGGCTTGTCGACGCCTTCTTCCACGCGGCGCAGAATCGACATGGCCTCTTTGTCCGTGATCGCCGCCGGCTTGTCGCTAGTGCCGCCGATGAACCCCAAGACCTTGGGCACTTCCTTCACCAGGTGCCAAGTGTCCTCGTCCATCTCCATCTGCACGAGCACGTAACCCGGGAAGAATTTGCGATCCGACTTGCGCTTCTGTCCGTCGCGCATTTCGACGACTTCTTCGGTAGGCACCAGAATCTCGCCGAACTTGCTTTCCAAGCCGGCGCGCTTGACCCGCTCTTTGAGCGACTCGGAGACTTTGTGCTCGAAGTTCGAGTAGGCGTGAACGACATACCATCGCAAGGACATAAACTCTCCGAGTTCGTCAGGCGGGCGGCTGACCGGTCAAAAGCCGGATCATCCAGGTGAGGACCCAATCGAGCCCCCAGAAAAACAAGCCCATCAAAATGGCAAACCCGATCACGATATACGTGGTCTTGATCGTGTCTTCGCGCTCCGGCCACACCACTTTGCGCAATTCGATCCGCGAGGCCTGCGCGAACTGGCGAAACTCACGACCATACCAGCTGAACCATACGAGTCCGGTTGCCGCGGCCAAGCCCGCAACCACCATCCCAATGCGAATCGGCAGCGACTGATCTTCATACCAGTAGAACGCGAAGATCCCGGCGAAAAGCGCCAGAATCGACAGCGTCAAGAGCGTCGAATCCTTCGCCGACGCGCCCGCGGGAGTTTGCACTTCTGCCATGTTTACTGCTGCTGACCTACAGGCCTGCTCGAGTGGCAGGGCAGGAGGGAATCGAACCCCCAACCTGCGGTTTTGGAGACCGCCGCTCTGCCAATTGAGCTACTGCCCTGTAGATACGAAAAACCGCGAATTACGCGATCACCTTGGCGACCACACCGGCGCCGACCGTTTTGCCGCCCTCGCGGATCGCAAAGCGCAAGCCCTGCTCCATCGCAATCGGCGCGATCAGCTCCACCACGATCTTGATGTTGTCCCCGGGCATCACCATCTCCGTCCCCGCAGGCAACTCAACCGCTCCCGTCACATCCGTGGTGCGAAAATAAAACTGCGGCCGGTACCCCTTGAAGAACGGCGTATGCCGCCCCCCCTCCTCCTTGGTCAGCACGTACACCTCGGCCTCAAACTTGGTGTGCGGGTTGATGCTCCCCGGCTTGCACAACACCTGCCCGCGCTCCACTTCCTCTCTCTTCGTGCCGCGCAGCAACACCCCCACGTTGTCCCCCGCCTGACCCTCATCCAAGAGCTTCCTGAACATCTCAACGCCCGTGCAGGTGGTCTTCTGCGTCGCGCGGATCCCGACAATCTCTACCTCATCGTTCACCTTCACAATCCCGCGCTCAATGCGTCCCGTCACCACCGTGCCGCGTCCGGCTATCGAGAACACATCCTCCACCGGCATCAAAAACGCACCCTCAATCGCCCGCTTCGGCACCGGAATGTAGTCATCCAGCGCCTGCACCAGCTTCAATACCGAGCCGACCCCAATCTCCCCCGTGTCCCCCTCGAGCGCCTTTAACGCAGATCCCGTGATGATCGGCGTCTTGTCCCCGGGAAACTTGTACAGCGTCAGTAAATCCCGCACCTCAAGCTCCACCAGCTCCAATAACTCCGCATCGTCCACCATGTCCGCCTTGTTCAGGTACACCACGATGTAGGGCACCCCCACCTGGCGCGCCAGCAAGATGTGCTCGCGCGTCTGCGGCATCGGACCATCCGCCGCCGAGACCACTAAAATCGCCCCATCCATCTGCGCCGCTCCCGTGATCATGTTCTTCACGTAGTCCGCGTGCCCAGGACAGTCCACGTGCGCGTAGTGACGCGCCGCGCTCTGATACTCCACGTGCGCGGTCGCTATCGTAATCCCGCGCGCACGCTCCTCCGGCGCCTTGTCAATCTGGTCGTAGGCCTTGAACTCCCCGCCAAACTTCTCCGCCATCACCTTCGTCAACGCCGCCGTTAAGGTCGTCTTGCCATGGTCTACATGCCCAATCGTCCCCACGTTCACGTGCGGCTTCGTTCGCTCAAACTTCCCCTTCGACACGGCAAGTACCTCTTAGATAATTAAAAACTGGAGCCCACGAACGGGATCGAACCGTTGACCTCGTCCTTACCAAGGACGTGCTCTACCAACTGAGCTACGTGGGCCGCATCCACCTGGAGCGGGTGATGGGAATCGAACCCACGTGATCAGCTTGGAAGGCTGACGTTCTACCATTGAACTACACCCGCACTCATACACGCCGCAAAGCCAATGGCACCGTACCCTCACCCAGCTGGTGGAGGGGGTAGGATTCGAACCTACGAAGGCATAAGCCAGCAGATTTACAGTCTGCCCCCGTTGGCCGCTTGGGTACCCCTCCCCTAAAATGAGCCGCGTATTTTGCGGCGCGAGGGGCCCAGTGTCAATGTCAACCCGGGTCTTATTAAGTGGGCGCTGGAGCACGGGATTTCCCAGCAGACATAATCTAGAGGGTAGATTCGCGCCCCTTGACACTATCGTACGATAGTTATATCTTAAGATAGGTTTTACAACATATCGGAAGATAGCAATGCATCATCATCACGTTCATCACTTTTTCGGCAGACACCATGGCGGGCGCGGCTTGGGGCGTTTCGGCAAGGGATTCATGGACGGCGGCGGCGCCGGCGGCCGCGCCTTCGGCATGGGGCGCAAATTGGCCTCGGTCGATTTACAACTGCTGATACTCGGACTGCTCGCGGACAAGCCGCACCACGGCTACGAAATCATCAAGGCCTTGGATGAGCGCTCCAAGGGTTTCTACGTCCCGAGTCCTGGGATGGTCTACCCGGCTCTGACCTATCTGGAAGAAATCGGCCATGCGACGATCGAGGCCGAGGGCACTCGCAAGCTCTACCACATCACCGACGCCGGCCGGCAGTACCTGGATGAAAATCGCTCCACGGCAGCCGCGCTATTCGCGCAATTCGAGCGGGTCGCGGAGCGGATGGAGCGCGTGCGGCGCGCGCTGCACGCCGACGAGAGCGGCGAGGAATCGATAAGCGAGCACGAGCGGCGTGGCTCCAAGGAATTGGTGCGCGCGCGGCGCGAACTCAAACTCGCGCTCGCCGACGTGTGGGATGGCTCGCCCGAGGAGCAACAGCGGGTGGCCGAGATTCTGAAACGCGCCGCGGCTGACATCATCGGCAAGGGGCCGCGCAGCTAATCAGCGGCCTAAAGAGCCAGCTCCATATAGACGACGTCCGGCAGCGGATTCGCGTAATAGGGGCTGGTCTCGCGAAACCCCAGGGAGCGGTACAGCGTCTGGGCCGGAAGCATTCCCGAGAGGGTGTCCAAAAGCATCCGCGCATAGCCGAGCGAGCGAGCCTTCGCGACCAAACCTTCCGCAAGGATGCGGCCGAGGTTGGCCCCGCGCGCCTCTGGCCTCACATAGAGCCGCTTCATTTCGCAGGCTTGCGAGGACAGGCGGCGCACGGCGCCGCAGCCGACCAGCGCCTCGCGCTGGCTGGCGAGAAGCAGGCATCCGGACGGTGGGCCATAGATCTCTCTGAGTTGCGTGAGCTCGGCGGCAAACCCCTGGAAACAGAGATCGATGTTGAGCCGCGCCGCGTATTCCTCGAACAGCGACCGGGCCGCGGCGAAATCCGCCGCAGCGGCCGCCTCGCGCAATACATACGTCGAATCGCTTGCCATGGGTGCCCCTCGAATGGTGCCATAGGCGGCAGAATCACGGTGCCCCCATGGATCAACTTGAATTAACCACGCGTCAGTTCGGCTCCACGGCCGCGAAGTATCTCACCAGTGCCGTACATGCGGCCGGTGCGGATCTCGAGCGGCTGGTAAAGATGTCGGCGCGCTTGCGGCCGGCGCACGCCCTCGATCTCGGCTCAGGTGCCGGCCACGTGAGTTTCGCGCTCGCACGCGGCGGAGCGCAGCGCGTGGTCGCGTACGATCCGGCGGCAGAGATGCTGGAGGTCGTGGCTCTGGAAGCAGCCGCGCGCGGGCATAGAGAGATCCACACTCAATTGGGATCCGCCGAGCGGCTGCCTTTCGCGGACTCGACCTTCGATCTCATCGTGTCGCGCTATTCCGCGCACCACTGGCTCGACCTCAAGGGCGCGCTGTCGGAAAGCGCCCGCGTCCTGGCTCCAGGCGGATCTCTAATCGTGATCGACGTGCTGTCTCCCGAGGCACCGCTCATGGACACGGCGTTGCAAACCGTCGAAATGCTGCGCGACTCCTCGCACGTGCGCAATTACCGGGAATCCGAATGGCGCGCCATGCTCATCGGAGCGCGCTTCGCGAGCCCGAGCGTTGATCGCTGGAAGCTGCCGCTCGAGTTCGAAAGCTGGGTCACGCGCATCGGCACGCCGGCCGCGCGCGTCGCCGCGCTCAAGGTGGTTTTCGACGCGCTGCCGGCCGAGGCTCGAGAATATTTTGCCGTAGCGCCCGACTGCTCATTTGTAATCGACGCCGGCTGGCTCGAGACCGGCAAAGTCAGTTGAGCCGCCCGCGAGGCTGCTAGCGCGAATGGGAAACGCCGCATCGCTGCTCATGCTGGTTTCAGGGCTCGCGCATGCCATCGTCAGTGCCATTCTCAAATCCGGCAAGGACAAAATGTCCGGCCGGGCATTGATCGACGGATTCAGCGCGCTGCTGGTGGCCCCGGCCGCATTCTTAGTGCCGCTCCCGACCAATGCCTGGAGCTGGATGGCGGCTTCGTGGGTGGTCCACGTGCTCTATCTCGTGACCTTGATCAAATCCTTCGAACAATCGGACATGTCGGTGGCCTACCCGATCGCACGGGGCCTGGCCCCCACACTCGCGGCGATCGGTGCCGTGGCGATCTTTCATGAACCCATTTCCATCGTGGTGGCCTGCGGCATCGCCTTGATCGCCGTCGGCGTGATGTTCATCGGCATCAGTCATACGCTCAACAAGAGCGCGCTCCTGTGGGCGTCGCTGACCGGCGCATGCATTGCGGGCTACACCGTGATCGACGCCCAGGGAGTGCGCGCCGCACCGACAGCGGCGAGCTACATCGTATGGACGTTCATGCTGATGGGTGTGGGCATCGGCGGCATCTTCGCGGTCTGGCGCGGCAAGACCTTTCTGGTATCCGCGGCGGCCCAATGGAAGCCCGGCCTCATTGCCGGCGCCTTGTCGATATTCTCGTATGGTTTCGCGTTGCTGGCCTTGCGCTTAGGGGCCACGCCGCGCCTCGCGGCGCTTCGGGAAACGTCGATATTATTCGGCACCGCCATCGCGGTGATCTTTCTCCGGGAACGATTGACGCGCCACCGATACCTGGGCGTCATCGCCATTGCGCTCGGTGCGATCCTGCTGGTTGCGAGCGGTTAGGCCTTTTCGGTCCGCCAGCCCTTCGCGTATTCCTCGCGCGCGGCTTTGGAGTAGGGAATCGGGCTGACGATGGCGCGAATCTCGATCTGCTGATGCGGCTCGACCGTGGTCTTCTTGGTTCCGCCGTTTTCCTCGCCCCAGAGCAATTTCACTTCATTGCCGATTTGCACGTCGGGATCCACGGTCCCGAGCGACAGCATCGAACGCTCGTTGTAGCTGCAGCCGCTGAACATCGAGAAGCCGACGAATTTACCGTCCGCCGTCAACCGATCGTAATTCGAGGAAGCATAGTTCGACAGCGGCAAATCGATGTACTTGTAATGCGGCGCGCCGGGATGAAACAGGGAGGCAAAGATCTTGCCCACATCGTCGGCGTTCCACGCCAGCGTCACCTTCTTGCGCTGCGCGGACTTGTCCAATTTCTCGAGCGCCTCACGGCCAATGAAATCATGGTCGAACTTGACGAACGGGCCGTAGCCGAGTTCGTACGGATTCAGATAGTAGTCTTCGATGTTCTTCGAGACGAAGCTGCCGCCCAAGGAACCCGTCGCTTCGTAGCTGCTGGCGGGCAGCCATTCTCGGTACGCCTTCATCTTGGCGCCGGTGTACACCGCGGGCAACGGTGAGGGGATCCAGCCCGATTCGAGCGTATTGGTCGCATAGGCGCGTGCGCCCACCTGTTTCAATCCGAAGTCCTTCCCGGCCTCGACGATGGCCGCCCGGACATCCTCGCCCTCTCCATACGGACCCCAGATTTCGAGACCCGGGGCGCCCGCCATCCCATGACGCAGCGCGCTCACCTGACGCCCGCTGACTTTGATGGATCCGATATTGAAGAATTTGATATCGGGGAACGGACCGCCGTTGAGCTTTTCAATGATGCTCTTCGCGTTCGGACCCTGAATTTGATAACGATAGAACTTGCGCACCACCGGTTTGCCCATGGGTCGCGACGGCGAGCGGTCGTCCTTCACGACTTGTACGTTGTAGCCGCCGGTCTCGGCGTGGAACATGATCCAATTCGCCGACGGCGCGCGTCCGACGAAAACGAACTTGGTCGGCTCGAGGTGAAACAGGATTCCGTCGCCGATGACTTCGCCGTCGTAGTTGCAGGGTACGAACTGCTTCGCCTTGTTGACGTCGAATCCCTCGAAGCTGTTGATGGCGAGATGCGACAGGAGCTTGCGCGCGTCCGGGCCTTCGATGAAAAGGTCCACCATATGGTGCGACTGGTCGAACAGCACGGCCGTTTCGCGCCAGGCGCGCTGCTCGTCGCGCCAATTGGAGAACTCCGGTGCCACCACCGGGTACACGTAGGCGCCGAGCTGCGAGTTGCGCAGCATGTCCACCGGATTGCCGGCGGCCTTCAAAATCTCTTCCAAATTACGTGCAGCCATGGACCTACCTCTCCTCGTGAAGATTTCTATTGTGCATGTCGCACACAATCTGGCGCTTGAACGCCAAGGAACAAGTATTCGACCCTAAGAGCATGCATTGGAACGGCTGCGCGCGCGGAGGCGCGGACAGCGCGATGCGTGCGTCGCCTACTAGACGTGCCCTCGCTGGACCAGGAAGATCATACAGAATGCCCACCGTTCGCATTTGCGTTAGCCCCCTCGCGTCCATTGACGCGAGGGGGACCGCGCAATCTCTCTACAGGGCCGATCAGGGCGCACCGCCTACGATGTGCAAGGTCACACGGCGGTTCGTCAGCTGTCCGTCCTTGGTGACATTGTCCGCAATCGGGTCTTCTTTGCCGAAGCCCTTTGCGGTCAATTGATTGGTTACGCCGTGCTGCTGCAAATAGTGCATGACGGACTCGGCGCGGCGCTGCGACAAGTTCAAGTTGTAGGCCGCCGATCCACGGCTATCGGTGTAGCCGCGCACCTCGATAACGAGGTTCGGATACGACTTGAGCTCGGCCGCTTCCCTATCCAACGCGCTGGCGGATTCCGGTATCAAGTCCGCCGAGTTCGTCGCGAAATTCACGCCCCGCAGGATGATGTCGCCCTTCGGCGGGGGCGGCAGCACCGGTGCCGGTGCCGGCACCTGAACCTCTCTCACCACCTCTCGCACGACCTCTTTCACCACTTCCTTCACGACCGGGGGCGGTGGCGGCGGCGGCGGCCCGAACTTCACCTTGAACTCGGCCCAGATTGTGCGCGGCGCCGCCGGTATGCCGTAATCGGCGCCGGACTGCCCGGACAGATCGAAGATCTGCGTATACCAGAGCTTGCCCGCGAGGTTCGTACCCACCGCCGAGACCTCCCACTTGTCCGATTGCGGCCGGAAGGTGAGGCGCCCATTGAGCTCGTGATAGCCCGGGAGATAGCTGTCCGGATCGGGGACGGCAACGGTCTGGTAACCGCTCGCGAAAATCCAATCCAGCCGCGGAGTGATTGAGCCGCCGTCCGGTAGGCGGGCTTCGTACTGCACACCGAGGCTGTACTTCTTCGGCTGGAACCCGGGTTCCGTGGAATCATTCGGAATGAAGGACGCCGGCACGACGTAGGTGTACTCGAATTTCTGCCAGCTGCCGCTGGCCTCGATCGACAGCCCGCCGAGGCGATACTCGCTTTCCACCTCGACGCCGTAGATATTGGCATCGCCGCCGTTGACCGGCGCCGCGCAAGGTTCTAGTGCTGGGTTCGGGGTACCTTGGGAAAACTGCGGGCAGCTCAAGAGGACAACCTGAATATCCTTGTACTTGCTGTAGTACCCGGCCAGGTTGAACCGCAGACTATGATTGAACCAGTCAGTCTTGGTGCCGATCTCGTAGCTGGTCAGCGATTCTGGACCGAATGGTACGACTTGCGTGGCGACGAACGGACGCGGGTTTGTACCGCCGCCTTTGAAACCCGTCGCTACGCTGACGTAGGTCATGAGCTCCGGAGTCCAGCGATAGTCGAGGGCTACGCGATAGTCGGTCTTGCCCCCGGAGTATTTACCCTGGGTTCCGGAGAATCCCGGCGGGAAAAAAATGCTGTCTCCCCCGCCAATGGTCGGAGGATTGTAGCGGTTGTAGGTGTATTCCTTCTCCTGGTGTGTGTAGCGCACGCCGGCGTCAAGATCCAGCCGGTCGACGATGTGCCAGTTGGCGTTCGCAAAGCCCGCATAGTCCGTTTCCTGCACCGGGTCATTGCCCAGGAACTCGAAATCCAGGCCCGGGATCACGTAGTCCAAGATCTGATGCGTGGGATAGGTCGTGACTTGATCCAGGTAGAAGCCGCCCACGGTGTAGTCGATCACGCTGGCGACCGCCCCGCTCAGGCGCAGTTCCTGCGTCAGCGTATGGTTTTCCAGGTGTTCGGCCCCGAGCGATCCGTCCAGCGGCGAGACGTCGTTGTCTTCGGTCCACAGCGTATTGAATTCGCGGTAACCGGTGATCGATTTGAGCGCGACATCCGGAGCGAGCTTCCAATCGAGGGTCAGGTTCGTGCCCCATTGTTTGTTGTAGGTATCCGGTGAGAAGCAATAGGTGTTCCCGGCCAGACCCTTGGCACAGAACGTCGCATAGCTGATGTAGGGGTTGGTCGGAACGAAGCGCTTGTCGTACGCCACGCCTGCGGCGTTGCCCGGCGGGAACCCCGAATTGACGTCGGTCGCAAAGGCCCCGGCCGCCGCCGGATTGACCGCCAGCAGCGTGACGGCGGCGGTTTCCGAATTGTCGATCGTCACATCAGCCGTCAGGTTCGCTTCGAAATTGTCGGCGGGCAGCCAGCGAAGCGCCACGCGTCCACCCTGGTAGTCCTTGCCGCCTTCCTTGCCCGCCACGCAATCCTGCTGCAGGCCGCCAACCGCCGGGATGCCGGAGGTGGGAAACGCACAGCCGTAGTCGATGCGGGTCACGTAGCCGTCCTGCTGGTGGTCGACGCCGGAAATGCGCATGAACAAAGAGTCGCTGATCAGCGATATATCGGCCATCGCCTGCACGTCGATGAGGTTACGCTGGCCGTAGCTCACCTTGACGGAGGCGGTGTCATCGCCCTGCGGCTTGATCGAGTAGATCTTGATGGAACCGCCCTCGGAATTCGCCCCTGACAGCGTCCCCTGCGGACCACGCTCGATCTGAACGCGGTCCAGGTCCAAGAGAGCGAAGTTCGAACCGGTGAGGCTGGTGTAGTAGACGTCGTCGATATAGACGCCGACGCCCGGCGCGAAGGCGGGGTCGAAGTCGGCCTGCCCGATGCCGCGGATCCCGGCGGTCATGCCGGGACCAAACGCGCCGCCGGTTTCCACCAGCTGCACATCGGGTGCCTGCTGGCCGAGATCATGCAGCGAGGTCTGGCCGCGCTGTTCCATCATCTCGGCAGTCACCGCGGTAATGGCCAAAGGCGCGAGCTGCAGGTTCTGCTGGCGGAACTGCGCAGTGACGACGATTTCCTCGAGGGAATCGTTTCCGCTCGCAGGCTGGTCGGCCGCCGCCTGTCCGGTCACCGCAGCCGCGGCCAAGGTAGACAATAACCAGGGCCGTAACATCCGACGCGCGCTAGCTTGAACTGTCCATTTCATGAGAATCGCCCCCATTGGCCCTGATGTGTTTATTCTTTGGACGCCGCCGGACCCGGAATGATGCGTTTCTACAACATCCATGCCCGCAGTCCCGCTGCGTTCCACGGTTATGCAAGCCTAGTCGCGCTTCTGGCCGTCAAACTCGTCCAATCGTGAACAAAATATCGCGTCACGGCGATACACCGGGATCAAAACTGGAATCACGTGTTGCCGGCGGCCCACCTCGGAGCGCCGGGAACCGCTGGGGACCGCCCGCTGGTTAGCCGAGTCCCAGCACGCTGATGGCGTTTTCCTTCAGAATCAATTCGTGAACTTCAGGCTTGAAGCCCGCCTCTCGAAAATCCTTGATCCAGCGGTCGGGTGCGATCAGCGGGTAGTCTGAACCGAACAGCATCTTGCGCTTCAGCTGAGTATTCGCGTACTGCACGAGCTGCGGCGGAAAATACTTCGGCGACCAGCCGGACAAATCAATGTAGACGTTGGGTTTGTGCAAACACACTGACAGCGCCTCGTCCTGCCAGGGCCACGAGGGATGGGCGATGATAACTTTCATGTCGGGAAAATCCGCCGCGACATCGTCGACGTGGATGGGATTCGAATATTTGAGGCGCACGCCGCCCCCGCCCGGCATCCCGGTCCCGATTCCCGAATGCCCGCTGTGAAATATCGCCGGCAGCTTGTGTTCCGCGATGACCTCGTACAATCCATAAGCCATGCGGTCGTTCGGAAAAAATCCCTGCACCGTCGGGTGAAACTTAAAGCCGCTGATCCCCCCCTCCTTGAGCAGGCGCCGGGCCTCGCGTACCCCCATCTTGCCCTTGTGAGGGTCAATGCTCGCGAACGCCAGCATGATGTCGCTGTTCTCCCGCGCGGCATCGCGAACTTCCTCGTTGGGGATGCGCTTCGAGCCGAGTTCGTGCTCCGAGTCCACCGTGAACATCACCAGGCCGATCTTGCGCTCGCGATAGTAGGCGATGGTTTCGGCGATCGTGGGGCGCTTACCGGCCTTGAAATACTTCGACGCCGCATCTTCGTATTCCTTCCACACCTCGTCCGCGGGCTGCCGGCAGGACACCTCGGCATGCGTGTGCACGTCGATCGCGATCAAATCGTTCACGTTCATTTTGATTCCCCTCGTGCGCGATCCCAGTCGCCAAGCGTACGCCCCTCGGCGGCCAATCGCGCCAGCAGCGGCGCGGGCTGCCAGTGCATGGGTCCGAATATCTCGCGGTACTTGAGCATGCCGTCATGCACGGTTTTAAGGCCGATCGTGTCGGCATAGAACAATGGGCCGCCCCGATACCGCGGAAAGCCGTACCCGGCGCACCATACGACATCGACGTCCCCGGCACGCATCGCCACCCCCTCCTCGAGAATGCGGATGCCTTCGTTGATCAGGGGATACAGGCAGCGCTCCACGATTTCCTCCGCACTATGGGTGCGCTGCACGATTTTCAGGCGGTCGGCGGTGCTGCGCAAAATTTCAAGCGCCTCTGGATCGTCGTGGCGCGCGCGGTCTCCCGCAAGGTACTTGTAGTAACCCTTGCCGTTTTTTTGGCCGAGCCGGCCGGCCGCGTGCAATGCAAAGTCCGCCTGGTAATAGGCGGGGTCCGGCGGATACCGGTCGGCGTTGGCGCGATGCACGTTGACGCCCACCTCGATCCCCGCCATGTCGAACACCGCCAGGATGCCCATGGCCATACCCCAGGCTTCGAGCGCACCGTCGACCTGGCGCGGCGCGGCGCCCTCGAGCACCATGCGCTCCGCCTCGCGCGCGTACCCCTCCATCATGCGGTTGCCGATGAAGCCGTAGCACACCTTGGCCAAGACCGGAGTCTTGCGCAGCGGCTTCGCAAGATCGAGCGCGGTGCGGATCACGGCCGGGTCGGTCGCGTCGGTGCGCACCACCTCGAGCAGCGGCATCACATTCGCCGGCGCGAAAAAATGCAATCCGACGACATCCTGCGGACGCCGCGTCGCCGCCGCGATCTCGCCGATGTCGAGGGTCGAGGTATTCGTGGCGAGCACCGCGCCCGGCTTGGCCGCCTCATCGAGCGCCGTGAAAATTTTGCGCTTGAGCTCGATGCTCTCGAAAGCCGCCTCGATCACCACATCGGCGTCGGCAAGATCCGAGTATTTGAGCGTGCCGCGGATCAACGCCATCCGCTGCTCCTTTTCGGGCGCCGTCAACCGGCCGCGCTTGACCATCGAGTCATAGGTCTTGCCGATGACGGCGAGGCCGCGGTCCAGCGCCTCCTGAGTCGTGTCGAGTATCGTCACCGGCAAGTTCGCATTGGCAAAGCAGATCGCGATCCCGCCGCCCATGGTGCCGGCGCCCACGATGCCGCCCCGCGCGATGGGCCGGGACTTCGCAGCCGCCGGCAGCCCCGGCACCTTGCGGGTTTCGCGTTCCGCGAAAAACACGTGGATCAACGCCTTCGATTCGAGCGTCGCCTTCGAGACATTGGCAAGTTCGGTTTCGTACAGAAGTCCCTGTTCCAACGGCAGCTTCGCGGACGCGCTCGCGGCGTCGATCGCGGTCAGTGCCGCTTGGCGGTTCGGATAGAGTTTCTTCGCCTGCGCCGTGAGGCGTTCGAGGATCGCCGGCGTCGCCGTCGCAGGGTCGACGCTGCGCTCCGAGGTCCGCCGCGGGCCGGCGCCGCGCTGGATCAGCCCGCGGGCGTACTCCAGCGTCGCCGTGCGCACATTGCCTGAGATTTCGGCGTCGATGAAGCCGAGCTCGATACCCGTCGCCACATCCACCGGACGCGCCGCCAAAATGAGATCCAGTGTTTTCTCGACGCCGATCAGCCGCGGCAGGCGCTGCGTTCCGCCGGCGCCGGGAATGATGCCGAGCGTGACCTCGGGGAGCCCGAATCGAGTGCCCGCCACCGCAACGCGATAGTGGCAGGCCAGCGTGATCTCGAGGCCGCCGCCCATTACCACGCCGTGCATCCCGGCTACCACGGGCACCGGCAGCTGCTCCAACTGGCGGAATAGATCGCGATATTCGGCTTCTTTGGGGGGTCCCGCGAATTCACCGATATCGGCCCCCGAGAAAAACGTGCTGCCTTCGCAGACCAGAACGACGGCGGCAATCCCCTGGCGCGCGCGGATGTCCGCGACCACCGCGAACAGGCCTGCGCGCACCCCGGCGTTTAAGGTATTCACCGGTGGATTGTTGACGCTGATGACGGCGACGTCGCCGTCCACGGTCATGGTCATGGTCATGGTCATGGTCACCAAATTGGAACTCATGCGAAACTCCTAACGGACAGTGCCGGCCAGGTTGGATGATGATTTCGAAGCCCGGCGGACATTTCCCAATTCGCACAGCTTCGCCAGCAGCTTGAGAAGCGCCTGTTTTCCGGCGGTTCCCAGGAGATTCATGATTCGCGCCTCATGCGCGGACAGGTCGTCGAGCGCCATCTGCAGCGTCTGCTGTCCGGTGTCCGTCAGCCGCAGGCGATTCGATCGGCGGTCGGTTTTCGACGGCTCGCGCCGCGCGAGATCAAGCGCTTCGAAGTGATCGATGACGGCGACCAAGTTGGCGCGTTTGATGCCGAGGGTGGCACAGAGCTGCGATTGCGTGATGCCCGGATTCCGCCCGATCACCGACAGCACGGAAAATTGACCGGGCCGCGCCACCGAGCCGCGCTGGGTGGCGATGAAGTCGGCGAATACGGCGATTTGTGCGCGCCGCAGCATGTAGCCCACGTGTTGATCTAAGTCGCCGACTTCGGCCGCAACCGCGCCGCGGCGCCGCGCTAGGGCGCGAGCACGCGAGTCGCGAGGCCGCACGCTGCGCACAGCCCCGGGTAAATCAATGCCGCGCGCCTTCGTAGCCACCGCCGCCCCCTTCATCCAGATAGTTCATTATGATACATAACAATCTAACCGGCAACGAGCGCCGCGGGTTCGCCCCTCATCGCGTTGCCTTTCGCCGACCGTCGAGCCAAGATCGGGCGCAAAGTTCAGCCTAACGCCGTATGTCCGTCATTCTTTATCACTGGGAACCGAACGCCAATTCGGGCAAGCCGATGTTGACGCTGGCCGAGAAGGGCGTGGCCTATGAAAGCCGCTACCTCGATCTGCTGCAATTCGACCAGCACAAGCCTGAGTATCTCGCCGTCAATCCGGACGGCACGATTCCGGCCATGGTGCATGGCTCGCGGGTGCTCACCGAATCAACCCCGATGATGGAGTACATCGACGACGCATTCGAAGGGCCGCCGCTGAAGCCTCGAGGCGCGGAGGCGCGCTGGCGCATGCGCTGGTGGATGCGGTTCTTCGACGCCTATTTCGCGCCGTCCTTGAGCATGATCGGATGGAGCATTTTCGTAGGTCCAGCGGCCCGCCAGCGTCCGCAGGAAGAGCTCAAGGCAGCGATCGAGCGGATACCGCTCGAATCGCGGCGCATCGCCTGGCGCAAGGCGATATTCAATGAATTCTCGCCGGCGGAACTCGCCGAATCGAAGCGCCGCGTGACCTTCGCCACGCACGCCCTCGAGCAGCATCTCAGCCGCTCGCCGTGGATCGCCGGCGACACTTACTCGCTCGGCGACATCAACGGCTTCAATCTGGGCTACGCGCTGCCGCTATCGCAACCCGAGAACTGCAACGACTCCAAGACGCCGCACATCATGGAGTGGCTGCGCCGCATCTACGAGCGTCCCGCGGCCCGCGAAACCTGGGCCAAGGGCCGGACCCAAATGGCATCGCGAATCAAAATTTTGGAGCGCACTCCCGGTGCTTGAGCTGTACACATCCGAGCCGAACACGTTTTTCTTGAAGCCGCTGATCGCGCTTGCCGAGAAGCCTGTGGCATTTTCCATGCGTTATTTCGATGCCGCGAACTTCGAACAGTTTGCCGGCGCCTTTCCGAGCGACCTCGAGTCGAGCCTGCATCTCGAGCGTGAAGGACCGCTCTTGGTGCATGACGGCACCATCATCTGCAATTCCTTCTTCATGCTCGAATACATCTCCGAGGTCTTGCCCGGACCCTCGCTGGTGCCGGCCGAGCCTTACGATGCCTACCGCGCCCGAGCTTGGGGACAATATCTGGGAGCGCACTTGGGCTCGATCGTACCGGTGCTGGGCGCGGCCAAGTACTTGCAGCCCGAGCTCGCCGCGGCCGATGCCGCCCGCGTCGATCAGCGCATTGCGGCGATAGAGCCCATCGAGCGGCGGGTGGGGTGGCTCGCGGTTCGCGATGGCACCTACTCGCCGAGCTATCTTGATGCCGTGAAGGAACGTCTCGGGGCACCCCTCAAGCGCATCGAGACCGCGTTGAACGACGGTGATTGGCTCGCCGGTCCCGGATTTTCGATTGCCGACATCGACGCCTACCCCATGCTCTGCGTGCTGCCGGATCTCGCGCCGGCGGCCGTCAATCCGCAAACGACTCCGCGGATCTGCGACTATATCGGCAGGATTGCGGCGCGCGACTCGGTGCGCCAGGCGCTCTCCGCCGCGCGGACGCGCCATCCGGAGCGCCAATTCGTCCCCGGAATCGAAGCCTCGCGCTGGGGCTGAGCGTCAGTGCGCCGCCACGGGCGCCGCGTCGATGACCTTGACCGCCCCGGAAGGGTACGGCAACAGCCACAACGCCACGGCGGCAATGAGCGAGCCGGCACCCATCGCGATGGCGACGAATTCGAGACCGTAGCCTTCATGGAATAGATAGCCGGCGATGATCGGCGCCAGCATCGCACCCGCGCGGCCAATCCCGATGGCAAATCCCGTGCCCGTGGCCCGCACGTGAGTGGGGTACACCTGCGCCAGGATCCCATAGAGGCCGACGACTCCGGCATTGGTGAAGAACCCGGTCACCGCGCAAATCAGAGAAAGCTGCGCCAGAGTCGCTTGGCCGCGGCCGAACACCGCCACCATGATCGTGGACATCACCATGACGAGCATCGTGAGATGCTTGAGGCCGAAGCGCAGCGATAGGAGGCCAAGCACCACGCCTCCGGTGGCGCCGCCCACGTTGGCCCATACCAGCACGCCGGCCGCTGAGGCGGGCGAGAAGCCCATGTCGACGACGATCTTCGGCACCCACTTCAAAATGAAGTAGAACGTCGAGATGTGCAAAAAATAGGCGAGAGTGGCCAGCACGGTGACCCGCAGCCATTCTCGACTCAAGATGTCGGTCACGCTGCGCTTGCGCGCCTCGGCCGAGAGCGGCGGCAGGGACGCGACCGGCGCGTGGCCCATGCGCAGAAGTGCGCGGTTGATGTGGGCGAGCGCGCCCGGCGATTGCCGCTGACACAGCCAGTGAACGGATTCCGGTACCAGCCAGAACACCAGCGGAATGAAGGCGGCCGTTGCCGCCGCCCCGAAACGAAACACGTTGCGCCAATCGCCGTGCTTGAGCAGCAGCGCCGCGATCGATCCGCCCACGATCGCGCCAACGGGATAGCCGATCGCCATCAGCGACACATTGAGACCTCGCCGGCGTGAATTGGAAAATTCCGCCGCCACGGCGTTGATCGCCGCCAGCATGCCGCCGATCCCTAAGCCCGTGAAGACCCGCCACAACGACAGGTCATACACTCCCTTCGCCTGCGTCGCCATGATCATGCCGAGTGCCATCACGGCGAGGCAGCCGAGCAATGTGCGGCGGCGCCCGATCTTGTCCGCGACGCCTCCGAGCAGCATGGAGCCGAGCCCCATGCCGATCAATTCCATGGAAAGCACGAAGCCCAATGCCTTGCGATCGATCCCCCATTCGCTCGCAATGCCGGGCGAGGCGAAGCTGATGGCGAGTACGTCGAAACCGTCGAGCGCATTGAGTCCGACGGTAATGGCGACGACCGCGATCTGAAGCCGGCTCATCGGACTCAACGACAGGGTTTCGCGCGGATCCGGTATCGTCAATATCGCATGCTCTTAAGTGACCTGCCGGGGATGATATGGCATGAATCGCCGGCTGTCGCCCGGACGGCGCGGTCCTTCAATCCCGCGCGGTCGCGGTTACTTGAGCGGCGATGAGCCGGGTAAACGCGCGAGCCGGTCCAGCAAATTGAGCAGCTGCAGCCGACCTTCCGAGCCGATTTGCGCGATGACGCGCGCCTCGTGCAGCGACTGCAGCTCCGCGGCGTGCTGCAGCGTCGCCCGTCCCCGCGGCGTCAGGCTGAGCGAGTAGGTGCGCCCGTCGGATTCGGACTTGCGGCGGCGGACCAGGCCGCGATCCTCGAGATCGGCGATGGTCGCGACAAAGTTCGCCTTCTGTATGCCGAGCGCCGCCGACACGCTGGACTGGCTGGTGCCTGGATTTTGGTCGATGAGGACCAGTACCGCGAATTGGCCCGGCCGCAGATTGAGTTCCGCCAGCGTGTGATTGAAGTCGGCGAAGATGGCGCCCTGTGCCCGGCGCAATGCATAGCCAACGTAGCCGCTGAGCGGTGTCATCTTCACGGCTCCCCTTCTGCGTCGCACGCACGGTGTTTTTATCTTATCCCCGGGTCATGGTGCCGCGAAGCGGCGCGGAAAACTCGACGGAGAGTGATATCAGATTGGCCACATCGAGCAGCGGGCCTCTCTATTGCGGCGCAGCATGCATCTCTCAGCTTGGCCTATAGCACCTATAACTCAAAAGAATTGGCTGGCGGAAATGATTGTCTCGTATAACTAACTTCACAACAAATGTAGGCTTGAACGCACAATAACGACGGTTCCCGTAAAAACGGGGGAGTAGAAAACATGGCACACATCGAGTCGTTTTCAACGGCCGGTCTCGATCCGCGCCGCAAGCTCGCGTTTTGGAATGACAGGGCGAGCGAGAGTTTCTCACCGCTCGTGTCCGAGCCTGAGGACATCCGCGAGTTCAACGGTTCCATCATGCGCGGTTCGATCGGCGATATGAGCCTCGCGGAAGTGTATTCCGACGCGCAGATCGTGCGGCACTCGCGTTCGCACGTGGCGCGCACCCAAAATTCAGTGTTTTTTCTGCATCTGCAGTTGGAGGGCGAAAGCATCAGCCGGCAGGACGGGCGCGACGCGATTCTGCGCGCCGGTGATTTCACGCTATGCGACAGCACCCGCCGCTATGAAATTGTGTTCACCGGCGCGAACCGCATGCTGGTCCTCGGCATCCCGACCACCACGCTGCGGCGCCAGGTCGGGTGTCCCGAGTGTCTCGCCGCCATCCCGATGCCGGGCAGCCGCGGTGCAAGCGGCTTATTGTCCCAGTTCTTGCGCAAGTACTGGAGCGAGTACCACCAGGGGCTCGATGAACAGACCGGCGGCCGGATCGCGGTCGCAATTCTCGATCTCATCGGCGCCGCCTATGCGGATCTGCCGCAGGCGCTCGCCGATCGTTCATCGCTCGGGACCGCTCATCGAATCCGCATCATCAATTTCATCGAGGCCCATCTCAACGATCCGGATCTCACCCCGACGCGCATCGCCGAGGCTTGCAAGATGACCGCGCGCTACTTGCATCATCTGTTCTCGGATCAAGACGAGACCGTGGCGCGCTACATCTTGCGCCGCCGGCTCGAGGCGTGCTCGCGCGCGCTTGAGTCGGGTGCGCAGCGCGGACGCACGGTGACCGCTATTGCATTCGACTACGGATTCAACAGCCCGACCCACTTTGGCCGCGTGTTTCGCGCCAAGTACAACGTGACGCCGCGTGAATATCGGCGCGAAAAGGCCGGCATCGCTTAAGGTTCGCTGAACCTTGGGCCGTGGCAGGGCGCCTGGGGTCGCCCCTCCCGCACCGGATGAAGGCCGCCGCTGCACCCCAGTAATGCCGGAGAGCTCGATGCCGCACAGCTATGACACGGATCTTAAACTCTACATCGACGGCGAGCGCTTAGGCGCGGCCGGTCGCGCGACTCACCGGGTGGTGAATCCGGCGACCGGCGAAACTTTGAGCGAATTGCCCTTGGCGACCCCGGCGGATTTGGACCGGGCACTCGACACGGCGGCTCGCGGCTATCGGCGCTGGCGCGGAGCGAGCGCCGCGGAGCGCAGCCGTGTGCTCGCCGGCGCGGCGCGGCTGTTGCGTGAGCGCATCGAACAAATCGCCGCTATCGCAACGCTCGAGGAGGGCAAGACCTTACCCGAAGCGCGGGGCGAGGTGATGATGGCGGCGGCACTGTTCGATTTCTACGCGGGCGAGGTACATCGCATTTACGGCCGCGTGCTGGTGCGGCCGGCGGGTACTCTGTCGCGTGTGATGAAAGAACCGGTGGGCCCGGTCGCAGCCTTCTGCCCCTGGAATTTCCCGATCGGAAATCCGGCGAGAAAATTGGGCGCGGCCATCGGCGCCGGCTGCTCCATCATCATCAAACCGCCGGAGGAAGCGCCGCGCTCCGCGATTGAAGTCCTCAATTGTCTGCTGGATTCAGGCTTGCCGCCGGACGTGGCGACTTGCGTGTTCGGCGTCCCCGATCAGGTCTCACGGCATCTGCTCGCGTCGCCCGTCATCCGCAAGGTGAGCTTCACCGGCTCGGTCGCGGTCGGCAAACACCTGATGAAGCTCGCGGCGGACGGGGCCAAGCGTACCACCATGGAACTCGGCGGGCACGGTCCGGTGCTGATCTTCGACGATGCGGATGTGACGAAGGCGCTGGACCTCTTGGTGGCGCATAAATTTCGCAATGCCGGCCAGGTGTGCGTCTCGCCGACTCGGTTCTATGTCCAGGAAGGCATCTACGAGCGCTTCGCCACGGAGTTTGCGGCCCGCGCCGCCAAATTGAACGTCGGCAACGGCATGGACGCCTCGAGTCAGATGGGCCCGATGGCGAACCCCCGCCGCCCTGACGCGATCGAGGCGTTCATCGGCAATGCGGTGAAAGTCGGTGCGCGCATTGCCACCGGCGGGGAGCGCGGCGGTGCGCATGGCGGCGGTGCGCAATCCGGCGGCGCGCACGGCGGCGGCTTTTTCTTCATGCCCACCGTGCTCACCGACGTGCCTCTCGAGGCGCGCGTGATGCACGAAGAGCCCTTTGGACCCATTGCTCTCATGCGCCCCTTCAAAACCTTTGACGAGGCGGTCGAACAGGCCAATCGCCTGCCCTACGGCCTTGCCGCCTACTGCTTCACCGAGAACGGGCGGCGCGCGCTGCTCTTGGGCGATGCCATCGAGAGCGGCATGATCGGCATCAACACGACCATGATCGGCGGCGCGGACTCGCCCTTCGGCGGCGTGAAGGACTCGGGTCACGGCTCCGAGGATGGTCCCGAAGGCTTGGAGGCATGCCTGGTGCTCAAGGCCATTCATCAAGCGTGAGCGGGAGGATACGATGGCGGAACTAAAGACCGGTGGTGCTCAAGGGTATCTGCGCATCGCCACTGAAGAAGCCTTCATCACGGCCGATGTCCTGGCCGCCTACAAGCGCCTGGTCGCGAGCGGCTTCGACGATCCGGGATTCAAGAGCCTGTGGGGCTTTTACTCGGGATCGCCGTCGGCGCGCGCGACCACCGTCATCGCACGCTTGCAGGATTTGAGCGCTCGGCGCTTGGCCGACATGGACGCGACCGGCATCGATAGGGCCATCATTGCGTTGACCGCTCCCGGTACGCATGTGTTCGCGGCCGCCGAGGCCAAGGAACTCGCCCGCGATGCCAACGATCAACTGGCCGCCGCCTGCCGCCGGCACCCGAGCCGCTTCATCGGCATGACGGCGATTGCGCCGCAAGACCCGGAGTGGTCGGCGAAAGAGATCCAGCGAGGTCATGCCTTGGGCTTCAAGGCGGTGATTCATAACGGCCATGTCGGCGGCGAATACACCGATGGGGAGAAGTATTGGCCGATCTTCGAAGCGGCCGAGGCGCTTGGCACTCCGGTCTACCTGCATCCCCAAGGGCCCTCCAAAGGACTGATCGGTCCGCTGCTCGAGCGCGGACTCGACGGCGCGGTATTCGGCTTCGGCGTGGACACGGGCTTGCATCTGCTGCGGCTGATCGTGATGGGCTTTTTCGATCGCTTTCCGAAATTGAAGCTCGTTGTCGGTCACGGCGGAGAAGCGTTGCCCTACTGGGCGTATCGCCTCGACTATATGCACGCCGCCGGCATCCGCGCGGGCCGCTACGAGTTTTTGAAACCCCTGCAGCTGCCGATCTCCGGTTATTTCAAGCGCAACATCTATGTCACTTTCTCCGGTGTTGCGTGGGAGCCGGCAATTCAGTTCTGCAAGTCGACCCTGGGCGCCGACCGGATCCTCTATGCCATGGACTATCCGTACCAATACGAAGCCCACGAAGTCGCCGCCCAGGATGCCATGGCCATGAGCGCTGCGGATAAGAAGGCTTTTTTCCAGACCAACGCCGAACGTGTGTTCGGGTTGTGAGCGCGGTTCCTGCGAACGGTGTAACCGAGACGGATGAGTACACGCGCGGTTATCGCGCGTGGATACTGTTCATTTTGCTGCTGATGAACATCTTGAACCTCGCCGACCGGCAGGGGCTCGCGGCAATCGCTCCGGCGTTCAAGCGCGACCTTGGCCTCACCGACACCGAGCTCGGCGTGATCCAGGGCTTGGCCTTCGCGATTTTCTATACTCTCGTGGGCCTGCCGATCGCGCGCCTGGCCGAGCGGCAGAGCCGCGCGCGGATCATTGCCATCTCCATCGCCGTGTTCTCGGCCTTCGGCGCAATGGCCTCGCAGGCGCGCAGTTTCGCGCTGTTGCTGCTGTGTCGAATCGGCGTCGGCATCGGCGATGCGGGCGCCGTCGGCCCACCGGTCGCATCGCTGCTCGGAGATCACTACCCCGCCGGCAAGCGCGGCGCGGCCATTACCGTCGTGTGGCTGGGAGCGCCGATCGGAGCGCTCTTAGGCGCCGTGATCGGCGGCTGGACCGCGCAGCATGCCGATTGGCGCCTGTGGTTCATCGGTTTGTCGATTCCCGGTTTCATCGTCGCCGTGCTGGCGTTCTGCACGCTGCGCGAGCCGCGCGCCCCCGCGGCCCTCATGGATGCCTGCGCGTCGGCGTCGGCGCACGGCATTCGCATCGCGATGGCCGCCGTCACACTATTACTGCTGTGGGGCAGCCTGCACTACTTCCTGGCCGCCCGCACGGTGCGCGCCGATCTCGATACGACATATCAACCGAGGACACGCTAATGCAGCACGCCTTTCAGCCCAACCTGGAATTTGCTTTCACCATTGCCATCGAGTTGACCGGCTTTCGCCAGGTCAAACCTACCAGCATGGGGATGACGAGAGCGGCCGTCTACGCGGGCTCGGGCACGGTCGACGGGCCGCTGCTGCGCGGCAAGGTCATCCCCATGTCCGGCGGAGACTTTCCCCTGGTGCGGCCCGATGGCGTCATCGATTTCGATGCCAGGTATCTGCTCGAGGCTGAGGATGGCGCCGTCATCTATTTGCAGAACCGCGGCTTTCGCTGGGCCAAGAGCGCCGCGGCGGCCGAGAAGATGAATCGCAACGAGCCGGTTGCCCACGACGAATACTACATGCGCGTGTCGCCCAAGTTCGATGTGCCCGAGGGGCCGCACGCGTGGATGGGCAAGTACGTCTTCGTCGGCGTCGCGGAGAAAATTCCCGGCGCCAACCGCATTCACTACTTCGTCGTGCGTTAGGACACTGTAAAGATGCGCCGCCATCGATCGGGCGCCGAAGACAGAGCTCTCGATGGAAGAATATTTCCGGCGCAACTTCGTCGTCACGACCAGTGGAGTCGAGAATCAGCTGGCGCTCGAGTACACAATTCGCAAATTGGGAATCGACAAAGTCCTATGGGCGATCAAAATGCCGAACGCGTGTTCCACATTCCCGCGCTGAAACCATAAGGCGCTCCCGATGATCCGGCGGCGGCTACTGCGATCCACCAAGCGCGCAATCGGCAGCCCGAGGATCACGTAGAACATCACGAAAGCGAAGCCCATCAGCAGGCTTATTTGCGTGTCGGTGAGTCAGCGAAGCTGCGGAAGGCATGGCGCGGCGCTTGGCGGGGCGCATCGGCGCGCGTATAAGTTCACTTGACCCGAAGTGCGGCGACGCGTGTACTTTGCGGCAATCACCCGAGGACCCGCCATGATCGACTTGTATACCGCCGCTACGCCGAATGGATGGAAGATCTCGATCGCGCTGGAGGAACTCGGCCTCCCTTACACCGTTCATCCCCTGTCGTTCTCCAAGCAGGAGCAAAAGGCGGAGTGGTATCTCAAGATCAATCCGAATGGACGCATTCCGGCCATCGTCGATCGCGGCAACGGCGATTTCGCGGTGTTTGAATCCGGCGCGATTCTCACCTATCTCGCGGACAGGACCGGCCGCTTGGTGCCGCGGGACGCCAAGGGACGCTCAGTGGTCATGCAGTGGCTGATGTTTCAGATGGCGGGAATTGGCCCCATGATGGGACAGGCGAATGTGTTCTTCCGCTATGCGCCGGAGAAGATTCCCTATGCGATCGACCGCTATCAGCGCGAAGTGCGCCGCCTTTTCGAGGTGCTGGAACGTCAGCTCGGCGCGCACGAATACGTGGCGGGCAGCGAGTACTCCATCGCCGACATCGCGCACTGGTCATGGATCCACGGCTATGAATGGTCGGGCGTCAACATCGACGGATTGCCGCATCTGTCGCGCTGGTTGAAAGTGGTCGGCGAACGGCCCGCGGTGCAGCGCGGCCGCGCGGTTCCTCCGCCGGGCGATGTCGGCGAGAAAGACAAGACGACGGTCGATACCGCCCGCAAGATACTGGTCTGACCGAGGGGCCTGGCCTCACTGAGAGACGCCTCGCGGGCGCCGGCTTCAGTTGGGCTTTTCGGCGGAAGGTTCCGCGCCCTTCTTGTCCTGGTTGGCGCGATGAATCACATAGGCGCGAATTTTTTCCAGATCCTGCGGCGTGATCGCATCTTTGAACGCGACCATTCCGCGGTCCGCGCGCATACCTTGACGCACCACCATGTCCATCGCCGCGGGATCCTTGATGATCCCGGAGTAGCGCAGGTCCGGCAACACACCGGATCCGGTCGCGGCGTCGCCGTGACAATTCGAACAGTACGTCTGATAGAGCGCTTTTCCGGCGTCCACCGTTGCTGCCGTCGCGGTATCGGGCGGCGGATCGAGCACCGCGGGCGGCGGCGCGGGCAGCGGCGGCAGCGCTCCGGTTCCGCCCAGCTTGAACACGAGCACTCGGGGCAAGTTCGTGGCCGCGTGCGAAACCAGCGCAAGTTCGCCGGCCGCGAGACCAAAAGCGCCGCCCCAACCCACTTCGACCGCCACGTATTGCTCGCCGTCGACTTCATAGGAAATCGGCGCGGCGAGCACGCCCGCTTGAGTTTCCGCGGACCACAGGCGCTCGCCGGTGTCGGCGCGGTAGGCCACGAACTGTCCCATTCCGGTTCCCTGGAAAACGAGATTGCCGGCGGTGGACACCACGCCGCCGTTCCACGGATGCGCTAGTTCGACCCGCCAGGCCTCCTTGCGTGCAACTGGATCCCAGGCCTCCAAATGACCTTTGAGGCTGCTCTCGATTTGCGCTTTGATCTTGGGGTCCTGCGGCAGGCTGCCGGTATTGAACTCATCCCCGGTATTCCAGGCGAGGTCGCGGTGCGGAGAATCTTTTTCGGGAAAGAAAGGAAACGAAATATCCGTGACGGGTAGATAGACCAAATGGCTTGGGGGACTGAACGACATCGGCTGCCAGCTATGCGCACCGCCGGGTCCGGGCGTGGACACGAAAGGTTTGCCGCTCTCGCCATAGCGGGCGCCGCGCGCCACGATCGGCCGGCCCGTCTTAAGATCCACGCCCGTGGCCCAATTGGTCGCTGCAAACGCGTCCGCAGACAGCAATTGACCGGTCGCGCGATCGAGTACATAGAAAAATCCATTCTTGGGCGCCTGCATGAGAACCGCCCGCTTCGCTCCGCCGATGTTGAGGTCGGCGAGGATCATCGGCGAGCAGGCATCGAAATCCCACTCATCGTTCGGAGTGGTCTGGTAATGCCACACGTACTCCCCGGTATCGGCCTTCAACGCAACGATCGATGATAGAAACCAGCTGTCGCCATGCGTCTTGCCGCGGTTCCACGTGCCGTTGCCGACGCCGATATAGAGGAGATTCAACGCGGGGTCGTAGACGATCGAATCCCATACCGGACCGCCGCCGCCGAACTTCCACCACTGGCCGCTCCAGGTTTTTGCCGCCTTCTCGAGCGCGGGGGACTCGAACGGCTTCTTTGGATCGCCGGGGACGGTGTAAAACCGCCATACCTGCTTGCCGGTCTCGGCGTCGTAGGCCGTGACATAGCCGCGCATGCCCATCTCTCCGCCGCCGTTGCCGATCAGCACCATCCCTTTGACGACGCGCGGCGCGCCGGTGATGGTGTAGCGTCCTCCCGCGGGGACGGTGGCCACCTCCCATGCCGCCTTGCCCGTCGCGGCGTCGAGAGCGACCAGCCGGCCGTCGAGCGTCCCCACATACACCCGCCCCTTCCACGCCGCCACGCCGCGATTCACCACATCGCAACAGGCATTGATGGCCGCTTGCCCCGGGACCTTCGGGTCATACGTCCAGAGCGGAGCGCCGGTTTTCGCATTGAGCGCAAACACCTTGCTCCAGGCGCTGGTCACATACATGACGCCGTCGATCACCAGCGGTGTCGATTCCTGGCCGCGGTGCGCGGTGTCGAGGTCGTAGTACCAGGCAAGCCCGAGTTGCTTGACGTTGTCGGCGGTGATCTTTTGCAACGGTGAGAATCGTTGCTCATCATAGGTGCGCCCCGGGCTCATCCAATTACCCGGCTCCTGGTTCGCCGCGAGAAGCCGCGCGGCGTCCACGGACGCCGCGGGCTTGGGGGGTGGAGGCGGCGAATCAGCGGCAGGGGGCGGCGGTGCCTGGCTGCAAGCCGCGAGCGCGCACCCAAGCGCCGCCAGGGCGGTGATCCGGAACGTCATGTCCTTCCGCTTCAGACCATCATGCAGACGGACTTGACCTCGGTGTACATCTCGATGGCGACCCGGCCGTGCTCGCGCCCAAAACCGGATTGCTTGAAGCCGCCGAACGGCATGTTGGGATCGACCATGTTATGGCAGTTGACCCACACGGTGCCCGCCTTGATGCGCGGCACCAGCCGATGCGCCGCCGACAGGTTGTTGGTCCAGATGCTGGCGCCCAAACCGTACGGTGTGTTGTTCGCGGCCTTCACCACCTCGTCGAGGTCATCGAAGCGCTGCGCGACCAGCACCGGTCCGAAGATTTCCTCGCGCACCACCTTCATGTCCTCGCGCACATTGACCAGAACGGTGGGCTTGACGAAGTAACCTGGATGCGACGGCGCCTCACCGCCGGTCATCACCGATGCGCCCGCTTTGCGGCCCGACTCGATGTAGCCGAGCACGCGCTCTTGCTGTTCCTTCGACACCAGCGGACCCATTTCGGTCGTTTGGTCCAATCCGGGTCCGAGGCGAATGGCGGATGCGGCGGCACTGACGCCCTCGACCACCTTGTCGAAGATCGAGCTGTGCACGTAGAGGCGCGAGCCGGCGGTGCACACCTGGCCCGCATTGAAAAAGATCGCGCCCGCGCTACCGCCGGCCACGGCCTGCGGATCCGCGTCCGGCAGAACGATCATCGGCGATTTGCCGCCGAGTTCCAGCGACACGCGCTTGAGCGTGTCCGTCGCGCTCTTGTTGATCAATTTGCCCACTTCGGTCGAACCGGTGAACGCAACCTTATCGACGCCGGGATGCGTCACCAGCGCAGCCCCCGCGGTCTCGCCCTCGCCGGTCAGGATGTTGACGACGCCGGGCGGGAAACCGGCTTCGCGAATCAGTTCGCCCAAACGCAGCGCCGACAGCGGCGTCTGCTCGGCGGGCTTCAAGATGCAGGTGCAGCCGACGGCAAGCGCCGGACCCAACTTCCAAGCGGCCATGGCCAGCGGAAAATTCCACGGCACGATTTGCGCCACCACGCCCACCGGCTCGCGCGACACATAGGTGTGATACTTGGCGCCGGGCGGCATCCCGATCGAGGTCTGCATCGTCGTGCCTTCGATTTTCGTCGCCCAGCCCGCCATGTAGCGGAAGTAATCGCGCGAGCCCGGCACGTCGATGATGCTCGCCATGAAACGGGTCTTGCCGTTGTCGATACTCTCGATCTCCGCGAATTCATCGGCGTTCTTTTCGATCAGATCCGAGAGTCTCCACAGCAGCGCCTCGCGGCCGACCGGCAGCATGGTGGCCCAGGGTCCGGTCTCGAGCGCGGCGCGCGCGGCGGCGACGGCGCGATCCACGTCCTCGGGTCCCGCGTCGGCGACCCGGCCAATCTCGCGACCCGTCGCCGGATCGAATACCTTGACGGTCTTCCCGGAGCGGGCCTCCACCCATTCATTGTTGATGAACAGCCGCGGCTTCATGGCCAGGAATTTATTGACGGCAGCCGACGGACTGGGTTGCGCCGCAATGGCGCCTGCATTGGTATTGAGATTGGCGTTCAAGAGAGTTTCTCCACGGCTTTCAGAGCGGCTGCTTGGGACTCATGTAGCGCCATTCCCCCACGCCAGGGCTCGACCGATAAAGAGCTTCAATTCGATCGAGAGCGAACGTCTTGCGGCGGCGCAACCGGCTAACATAGAGCCTGATTTTGCAGAGCCCGACTGTACCAGGAAAGGTGCCATGAACGAAGTCAAATTGCTGATTGGCGGATCACTCGCGTCGATTCGGTGGATGAGGCGGCCCGCCTCGCCAATGATTCGGAGTACGGCTTGTCGGCGGCGGTGTTTACGCGCGATCTGGCGCGCATCGACGCCTTCACTGAGCTGCGCTGGATGACGCTGCAGACCACGCCGCGGCACTATCCTTTTTGATTGGAGCCTGTCGGACAGGCTCCCGGGGTATTGCCGGCGGGCCCCTTATTCAAGTGAGCGGCTGTTTGTCGCAGGAAACGTGCGTGTTCCAATCGGCGAAGCTTCCCTTCGGGTTGTTCTCCCACGCCCACACGTGAATCTCGTAAAAATCCGGTAGGCCGTAACGGTTCGGCGCGCTGACGTAATTCAAGAGGTCCCCATCCAGCGCCGGTGTGCTCCCGGGCGGGTTCTTGCCTTCCCAAACGCTGGCGAGCACGATGAACTCGACGCCGACCAGGCGATACGCACCGTCCGATTGAGGTTCGTAAATCAATGCCTCGGGCTCCTCTGCTTTCAGTGTACCGGCAGCGATTCGGGATTTCAGAACGAAATGCACCCCCATGGCGCCGGTATCGGGCCCGCTGACGCAAGGGGTGGCTTGTACAAAGCCTTCTGCGATCGCGACATTGATGTCCTTGAATCGCGCCGTTGCTGCGCGAACCTTGTCGATCAACGGCCCAGAGTCGGTCCTCGATTGCGAAATATTCTGCTCAGTCGAGGCAGCATGCGCCGGCAGCGCGCCCTGCGCGAGGAACGGCATTGCGAGCGGCAGCACGGCGAAGGTCACACGGCGGATGATGCTCATCGGAACTCCCCTTTGATTTGAGTTGAATTGCGGCACGCAGAATCGTGCGGCACGGGAGCCGCGATCGAATCGGCAGAACTACCTGGTTTTGACTCGCGCCTTACCTAATTTGGACCTTGGGCTTACCCGGATTTGAACTTAGCTTTTGCGCGCGCTGGGAAGCCGGGTTTTGTCTTTTGCGCTGCCGGTGCGGATCGGTTACAACTAGGGCCACTAGAACTTTTCGCGGGATGAGTCATCGATGGATCTCTTGGAACGCGAACGATGTCTCGCGGATTTGACGGCTTGGCTCGGCGCCGCGGCGGACCGCGGAGGTTGTATCGCGCTCGTGGGAGGCGAAGCGGGCATCGGCAAAACCTCGCTGATGCATGAATTCGCCGGGCAGCAGCGCGAGGTTCGTGTGCTTTGGGGGGCCTGCGATGCGCTCTTTACGCCGCGGCCTTTCGCGCCGCTGCACGACATCGCGCGCCAGACGCAGGGCGCGTTATTGACGGCGGTGAACTCCGGCGCGAGCCGCGAAGCAGTCTTCACGACGGCGCTCGACGAGCTGGAGCGGGCCGCCTCCCTGGTGGTATTCGAAGACATGCATTGGGCGGACGAGGCAACGCTCGATCTGCTCAAGTACTTGGGCCGCCGCATTCACCGCACGCACAGCATGCTCGCGGTGACTTACCGTGATGATGAGGTCGGCCCGCAGCATCCGCTGCGCTTCGTCATCGGCGATATGCCGCGCGCCAGCACGCGGCGCATGCTGCTTGCGCCGCTGTCGGAGGCCGCCGTCATGCGGCTTGCGGACCAAGCCGGGCGTCCATCGCAAGGTCTGCATGGCATTACGGGCGGCAATCCGTTGTTCGTGACCGAAGTATTGGCTGGGGTTGTCGACACTGTGCCCGCTACCGTGCGCGATGCCGTGCTGGCGCGAACGGTTCGGCTTTCCCCGGGGGCGCGCGAAATCGCCGAACTCGTCTGCGTGGTGCCCGGGAAGGCGGAACGCTGGCTGTTGGAGCAGGCGGGCCGCGCGGATGAAGCGGGAATCGAGGGATGCCTGAGCATCGGCATGGTGCTGCACGAGGACGCCTCGCTGGCGTTTCGGCACGAGCTTGCCCGGCGCGCGCTTGAGAGTTCGCTTTCTCAGCCGCGCCTGCAGAATCTGCACTCGAAGGTGCTCACGGTTCTTGTGGCGCGTCCCGGCATTCCGGCCGCGCGCCTCGCACATCACGCCGCTGGCGCGGGCAATGCCGACGAGGTCCTCAAGTTCGCGCCCGTGGCCGCGGCTCAGGCCGCGTCTTTAGGAGCGCATCGCGAAGCGGCGTCGCACTATCAGATTGCACTCCGCTGCGCGGGCAATCTCCCTGCCGATCAGCGCGGCGATCTGCAGGCTCATCTGTCGTATCAGTATTATTTGACGGGCCAGCAGCAGCGCGCCATCGAGATCCAGCGCTCTGCGCTCGCGATTTGGCGCAACTTAGGACAACGGCTGAAGGAGGGCGACACGCTGAGCTCGCTGTCGATCTGCAACTGGTTCGCAGGCAATCGCGCGGAAGCCGACCGGTATGTCGTCGAAGCCGTCGAAATACTCGAATCGCTGCCGCCCGGGCTGGAGTTGGCGAGGGCGTATTGCCGTCGATCGGATCTCGCCATGGAGGCTCACGAGGCGGAGTCCGCGATCGATTTCGCAGAGCGCGCCATCGCCCTGGCGGAGCCGCGGGGGAATACGGAGCTTGTGAGTCAAGCGCTGACCACCCGCGGCATCGTGCGGCTCATCGGCGGCGACACCTCGGGCTGGGCCGATCTTGAGCGGAGTCAAAGGCTCGCGCTCTGCAACGGCCTGCCGAATGCAGCGGCCAGCAACTTTACCGCGCTGACCGCCATGGCGGTCTCCGCGCGTCTCTATGCCCGCGCGTCCGGTTACTTGAGCGCGGGATTGGCGTACTGCGAAGAGCGCGACTTCGATTCCTGGCGGCTGTACCTGCTCGCCTATCGGGCGCGCATGCAATTCGAGCAGGGCAGCTGGAATGAGGCCGGCGACGATGCCGCGGCCGTGCTGCGGCATCCGCTCACCACGTCGGTCAGTCGTATACCGACGCTCAGGATTCTCGCGCATCTGCGAATCCGGCGCGGCGACCCCGATGCGCGCTCGCCGCTCGAAGAGGCGCGCTTGCTCGCCGGGCCGGCACCGGAACTGCAACAACACGGCACGCTCGCCGCGGTCTCCGCCGAGGCCGCGTGGCTCGCGGGCGACCTTGAGGGCGTGATCCGTGAAGTGCGGCCCGCGTACGCGCGGCTGGACGGGCGGCGGGATCCGCGCATGAAAGGCGAGCTTGCGGCCTGGCTGTGGCGGGCGGGCGGCTTGGAACAAGCTCCGCCGGATATCGCGGAAGCTTACGCGCTCGAGATCTCGGGCGATTGGCGCGGCGCGGCGCAGGCCTGGCAGGCGCTCGGCTGCCCCTATGAGCACGCGAGCATGCTTGCCTGGTACGGATCCGAGGCCGAGCAGCGCGAGGCGCTCAAGATCTTCGAACAGTTAGGCGCCACCCCGGCGTTGCAGGCCCTGCGTAAACAAATGCGCTCGCAAGGCGTGCGTGGTATTGCGCGCGGCAGCCGGAATTCCACTCGCGCGAATCCGCACGGCCTCACCGAGCGCGAAGCGGAAATACTGGCTTTGTTGTCCGAGGGGTTGCGCAATGCGGTCATCGCAAAGCGCCTATTCGTGTCGACCAAAACGGTCGACCATCACGTCTCGGCGATCCTGACCAAGCTCGGCGTGTCCTCGCGCACCCAAGCGGTCGCAATGGCACGCCAGGCTCCCCCCAAGGGAGCCTGACACCAAGCCTTAAGGCGTGCCGCTGCCGACTGCTCTGCCTACTTCGGCGACAGCGTTACCGGCACTTCCGTGACGCTGTCGACCGGAAGCGCGTTGAGGGTCGCGGCTTTGCGAATGGCGGCCTCGCTCGGTCCCTCGTACACGCAGAAGGTCTTGGTTTCGTCGGCATTGGCGTAGGACTCCACCCAGCGTACGCCGACCGACGCGTTGTTGGCGTTTACCTTCTTCTTGGTGGCGGCATCGAGTCCCTGGAGCGCACCGGGCGGGAAGGTGCGCTCGACCAGGTAGCGATGCACCGGCGGTTTCACCGGAGACGCCGCCGGCTGCGACGCGGGGTCAGCCGCAACCCAAGAGCCTAGGAACAGGATCGGCAATAGTGCAATGAGTGCTTTCATCGTCATCTCCGGTGCTAGTTGTAGAAATAGGGATCGAGTACGCGGACCTCGGTGATCTGCGTGATCGGCAGCTTGTTGCGGGTCGCGGCGCGGCGGATGGCCTCAGGCGTCGGTCCATCGTAGATGCAGAAGGTATGCCTGCGGTCGGGCGTAACGTACGAATGAACCCACGTGACGCCGTCCTCCGCGTTGTTTTCGATGACCTTTCCGCACAGGCTCGCGCCGATTTCGTCGGCCGGGATGGCAAGGCCGTCCGGAAAGTTGCGCTCGATCAGGTAGCGGGGCATGGCGGCAGTCTCCCAAATGAGCCGGTCGATCCGGGCAAGGAGCATCCTGCGGCGGCGCGGGCGGCGCCGAATCGGCGGAACTACCCAAATTGGATGAGCGGCATACCCAGATTTGCGGCCGGCGGCGCCCCTTGACAGCGCCTTAAGGTCGGGGGCATATGACCGTGGGCCCGCTTTGTAGGAGCGCAGCGATGTTCTACCAGGACAAGACCTTCACCGGCGAACGCGTGGAATTGAGCGGCAGTGGATTTCATGGCTGCACGTTCAAGGATTGCGAACTCGTCTACCGCGGCGAGCCGTCGCCGAATTTTCAGGACAACAATCTCGTCGATTCGGTATTCGTGTTCACGGACGCGGCGATTTGCACGCTGTATTTTCTTTCCAATGTGTATCACGCCGGCCGCGGCGGCCGCGAAGTGGTGGAGAAAACCTTCGAGGATATTCGCCAGCGCGCGATTCACGGGCGGATGGCGCGGACCGAGCCGCCCGGGACGCCGGACCACAGCTTGCGCTAGCTTTCCAAGATGGGTTCGCTATCGAGCAGCCGCTGCAGTTCGAATTCGCACTGGCGGGCATCCCGGAACCAGACGGTGTGCAGCCCGAGAGCTTGGCCGGCCAGGATATTCTGCGGGTGATCATCGATGAACACCGTTTCAGCCGCAGACAGTTCATAGCGATCCAGCAGATACTCGAAGATGCCCCGCTCGGGCTTCATCATCTTGACCTCGCCCGAAATGACAATGCCATGAAACAGCCTCCAAAAATCGTGGCGCGCGCGCACATAGGAAAATGTGCTCTCGGGCATGTTCGACAGGCAGTAAAGCGGGATGTGCCGCTTCGCCAGGCGCTCCATCAGCCCCACCGTATCCACCTTGGGCTGCAGCGAACTCTTGATGGCCTCGAACAGCCCAGCGAGCTCCGCGCGTGGGCGCTGCGTTCTTTTCCTCAAGCGAACGATCGCATCGTATTCGCTGAGCAGGCCGCGGTCCATCTGCAGCCAATCCGGATGCTGGAATAAAGCCGTCTTCATGGCCGCCCTTGAATCATCATCGGCGTAATAGTTCTCGAGGATCCTGTCGGGATTCCATTCAAGTACGACGCCGCCGAGATCGAAGATGACATTGCGCACCGGTCTCCCTCCTATTGCTTATCCCTCGTAGTCCCGCTGCTCGCGGGCGTAGCGAATGAAGTATTCCAGCGATCCGACGTTGGCCATGGCCGCGCGGTTGGCGGCCTTCTCGGCCGGCACGCCCATCAAAATCCTGCGCACCGGCACTTCCATCTTCTTTCCGGTCAACGTGTAGGGAATCGCCTCCACCTGGAAAATCTTGTCCGGGACATGGCGCGCCGAATATGTTTTGCGCATGCAGGCGCGCACTTTCTCCCGGAGGGCTTCGTCGAGGCTCAAGCCATCGCGCAGCTTGACGAACAGCGGCATGAAGAAGCGGCCGCCCTTAAGGTCGAGATTGACGATCAGCGCGTCTTCGATCTCGGGTACTTCGATGAGCGCCCGGTACACCTCGGCGGTGCCGATGCGCACCCCATGACGATTCAAGGTCGCATCGGAGCGGCCCAGCACGAAGCAGCCGCCGCGCTGGTTCACTCTGAAGAAATCGCCGTGCCGCCAGATGCCGGGGTATTGGTCGAAATAGGATTCCCGGTAACGCGTTCCATCGGCATCATTCCAAAAGCCGACGGGCATGGACGGCACCGGCTTGGCGATGACCAGCTCGCCGACCTCGTCGATCACCGCCTGCCCCTGCTCATTGAAGGCGTACACCGCCATGCCGAGTTGCGGTCCCTGGATTTCGCCGGCATACAGCGGCTGGGTGACGATGCCGCCGACGATTCCGCAGCAAAGATCCGTGCCGCCGCTGCCGGAATGCGCCCAGATATCGGGCTTCACGCTGCGGTAAAACCATGCCATGCATTCGGCCGTCACCGGCGAGCCCGCGAGCATCACCGACTTGAGCCGCGACAAATCGAATCGATCCTTCGGCACGATGCCCGCCTTCTCGAGAATGCTGACATAGGTCGGACTCGCGCCGAAGAAGCTGGTTCCCGTGCGCTCGACCATGGCCCAAAGCACATCCGGCTCGGGATAAGCCGGGTTGCCGTCGTACAGCACGGGGACCACGTCGACCAGGAGCGCACTCACCAGGAAATTCCACATCATCCAGCCGGTGCTCGTAAAAAAGAACATGCGCTCGCCCGGATGCACGTCCATGTGGAACTTGAGCGATTTGATCTGCTCCAGGATCATGCTGCCGTGGCAATGGATGATGGGTTTCGGCAGGCCCGTGGTGCCGGACGAGAACAAGATCCATAGCGGGTGCGCGAACGGCACCTGCTCGAAGCGAAACGACTCCCGCGAAACTTCCGGGCCCGCGAGCGCCTCTTCCCAAAAGAGTGTATGCGCCGTCAGCCGCGCCTCATTCGCCGGTTCCAATTGCCTGAGGTAAATGACCTGCTCGAGGGAAGGCAGTGCCTTCAAGATCACCGTAAGTTCGGGGCGGCGATCGAAGGGTTTGCCGCCGTAATAGTAGCCGTCCACGCAAAACGCGATCTTAGGCTCGAGCTGCGAGAACCGGTCGACGACGCCGCGCGGTCCAAAATCCGGGCCGCAGCTCGACCAGATGGCGCCGACGCTGGTCGTCGCCAGCATCGCGATGACGGATTCGGGGGAATTCGGCAGGTACGCGATCACGCGGTCGCCGGGTTCCACTCCGATTGAGCGCAGCCGGGTGGCGAGCTTGCGTACTTGCGCGCCAAGATTCGTCCAAGAAAGCGCGCAGAGCGCCCGGCGCTCGCTCAGGAACATGAGCGCATCGGCTCCGTCGCGCTCGTGGCGCAGCGCATGCTCGGCATAATTCAGGCGTGATCCGGGAAACCACTGGGCGCCCGGCATGGTGCGTGATCCCAGCACGCGCTCGAAGGGCTGCGATGCGCGCACCCCGAAGTATTCCCAGAGCGAACCCCAGAAACCTTCCTGATCGTCGATTGACCACTGCCACAGGGCTCGGTACGACTCGAAACGGCGCCCGCGCTCGGCGAGCCATTTGAGATAGTGCGTCAGGTGTGCGCGGCTCACCCGCTCGGCGCTCGGCGTCCACAGCAAGTCGCCTTCAGTCACTTTAGTCATCTCCAGAGTTCCTCGCCGCCGGCGTAACTCAGGCCGCCGCAGCGCCCCTCGCCGCCGCGACTTCCGGCCGGCGCGTAAAGCACAGCACCACGGCGCCGATGAAGCACCATGCTGCCAGAAAATAGAATGTTACACCGTAGCCTAAGCCCTGATCGAACAAGCGGCCGGCCACCTTCGGCGCGATCGCCGACAGCGTCGTGTTGATGGCGATCGCGAGTCCGGCGAGCGAGGCGAAGGCCTGCGTGCCGAAATAATTGCTCAACACCGACATCAGGCAGACGATGCCGCCGCCGAAACCGATCCCAAAACAGGCCGCAAATACCCATACCTGCCACAGCGCTCGCGCATCGACGATGATGACCAGGCCCACCGCGAACACGCCCATGAACAAGGCAAAAATATAGCGCGGATCGACGTGGTCGCCGAACGTGGCGAGGATCAGCTTGCCGACGAGACCGCTGCCGGTCAGCACACTCACCGCCAAGGCGCCGACATGCGCGGTATGGCCAAGATCTTGCAAGTGCACGACGCCATGCGCCAGGAACATCGAGTAGCCGCCGCTGCAGCCGATCATCGAGGCCAGCAGCAGCCAATACGTGAGGCTGTGGGCCGCATCGCGAAAGCTCCATTCCCGGCGGGTCACGAACCACGGCCGCGTATCCGCTGCCGGTTTGCCGTCGGCGCGGGGTGGAGCGAAGCCGTCCGCAACCTGCCCCAAGTCTTCCGGACGCTCGCGCACCAGCGTCAGGGCGATGCAGGCCGCTGCCGTCGAAAGCGCCGCGATCAGCCACCATCCTGCGCGCCAGCTATGGGTCGTACCGATCAGCCAGTCGAGCAGGGGTCCCGCCACGATCCCGCCGATCGCGCCGGCTGAATACAGAACTGACAGAGCCAGGGACCGGCGCCGCACGAACCAGCGGGCGAGCCCAGCCTGCGAGGCCATCGCGGCGCCGGTCGCCACCCCCGTGCCGACCAGGAGCCCGTAGCACAGCATGCCGCCGATCGCGCCCGTAACCACATTGGCCATGAGCAGTGCCCCCGAGATGGTGAACAAGCTGCCCGCGACCAAGGTTTTGCGCACGCCGAAGCGATAGACGCTCATCGCGACCAGCGGTCCCGGCAGCCCCGACATGATCATGTAGACCATCAGCATGTTGCCGAGGGCCTCGCGATTCAACCCGACCGCCTTGGCCATGGCGGGGTTGATCACCGAGGGACCATAGGTTGGAAAGCCCAGGTTGAGAAACATGACGCCCCACAGCGCAGCCAGGAGGGTCCAGCCATAGAATCGGCGGTTAGGCAATTTGGCTACTCGGCGGCGCGGCGCGTCCGCGAATCAGGTCGGCGGCTTTCTCGGCGATCATAATGACAGGTGCATTGGTATTTCCGCCAATGATCTGCGGCATGACGGATGCGTCCGCAATTCGCAAGCCCTCGATGCCGCGAACGCGGAGCAGAGCGTCCACGACGGCATCGTCGCCCACTCCCATGGCGCAGCTGCTGGTGGGATGCATGGCGGTACGCACATTCGCGCGTATGAAGGCATCGAGCGCCTCATCGCTCTCGAGCGCCGCGCCCGGAACGGTCTCCTCTTGCACCAGCTCCTGCGCCGCGGGCGTCGCGAAGTAACGGCGCACGAACCGCACGATGCGTCTGAATGCGATCCGATCTTCGGGCGCCTGCAAGAGGTTGAGCAGGATGCGCGGCGCCGCCTCAGGGTCGGCGCAGCGCAGCGACACCAGGCCGCGGCTGGCCGGTTTCAACAGCACGCACGCAGCCGAAAACACATGGCCCGCTCCGGGCCGCCACCCCGGGAACCACGGCCGCGCCATCATCGACACCGGACTTACCAGCATCTGCAGATCCGGCCGGTCGAGGCCCGCGGCCGTGCGCACGAACCCCTGTGCCGACACCGGCAGCTCGGCGATCGGTCCGCTGCGAAACAGCAGCCAGCGCAGCACATCCCGCGCCAGCCGGTCGGCGCGCAGCTCAGAGTCGAAGGTGATCGCGCCGCGCGCCCGGTAGATCATCGCGATCGATTGATGCTCCTGCAGATTTGCGCCGACGCCGGGCAGATCGTGCACCACCCGGATGCCATGCGGCTCGATTCCGCCCGGCGGCCCGATTCCCGACAGCAGCAAGAGCTGCGGCGAATTGAACGCCCCGGCCGCGAGTATGATCTCGCGCCCGCAGTCGACACGCTGCGGCTGGCCCCGCACGCTGTATTCGACCGCGCAGGCACGCGAGTTCTCGACCACTACCCGGTGAGCGAGCGCCCGCGTGATCACGGTCAAGTTCGGCCGGCAGAGTGCCGGGCGCAGGAAGCGCACGGCGGTGCTCGCGCGCTCGCCGCGATGCACGGTGAAATCGGGCACCGCGAAACCTTCCGTCTGCGCTGCGTGAAAGTCATCGAGCTCGGCCAGCCCTAAATCCTTGGCGGCGGCCATGAGCCGCGGGAAGATCACCGCATCCGGCATATGCCGCGATACCGTCAGCGGGCCGTCGCCGCCGTGATAGGCGGAGGCGCCGCGCCAGTTGCTTTCCGAGCGGCGAAAGTAAGGCAACACGTCGGCGAAACTCCAGCCGCCCAAGCCTGCCTTGGCCCAGTCGTCATAGTCCGCCGCAACGCCGCGCGAATACATCATGCCGTTGACGGATCCCGAGCCGCCCAGCACCTTGCCGCGCGGCGCCGGTAGCACGCGCAAATCGGCGTACGGCTCGGGGTCGGTGAGAAATCCCCAGCTGACCTTAGGGTCCATGAACGTGTCGCGCCACGCGAGCGGCATGCGCATGGCCCAGCGGCCTGCGTCGGTATCGCCGGCCTCGAGCAGAACGACGCGCGTGCTGGGATCCTCCGAGAGCCGGGCCGCCAGCACGCAGCCGGCCGAGCCGCCGCCGATGACGATGTAGTCGGCGCTGCTCACAGCACGGAATAATAGCGAAACAGCGTATGGTCGGGAGCCGTATGACGTTCGCCGCCGCCGACGATCACAGTGCGGTTCAGCCAGTCATGAGGGCCTTCGGGAGCTCGAAAATACGGCGTGCAGCGAAAATAGCCGCTGGCGCCGGGATTGGCCGGCGAGCGCGCCGCGTCCGCGCGCGGGCCGTACACATAGCCCAAATTGCGGATGTAGATCCGCGCACCGTCATCGGCCTCGAGCACGTAATGAGCGTTGAGCTCGACCACCCCGTCGGTGCGCACGATCGGCCAGTCGGCGCCGCTGTAGTCGAGCACCGTGCCGTTGAGCCGTGGTCCGCTCACACGCCCGCTCTTCACCGACGTGTATGCCTGTTTCTGGCCTCCCGGCATGGGATCGAAAATCAACCGCTGATGAAAGTCGATGCGAATGTCAAACACATGCTCGAGCACCAAGGAAAGTCTGGTGCCGGGTTGGCTCATCGGAGGTGTCGGCATAAGTGCTCAGCTATTCAGGTTGCGCGCCGGGGCGTGGAGGGTCGGGCGGCAGGGTTCTGCCGAGAATCAGATCGGCCGCCTTTTCGCCGATCATCACCACCGCGCCGTTGGTATTGCCCCCGGGCACGGTCGGCATCACCGAGGCATCGGCCACGCGCAGGCCCGCGATCCCGCGCACCTTAAGTTCCGGATCCAGCACCGCGTCGGCGCCGACGCCCATCGCGCAGGTGCCGACCGGGTGCTGCGTCACCCCGGCGCGAGCGCGGATATAGGCGTTCAGCGCGGAGTCCGACTCGAGGTTGGCACCCGGGGATATTTCACGGGCGATCAGCGCGGACTGCGGCGGCGTCGCATAGATGCGGCGCGCCAGCCTTACGCCGCGGCGGGCGGCGGCAAGGTCGGCATCGGTGGCGAGCGCGTTCAGCCGGATGCGCGGTTTGTCGTTGGGATCGGCGGACCGCAAGGTGACGCGGCCGCGCGATTCTGGATGCAGCACCACGGCATCGGCGGTGACTCGATGTTCCTGCCGCGGTCCCAACAGCGGCCACCAGATCTTGGCATCCATCCGCACCGGATTGCTCATCAACTGGATGTCGGGCCGCGCGAGCTTGGGGTCGCTGCGCACGACGATATTGCAGCTATTGATTTGCGTGGCGCACGCGCCTGTGCCGGTGAAGATCCACTGCAGCACCGAGCGCGCGATGCGGTCGGCGCGCAGCTCGTTCAGAAAGGAAATATCTCCGCGGGTCGCAAACTCGATCGGCACGCGCGCGTGCTCGGACAAGTTGCGGCCGACACCGGCAAGATCCGCCTGTACGGCGATGCCGTGCTCACGCAACTCATCGGCCGGCCCGATGCCTGAGAGCATCAGGAGCTGCGGCGAATTGAAAGCCCCGCCGCACAGAATGACCTCTCGCGCGGCGCGTACCGCGACCAAGCGCCCGCCTTGCCGATATTCGATCCCGGTCGCCGTGCCGTTCTCGATGCAGACCCGCGTGACCAACGCTCCCGTGGCCAACTCGAGGTTCGCCCGGCCGAGCACCGGGTAGAGATACGCGCGCGACGTGCTGGCGCGGCGGCCGCGCGCGTCCACGGTGATTTCGCCCCGCGCAAACCCCTCCTCGCATTCGCCGTGCAGGTCATCGGAGATCGCGAAGCCGGCCGCCGCCGCGCTGCGCATCAGGGGTTCATGCAACAGGCGGCGCGTGTCGATCGCCGTCACTCGCAAAGGTCCATCGCCGCCGTGCCAGCGCCCGGCGCCGCGCCAGCTGCTCTCGAGCCGCCTGAAATAGGGCAGCACCTCGGCAAAGCTCCAGCCCGCGCAGCCCATCGCCGCCCACGCGTCAAAATCGCTCGAGTGGCCGCGCATGAAGAACATGCCGTTGATCGACGAGGAACCGCCCAGCACCTTGCCGCGCGGCAGCCACATCGACCGGCCATCCAAGGTGGGTTCCGGTTCGCTCATGTAGCCCCAGGTGAGCGCGGGATTGAATACCGCACGCAGGAATCCCAAGGGCATTTTGATCAAGAAACGCTGATCCGAGCCGCCGGCTTCGACCAGCAACACGCGCACATCCGGCGCCGCGCTCAAGCGATTGGCGAGAACGCAGCCGGCCGATCCAGCGCCGACGATCACATAGTCGAAGGAATTCGCGGCCATGCGTGATTCTGCGCGGCTTGGGGGCTAGAGACCGACGGTAACGGACTTGATCTCGGTGTAGATTTCCGTGCCTTCCCGGCCATTCTCCCGTCCCCATCCCGATTGCTTGAAGCCGCCGAGCGGCAGTGCGGAATCGACCGAACCCGGCGTATTGATGCGCACCGAGCCCGCCTTGATGCGCCGCGCCAGGCGATGCGCGACGCTGATATCGCGCGTCCAAATGCTCGCCGCGAGGCCGTATTCCGTGTCATTCGCCATGCGCGCCAGCGCATCCACATCGGTATCCGAGAACGACATGGCGCACAGCACGGGGCCAAAGATCTCCTCGCGCACCACCTTCATCTTGGCCGTCGTGCCGGCCAGCACCGTCGGTTCGACAAAGTATCCGGGGCCGGGCATCTCTGCGCCGCCGGTCAAAACGCGGGCGCCGTCTTCGACTCCGGCGCGAATGTAGCCGGTCACCCGCTGCCGCTGCACGTCGGAGACGACAGGGCCCATATCCGTCGTCGGATCCGTACCCGCGCCGACGCGCAGGGCGCGCGCCCGTTCGACCACGCCCCCGACGACCTGATCGAAAACCCGTTCGTGGACGAACAACCGCGAACCGGCTGCGCACACCTGGCCGGTGTTCATGAATATCCCGCGCGCGGCCACATCGGTTGCGGCCTTTAGATCGGCATCCGGAAATATGATCACCGGCGACTTGCCGCCGAGTTCCAGCGTCACGCGCTTCAAGTTGCCGGCGCAGGCGCGCAGGATCTCCTTGCCGACCGCGGTCGAACCGGTGAAGGCGATCTTGTCCACGCCCGGATGCGCCACCAGCGCGCGGCCGGCCGTTTCGCCGTAGCCGGTGATGATATTGACCACGCCCGGCGGGAAACCCGCCTCCAGGACGAGTTCACCCAGGCGCACGGTGCTGAGCGGAGTCTGTTCGGCCGGCTTCAAAATCACGGTGCAGCCCACCGCGAGCGCGGCAGCGATTTTCGCGACCGCCATGGCGAGGGGAAAATTCCACGGCACGATCTGTCCGACCACGCCGACCGGCTCGCGCAGCGTGTACGCGTGCCACTCGCCCGGGACGCTCAAGTTCACGGTCTCGCCGCCGATCTTGGTGGCCCAGCCGGCGTGATAGCGCAGACTTTCCGCGGCGCCGAATGCGGCGATCATGCGTGCCATGCGAAAAGGCATGCCGTTATCGAGAGTCTCGAGCAGCGCGAGCTCATCGCCGTTCGCTTCGATCAAGTCCGCCAGCTTGAGCAGCAGCCGTGCCCGGCCCGACGGTGTCGACGTGCTCCACGGCGGCGTTTCGAAGGCCGCCCGCGCCGCCGCAACGGCCGCGTCGATGTCGGCGGCATCTCCCGCCGCCGCGCTCGCGAAGCGGCGCCCGGTTGCGGGATCGATGACCTCGAACGTAGCTGCGTCGGCCGCGGGACGCCAGTTGCCCGCGATCAGCAACTCTCGGGGCCGCTGGGTAAACGCACGCGCCTTCGCGGTGGCGTCATCGGAGATCAGTGCAGCATTCAAGAATCACCCCACACATCGCGCGCGACGCTCACCACCAGTTCGAGCTTGCGCCATTGCTCATCTTCGGAGACCGCGTTGCCGTGGTGAGTGCTCGAGAATCCGCATTGCGGAGACAGGCACAGCCTGTCCGCCGCCACATAGGCGCCGGCGGCATCGATGCGGCGTTTGATTTCGTCGGCGCTTTCGATGTCGCCCACCTTGGTCGTCACCAGCCCGAGCACGGCCTTCTTGCCGGCCGGCAGGTAGCGCAGCGGCTCGAAGGAGCCGGCGCGCGCCGAATCGAACTCCATGAAGAAGCCGTCGGCATCGGTGGAGAACATCGCTTCAGCCACGCTCTCATAGCCGCCCTCCGCCACCCAGGAGCTCCTGAAGTTGCCGCGGCAGGTATGCATGGTGACCGTCATGCCCACGGGACGATCGCGCAGCGCCGCATTGATGGCGTCCGCATAGGTGCGGGGCAAGGCATCAGGATCGTCGCCGTTGCGGCGGCAGCTTTCGCGGAATTTCGGATCGCACAAATAAGCGAAGGAGACGTCGTCGAGTTGCAAGTAGGTGCAGCCGCGATCGGCAAAAAAGCGGATCGCGCGCTGGTAGGCAAGCGCGACATCCTCCCAAAATTCGGCGGTATCCGGATAGATCGCACTCGATACGGCGTTTCGCCCGCCGCGCATGTAGAGCATCGAGGGAGAAGGAATCGTCACCTTGGCGGTCTTCGTGGTGAGGCCCTTAAGGTAATCGAACGCGCCGGTCATGATCGGCGCCGAACAGCCTATCCTGCCGGTCACCGTGGCCATCGGCGGCTGCTCTTCGGTGCCGCCGAAGCGGTTCTGATTCGCCATGGCGACGATGCTCACGCCGTCGAGTTCCCGCAGAAAATCGATGTGCCAGTAGGCGCGGCGCAATTCTCCGTCCGTGATCGAATTGAGGCCGATCGCCTCCTGACGCTTGACCACCGCGCGCACGCAGTCATCCTCGATTCGCTCGAGCTCGGCGGCGCTGATGGCATGCTCCTTGAATTGCGCGCGCGCGGCCGCAAGCTCAGCCGGCCGCAGCAAACTCCCCACCTGGTCGGCGCGAAACGGCGGTTTCAACGTGTCCACTCCGGCTCCGCATGATGTAGTTCAAGCACAATGCCGTCATCAAGCGGCCGCGGCGGGTTTTGCGCTCGATTCTCCGGGAATTGGCGCTCCACTCAAAGCGCAACGCCGCGAAAGCGCCCGGCGCAATCTGCTAAAATGCGCAGCCGCTCCAATCAGTACCGTGCATGCAGTTTCACCGCTTCGATCTTAACCTATTGATTGCGCTCGACACGTTACTGCGCGAGAAAAACATCACGCGCGCGGCCGAGAAGGTATTCGTGTCCCAGCCCGCGATGAGTGCGGCGCTGCACCGTCTGCGGGACTATTTCGACGATCCGCTGCTGATTCGCGTGGGCCGCGATATGGAGCTCTCGCCGCGCGGGCAATCGCTGGTCGAACCGGTTCGCGAGGCGCTCTTGCTGATCCAGGCGACCTTGGGAACCCAGCCGACTTTTACGGCGGCCACCACCCAGCGCGAGTTCACCTTGATCCTGTCGGAAGAAGCCGTGCCGGGGCTGCTGCCGGCCATTCTGGCGCGTGTTTCCCGCGAGGCTCCGGGGATTCGCATCAACATCGAGTTGGTGTCGCACACGGCATTGAGCCGGCTGGAATACGGCGACGCCGACCTCTGCCTATGTCTCGACTGTCTGCGGTTGTTCGAGGTACGCGACTTTCCTGACACATTGCGCGGCGTGCGCCTGCGTGCGGTTCGCTGGATCTGCGCCGTCGACCGCGATCATCCCAGCGTCGGCGACAGCATCAGCGCGGAACAGTATTTTTCGCTGCCGCACGTGTTCGGCCGCCCCAGCGGATTTACGGTTTCGACCGAAGAGCTGGTGCGCCGCTTGCTGGACATCGATTTGCGGGTGCATATTTCCGTGCCCAGCCTGCTGCATTTGCCGCTGGTGCTCTGCGGCACGGGACTGTGTGCCACGCTGCCGGAACGCGTCGCGCAGATGTTCACCGCGACCCTGCCGGTGAAGACCTTCCCGCTGCCTTTCGAGACCCCTCCGATGCACGAGGTTCTGTTGTGGCACAAGCGCAACGAAAGCGATCCCGCACACGCGTGGCTGCGGGATCTCGTGGTTGAACTCACGCAGAATATGTAGGTCTGCCTGATGCGGCCGATGAGTTCACTGTGCGGCGAAAAGCTGCTCCCGCTCGATACAGACTGCGCTTGCAACGCGCGGATGATGAGATCCCATGGCACACTATCCTAAGACGCCCGGCTTCAGCGGTACCCTGCGGCCGGTCCGCTTCGAGGGCGACATTCACGACCTCGAGATCGACGGCGAGCTGCCCTCGCAGCTCTTCGGCACCTATCATCGGGTGCACCCGGACGCGCAATTCCCGCCGCTTTTCGCGAGCGACCAGTTTTTCAACGGCGACGGCATGATCGGCCTGTTCCACTTTCGCGGCGGCAAGATCGACTTTCGTCAGCGCTACGCGCAGACCGACAAATGGAAACTCGAGCGCGCCGCCGAACGCGCGCTGTTCGGCGCGTATCGCAACCCCCTCACCGATGATGAGTCCGTACGCGGCAGGATTCGCGGCACGGCCAATACCAATGTGCTCGTGCACGCAGGAAAATTACTCGCGCTCAAGGAGGACAGTCCCGCGCTGCTCATGGATCCGCTGACGCTCGACACCGAAGGCTATACCGATTTCGGCGGCAAGATGCAGGGGCAGACGTTCTGCGCCCACCCGAAGATCGACCCGCTCACCGGCAACCTGTGCGCATTCGGCTACGCCGCCAAGGGCCTGTTGACGCGCGACTGCCATTACATGGAGATCAGCCCGACGGGCGAATTGCTGCAGGAATCATTTTTCGAAGCGCCGTACTACTGCATGATGCATGACTTCGGTCTCACTCGAGACTACGCCGTGTTTCACGTCGTGCCGATCGTGAGTTCCTGGGAACGGCTCAAGGCGGGTCTGCCGCACTTCGGTTTCGACACCACCTTGCCGATATATCTTGGCGTGCTGCCGCGCCACGGCGATGCGCGCGCCATGCGCTGGTTCAAAGCACCCACCGTGTTCGCGAGCCACGTGATGAACGCGTTCAACGACGGCACCCGCGTTTATTTCGACACCCCGGTGGCGAAGAACAACATGTTCCCCTTCTTTCCGGACGTCGGCGGTGCGCCGTTCAAACCTCAGGAGGCCATGAGTTTTCTCACCCGCTGGACCGTCGACATGGCCTCCCCGGGCGAAGACTTCAAGAAATCGGAACGGTTGACCGACCTGTTCGGCGAGTTTCCGCGCATCGATGACCGCTACGCCACAGAGGCGCAGCGCCACGGCTGGCTGCTGGTATCCGATCTGGAAAAACCCTTCGACGGGCCCGGCGGCCGCGCCTCCGGACTCATCATGAATTGCATCGCGCACATCGACTTCACCTCGGATAAGCAAACGACCTGGTGGGCCGGATCGCAGACCATCGTGCAGGAGCCCTGTTTCATACCGCGCGGCAAAACCGCGGCGGAAGGTGAAGGCTACCTCGTGGCCGTGCTCGACAATGTGGTGACGAACTATTCCGATCTCGCCGTCTTCGATGCACAGCGCATCGGCGAGGGCCCGCTGGCGCGCGCCAAACTGCCTTTCCGATTGCGCCCGGCTCTGCACGGCAACTGGGCCGACCGCTCCGCAACCGCCCGATCATCTCCCTAAAGGACCGACCCATGGCCGCAGCTACCCGCCGTTGTATCACCGTCATGTATGCCAACACGCCCGGCGTGACATTCGACTTCGACTATTACCTGTCGCGTCATGCCACTCTCATCAAACGGCTGTATGGCGACGGCATTGCCAAGCTCGAATTGCGCCGCGGCACGACGACTCCGCTCGGCACGCCTGTGCCGTACGTGGCCATCATCAACATTTGGATCGGTTCGCAGCAAGTCTTCGATGCGGCGGCGGCGCAGCACTCCGCCACCCTGATCGCGGACGTGCCGAATTTCACGAATACCATGCCGCTGATTCAAATCGACGAGATCGTCGAGTAGCGGCCCGAACGACGCCGATCCGGAGCCGCTCGGCATCGCGGCGCGACCACACCGTCTCCGGGCGGCTCTGCAAGAGATGAACCTGTTCGCGGCCGGCCTGGTCCGCGGCGATTGCCCACTCGATGTCCTGCGGGTTGCCGTAATGCTGCTCGACCCAGGCTCGCGCCTTTGCCGCCGACGCTCGAACGATCGCCGAGATCAAGATCGCTAAACCAGCGCACGTACATACTTTGATTAAACGTCAGCCGGCCGAATTTTGCCACCACCAAACTCCGGCGGCATCGCGTGTACGGATGGCGCGGCCGTTTGCCGCAAGATAGTTGAGGTGGGCAATTGCCTCGCCGGTTGCCATTCCCAAAAGGCCGTCGCTAATCGGGCGGGAAAACAGCGCCCCAAATGCATCGACGGCACGCTTGGGCTCGGTCAAGAGGTCGGTAAGACGCGCGAGCCCGCGCTGATGCGAATCGGCGAGTTCGTCGATGCGCGCGTGCAGCCCGCGGAACGGACTATTGTGGGCCGGCAGGACCAAGACGTCGTTCGGGATACGCGCTTTGAGCTTAGCGAGGGAGTGCAGCCAATCAGCCAGGGGATTTGCGTCCGGCTCCAGCGGATACACCGACACGTTCGATGATATCCGCGGCAGAACTTGGTCGCCGGAAATCAAGAGTTTCAATTCCGGACAATGAAGACAGGCATGTTCGGGAGAGTGGCCGTTGCCGACGACCACCTCCCACTGGTACGCGCCCAATCTCAATCTGTCGCCGTCCTCGAGTCGCCGGTACGAAGCGGGCAGCGGATAAATGAGTTTGCCGAAAAATCCGAACTTCTCCCGATAGTTTTCGATTGCTTGGGGCTCCCAGCCGGCGGCGCGATAGAACTCGGTCCCATCGGCGGGCGCCGCCTGGCCGGTATCCGCCGCCATCAACCGGCAGGTGAGATATTCCAGGCGGGTCATCCAAAGTCGAACGCGGAAACGCTCCGCCATCCAGCCGGCCAAACCGCAGTGATCGGGGTGCATGTGGGTGGCCACCACCCGGGAAACGGGCGCTCCCTGCATCGCCCCGCTGAATGCGATGTTCCACGCATCCATGGTCTTCGCGGAATTGATTCCGGTGTCGACGATCGACCAACCCTCGCCATCCTCGATGGCCCACACGTTGATCCACGGCAGCGCCGCGAACAACGGCATGCGCAGCCACAGGACCCCGGGCGCGATCGGGACTGCGGATCCATCGCCGACCTGCGGTTCGATCTCGAGGGGATAAGTCAGTGTCGATGTCATATTCGCCGGCCCGCTCGCAGCAGGCCGTCCGTTGGGAGTCTACCCGAGATACTATTCAAGCATGAGCGTGCTCGCGACGGTTGATCGGCCGCCCCATGTACCCCCGGCGCTGGTGGTCGACTTCGATTTCATGCGGCCGGGTCCCGAGGGCGGCGACCCCTTCGAGGCTTGGATGCAATTGCATGGCTTGCCTCCTTTGGTATGGACGCCGCGCAACGGCGGCCACTGGCTGGCCACGCGCGGCGAGGACATACCGGTCATCCTCAAGGATCATGGGCGGTTCTCTTCGCGCCGCGTCTTCATCGGCCTGAACGACCGGCCCCGGGGCGTGCCGCTGGAATACGATCCGCCCGAGCATAGCCCGTTGCGCAACCTGCTGATTCCCGCCTTTACGCCCAAGTCGGTGGCGGTCTGGTCCGCCGAGGCCCGGCGCTTGTCGATCGAACTGATCGAAGGCTTCAAGCCGGACGGCGGCTGCGATTTCATCCGCGACTTCGCGCAGCAGCTGCCGATGATCATCTTCTTGAAGATCGTCGACCTGCCGCTCGACCATCGGCAGAAGCTCATCGACTGGGTCAGCACGGGCCTGCGCTCGATCGATACCGCAAAGCGCATCGCCGCGCGCGCCAACCTCAATGAGTATATGGAGACCTTGCTCGATCAGCGGCTGGCCGCTCCGGGCGATGACCTCTACAGCAAGGCGATCCACGCGGACTTGGGCGGTCGGCGCATGACCCGGCGGGAAGCCTTAGGCTTGGCCAGCGGATTGCTCGGCGGCGGCCTCGACACGGTCGCAGCCACCATGGGTTGGATGGCGATGTTTCTCGCGGAGCATCCCGCGCACCGCGGCGAGCTGGCCGCGGAGCCGAAGCGCATTCCGAAGGCGATCGACGAATTGATGCGCCGCTATTCCATCGCCAACATCGCCCGCGTCGTCAAGGAGGACATGGAGTATCTCGGCGCGGAGCTCAAGGCCGGCGAGCAGATCCTCATGGCCACCTGCGTGCACGGTCTCGATGCGCGCAGTTTCGAAGAGCCCTTGGAGGTCCGCTTCGACCGCAAGGACAGTTACAAGCATTCGACCTTGAGTCACGGCATCCACCGCTGCATCGGCGCACCGCTCGCATCGCAGGAAATGAAGATCTTCCTCGAGGAATGGCTGTCGCGCATCCCCGAGTTTTCGACCGATCCCGGCGATCCGCCGGTGATGGCGACCGGCATCGTGCATGGCCTGACGCGCCTCAAGCTGCGCTGGCCCGCGTGATGCGGGCAGCGGAGGCGCGCTCGCCGAGGAGCCCTAAATCTCCGCGCGCGGCAGCGCCCGCCCGCGCAAGAGGTCCGCGCCTTTTTCCGCGATCATGATGGCCGGCGCATTGGTATTGCCGCCCGGAACATCCGGCATGATGGAGGCATCGATGACGCGCAGCGCCTCGGCGCCGCGCACCTTGAGCGCCGCATCCACCACCGCGTAGGCGTCGCCGTCGATTCCCATCTTGCAGGTGCCCACCGCATGCTGCGTGATCGCGCCCGTACTTAAGACGAATTTTTCCAAGTCGGCGTCCGACTCTACCGCGGCCCCCGGCACGATCTCATCGCCAATCAAGCTCTTGATCGGTTCCTGGCGATAGACGCTGCGGATCGCCTTGAGACCGCGGATTGCGCGCTCGACGTCGGAACGTTCCTTGAACAGATTGAACAGGATGCGCGGCGGGTCGTTTGCATTCGCGGAGCGCAGGGTCACTTCGCCCCTGCTGTCCTGCTTGATCATGGATACGCCGACCCCGAGCGTATGCACCGGCTTCTTGCCGATGAGCGGGAACCATAAGGCGCGGGCACTCACCTCGCCCGACATGCAGGTGAACTGCATGTCCGGCCGATCCAACTTGGGGTCGGTGCGGATGAATAAGTTGCCCGCGGCGCCGTTGGTCGCGAATACTCCCGTGCCGAACAGTCCCCAGCGCAGCACCCAAGCCGTGGCGCGGTCGACGCGCAGTTCGCTGCGAAGCACGCCCGGCCGCAAGCGCCAGCCCGCGAACAGGAAGGGATGTTCAACGAGATTCTTGCCGACGCCCGGCAGATCGAGGATGGGCTCGATGCCGTGTTTCGCCGATTGCTCCGCGGGACCGACGCCCGACAGCAAGAGCAGCTGCGGCGAGCCGTATACCCCGCCCGCGAGAATGACCTCACGCAGGGCGATGGCCGTTTGAACCGCGCCGTGCTGCGCATAGTCGACGCCGCTGGCGCGCCGCCCCTCGAAGCGGATGCGTATGGCCAACGCTCGAGTTTCGACCTTGAGGTTGGCCCGGCGCATGGCGGGCTTCAAGAATACACGCGCGGTGCCGGCCCGCCGGCCGCCGCGCGTGACGGTCATTTCGTTGCGCTGAAATCCCTCCGAATCGGCGCCGTGGTAGTCGTCGGTCGCGGGGTATCCCGCCGCAATGCTCGCGGCGCGAATTTCGTCGTACAGCATGTTCGAGGCCGGTACGCGGACTTCGAGTTCGCCGGAGCTCCCGTGGTAGGTGCTCGCGCCCAGCCAGCTATTTTCGGACTTGCGAAAATAGGGCAGGACATCGGGGTAACTCCAGCCCGCGAGGCCGCGCCGCGCCCAATCGTCGTAGTCGCGCCGGTGACCGCGCGCATAGACCATACCGTTGATGATGGACGAGCCGCCGAGGCCCTTGCCGCGCGGTATCTCGATCTTGCGCCCGGCGAGATACGGTTCGGGCTCGCTCTCAAAATTCCAATTGAGGTCCCGCCGCAGCACGTATTTCGGGAAGGCGACCGGCATGTCTTTGAACAGTCCGGTTGCCGCGCCGCCGGCTTCGAGCACCAGGACCTTGACGTTGCCGTCCTCGGTCAAGCGATTGGCGAGAACGCAGCCTGAGGAACCCGCGCCGACGATCACATAATCGAATTTTGCGCTCACGATGTGCCTAAATGGGTTTGCCCCGCTGATTGGGAATGAAAATCTGCAGCACCGCCTGACGCATCAGATCCGGCGGCAGCAGCCCCTGCGCGAGAATGAAATCGTGAAACTTCTTCACGCTGAAGCGGACACCAAGCGCCTGCTCGGTCTCCTTGCGCAACTCGAGCAAGCGTGTGTAGCCGTAGAAGTAGCTGTTCGCCTGGCCGGGAGCACGGAAGGTAAACCGCTCCACCTCCTCCGTGGCAAACGCATGCGACAGCACCACATCGGTCTGCAAAATCCGGTACGCATCCGCCGGCTGAATTTTCCCGGACTGCAGCTCCGGATCGAGAAACGCGCGCGCGGCGCGCAGCAGCCTAAGGTCGAGCGACATCAGCTGTCCGTCCGCAGGCATGTAGGGTTTGATCAGGTACTCGGAATAGAGTCCCCACCCCTCCGCATTGGTCGAGTTGAAGGCATATTGCGCGCGCGCCTGCGAAATCCCGTGTTCCACCATGGAGTCGAACTGCAGTTCGTGTCCGGGCCGCGCTTCGTGGGCCGTGAGCGTCCAGGCCACGGCGTCAAAGGTGAAATCGTCGTACTTGTCCTCCGCTCCGCCGCTCGCCGAGGGGATGTTCAGCGGCAGGATGAACTCGCCCCGCTGCCCCGTGTTGTGCAGGAACGGCGGCGGCTTCATATGCGGCGCCGGCTGCTGCACCGTCTCCGCCGCGGTGGCGAGCCGGATGATCGCCGGCCGGTCCGGCAGCGTCACCAGGTTCTGCTTCACGATGATCGCCTCGATGTCCTTCAGCCGCTGCTCGTAGAACGGCAGAATGGCGTCGCCCGTGATCTGCTCCTTCTTCAACGCCGCGATGACATCGCGATAGTCGCTCGACGCAAGCTTGCGCTGCTGCGCGATCAGAGCGGCGATCGGCGCCATCTCGTCCTGATATTCCTTGAACGCCGCATGCGCCAGGCCGCTGATCTTGTCGGGCGTCAGATCGATGCCGTACTTCTCGAAGTTCAGCGCGTATTCCTCCGGCGGCAGGCGGAAATCGCTGCGCGCCTTGGGCAGGAGATTCGCTCTCACCCAGGCGTCGTAGTCGGCGAGCTGCGTCTTTAATTTCTCGTAAGCGCCCTCCCAGCCGCTCAACTGGTACTTCTTGAACAGCGTGGCGATCCCTTCGACGTAGTTGGAATTTCGTCCGAGCGCGGTCTCGATCTCCGCCTTCGACGGGTAGATCATCTCCGGCTTGGCGATTTGTTCCCTTTCCCTTTGTATCAGGAGATCAGTCAACGGCACGAAGCCCGGTTCGGCGCCGGCATACTTTTGCAGGCGGATCACGGCCGCCGGCCGCCGTTCCGGAGCTACTTGGTCATCCAGCAGGATCTTGATGCCCTGGAAGATGTCTGCGCTCGGATTAATGTAGGGAACTTCGCGCCGGATGCCGAAATCCTGCGTGCGATCGTCGAGATCGATGGCGTGAATCAGGATCTGCAGATCTTCCGCCACGGCGCGGTTCTTCTCCTCCGGCAGTTGCGACTTGATCTTGTCGATGACCGCGTCGCGCTCCGCCCGCTCCTGAAGTTCATCGGTCAGCCTGGGATTCGCGATCTCGCCATCGTATTGGCTGAGGCCCTGTGCCGATCCATATTCGGGTGAATGGCGGATGCGCACATCGATGAGCCTCTGAGTGTAGCGATTGCTCTCCTCGATCCACGCCTGATCAGGCTGGGCTTGCGAACGCGCCGGCATGGCTTGCGAATGCGCCGTCATCGCGAGGACGCCGCCGGCCAGAACCAGCCACAATTTGCAACGCATATTTCCCCTCGACAGACCCCGTTAGCTATGATTGTGACATATCGGTTGGTTTCGGAGACTATGCGATGCGCGCTTATGAACTTGTCGCCGGCAGCAACTCGATCGACGGGATTTGAGCGCCGCAGTGACCGTACGCGAAGCCGTCTATTCGCTGCTGCGTGAGTTCGGACTGACGACGGTGTTCGGCAATCCCGGTTCCACCGAGCTGCCGATGTTCCGCGATTTTCCGTCCGACTTCCGCTACGTGCTCGGCCTGCAAGAGTCGGTGGTGGTCGCGATGGCCGACGGCTTCGCCCAAGCGCGCGGCGACGCCGCGCTGATCAACCTGCACTCCGCCATCGGCGTCGGTCACGCGGTCGGCGGCATCTTCACCGCCTTCCGCAACCAGACGCCGCTGTTGATCACGGCCGGTCAACAGGCGCGCTCCATCCTCCCCTTCGAGCCCTTCCTCTTTTCCGAACAAGCGCCGCAGTTGCCGAAGCCCTACGTCAAGTGGAGCTGCGAACCGGCCCGTGCCGCGGATGTGCCCGCGGCGATCGCGCGCGCCTACTACGTCGCCTTGCAGCCGCCGCGCGGCCCGACGTTCGTCTCCGTTCCTGTGGATGACTGGGATCGGCCCAGCGAGGCTGAGGGCGCACGGCAGGTCAGCCGCCGCGTTGCCGGCGATCCTGTGCTTTTGGCGCGCGCCGCCGTGGCGCTCTCCGCGTCCCGGCACCCCGTCATCGTCGTCGGCGCAGGGGTAGCCCGCGATGATGCCTGGGATGAAGTCCTGGCACTCGCCGCAGAGCATCAGGCGAAGGTGTGGGTGAGCCCGATGTCGGCGCGCAACAGTTTCCCGGAGCGCCATCCGCTGTTCGCGGGGTTCCTGCCGGCGGATCGCAAGGCGATCGTCGCCCGTCTCCAAGGCGCGGATCTCATCGTGGCGCTCGGCGCACCGGTGTTCACCTACCACGTCGAGGGCTCGGGACCGCATATTCCGCCGGCAGCGACTCTGATCCAGCTGACCGACGATCCAAGCGCGGCGTCCTGGTGTCCCGTCGGCACCTCCATCGTCACGAATTTGAAACTGGGCGTCGCGGCGCTTCTCGGCTTTCCACCGGCCACGCCGCGTGCCCCGCCGGAGCCTGCCGTGCGCGCGCCGGATTTGGCCGCCGAGCAATTGAGCGATCGGTACTTGATGCAGCAGATCGCCGCTCTACGGCCGGCGGACAGCATCGTCGTCGAAGAGGCGCCGAGCAGCCGCGCGGCCATGCACGACTATCTGCCGATGCTCGAACGAGACAGTTTCCATACCTGCGCAAGCGGCGGCTTGGGTCATGGCTTGCCGGCGGCGGTCGGCGTAGCCCTGGCACGGCCCGGACGCAAGGTCATCGGCCTGCTCGGCGACGGCTCAGCCATGTATTCGATCCAAGGGTTATGGACCGCGGCGGAGCTCGGGCTGCCCGTGGCCTTCATCATCGTCAACAATTCGAGCTATCGCGCGCTCGAGGAGTTCGGCCGGCACTTCGAGCTCTCCGCGCTGCCCGGAGTGCGGCTTCCGCATCTCGATTTCTGCGCGCTCGCCCAGAGTCAAGGAGTGCAGGGAATCAGGGTCGAGCGCTGCGAGGATCTCGATGCCGCGCTCAACCGGATCTTCCTGGCCGAGGTGCCCATGCTTCTCGAAGTTCGCGTCAAATGAACGGCCGCACCGGATCGGCGCCGTCCCAACCGATGCTCGCGCGATAAAAGCGGCTGAACACCGGCTCGAAGCCTCCGCCGAGTTCCGGCTTCGCCGCGGACCTTGAAACCTTGTGACTGGAGCCGCCTGGTTTCGGCCGCGACGCGTTCGGCATCGACGTCTCACCGATCTTCATGTGCCAAAGCTCCCGCGAATCGCCTGCTCGAACTTGCACGCGGCCCGACGGTGACGAGAATTTTCACGCCTTCCTGGCGCCGCAATCGTTCGAGCCCCAAGTCCACCACGTTCTCGAATGGTATCGTTTCAACCCAACCGGTCAACGGGTAGGCGCCTTGCGCCATCGCCTGGATGACGCTCGGAAATGCGTGCGCCGACAACGCCACTCCCGTGACGTAAACCTCGGGCATCAACAAGTCGAACGGCGGCACCACCACGGGATGATGGTGGATCGCGACCACGACCGCGGTACCGTCGACTCGCGTGCCGTGCAGCATCGCGCGATACGCGGCGGCTCCTCCGGCGGCATCCACCGACGCGTGCGCGCCGTGGCCGCCGGTCAAATCGCGGACCGCCGCGATCGGATCGCAGGCCTTGGGATCGAGCGTCACCCTGGCCCCCAGCCGCTCGAGCACCGCGCGGCGCAGCGGCGAGGGATCGACGACAATGGCCTCGATGCCGCGCTGCTTGAGCGTGAGATACACGCCGATTCCGATGGGGCCGGCGCCGTGAATCACGGCGGTTTGCCCGGCCTCGAGCCGGCACCGGTTCGCGCTGTGCCAGGCGATGGCCAGCGGCTCGATGAGAGCTCCCTCCATCGGCGTCATGCCGGGCGGGAGCCGATGCGCCATCGAGCGGCGCACCACGGTGTATTCGGCGAGTCCGCCGCCGTTGCGGTTGTAGCCGTGGAGCGCGAGCTCCGGACAATGGTTGTATTGGCCCGCCGTGCACCAGATACAGCGGCCGCAGGTTTCGACGGGCTCGACCGCGACGAGATCGCCGGGCTCGAGATCCGTGACGCCGGCGCCGCAGGACACCACTTCACCGCACAGCTCATGACCGAGAATGATGGGGTTCTTGACTCCCGTGAGCGGATGCGGCGTGACACGGGTGGTCACCGGGCCGTCGTAGTATTCGTGCAAGTCGCTGCCGCAGATGCCGTTGTAGAGCACTCGCAGCTTGACGTCGCCGGCACCCGGCTCGGGTTCGGCGACCGACTCCAGGCGCAAATCGCCGGGACCGTGAAACACCGCCGCGCGCATTTTTTGTACCGCCCCCGTTGCGCTTTATTGGAACCGCGGCGGGACTTCGCCGACCTTAAGCGCGCTCTTTACGCCCGTGCAGCCGAGAAACCAACTCCGCCTCGCTGCAGCTTAAACCGAATTGCTGCGCGAGTTGCAACGGATCGGCGCCGCGGCGAGCCCAATCGATGGCGTGATCGAAGGATCCCGGCGCGCCGCGCGACTCAACCAGATCCATTCGACCGGCGACGCCCGAGTACTCCTGCGCGACGCGCTGCACGCGGCGGCCGGTGCGCACGCTGATCGAGGCCAAGAGTTCGAGTTCGCGGCGAAGTGCGGCCACGCTGGACTCGAGAGAGGCATGGCGCGCGCGCCATTGCCGCATGGAAATCCAAGCGATGAGCGCCCACAACAGGGCGACGACGCCGAGCGCGGCGGCGCCGATGCTCGCCAGCATGGGGACATTGAGATCAGGCATACTCATCAATCAGGGATTTCGGCGGCCGCGGCTGGTTCGGATCCGCCGCGTCGGCGCTCTTGGGTCCGGAGTCAACAGGCCCCTTGTCGGACGGCGGCGGGCCCGCTGATCCATCCTTGCGGCTGCGCCGGTCCGCAATCGGCAGCGCCGGGTATAGACCCGAATTGCTCAAGCGATCAACTTCGCTCATGGGACCTCGCTCATTCGGACGGCGGCGGCGGCTCTTTGATTGCCGGCTTCGCTTGATCCTTCACCAATACGGTCTTGTCCAACGCGGCGGGCGGCACGCGCGATAGTAGCCGATTTCCGGCGCTGCTCCCATCGGCCAGTTCGACATCGGCCGCGCCGCCGGCCGCCGTCTGATTATCCGGAGCTCGGGCCGTCACCGGCGCGCCGGGCGCAACCTCTTCCAGCACCAGGATCGCAACGCGCCGATTCGCATTGCGCCCTTCGGCCGAGTCATTGGGTTGGCGCGGATGAAACTCGCCGAAGCCGACGATTTCCAGCCGCAACGGATCGATGCCCGCCTGGGTGAACTCGTGCACGACGCTGGCCGCACGCGCCGCGGACAGCTCCCAATTCGAGGGGAACGCCTGGGTTCGGATCGGGCGATTGTCGGTATGTCCTTCGACGCGGATCGGATTGGGAAAGGGCTTGAGGACTAGGGCAAGCTTGTCGAGCACCGGTGCGGCCTGCGCCGCGAACGCGCCCGCGCCGCTCGGAAACAGGATATCGGTATTGATCTCGATCTCGAGCCACATGTTCTCGCGGCGAACGGTGACCAACTTGGCATCGATCAGCGCCTGCATGGCGTTCTGCACCTGGCGTTCCATGCGAATCAGCGCGCCGGGAATATCCTCCGGCGTGCGGCCGGCTCGCGCCGCGGGATCCCGCGGCGCGAGGTTGATGCCGGGCGAGACCGTGTCCTTGATTTTCATCAGCGCGGTCGGCGACACTCCCACCAAGGGTTTGTCGCCGCCTTTTCCCGACTCCTTCTCCCCGATGTTGATGGGCTGCATGCTCTTCGGCGCGCCGTGAAACGCGGCGATCATCGAATCCGACAGAACTCGAAACTTGCCTTCATTCACCGACGACATGGCGTACATGACGGTGAACAGGGCGAACAGCAGGGTCACGAGGTCGCCATAGGGGATGGCCCAAGCTTCCGCATTCACGTGCTCTTCGTGCTTTTTCCTGCGGGCCATAGTCCGAAGTCCTTAGCCGCCCTCCCGACCGGGCGGATCAATGATGAAAGTAGCCTTGAAGTTTCGATTCGATATTGCGCGGATTCTCGCCCTGCGCGATCGCGATGATGCCCTCGATGACCATGGTGCGAATCTGCGATTGACCGTGAATCACCGCCTTCAGCTTGTTGCCCATGGGCAGGAACAAGAGGTTGGCGAACGCGATGCCGTAGATGGTGGCGACGAAGGCGGCCGCGATGCCATGGCCGAGCTTCGACGGGTCCGCGAGATTCTGCATCACCGCCATGAGTCCCATGACGGCACCGATGATGCCGAGCGTGGGCGAATAGACTCCCATGGCTTCGAAAACCTTGGCGGCCTGAGTGTCGAAATGCTCCATGGCATCCAATTCGATTTCCATACTGGAGCGAATCGCCTCGGGCTCGCCGCCGTCGACCAGCGATTGCAGGCCCTTCTTCAGGAACTCATCGTTTTCCTGTTCGACCGCGGACTCCAAACCGAGGAGCCCCTGCTTGCGCGCGATATTGCTCCATTCGACGATCTTCTCGATCATCGCGTTCGGATTGCTGATCGGCGGCTTGAATACCCACGAGACGATTTTCCAAGCGCGCAGAAAGGTCGCCATCGGCGTCTGCACCAGACTCGCGGCCAAGGTGCCGAGCACCACGATGACGAACGCGGCGCTGCCGACCAGCGCGCCCGCGCTGCTGCCCTTCAGGATCGCGCCGCCGATGATTGCGAACAACCCCAGCACGACGCCGATGATGCTTAAGATATCCATGGGCTCAATCGGGGGCTAACCACTCCGCGAGCCGCGCGCGCAATCGTATCAACGCCTGTCCGTGGATCTGGCAGACGCGCGACTCGGATACTTCGAGCACTTCGCCGATTTCGCGCAAATTCATGTCTTCGTCGTAGTACAGCGATAGCACGAGCTTTTCCCGCTCCGGCAATCCCTCGATCGCGCCGACCAACGCGGTGCGAAAGCCCGCATCCTCCATGTGGTCGAAGGGACCGGGCCGCTCGTCGCGCGCGTGATCCGCGGGACTCGATTCATCCTCGTTGGAGCCCATCTGGTCGAAGCTGAACAACCGGCAGCTGGCCGCGTCCTGCACCAGCTTGTGGTATTCCTCGATCGAAACGCCGAGGCCCTCGGCGATGTCCGTGGGGCTCGCATCCTGTCCCTTGGCGTTCTCGATCTTGCGCACCACGTCCGCCATCTGGCGCATGTTTCTATGCACCGAGCGCGGCGTCCAATCGGACTTGCGCACCTCGTCGAGCATCGCGCCGCGAATGCGGATGCCGGCATAGGTCTCGAAGTTCGCGCCTTTCGTGGCGGAATAATGCTTCGCGGCGTCGAGCAGTCCGATCATGCCGGATTGGATCAAGTCGTCCACATCCACGTTGGGCGGCATGCGGCTCACCAGGTGATAGGCAATGCGTTTGACCAAATCGGCGTGTTTGAGCACCAGCTCGCCCTGCGCCATCTGGTCGACCGGAATGTCATCGTGCGCCGCCGGTCTCGGGTTGCGCTTCTGGGTATTTGAATATTGTGTGCTTGCTCTCATTGCAATACCGCCGAAGGACCGATCCGGGCCCCCACCATGCGCTCTACGAAGAACTCAAGGTGACCTCGTGCTCCTTGTGGCACGGACCACTTATCGGCCCTGATGGCCAAATTCTTGAGCGCGATCGATGAAATAGAGGCCGGGTACGCCTCGACGACGGCGGTTTGACGCTGCACGGCACGCCGCAGGTAATCGTCATACGGTACGGAACCGGCAAACTGCAGCGCGACATTGAGAAATCGATCACAGACCCGGGAGATCTTTTGGTAAAGCTCCGGCCCTTCGCCCGATCGGCGCGTCTGATTGGCGAGGATCTGGAAGCGCTGCACTCCGTGCTCCCGGCTCAATACCTTGATCAGCGCATACGCATCGGTGATGGAGGCAGGTTCGTCGCATACCACGACCACGACGTGCTGCGCCGCCTGAGTGAATGTCATCACGCTGTCATTGAGACCCGCCGCCGTATCGACCACCAGGACCTCGACGCGGTGATACAAGTCGCTGAAGGCGCGAATGATGCCGGCATGCTCCGCCGGGGAAAGCGCGGCCATGCGTTTGATGCCGGATGCCGCGGGTACGATTTGCAGCCCGTGCGGGCCGGTGACGATTGCGTCCTCCAGCGCGCATTCGCCTTTGATCACATGGCCCAAGTGGTAGCGCGTATGCAGCCCGAGCAGTACGTCGACATTGGCCAGCCCCAAGTCCGCGTCGACCAACATGACATCCCGGCCGCGGGCGGCGATCGACACGGCGAGATTGGCGGATACCGTGGTTTTACCCACGCCGCCCTTGCCGCCGGTGACCGCGATCACCTTGACCGGACGCGTGGAATTGAGCCGCTGCAGCGTTTCTGCTTGATCTCTGCTGAGTCTGATGTCACGCATGAGCGTGCGCTCGGCCGAAATTGCGTGCGTAGTAGCCGTCGTTGCCGCGCGGCGGCGCATGCTCCTTCAGCTTCTGCGCGGCGCGCACCAGCCAGACGCGGCGCTGGTGAGCCGAGTGCAGATCCTCCGGCACCCGCTGGCCATCGCATAAATACGCGATCTTCAATTTATGGCGCACGGTGGTTGAAATCACGGCGCCCAAACTCGCCGCTTCATCCACCTTCGTCAAAATACAGGCCCGCGGCGACACTCGCGCGAACGCGCGGATGATTTCCTCCAGCGCATGGCCCTCGCCCTGCGCGGGCAGCGCCAGCAGCACTTGCGCGCGCGCCGCTCCAAGCTGCAGCGCGGCGAGCTGTTCGCTCAGGCGCACGTCCCGCGGCCCCATGCCGGCGGTATCGATCAATACCAGCTTCTTCGCTTTGAGCCGCTCCAGCACGCGCGAGAGTTCCGCGCCGCTATTGGCCGCGTGCATCGGAGCGCCGAGGATGCGTGCATATGTCATCAGCTGCTCGCGCGCGCCGATTCGATACGCGTCGGTGCTCACCAGCGCGAGATCCTCGCTGCCGTGCTGCATGCTCCAACGGGCGGCGAGTTTCGCAATGGTCGTGGTCTTGCCGGCGCCGGTGGGTCCGACCACGGCGATGACCCCGGGGTTGACGGTGCTCAGGCGATCGACCACGGGCAGATGCTTGACCAGCAAGGCAAGCGGAATGTGCGACGGATTTTCAAGGCTGGTTCGCCGCGGCGTCAGTGCCGCGAGCGCCAGGGCGACGTCGGGAGCAATGTCCATGGCCGACAGTTCCTCGAGGACGCGTGTCTGCAGCGGTTCGCGCAGCCGCTTGTCGTGCCACGACATGTGCGCGAGCTCGCTCTCCAAGAGCTCGCGCAGTTCCTTGAATTCCCGCTGCATGGTCACGAAACCGCCCGCGGCCGCGATGCCCGGCGCAGCCGTCGGCCGTGCGGTCGGTCGCGCCGGCGCGTGGGCCGCTGCCTGTGCCAGTACCGGTACCGGTGCAGGTACTGGTGCGGGCACGGCCGTTTGCGCAGGCTTTCGCTCCGGATCCTTGGTCACGGGCGTCCGCGGCCGGGTCGCATCGACAAACAGCGCCTCGTCGTAATCGACCGCCGCAATGACCTCGATGCCCTCATCGACGCGGCGGCTCGATAGGATCACCGCGTCGGGTCCTTGTTCTGCCCGCACCTGGCTGAGCGCCGCGCGCATGCTGGCAGCCATGTAACGTTTTATCTTCACATCAACCTCCATGAGTCAAGCAACTCAGCGTCCAACCGCCGCGATCACGCGAATACGGCGGCTTTCCGGAATCTCGTTATAAGCGAGCACCGACAGAGTCGGGCTCGAGTAGCGCATCAAGCGCGCAATCCAGGGGCGGATCTTCGGCGCGACCAACAGCACCGCGGGTTCACCGGCGGCTTCTTGCCGCCGGGTGCTGTCGGCGAGCGCCTGCTGGATCCTGTCGGCGAGTCCGGGCTCGAATCCCGGTGCGCCCTCGCCGCTGCCGGCCATGGAGTCCTGCAAGGATTGCTCGAGCGAGGCGTCCAAGGTAATGACGGGCAACTCGGCGCGCAGGCCGCCGATGCTCTGCACGATGCTGCGGCCGAGGGCGACACGTACCGCGGCGACCAGCACCAACGGGTCCTGGCTCTTCGCGGCGAGCTCCGCCAGCGCCTCGCAGATGGTGCGCAAGTTGCGAATTGGGATGCGCTCGAGCAGCAGATTCTGCAGAACCTTGACCACCACGCTCATCGGCAGAAGCTTGGGAACCAAGTCCTCGATCAATTTCGGCGCGCTCTTTCCCAGCCGGTTGAGCAGTTGCTGTACTTCTTCGTGGCCGAGGAGCTCGTGCGCGTGCGATTGCAGCAGGTGGCTCAAGTGAGTGGCGATCACGCTGCTCGCATCGACGACGGTGTAGCCTTGAGCCTGCGCCTGCTCGCGCCGCGATTTCTCGATCCAGATGGCATCCAAGCCGAAGGCTGGATCCTTGGTGGCGGACCCGGGAATCGAGCCCGACACCTGCCCCGGGTTGATCGCGAGCTCGCGATCCGGGAACACCTCGGATTCGCCGACGGGTGCGCCCAGAATGGTGATCCGATAGGAATTCGGTCCAAGTTCCAGATTGTCGCGGATGTGCACCGGCTGCACCAGGAACCCCAGTTCCTCGGACAGCTTCTTGCGCACCCCCTTGATGCGGCCCATCAGCTCACCGCCTTGAGCGCGATCGACGAGCGGAATCAGCCGGTAGCCCACCTCGAGACCGATGAGATCGACCGCTTCGACATCATCCCAGGATAACTCGCGCTGTTCCGGGGATACTTGAGCCGCCGGCACGGGCGCGGCCGCGGCGGCTTTGTCCGCGGTTCGGCGCTTGCTCAAGAGGTACGCGCCCGTGGCGCAAGCGGCCGCCATGATCAGGAATACGAAATTCGGCATGCCGGGAATGATGCCGAGCAGCGTCAAGATGCCTGCGGTAACCGCGAGCGCGCGCGGCTGCCCCAATACCTGCGCCACGATTTGCTGGCTCATGTCGTGCGGCCGCGAGACGCGGGTGACCAGGATCGCGACCGCGACCGAGAGCAGCAGCGCCGGGATCTGCGCCACCAGGCCATCGCCGATGGTGAGCAGCGCGTACGTGCGGCCCGCGTCGGCCAGCGACATGCCGTGTTGCGCGGCGCCGATGATGGTGCCGCCGAACAGATTGATGAACACGACCAGGATTCCGGCAATCGCGTCGCCGCGCACGAACTTGCTCGCGCCGTCCATCGCGCCGTAGAAATCCGCCTCCTCGCGGACCTCTTGCCGCCGCACGATCGCCTCGGGCTGCGTGATGATGCCGGCATTCAAGTCGGCATCGATCGCCATTTGCCGGCCCGGCATGGCGTCCAAGGTAAAGCGCGCGCTCACTTCCGAGATGCGCCCGGCGCCCTTGGTGATGACGACGAAGTTGATGATCACCAGCACCATGAATACCACCATGCCGACCGCATAGTTGCCGCCCACGACGAACTGCCCGAACGCCGCGATGACATGGCCCGCCGCATGCGCGCCGGTGTGGCCCTTGATCAGCACCACGCGGGTCGAGGCGACGTTGAGTCCGAGACGCAGCAGCGTCGCGCCCAACAGCACCGTCGGAAAGGTCGCGAACTCGAGCGCGCGCCGGACGTAGATGACGGCCAACAGAATGATGAGAGATAGCGAGATATTGAAGGTAAAAAACACATCCAGAAGGAATGCCGGCAGCGGCAGCACCATCATGGCGAGCACCACCATCACAAGCACCGGCACGCCCAGGCCGTTGCGCGCGAACTCCCCGACGGTGGCTACCGCGCCGCGCGCGCTCATGAGTCTGCGTACTCACCGTCGACCTTGGGATCCGGGCGCAGCACGCGGGCTGCGATGGTCGGATTCAAGGTGCGGATTCTGAAGATGTACGAGAGAACCTGAGCGACCGCCACGTACAGGCCGGCGGGGATTTCTCGGTTAAGATCGGTGGACCGATACAGCGCGCGCGCGAGTTTCGGCGAATCGAAGATCGGTACCCGATGTTCTTCTGCGATGCGGCGAATATTTTGAGCGACGAGATCGGCGCCCTTGGCCACCACCCGCGGCGCGCGCATATTCTTCGGATCGTACTTGAGCGCCACGGCAAAGTGCGTCGGGTTCACGATCACCACATCCGCGGTGGGCACCCGGTGCAGCATGCGGCGCCGCGCGATTTGCTGCTGCATTTGGCGAATGCGCTGCCGCGTTTCCGGGCGGCCATCGGATTCCTTGGCCTCGTCGCGCACTTCTTGGCGCGTCATGCGCAGCGAGCGCTTGTATTGAAACAGCTGCAGCGGCACATCCACCATCGCAACGATGACCAGCGAGGCGCACAGCCACACGAACGCCCAGCTTAACAAGCCGGCGCCCCGGCCGATCGCCGCACGCGGCGACATGCGGCCCAAGGCGAGCACGTCGGGAAACAACCAGCTTACGACCGCCGCGCACACTCCGCCCACCACCAGAAGTTTCAGCAGCGCCTTGCCGAGCTCACCGAGGCCGCGCAGCCCGAACAGCCGCTGCAGGCCCGCAAGCGGACTCAGCCGCGTGAAATCAGGCGCCATGGCCGCGAGACTGAAATTCCAGCCGCCGAGCACCACTGCGGCGAGAAGCACCAGGCCGATCAACGCGCCGAACAGGGGCAGCGCGGCCAGTAGCACCGTGATGGCCGCATCGCCGAGCGCGGACAGCATGGAGTGCGGGTCCTCGAGGCGCTCCGGGCCGATGGACATCGAACGGCGCATGAGCAGCGACATCGTGCCCGCCAGCGTCGAGCCCATCGCGATCAACGCCGCGCTGCCCCCGATCATGGTCGCAAAATTGGTCAGTTCGCGCGAGCGCGGAACCTGCCCCCGCTCGCGCGCCTCCGTAAGGCGCCGTTGCGAAGGCTCTTCGGTGCGTTCGCCGCCCTGGGCAGACTCGGCCATCAGCGCGCTCCCGCGGCGGGCGCGCCGACCAGGGTGGCGGCGGCCGCCAAGGCGCTGTTGATCAAGCCCGATATGGCGGCCATCAGGCCGTCGAGCCCGACGATCAGCACGAAGAAGCCCGCCACCATCGTGATGGTAAATCCGATATTGAACAGATTGAGTTGCGGAGCCGCGCGCGTGATGACGCCGAGCGCAAGGTTCACGATGATCAGCGCAATGACGGCGGGGAGCGCAACCAGCAATCCGGTTTCAAAAACCCGCGCTCCCCAGCTCGCGACCGCGAACAGAAAATTCCGGTCGAGGTTCGCGCCGCCGATCGGCAAGGTCTGAAAACTGTTCGCCAGCGCGCCGAGCAGCACCAGGTGGCCGTTGACCGCGAGGTAGGTGAGCGTGCCGAATATCATGAACATCTGTCCGAGCACCGGGGTATTGGCGCCGTGCTGGGGATCGATCAAGGTGGCGAACCCCAGCCCCATGGTCGTGGAAATGCTCTGCCCGGCGAGAGACAGCGCCTCGAACGCCAGCTGCACGACCATGCCGATGGCGATGCCGATCAGCACCTCTTGGGCCGCGGCCATCGCGCCCGCCCCCGAGAAGATCGAGAGTCCCGCCGGAACCGGCGCGAGCGGCGCCAGGATGAACGCGAGCCCCAGCGACAGGGCGATTTTGACGCGGGCCGGCACGGTCGATTCGCTGGCGATCGGCGCGGACAGCACGAACCCGCCGATGCGCAGCACCGGCCACCACGAACGCGCGACCCACGTGGACAAGTCCGCGGCATTGATGAGAACAGGCTGCATGGACGGGGTCCTAAAGCACTATCCGATCACGGTTGGAATACTGGCGTACAGATCGTGCGTGAAATCGATCAGCACGCGCAGGATCCACGGGCCGGCCACGAACAGCGTGAGGACCAGCAGCAAGAGCTTCGGAATGAAGCTTAAAGTCGCCTCGTTGATCTGGGTCGCCGCCTGCAGCATGCCGATCACGAGTCCGGTGACGAGCGCGATCAGGAGCATCGGCGCCGCGATCATCGAGGTCACCAAGAGCGTGCTGTGCGCGAGATCCATGACATATTCGGGCGTCACTGGTGGAAGCTCCCGGCCAGCGTACCCAACAGCAGCGTCCAGCCGTCGACCACGACGAACAGCATGATCTTGAACGGCAGAGACACGAGCACGGGCGACAGCATCATCATGCCCATCGACATCAGCACGCTCGCGACCACGAGATCGATGACGAGGAAGGGGATGAAGATCATGAAGCCGATTTGGAAAGCGGTCTTGAGCTCGCTGGTGAGAAAGGTCGGCACCAGGACGCTGAGCGGCACCTCATCCGCGCTCGCAAATTGCGCTTTTCCCGACAGCTTGGAGAACAATTGCAGATCGTTTTCGCGCGTCTGCGCCAGCATGAATTTCTTCAACGGCTGCAGCGTGCGTTCCAATGCCACCTCGCCCGCGAGCTGACCGTCGAGATACGGCTTGATGCCGTTGGCGTACGCTTGATCGATGGTGGAGCTCATCACGAAAAAAGTCAGGAACAGCGCGAGACCCGTGAGCACCTGGTTTGACGGCGTCGTCGCCATGCCGAGCGCCTGGCGCAAAATCGACAGCACGATGATGATGCGGGTGAACGCCGTCATCGCCAGCAGAATCGCCGGCAGCAGCGTCAGCAGCGTCATCAGGATCAAAACCTGAAATGTCAGCGAATAAGTCTGCACCCCGTCGGCGGCGCTTTTGACGGCGAGCGCGGGCAGCGCGACCTGCGCCATGGCGGCGCCCAGCGGCAGCAGCAGCAGCGCCGCGAACGCCGCGATGCGGCGGCCGGCGATGCGGCGGCGCCGTATGGCGCTCATGGCCGGCTTCCCGGCCGTTTCATGAAGTCGCGCAGGCGGTCGGCGAACACGGGAGCGCCCATGCCGGCTTTGATCGCGATCGGCGCCGCGAGCGGCGTCAATCCCACGACCCCTCCCGCGCCGATGCCGATGAGCACCTGCGCTTCGCCGACGCGCAAGAGTACCACCCGCTCGCGCGGCCCCAGCGCGAGTTCATCGACCACCGCAATCTCACCTCGGCCCCGCGGACCCGCCATCTTGAGGCGCTTCAGCAGCCAGCTCACGGCGATGATCAGCGCGACGATCGCGAGCAGACTGAAGCAAAGCTGCGTCACGCTGCCGGCGGACAACGGCGAAGCGGATTGCGCCACGCCCGTCACCGAGCTTGCTCCATCCGCATGCTCGCGCTGACGACGTCGGTGAGCCGGATGCCGAATTTCTCGTTGACCACGACAACTTCGCCGCGCGCGATGCGCACCCCGTTCACCAGCACGTCGAGCGGCTCGCCGGCCAGGCGGTCGAGTTCGACGATGGCGCCGGGCGCCAGTTGCAAAAGATCCCGCACCGACATCTTGGCGCGCCCGACCTCGAGCGCCAAGGTGACCGCGACGTCGAGAATCAGATTCAAATTCATCTCATTGCCGGCGCCGGCGGCGGACTTCGGACCCAAATCGTTGAATTGAGCGCGTGCCACCGCCGCGTTCTTGGAATCGGGAACGCTCATGCGGAACCTCCTGGAATGATCTTGAGGGCGTTGCGGCCCTGCGAAACGCCGAACCGGCCCCGATACAGCGGTACCTCGCCCGCCAGCAGCGTGACGTGTTGCGGAGGCTCGATGGGAATGATGTCGCCCGGCGTCAAACGCACCAGCTCGCGCAGACTGATCTCGGCTTGCGACAAGATCGCACGGGTTTCCAGCATCGCGTCTTGCAGCGCCGTACCGAGCTCCGGCGCCCATGCCTCCTGCTTGCGCGTGGGGGCCTTGCCGCCGTCGGAGGCGAGGGCCTCGCGAATCGGCGCCAGCATATTTTCGGGCAGCAGCCAGTCGATCCGGCCGCTGTGCGCGCCGAACTCCACGTTGAACTTGGCGACGATCAGGGAATCCTGGGGACCGCCGAGCGGCAGCAGCCGCGGATTGATCTCCTGCTTGACGAGTTCCAGCTCGAGCGGCGCCACCGGGGTCCACGCGGCCGTGAAGTCGGCGCTCGAGCTGCGCAGCAGCAGCGCCAGAAATCGCTGTGCCGCGGGCGCGATGGCTGCTTGGGCGTCGGCGGCGGCGCGTCCTGAACCGCCGAAAAAACCGTCCAGCAGCGCGAGCAGCAGGCCGGGGTCGACGCAGACGAACGCAAATCCGGCGAGCGGCTTGAGCCGCACCACCGCCACGCTCGCCGGCATCGGCAGCGTCGGCTGCAGGTCCGCGGCGCGCACCGATTCGATCGAAGAAAATTGCATGCTCGCGTCGCGCCCGAGCAGGCCCGAGAGCGTCCCCGTGGCGCGCTCCGCAAAACTCTTGGCGATGATCTCGAGCATGGGCAGCTGCGTGCGGTTGATGCGCTGCGCCGCGAAATCATAGGGCCGAACCGTGTCCGCACGGCTCTTTTCCAAAAGCGCCGACACCTCTTCCGCGGAGATGGCATTCGAGCCGGCCGCCGCGGCTCGAGCCGCATCGCCGCCCATCACTGCACCACGAAGCTGGTGAACAACAGGTCTTCGACGTCGTCCCCGCCCTGTTTCTTTTGTACCGCGCGAATTTCGGCGAGCGCTTCCCCGCGCAGCTTTTCCTTGCCCTCGCGCGACATCATCGACTGATAGTTCCTATTGCTCATGAGCAGCAATAGATTGTTGCGGATCAGCGGGATGTTCCTTTGCACGCTGTCGATCGCTTTCTGATCGCGCGCCATGACCTCCATGGTGATTTGCAGAAAGCGCACCACCGAGCCGTCTTCGAAATTGACCACCAGCGGCGGATCGATGGCGTAGTAGACGGCGGATTTGGCCGCGGCTTCCTCGGCATGTCCGGGAGCGGCGACGGGCACGATCGGCGTGATCACGCCGTCCTTGCCCATTTTCAAATCGGGCATCGGATGCAGCTTCGCGTTGATCGAGCCGCCGGCTATGACGGCGATGAGGGTGAGCACGAAGATGCCGACCCCCTGCATCAGCGTGTTCATGAAAGCCCCGGAATTCTTTTCCGGAACAGGAAGAGCTTCGTCGGCTGCGTCGGCCATGTGAATGATTCCTAACGCGGCGCTACCTGCCGCACGTAGGATGCGAGCAAGTTCTATGCCAGCATTTTCTTCGCGACCTTTGTTCAAGGCTTTCAGGCGCTTACGCCCGCGGGGGAGAGTACGCTGAACGGCGATTGGCGGACTTAAGCCGGCGCCGCGCGCGCCGATGCGCCGGCAAATTGACGCTCTGCGGGGCCGCCGCGGCTGCGGCAAGCCCCGCTCAAAATTTCAGGGAAACCTTGAGGCCGGGGCCGGCGTCGTCAAGGATCAGGCGGGCGCCGTGCAGCTTGGTGACGGCGGCGACCAGCGATAGACCAAGGCCCGACCCGGGAAACTTGCGCCCTTCATCGAGACGCACGCGCCTGCCCAAGACGATCTCGCGCTTATCGGCGGGTATTCCCGGTCCATTGTCCTCCACGATCACTTCGGGACTGCCGCTCGGGCCCTGCAGCAGCACGCGGATTTGTCCGCCGTCGGGGGTGAATTTGATGGCATTGTCGAGCAGGTTGGCGAGCGCCTGCGCCAGGAGTTGACGGCTGCCCTGCACCTCCGCGCCGGGCGCCACGGCACTTTGCAATTTGATGCCGCGCTCTTCGCTCACCGGCGCGTACAGTTCGACCATGCTTGCGACCAGTTCCGACAGATCGACCGGTTCGCGGGCCACCGTGCCGGTCTCGGCGAGCGCGATGCGCAATAGGGCATCGAGCGTCGAGCGCATGTGATCGACCTCGTTGGTGACGCGCTCCAGCACGCGCCGCTCGGTCGACCCGGGCACGAGTTGGCCCATCGCGCCCTCGGCGGCGGCTTGCAGGCGATTGAGCGGCGTGCGCAGATCGTGCGCCGCACTGTCGAGCACGGTGCGCATACCGAGCGTGAGCTGTTCGATCCGGTCGAGCATGGTGTTGATTTCTCGCGCCAGCGTATTGATTTCATCGTCCGCGTCGCGCACCGGCAGCCGCTGCGAGAGATCGCCCCGCATGATTTGCGTCGCCACCGCCGAGATTGCGCCGGCTTGCGCGAGAATGCGCCGGCCCATCCAAAAGCCCCCTCCCAAGCCGAGCAGCAAGGTCAGTACGACGGCCGCGATCAATCCGCGCATCATCAAATTCTTGACGTCCTGGCGCTCCTGCACGTCGTGTCCGACCAGCATGCGGTAGCCTCCCGGCAGAGGAAATCGCTGGGCGCGCATTTCATGCTCGCGGGTTTCATCGCCGAACGGCACCGACACCTTGAATTGAATCCACTTGCCTTCGTTGGCATTGATTTTGGGCCAGGCGGGCACATTGCCGGCGACGGGGCGCAGCTGCGCATCGACCATGAGATAGACCGCGCCGCGCACGTCCTGATCCTGCGAGCGCTGCTCTATCAGTTCGATGAAGTCGCTGCGCGACAGCACCAGAACCTGCTCGCGCAGACCCTGCACCTCGGCCTCGATGAGATTATCGGTGCTGCCGTCGACCACTCTCGACACCGCAAAATCCACCGCCAGGAGAAGCGCTGCCGCCCCGCACGCGAAAACGATCGAATAAACGATGGCGATGCGGAACGGCGAGGTGCCGAGGACGCCGAGAAAACGCTGGTCGGGGCCCGCGCTGCGCCGCCGCGCGGCACCCACTGGGTGCGTCGCCGCGGGCGTAGCAACGTCCGTCATTATTCGTCTTCGCGCAAACTGTAGCCCGCCCCCCGCACCGTGTGCAGCAGCGGCTTATCGAAGTCCTTGTCTATCGCCTGGCGCAGGCGGCTGATGTGCACGTCGATCACGTTGGTCTGCGGATCGAAATGGTAATCCCAAACACCTTCGAGCAGCATGGTGCGGGTCACCACCTGTCCGCTGTGCCGCATCATGAATTCGAGCAGCTGGAACTCGCGTGCGGTGAGCTCGATCTTCTTGCCGTTGCGCACGACGCGCCGGGTCATGCGATCGAGCTCCAGATCGGCCAATTTCAATTTGGTGTTGGCTTCCGCATTGCCCGAGTCGCCGCGCCGGGCGAGTGCGTCGATGCGCGCCAGCAGTTCCGACATGTGGTAAGGCTTGGTGAGGTAATCATCGCCGCCGGCGCGCAGACCCGTGATACGATCGTCGACATCGCCCAACGCGCTCAAGATGAGGACCGGGAGCTTCCGGCCGGTGGCGCGCAGCGATTGCACCAAGGCGAGCCCATCAAGCTGCGGCAGCATTCGATCGACAATCGCCAAATCCACCGCAATCGAGGAGGCCATGTGAAGGCCCGCCAGACCGTCGGCCGCGACATCCACCGTGTGGCCCGCGTTGCGCAGGGCCTTTGCCAGATAGTCACGCGCAACTTCGTCATCTTCAACAATGAGAATGTGCATGGCTTGCTATCTTACAGACGTTGGACCGGCGTTTGTCGGCGCGATAAGCTTCGCTTGAAGCCGGTCGCCCAGGTTGACACAGCTTAGGAGGGACCCATTATGACGCCCGATACCCTGCCGGAAATTGGTACCGCGGCCGTAGGGGCGGCGGCGCGGCGAACCTGCGACGTACTCATCATCGGCGGCGGCCCGGCCGGTTCCACCGCCGCCATTCTGCTTGCCGAGCAGGGTTACAGCGTCGTGGTATTGGAAAAGGCCCACCATCCGCGTTTTCATATCGGCGAGTCGCTTCTGCCGGCCAATTTGCCGCTGTTTGAGCGGCTCGGGGTGGCCGAAGAGGTGCGCGCCATCGGCCAGGAGAAATGGGGTGCGGAGTTCATTTCGCCGTGGGATGGCCGGCACCATGAATTCGAATTCGCCAACAGCTGGGATAAATCCTTGGCCCTGGCGTATCAAGTGAGGCGCTCCGAATTCGATGAAATTCTCATTCGCCGTGCGGCGTCGCGAGGCGCGCGGGTCATCGAGGGATGCCGTGCGCGCGATGTCGAATTTTTGGACCAGGGCAAGAGCGCCCGGGTTCACGTGGTACACGATGACGGGCGCGCCGAATCCTGGGAGGCCGCGCATCTGATCGACGCCTCCGGCCGCGATACTTTTCTGGGGAATAAGCTGCAGGCGAAGCGGCGCAACAAAAGTCATAACAGCGCGGCCATGTACGCTCATTTCACAGGCGCCCGCCGCGAATGCGGCAAGCGCGAAGGCAATATCGTCATCTATTGGTTCGACCATGGCTGGTTCTGGTTCATTCCGCTCGCCGACGGCACGACCAGCATCGGCGCCGTGGTATGGCCTTCGTACATGAAGACCCGCACCGGCAGCCTGCGCGATTTCTTCCTGGCCACCGTCGCCCTCTGTCCGCCGCTGGCGGAACGCTTGAGCGGCGCCGAGTTGACCTTGGAGGTCGAGGCGACGGGGAACTACTCCTATTTTTGCGATCACACCCATGGAGCCAATTACTTGCTGGTGGGCGATGCCTACACCTTCATCGATCCGGTGTTCTCCTCGGGAGTGATGCTGGCAATGAACAGCGGCGCAGCCGCGGCGGAAACCATCGATGTATGCCGCAAGCACCCCGCGGGCGCGGCGCGGGCGCTGAAGCGCTTCGACCGGCTCATGCGCCACGGGCCGAAGCATTTCTCCTGGTTCATCTATCGCGTGACGAACCCGACGATGCGGGAAATGTTCTTGGACCCGCGTAATGTTTTTCGCATGGAGGAGGCGCTGCTGTCGGTGCTGGCCGGCGATATCTTCGGCCGTACGCCGATTTGGACGTCCCTGCGGGCGTTCAAAAGCATATTCTTCCTGCTGTCTCTGGCGAACCTCGGCCGCTCGATACGCGCGGCGCGCCGCCGCGCGGTCAGCATGACCAGCGTCTGATGGCGCGGAGATTCAAAGCCCGCCGCGGCTATCTCGAACTCGGCACCGCGCTCCTTGCGATTGCCTGGCTGGCGGCGCCGGCAGAAGCCGAGGAGAAGCCGCTTTGGGAGTTCGGCATCGGCATCGGCGCCTTGGGATTCGAGGACTACCGCGGCTCCGATAGCACTCACGTCTACCCCGTGCCCATCGTGGTCGGCTCGTACAACGGTCCATTTCTGAAAGCCGATCGCGAGGGTGTGCGCGGTGAGCTCCTCAAGGAGGATTGGATCGAGGTGAACTTGAGCGCGAATGCCACGACGCCGGTGCGCAACGACGCCGAGCGTTACGGCATGCCCGAACTCAGGCCGACGGTGGAACTCGGTCCCGCCGTGAACGTGCATCTCTACCGCAGCGACGATCGGCACCTCAAGCTCGATTTTCGCATGCCCTTGCGCGCCGCCGTCACGGTCCAGGCCGCGCCCCAATACATCGGTTGGACGCTGACGCCGAGCCTCGCATTGGATATCTTGGATCCGTTCGGATATGGCGGCTGGCACTGGGGTCTCTTGTCGGGTCCGCTGTTTGCAGACCGTCGCTACGACAATTATTTTTATTCCGTCGCACCGCAGTATGCGACGCTCGCGCGGCCGGCTTATCAGGCGCCCGGCGGCTATGCGGGCACTCAATTCATTACCGCGTTGTCCAAGCGCTTTCCAAAGTACTGGGTGGGCGCTTATGTACGCTGCGACACTCTCGCCGGCGCGTCCTTCGAGGACAGCCCGCTGGTGCGGCGCGACTATTACTGGTCCGCGGGCATCGGTTTTGCCTGGATGATCAGCAAGTCGACACGTATGGTCAACGTACCGGACTGATGCCGCACCGATGTGGCGTTCCCTCAAAGTCCCGTATGAGTATTTCGCGCTGTACACGTCTCTCACGCTGCTCGGGCTGATCTGCTTGACGTGGTCGGTGTTCGCGCTGCCGCTCTACTTCGTTCTGCCGCGCGATCTTGCGACGAAGGTCGGCAGGCGCGGGATCATGACCGGCTTTCGTCTCTATGCGTGGTCGCTGGCCGCGACGCGCGCCTACCGGCTCGATTTGCGCGCCATCGATTCGCTGCGCCACGGGCCCGCGATGATCTTGGCGCCGAATCATCCCTGTCTCATCGATGCTCTGCTGATTCTCACCCGGCATCCGAACATCGCCTGCGTGATGAAAGGAGCTCTCATGCGCAACATTTTTTTGGGCGCGGGTTCCCGCTTGGCGCGGTATGTGCGAAACGACTCGTCGCTGCAAATGGTCAAAGAGTCGGTGGCCCACCTCAGGCGCGGTTGCGTGCTGCTGCTTTTTCCCGAAGGGACGCGCAGCAAGCGGGCTCCCGTCAATTCGCTGGTCGCAAGCGTCGGTTTGATCGCCAAACACGCCGAGGTGCCGGTTCAGACGCTGATCATCGAGACCGACTCGCCATTCCTCAGCAAGGGTTGGCCGTTGTTCAAACGGCCGCAGCTGCCCATCGTCTATCGGGTGAGATTGGGAAGGCGCTTCGAGCCTCCGCATGACGTCGCGGCCTTCACGGCGGCGCTCGAAAATTACTACCGCGGTGAACTCGAGGGTGCACTGCAGGCGCGCTGGTTGAAGAGCCAGTGAAGCATGCCTGATTGCTCGACCACCCATCTCGTCCTCATTCCGAGCTACAACCCGGGGCCCATGGTCTACGCGACCGTGCGCGCCGCCCTCGAGCGATGGCATCCCGTGTGGGTGGTCGTCGACGGCAGCACGGACGATTCGGCGCTGCGTTTGCTTGAGATGGCGGCCCAAGAACCCGCTCTTCGCGTATTCGTCCTGCCGAGGAACCGGGGCAAGGGCGCGGCTGTGCTGTACGGCATCCGCGAAGCCGCGGCGCGGGGCTACACGCATGCCTTGACGATGGATTCCGATGGACAGCATCCCGCCGACCGGATTGTCGATTTTATGCGAATCTCGCAGACCGATCCTAAGGTCATGGTTTTGGGCCGCCCGGTGTTCGACTCCAGCGCTCCGAGCCTGCGGGTCAAGGGCCGCAAGATCTCCAATTGGTGGGCCAACGTCGAGACCCTCTGGGAAGGCATCGGCGACTCGCTCTACGGCTTTCGCGTCTATCCGATTGCCGCCCTCCTCGGCGTGATGCGCCGGCAGCTCTGGATGCGCCGCTTCGACTTCGATGTGGAAGCGGTGGTGCGGCTTTGTTGGCGCGGCGTCAAGCCGATCAATGTTGCGGCGCCGGTGCGCTATTTCCGTCCCGACGAAGGCGGCGTCTCACACTTCAATTACTTGCGGGACAACGCCCTCTTGACCTGGATGCATTTGCGCCTGTTCTGCGGCTTTGTGCTGCGGCTGCCGGGGTTGGCGGCGCGCCGTCTGCGCCGTGGCCCGCGCTGAGGGCCGGCGGCTGTTGGGTCTCCCGGCCAAATGCGCCGCCTGAGGGGCCGTAAGGCCGGTTCCGGTACCGATATCCAGGGCTCCCCGTAAAGTCACGGGTTGCCGCTCCGGCCGACACCTATATAATGCGGCCAAGCGGCATGCCGATGCCCGAAAGTACTTCAGAAACCTAATTGCAAGCTCAGCCTATGCCCGACAAAGCGTCGCTCATGCAGCAGCCGGCGGCGCCAGCCGATGTCCATTTAGAGCGGGAAGTCGCGGCGCTCTTCGTCCAGGCGCTTAATCTCCCGATCGCGCCCGAGGATATCGACCCTCAAGCGCCCCTCTATGGGGAAGGACTGGGGCTCGATTCCATCGATATTCTGGAGGTCGCGCTGATCGTCTCCAAGCAATACGGTGTCCAATTGCGGGCCGACAGCCAGGACAACCAGCGAATCTTCCGTTCTTTGAGGCACTTAGCTGAATATATTGCAGTACAGAGAACCAAGTGAGCATGCGCCGGGGACAAGGGCTGCAGATCGCTGCGGTCTTAGCCTTGATAGTCGGTTACGCGGGACTGTCGCACTATTGCACCGACGGTGCCGGCAGCCGCGATTGGGGTGCCGGAGCCCGTAACCTGGGCGCCGCGCTCGCACTGGCGCCGCTCTTGGGCTTGGGGCTTGCGCTGCTGTGGCGCTGTACCCGGCCGCTGATCGCAGTGCTCTTTGCAGGCCTCACCGTGGTGCTGCTGATCGCGTATTGGCCACTGTTCGCAGCGAATTTCACCGCGGTTTACATGCTGCAAGAGTGCACCGTCTACGGCCTTTTGGCCGCGAGCTTCGGCGGCTCCCTGCGCGCCGGGGCGACGCCCTATTGCACGCGGCTCGCCGACCGCTTGCACGGTCCGCTGACGCTGAGCGAAATTCGCTACACGCGGCAGGTGACTCTCGCCTGGACCCTGTTCTTCGGCGCTGTCGGGGCAGCGACGTTCATTCTGTTCTTCGCGGCGCCGCTCAAGGTGTGGTCGATATTCACCAACCTCTGCACGCTGCCCCTGGTCGTGGCCATGTTCATCGCTGAATATGCCGTGCGTTGCCGCGTTCTACCGCGGGCCGATCGCGGCGGCATTTTGGCGACCGTGCGGGCCTTTCTCACGAGCCCGCGGTAGCACGATGGAGCTTTGCCCGCTGCTGTCGCATGACGCCCCCACTCAAGTGGTGGCCCATCGCGCAGGCAGTGCCATCGAAGCGCAGCAATTCCTGGCCGATGCCGCGCATCTCGCCGAACGGCTGCCGAGCGGCAGGCATGTGCTGAATGTATGCCTCGACCGCTATCACTTCACGGTCGGGCTGGCGGCCTGCCTCATGTCGGGCAGAGTCAGCCTGTTGCCCTCGACTCATACGCCGGAGGTCGTCAGGCAGCTCGCAAAGTTCGCGCCCGACGCGTTCTGTTTGACCGACGACGCCGGTTGCGGCATCGAGCTGCCCCGCTTGGAGTATGCGGCGTGCTTCAGCGGGCGGCAGCTGCATCCCGCCATTGCGTATCGCGTGCCGCAAATTCCGCCGCAACAGCTCGCGGCGATCGTGTTCACCTCGGGATCGACCGGCACGCCGCTGCCCTACAAGAAGACCTGGGGCAGGTTGGTCCGCTGCGTGCGTGACGGCGCGCCGCGGCTCGGGCTATTGGACGGCAGAGCCCACACACTGATCGGTACCGTCCCGGCGCAGCACATGTATGGCTTTGAATCGACGGTGTTGCTGGCCCTGCAGAGCGGCAACGCGTTCACCGCGGAGCGGCCGTTTTATCCGGCCGATATCTGCGCTGCGATCGCAGCGGCGACGCGGCCGCGGGCGCTGGTATCGACCCCGATACACTTGCGCACGATGCTCGCCGCCGGCGTCGAATTGCCGCCGCTCGATCTGATCATTTCGGCCACGGCGCCGCTCGAGCAAGCGCTCGCGCGCCGGGCGGAGGAGAAATTTGCCGCCCGCTTGCTCGAGATCTACGGGTCCACTGAAACCGGGCAAATCGCCATGCGGCGCACCGCCGATTCGGCGGTCTGGCGCTTATGGCCGGATGTGCACTTGAGTGCGGACGCCGGCCAGGTGTTCGCGCACGGCGGCCATGTGGAGCAGCGGACAACGATGTGCGATGTGATTGAGATCCTGGATGAGGATGAATTCCTGCTGCACGGCCGTACGGCTGATTTGGTGAATGTCGCGGGAAAACGCAGTTCCTTCGGCTATTTGAACACCCAGTTGAATGCCATTCCGGGCGTGATCGACGGCGCGTTTTTTCTGCGCGACCCGGACGGCAGCGGCATGACCGGCATCTCGCGGCTGGCGGCCGTGGTGGTCGCTCCCGGTTTGAGCGCGGGCGCTCTCATCGAGAAATTGCGGCAACGCATCGATCCCGTGTTTCTGCCGCGTCCGCTGCTGCTGGTCGATCGGCTGCCGCGCAACGCCACGGGCAAGCTGCCCCAAGCTGAGCTGCAGTCGCTTGCCGATCAGCAGCAGAGCGTTCCGAAAGCGCAGCCGAAGAGAGCGTCGTGAATGTGCGGCAGTCACTGATGATCGCCCACGATCATCCGGCGTTCGCGGGCCACTTTCCCGGAATGCCGATTCTGCCTGGAGCGGTCTTGCTGGACGAGGCGTTGCACGTCATCGAACTTGGCCTCGCGCTCGATCTGACGCAATGGCAGGTCGCGGGCGCCAAATTTCTCGAGATCGTCCGCCCCGGAGATGCGCTCAGCATCGAGCACACGTCGCCGGCGAACGGCACGATCGGCTTCACCGTTCTGGTCGCGGATCGCGCCGGCCTCGCGAGACCGGCTTTGATCGGCACCCTGATCCTCGCGGCCGGCGGTGCGCGTGAGCGCTGATTCCAAGCCGGCCGATTGGCTGGTCCGCCGTGAACGCGGCAGCCCCCGGCTCTTGCGGCTGATGGCTTTTTTGTCGCTGCGATTGGGCCGAAGATTCAGCCGCACTGCGCTCTACGTCATCGCGGCGTATTTTTTCCTGTTCGCACCGGACGCGCGGCGCAATTCGCGCCGCTACTTGAAGCTCGCGCTGGGTAGGAGCCCAAGCTCCAGGGACCGATTCCGGCAGGTGCTGTATTTCGCCACCTGCATCCACGATCGCGTTTATCTCATCAACGAGCAGTACGGCTGCTTCGATATTACGGTCGAGGGCGAGTCGCTGATGCTTGCGCAGCTCGCGTCGGGGCAGGGAGCATTCTTGATGGGCGCGCACATGGGAAGTTTCGAAGTGATGCACAGCCTCGGAATGCGCCAGCCCGCGCCCCACGTGTCGATGGCCATGTACGAGCACAATGCGCGCAAGATCAACGCCATTCTCGCGTCGATCAATCCCGCCGCAAAGGCCGACATCATTTCTCTGGGTCAAATCGATGCGATGCTGCGCATCGCCGAACGCCTGGATCGCGGCGCCTTCGTCGGCATGCTGTGCGATCGGACCCTTGGCGATGAACCCGTACAGGCGGTGACGCTGCTGGGCGAACGCGCCTACTTGCCGACGGGTCCCATGCGCGCCGCGGCGCTGCTGCGCCGTTCGGTGTTCTTCATGCTGGGCCTGTACCGCGGCAAGAATCGCTACCACGTGGTGTTTGCGCCGGTGGCCGATTTCTCTTCGACTTCCGCCGGTACGCGCGCGGCCGCGGTGCGCGCCGGAATTGAGCGGTATGCGGCGCTGCTCGACCAGTATTGCCGCAGCGATCCTTACAACTGGTTCAATTTCTTCGATTTCTGGCGCCCGCGAACCGACAAGCCGGGTGCATGATGCGGCCCGGGCTCTGCATGGCGCTGCTGGCTCTACTGGGTACCGCCGCACACGCCGCGTCCGATGATCTCGATGACCTCATGCATCTGCTCGCCGGGCGGCAACACGGACAGGTGAATTTCGTCGAGCAGCACTTCCTGGCGGTTCTCAGCCGCCCCGTGGAGTCCTCCGGTGAATTGATCTATGACGCGCCCGATCGGCTCGAGAAGCGAACGTTGCAGCCGCGGCCCGAAAGCCTGGTGCTCGCGGGCGATGTGCTGACCGTGCGGCGCGGCCGGCGCGATCACGTGCTCGATCTGAAAGCCTATCCGCAGGTCCTGCCGTTCGTCGAGAGCATCCGCGCCACTCTGGCGGGCGACCGAAGCGCGCTCGAGCGGATATTCCGCGTCGACTTCGCCGGCAGTCTCGCGCGTTGGACCTTGGTCCTGGTGCCGCGGGAAAGCCAGGTCGCGAAAACCGTATCGCAGGTGCGCATCGACGGATCGCGGGACAATCTGCTGCACGTCGAGATCCGCGAAGCAGACGGTGACCGCTCGCTCATGACCCTGCGCGATCAGCCGGCGCCATGAGCGCGCGCCGCGCGCGGGTCATTGGCGCATGGTTGCTCTGCGTTGCGTTGGCGGCGATCGTGGTCGCCCACGCCCGCTACATCGCCGACCTCTCGGCATTCTTGCCCGCGAAGCCCACTCCCATGCAGCGGTTGCTGGTCGATCAACTGCGCGAAGGCCCGGGTTCGCGTCTCATTCTCGCAGCGTTGGAGCATGGCGGCATCAAGACTCGCGCAGAACTCTCCATCGCGATGGCGCACCGCCTGCGGCAAGACCCGGATTTCCTGAGCGTCAGCAACGGCGAACAGATATCGGAGCAGCACGACCGCAATTTCTTGTTCGAGCATCGCTATATATTGAGCGACGCGGTCACAGCCGAACGCTTTACCGCAGACGGCCTGAAGCGCGCGATCGGGGAAACGATAGAGAATCTGGCCTCGCCGGAAGGCCTCATTCTCAAATCGCTGGTGCCGCGCGATCCCACCGGAGAAATGCTTGAGATCGTGGACCAGCTGGCGCGCACCGCGGCGCCGCAATCGCGCGACGGAGCGTGGATCTCGGCCGACGGCGAGCGCACTTTGCTGGTGGCGCAGACCGCCGCGGCCGGCTCCGATACCGATGCCCAGGAGCGGGCGCTCGATGCAATCCGCTCCGCATTCACGGCGGTGAGCCGCGCGGCCGGGACCCCCGAGGCGGCCTCGGTGCGCTTGATGCTGAGCGGTCCCGGCGTCTTTGCGGTGGCGGCGCGCTCGAAGATCGAACGCGCCGCGGTGCGCCTGTCGATCGCCAGCAGCATGGGCATAATCGTCGTATTGCTGGCGGTGTACCGCTCGTTGCCCGCGCTCATCTTAGGTTTGCTGCCGGTGGCCACCGGCGCCCTGGTCGGAATTGCCGCGGTCGCGCTCGGATTCGGCGTTGTGCACGGCATCACCTTGGGCTTCGGCATCACCTTGATCGGCGAGTCCGTGGATTACTCCATTTACTTTTTCATTCAGTCGTCGCCCGGCGCCGCCTCAGGTTCGATGCCTTGGCGGCAGCAGCGCCTTTGGCCCACCATACGCTTGGGCATGCTCACTTCGGTGTGCGGCTTCGCGTCCCTGCTGCCGTCCGGCTTTCCCGGACTCGCGCAATTGGGGGCTTATTCGATCAGCGGCTTGATCGCGGCTGCCGCGGTGACGCGCTTCGTCTTGCCGGAATTGTTGCCCGGCGATTTTGCAATTCGCGATGTTACCCCGCTGGGTTTGCGAATTGCCGGGGTGCAGGAGCGCGTGCGCCGTTTGGGCGCCGCCCTGCTGTGGGGCACGGCGTTCGGGCTCGCCGGCATCGCCTTGCTGGTGCTCTACCATCAGCGTGAATCCTTGTGGGATCGCGAGCTATCGAGCTTGAGTCCCGTACCGCTTGCGGAGCAGCGCTATGATGCCAAGCTGCGCGGCGACTTGGGCGCCGCCAGCGTGCTCGATCTGGTCGTCGTCTCGGGTCCGGACTTGGAATCCGTGCTGCGCGGCGCGGAGCGCGCCGGCCGCACGCTCGAGCCTTTGATCGACGCGAAAGTCATCGGCGGGTTTGACAGTCCCGCGAATTATCTGCCGAGCCTCGCCACTCAAGAGCTGCGCCGCGGAAGCCTGCCCGACGCTCCGGCCTTGCGCGAGAACCTGCGCCAGGGCACCGCCGGCCTCGCCTTGAACAGCGCTCAGTTGGCGCCATTCGTCAACGACGTCGAGACCGCGCGCCACGCCGCCTTGATCACGCCCCAGGATCTCAAGGGCACATCGCTTGCCGCGGGTTTCGGCGCGCTGATCCTGCATCAATCGGATCGGTGGAATGCACTTCTGCCGCTGCACGCAGCGGACCCGGCGGCGCCCGACATCGACGTTCCGCGCGTCAAGAACGCGCTTGCCGCAGCAAACTCGAGCGCTACGCAGCTGCTCGATCTCAAAAAGGAATCCGATGCGCTTTATGGCAGCTATCTGCGTGAGGCGATCCGATTGTCGCTGGCGGGTTTTGCCGTGATCGTCGTTCTCTTGTTGGCCGTGCTGCGCTCGGCCGCGCGAGTCGCGCGCGTGCTCGCTCCGCTGATACTTGCCGTACTTGCCGTAGCCGCGGCGTTGACTCTATGCGGACAGCGATTGACGATTCTGCACTTGGTGGGAATGCTGTTGATCGTGGCCGTGGGCTCCAATTACGCCTTGTTTTTCGATGCGCATCGTCAGGACGGAAATGGCGCCGGGCTCTCCCAAACCGCGCCGCTCACGCTGGCATCCTTGTGCATTGCCAACTTGAGTACCGTGATCGGATTCGGTTTGCTGTCCTTTTCACAGGTTCCGGTGCTCGAAGCTCTCGGCACGACGGTTGCGCCGGGAGCTTTTCTCGCGCTCCTGTTTGCGGCGGTGCTGACGCCGCACCTGCCGCGCGGCGACGCGCCGGCCGCGCCGCATGCGCAATAGGCGGGATTCTCGTGCGTAGCATTTTCCGCGCGGCGACGCCCGGCGTGCTGGCGCCCACGCGCATGGTGTGGCTGCCCGGCGCCTTTCATACCGCGGAGGACTTTTTGGCGGCGGGCTTCGACGCGAAGGTGCGCGCACGCGGCCTGCCGCTCGATCTCCTGTTCGTCGACGTCGAGCCCCAGCATTTGGGCGACCGCAGCGCACTCGAACGGTTGCGTGTCGACATCGTCGCGCCGGCGCGCGCACTCGGATGCCGCTCGATCTGGCTCGCCGGCATCTCGCTCGGCGGCTTCATCGTCTTGGATTTCGCGGCCACCCATCATGATCAATGGGACGGACTCTGCCTGCTCGCGCCCTACCTCGGCAGCCGTACGCTGATTGCTGAAATCGCGGGCGCACCCGCGCTCGAGGCCTGGCAGCCCGGTCCGCAAGCGGACTCCGACGAAGAACGCCGCATATGGCGCTTCATCCAGGCGCAACCCGCGGAGGTGCGGCCGCTGCATCTCGGTTACGGCCGTGCCGACCGCTTTGCGCGGGCGCATCGGCTCATGGCGCAGGCGCTGCCGCCCGATGCCGTCGACGCGGTATCCGGCGGGCACGACTGGCAAACCTGGTCGACGCTCTGGGAGCGCTTCTTGGACTCGATGCGGCCGGATCCTTGAGGCCGGCGGGAGCTTATGGCTCGCGCGCGGCGGCCACCGCCGGCGCATCTTCCCATCCCCCTCCAAGTGCCTTGTACAGCCTCACGAGATCTGTGCTCTGGGTCAACAAGGCCTGCGCCAGCTGCTGTCGCGCCTGCACTGCTTGCAGCTGTACGTTCAATGCGCCGATATAGGAGATGACGCCGTGCCGGTAGGCATCGAGTTGCAGCTCGAGCGCGCGTTCATCGGCGGCGACCGTTTCTTTGAGCGACTGGGTGCGCAGTGCATCCTCGTGCACGGCGCTGAGCCCGTCCTCCACTTCTTCAAGCGCGTTGAGCACGGTCTTGCGGTATGCGAGTGCCGCCTCCGCGGCCTCCGCGCGGGACAGCCGTACGTTGGCAACCAACGCGCCCCCATGAAAAATCGGCAGCGATACGCTCGGGCCGAATGAATAGAATTTGCTCTGCCAATCGAACAGGTAGCGAGTCCCGGTGTTTCGCACCCCGTAGGCGCCGGCAAGCGACACGTCCGGAAACAGCGAGCCGACCGCCACGCCGATTTCCGCGGTTGCCGCGTGCAGTGCCGTTTCGGAATTGCGGATGTCGGGCCGCCGGCGCGCCAAGGTGGACGGCACTCCCAGAGGGATGTTGTCGGGCACCGGCGGCAGCTCGCCGGCCGCCGCAAATTGTCCATCCAGCGCCTCCGGCGTCCTGCCGGTGAGAACCGCCAGCGCATGTCTCGCGGTGTCTATCATTTGATCGTACGCGGGCAATTGCGCTTCCAGGCTCGACAGCTGCCCGCGGGCCGACTCGACATCGGGTTCGACCGCGAGACCGTGCACATAGCGATTGCGGGTCAAATCGACGATGTCGCGCTGCGCCGCAATGAGCTCGAGCGTGATTTGTTGCAGAGTCTGCCCGGCGCGCAATTGAAAATAAGTCTGCGCAACTTCCGCTTCGAGCGACACCAGCAAATCGTTGCGGGATTCGACGGCGCCGGCACTGCGCGCATCCGCCGCTTCGACCGCGCGGCGCACCTTGCCGAACAAATCGATCTCCCATGAGGCATCGAACCCCAGCTGATAGATATTCACGGGGCGCTCGAGCGCGGCGATGAGCTGCTGCGCGGCGGGAGACGCGGTGGGGCCGCTGTCGCCGATCCCCTTCGACTTGAGAATGCCCGCAAGGCCCAGTTGCTCGCGGGTATAGGCGGCTTTGGCATCGAGGCTCGGCAGGCCCTGCGCGCGCGCTGATTGAACCTCGACTCTTGCCTCCACGATGCGAAGGTATGCCGCTTTGAGATCAAGGTTTCCCGCCGTGGTCTGTTCGATCAGGCGATCGAGTTCGGCATCGTGGAACTCGCGCCACCAAAAGGACGTGGGGGGTGCCGCCTCCGCAAGCTGCGGCGCGCCGCTGCCGGCATCGCTCGCCGCGCCGGCATAGTGTTCGGGAACAGGCTCGTGCGGAGGCGCGAAACTCGGGCCCACCTTGCAGGCTTGCAGCAGTAAAAGCGCCAGCACCGGGATGGCGAATCGCGCGGCCGGCATCAGTGCGCCCCCGGCCGGCCGGCTTTTTTTACCGGCGAGAAGAAGAAGGTGAACGGAACGAACGCAAACGCAAACAGCGCGCAGTAAAGAAAAACATCCTTATAGGCAAGAAATCCGGCCTGCGCGATCAGCGCCTGATAGACCCTGCCCATGGCGACCTGCGTCGATTGCGCCGCCGTCATGCCGAGATGTTGCACCTCTCGGGCGATCGCGGTCACGGTGCCGCGGAAGTTCGGGCTGGCCGCCGAGAGGTGGCCGGAAAGATAGGCCATGTGCGCCTGGGTGCGCGAGGTGATTGCGGCGGTCGACACGGAAATTCCGATCGAGCCGAAAACGTTTCGAAACATGGTAAAAAGCGCGGTTGCATCGCCTTGCAGGCGGTGCGGCACGGTCTGATACGCGAGCACGCTCACCGGCACGAACAAAAACCCAATCCCCAGGGATTGCGTGACCCGCATCATCATCAGGTGCGTAAAGTCGATGTCCGGCGCCAGCGTACGCGAATATAGCAGTGAGCAGCCGAGAAGCAAGAATCCGCAGGTGACGATGAAGCGCGTTTGTACATGCGGCATGACCAGGGTGAGGATCGGGATGAGAAAGATGACGCACACCGCGCCTGGACTCAGCAGCAGGCCCGCAAGCAATGCCGTGTAGCCCAGGTGCTGCTGCGCGAGCTGCGGAATCAGGACCGCGCTGCCATAAAGAATCGCCGCAAAGCAGCCGATTGCCAGCGAGCCCAGCGCGAAATTGCGGTCCTTCAGGACCCTCAAGTCCACCACCGGTTTTCGCGTATAGAAAAGCCAGGCACAGGCGCACGCCGCCCCGACCGCGGCGAGTACGGCGAACGTGCGAATGAAGTCCGACCCAAACCAATCCGCGTCCTCGCCCCGATCGAGCATGATCTGAAAGGACGCAAAGGTGATGGCGATCAGGCTGATGCCGATGTAGTCGATCGTGACTTTCGTTTTCGCCTTGGCCCACGGCGGATCCTCGACCAAGCTCATGACCGCGAACGTCGCCAACACACCGATCGGAACATTGATGAAAAACACCCAGCGCCAACTGAAATTATCCGTAATCCAGCCGCCGAGGGTCGGCCCAAGCACCGGTGCGACCACCGTCGCCACCGCCGTGAGCGAAAAAGCGCGGCCGCGCTGCGACGCCGGGAAGGTGTCGAGAATGATGGATTGCTGGTTGGGCTGCAGCCCTCCGCCGAAAAATCCCTGCAGGACGCGGAAGACGACGAGTTCCCCTAAATTCTCGGAGATGCCGCAGAGGAACGAGCACACCGTGAAGGCCGCGATGCAAATCACGAAGTAGCGTTTGCGCCCGAGCACCCGGCCGAGAAACGCCGAGATGGGCAGTACGATGGCGTTGGCGACGAGATAAGAGGTCAACACCCAGGTCGCCTCGTCATAGCTCGCGGACAGCGTTCCGGCGATGTGCGGCAGCGAGACGTTGACGATGGTGGTGTCGAGCACCTCCATGAACGCCGCCGATGTCACGACCACGGCAATCAGCCATGGATTTGCGGCAGGCCGCCATGCGGATTCCTTAGGGGCGGGCTTGCTCGAATCGTTCACGGGAAGTGCACCACCGGCGAGACCGACAACCCGAGGGGCAGCGGCCGATGCGGATCGAGACCCCGATCGATGGCGATCTTCACGGGCACCCGCTGCACGATCTTCACGAAATTTCCGGTGGCGTTCTCCGCGGGAAAGGCTGAAAATCGCGAGCCGCTTCCATACTGGATGCTTTGCACGTGCCCGGATAGCTTGTAGCCCGAGTAGGCATCGATTTCGATGTCCACCGGGTCGCCCTGCCGCATGCGGCCGAGCTGCGATTCCTTGAAGTTGGCCGTCACCCACACATCGGGCGTCACCACCAGGAACATGGTGGCGCCCGCCGTGACGAAGTCGCCGAGTTGCACGCTGCGCAGGGTGATGAAGCCGTCCGTCGGCGAACGGATCTCCGTGTAGCCCAAGTTCAAATTCGCCTGCGCAAGCTGCGCCTCGGCCTGCTTCACCTGCGCCTCCCGTTCTTCCACCGTGGCTGCGGCTTGCTGTATCTGTTCCGGCACCAAATTCGCAACCGCCACCTGAGCCTTGGCGCTCTCGACCTGCGCTACGGAGTTCTGCTGCTGGCTCGTGGACGCGTCGATATTTTCCTGCGTGGTCGCCCGCTTATCGACTTCATGCTGCCGCTCGAATTGCCGTTGAGCCTGCTCGAAAGTGGCCGCGGCCGCGTGTTGCTGCGCTCGGGCGGAGACCAGCTGCGCCGGATATTGCACGCGCGCGATCTTAAGCGCATCTTGCGCCGACTTGAGCTGCGCCTTGGCGAGCCCGAGCTCCGCGTCTGCCTGCGCTTGCGCGGTGAGATAATCCCGGGGGTCGATGCGCAGCAACAGATCGCCCTTTCTGACATGGAGGTTGTCGTCAACCTTGAGCGCGACCACATAGCCGGATACTTTCGAAACCATCGTCACGACGTTTCCGTCCGTGTATGCGTCGTCGGTCGATACCTGATTGCGGTGCGCGAACCATACGAAGAAGCCGATGACGGCCCCCACCACCACCACGATCGCAACGATGATCAGCGGCTTTTTGCTGTGCGGCTTGTCGGGGGCCTTTTCGCCGCCCTGTTTCTCCTCCCCGTCTTTATCGTTGTCCTGCTCATCCCCTGACGCCATAACGAACCGCGCTTTTGTGTGCTAACCCCTCCCTTGTATACTTCCGGCACCTACAAACGCTGTAATCGAAACGGCGGTCCATGTGCCAGAAAGCGCCTACACGAATGCTGACGATCGGCCGGGAAGGGGCGGCCCTCAGATGAATCCGAGCGTACCGGGACTGAATGCCGACAGATTCGGCAGCACCGCGGCGAGTGCATTCGCGTCGGCGCCGAACCACGCCGCCAGGGTCGCCGCAAATTGATCCACGGCAATCGTCGGAATCCAGCGGCCGAGATCGCTCGCATCATCGGGACCTGACAGTTCCAACGTCGGCATCGTTCCGTAGATGACGCCGCCGTGGACGGCGTCGCCGACGACCAGCGGGTGGCTGCCCCAGGCATGGTCCGTACCGCCGCCGGTGTTGGGCAGGAAATTGCGCGAGAAATCCGACAGCGTGAACGAGGTAACGCTGGTGCCCGCGCCGATGTCGGACATTGCGCCGTGAAAGGCCGTGAGGCCCGCATCGAGCTGGCCGAACAAGGTTTGCTGCTCGTTGAGCTGGTTGGTGTGCGTGTCGAACGAGCCGAGCGTCGCGAGAAACACTTGCCGGCCGGCTCCGAGCGTGCTGTGCGCCTCGACGACCTTGGCTATCGCGAGCAGCTGCTGCGAGAAGTTGTCCGTGAGCCCGGCGAAGCGGGCCTGCAAGGCGGCATCGGTGGTCGTCAAGATGGGATTTAAAATGGCGCTGCTGGTAAGCGCGCTTGTCATGACGGCCTGCGCGGCTTGGGTCAGATTGACGGATTGATCGACGTTGAGCAGCTGCTGCAGCGCCAGGCGCCGCGCTGCATCGGCGCTGCTGTTCGAGAAGCCGTTCAAGCCGAACGAACCGCTGATCGGGATCACCAAAGCTTGAGATGCCGCGCCGGTGACGAACAGGTTGTTTCCGCCGGTGGAAATCATCGGCGGCACGCTCGAATTCACGTTCAGGGAAGCCAGCTGATCCGAAAGGCGCCCTCCCCAGCCGCTGCTCGCCGACGAGGTATTCGAGATCGATGCCTGCCATTGATGCTGCTGGTCGATGTGCGAGAAAAGACTTTCGGGCTTCAGCGTCGCGGTCGACAAGTATTGCGCCTTCGTCAGCGGCTGCACCAGAGTGCCGACGTTGGCCACCACGGCAAGGCTCTTCGACGCCCACAGCGACGCGAGACCCGGCAGCGACGGATGGAATCCATACTGCGGCGAGCCCGCGGCCGCGGCCAACGGCAGGAGCTCCCCTTGCGGCAGGGCAAGGTAGCTGCGCGTTTGTGCATAATTTGCGTAGCCTGCGCTGTCGAGCGGCACGATCATATTATTGGCATCGTTGCCGCCGTACAGGAATATGCAAACCAGCGCCTTATAATCGTTCGCGGAGGCCGCATTCGCGGCGAAGATGCCGAGTTGGCCCAAGGCCGCGGTACCTGCCAACGCGCCGGCATGCTGCAAAAAGCTTCGTCGTTTCATACTAGCGCTCCACTTGGTATTGCGCGGAGGTCAAGATCAAATAGGCGGCCACCCGCGCCGCGGCGAGCGGATCGGCGGAACTTGCGGTAGCCGAGTCGGCCGCGGCCAGGATCAGGCTGCCGGCATCGCTCGGCAGGCTGCCGTGCATCAACGTTTGGTTCAATTGCGCGATTAGCTGCGTATTGCCGGCGGCGCTCGAAAGCGGCGTCAGATCGATGGTCGTGCCGGTGCTGCCGGCGACCGTGAGATCGGGTTTGGCGCCGCCCTGCATGATGACGGTATTGACGAAATTAGCCCGCGCGAGGGCGGTAGCGGCGTTCTCGATCCCGAATTCCGGAGCGGCCGTTTGCGTGCCCGGAATCTGGTAGCTCGGCGGATAGAAGCTGAACACCGTATCCGGCGAGAAGATGGGCTGGCCCATTGCGGAACTCGCGCTGCGCGGCAGTACGCCGTCCGATTGTCCACCGAGACTGCGCAGCGTGCCCGTGATGAACAGCGCGGGTTCGCGCAGACGGCCGAAGAGGTTGGCGGCCGGCGCCGCGCCGCGGGCTTCCGTGTCCGTCAGAATCGCGCGGACCACGGCACCAAGATCGCCGCGCACGTTCTGGCCGTTATTGGCGAACACCGCCGCGACGCGCGCAACGTACGCCGGACTCGGATTGCTGGTGACCAGGTGCTGTATCAGCTGTTTGCTGATGAAGGGACCGACGTTTGGATGATCGAATATATTGTCGAGCGCATTGGCGAGATCCTGTGCGGGCGTCTGATTCGCCGGTACCGTGTAGCCATTCAACAGCGCCTTGGTGCCCTGCTGGTGCTGATCGGCGAACGCCGCCATCGTGCCGTCGAAGTTGATCGGATTGGTCCACCGCGAGGTCGCGCCCGGCAGCGGCGGGTAGGTCCAGCCGGTGAACACCGATGCGAAACCCTCGATGGTGGCTCCGTCGAAGGTGGGAATCGGCGCGCCGCCGGCGTCCAGCTGCTGCGTGCCATCCGGATTCAGCTCGAGCAATCCGATGGAGAACAGTTGCAGCACTTCGCGCGCGTAATTTTGATTCGGGACCGTGCCGTTTTGCGGATTGGTCTGCGCGCTGTTCGCCATGTCGAGGTAGTGACCCATGGTCGGGCTCAAGGTCACGTCCTGCAGCAGAGTCCGATAATTGCCGAACGCATCCCGCAAGAGCACATTCTGGTAATCGGCGAGCCCATAGGCCTCGTAGATCTCGACGCTCGATACCACCATGATCTGCGAAAGTGCGAATGCGACGCGCTGGCGCAGTTGATCGGGATTGTTGAGTGCGTGAGTGAAAAAATCGCGCTGCACTTGAAACGGCGAATACAGATCGCGCGCGCACAGACTGGATGCGTCGGGCGGATTCGATCCGTCGTTCTTGCAGTTCGCCGGCGCGGTATGCGGCGTGTAGGCATATCCGCTGTACTGGGTCGGCGGATATGCCAATTGTTCGCTGATATAGGCGTCGATGCCGATGCTCTGCACATGCGCGACATCGGCGGCGGTGGCGCCGAAAGTTGCCTGATCCAGCAGCCGCGCCGCATCAGCGGCACCCGCCAGCGGCGGCGGAGTGGAAGAGGATGGCGGAGTCGGAGGTGCGGTTGCATTTTGCGCCGCAGGGCCCCCGCCGCCGCTGCACGCCGCGGCCGCGAGCAGGGCGCAGGCGCAAGCCCAGGAGCGAATACCGGTCCTGACCGCGGCCGCAGAGAAACTCGGGCTGTTCATCGATCGGTCCTCGGTGGCGTACATCCCACGTTGGACAACGCCCAAGAACCGTTATGGTTGACCTCCGACTTTCGGGGCGACCGGCATCACACAATATGGTCACTGCCGCCGTGGCGGGTTTTCCCGTGGCACGCTCAATCCGGCAACAGCTTGTTCGACGGTATCGAAGACTTCGAACACCGTCAGAAGCTTCGTGATCTTCAGCAAATCGACTACGCGCTTTTGCAAAGCGGCGAGCGCGAGACGTCCACCGGTGCTGGTAATGGAGGTGTAGGAAGACACCAGTTCTCCCAGCCCTGCGGAGTCGATGTAACTAGTCTCCCCGAGGTCCAGGACGATCAGAAGGGGTGCGCCCCCGGCCAAGTTCTTTATTGTCTCGCGCAGGACCGGGTTACCGACGCCAAGCGTGAGACTTCCGCGTGCATGGAGCACATGGATGCCGTTGCGATTCTCGTCTTCCAAAGTAAACGCAGCCATGACGGTACTCCCAGACTACCTCTTTGGCCGAGGTTGTTGCGTACCATCGATCACCTTTTGATAATCGGACACGACCTTCTGCAGTGTCTCGAGGAGTTGCTTCTCCATATCACGGCGATCATTCATCAGCTGCTTGTTCTGCAGGAACATGGCCACGACGAGAAAAAGCGCGAGCGCGGGAACGACGCCGAGTTCGAGCGCAGCTTTAACGAGTTCCGGAAAGCCCATCTCTGTCTCCTTGAGGTGTTCGATTTTTGAGAACGCGCCCGTCAACTCCTGGATAGGTGGTTGCCCGGAGACCCGCAATCCTCTCAGAAGTTATTCTTGTACTGAATCATCACGGTCAAGGGCTGCAGAGTCGCCACCTGCGGCATCACCACGCCGGCGGCGCTGAACTGCGCGTAGCCGATGTAGCCGATATCGCCGAGGTTCGGTTTCGCATCCGTTAAATTGTGTATGTTGAGGGACAATTCCTGCTTCTCGTGCTGAACCCCGAATCGCAGATTGGCCAGCGAGAAGGACGGGCGCGTCTCGGTCAAGCCGCTGCCGCCATTGAGCAGTGAAGTGCTGTTGCCCGTGTAGCTGTAGTCCGCCGCAACGAACCCGTCGTAACGCTCGTTGAGCGGCCAGGTGTACACGCTGCCCACCGAGGCAGTCAATGCCGGCGTCTCCAGGATGCGCTCGCCCGCGATGACTCCGACATAGGACAAATTGCCGGGATCGTTGATATCGGTCTTCTCATAGCCTAAGCCGAATCGGAGTTGCCATGACGGCGTGAGCCGGCCCGAGAGTTCGATCTCGGCGCCGTTGATCCGCGCTTCGCCGCCGTTCAAATCCAGGTAGAAGCCGCAAGGCAGGGCCACTTGCTGCTGCAGGTTCTTCCAGTCGATGTGGAACGCGGCCACGGACAAGAGCAGCCCGGTTTGGGGCACCTGAATCTTGGACCCGACTTCGTAACTCCACAGCGTGTCGGACTTAAGATGCAGAATGTCGTCCAGCGGCAATGTCGGCAATGAGCAGGCGGGCAGGTTGGCCTGGGCGCCTCCCGCTCTGAATCCTTTCGAGGCGGAGGCGTACACCATGGCCGCCTCGGTCGCCTGGTACGACAGACCGAACTTCGGATCGAGCCCCGACTGCGTGCTCTCTTGCGGGCTGCTCAGCGTCGGCACGTAGTTCAAGTAGCCGCTCGCCGTATAGTCGATGGTCTGTTGGAGCCAGTACTGCCGCGCGCCCAGCGTCGCCGTAAACTTGTCCAGGAACTTGTAATAAAGTTCGCCGAACACAGACTTGTCGGTCTGGGTGCCGGGGTTCTGCTGCGTCCAGATCAGATCATTGGCCGCAGCGCCGCCCACCATGTTGTTCACGGTGGCCGCGACCAGTCCGTTGGCGTAGGTATCGGGAATGCTGAACAGCGAGCGAGTCCGCGAATAGAACACGCCCACGATGCCGCTCAAGTTGTGCACCGGATCGAAGGACGCGCGCAGCTCTTCGGTCACTTGGTTATGGTAGTGCTCGCCATCCCAAAAAAACGGCTGATTGGGCAGGCCGGTGACCGCGTAGTAGGGACCGGCAAGAACCTGCTGCGTCCCATAGGTGGAATCCTCCAGGTCGTGGTTGTGCCGGTAGAAATAGCTCGACGAGGACACGACGCTGAAGCCGTCGCCGTGATAATTGAGTTCGAGCGAGGGCAGCGCCCAGCGGTCCATGGCGTCGGGCTGCACGTTGAACGCGCGGTTAATCGTATAATCCGGCTCGAAACCGGGCAGCGGCGCGAACGCCGCCGGGAAGCCGTGATCTTCCGTGTTTTGATACATGAGACGCAAATTCGCTTCGAAGCTCTCGCTGACCTTGAGCCGTGCGGCCACCGACCCGCCATAGCTGATTTGCGCCCCTTGGTTGCCCACGCTGCTTCTCGGCACGATCAAATCCGGGTCGCCGGTCGCCGGGCTATTGGGATCCGTCGGATACGTGCGGGTGAGATAGCCCGCGTCGTGATTGCCGAACGCCACCACGCGCACCGCCAGGAGATCGGGGCTCAAGACGAGATTGCCGATGATGCCGGCGCCGCCGTCGGCGCTGCCTCCGCCGGATGTCACGCCCGCCTGCACCATGTAGCCGACATCGTCCGCGGTGAGATTCGGTTTCTTGGTGATGAGACGGACATTGCCGCCGAGGGAACTCTCGCCGAACAGCGTGCCCTGAGGACCCTTCAGGATCTCGATATTGTCGATATCGAGCACGCGCGGATCAACCGAGCCGGGTACCGGTGTGTCGTCGATGTAAAATCCCGTCGCGCCGCCGGTACCGAATAAATTCTGACCGGTGATGCCGCGGATCGCCACCGTTTTCGCGTCCGAGATTCCGGTCGGACCGCCGCCGTAGGCGAACGATATGTTGGGCGTCTTGGTCGCATAGTCGTCGAATGACTGGATGTTGTACGCCTCCAGCGTCTGCGACGTGAAGGCCGTGATGCTGATGGGAACCTGAGCGAGCGACTCGTCGCGCTTGCGCGCCGTGACGACTACATCCTCGAGCGTGGCCGACTCGGCCGTGGCCGTCTCGTTGGTGTCCGCCGAGCGGGCGCTCTCGCCGTGAAGCGCGGCGGCACCCGCCGCACAGAGCACCAGCAAACGCGCAAGCAGATTGTGACGATTCATTATTTTATCTCCCTGGAAAGCATGCTGCTTCGCGCTCGAGCGGCCCATGATCGCGTCGCAAACCCCACACGATAGAAGCAACTTGCCGATCAGTTGTCAATGATTCCGCACCTTCTGCACTGCCCATCGGGAAAAAACCGCCCGCCAAGTCCTCAGTTCGCCTGAAAGGCGGTCCATGCCTGTTCGTAGCGGTGAGAATAGATCGCCGCCTGCTCGGCGTTCAGCACGACCATCCGCGCCAGATTCTCCGGTGCCGTGACGAGCAGCAAGCGCTCGCCGGCGCTGGCTTTCGCGACCGCGGCGGGCAACACCGGCCCGTAGATGCCGCTGCCGAGCAAGCGCCGCTGCGCGGGTTCCGACACGCAATAGTTGAGCACACGCATGGCGAGTTCACGGTGCCTTGTACCTTTGGGCACTACGTAGGCATTGCCCCAGGCAATGGCCTCATCGAAGGTCATGGACACCGGCGCGCCTTCTCGGCGGATGGCTTGTATTCGTCCCGACCAGGCGGATGACAGAACCAGTTCACCGGTGCTCAAGAGCTGCGCCGGCTGTGCGCCGGCACTCCACCAGACACTGACGTGGGGCCGGATCTCGCGCAGCCGCGCGAGCGCAAGTTCGGCTTTTTCCGCGGTCACGGGATAGATCTCGGTGCGAGCCACTCCCGCCGACATCAGGGCGGCCTCGTAGTTGTAGTCGAGCTGCCTATACAGCCCGCGTGCGCCCGGGAGGCGCTTGACGTCCCAAAAGTCGCGCCAGCTTCGCGGGACGTGCCCGTCAGGCAACAAGGTCTCATTCCACGCCATCACGGTTGCCCCGGTCGCCGTGTACACGCCGTGCGTACCGTACCATTCGCGATCGAGTTCGCTGACGTCGACCAGGCGATAGTCAATTTCTTCGAGCAACCCTTGATCGCGGCCTTGATACATGAACGGGCCGCCGACGTCGACCAGATCCCACTCGACGTCGCCGCCTTGGACCATGGCTTTGATCTTGGCGTAGTTGGTCGGCGCACTGGTGATGATGGAGACGCCGAGCGCCTGGCCTGCCGGCGACATGAAGGCATCGCGTTCGGTGCTGGAGAGCACCCCTCCCCACGAGACGAACACGAGTTCTTCGCGAGCCGGGCCGCGCCCGCCGCAACCGCCGAGCGGCAGGCAGGCGATCAGACCGCCGGCCGCTGCGCGCAGAAATTCGCGGCGCGTGCTTCGGCTCACCGCGGAGCCTCGCGCGTATCCGCCGCGACGGCGAGCACGCGTCCGGCACCTCCGGCCCAGCCGATCGAAACTTGCGTGCCGGCGGGCCGGCCGAGACCGGCGGGACGCCGGCACCAGATTTCGGCACCCGATGACAATCGGCTCTTGATGGCGGCGACATCGCCCAAGTACACCACCTCCTCGACCGTACCCGGCAATCCGGGTGCGAGTCCCTCATCGAGCCGGATGAACTCCGGGCGCACCAGCAACGCGGCGCGGCGGCCGACGGCAACTCCCGTGCCGGCCGCGCCAAAAAGCGCCGCGCCGAGATCCGCAACGGCAAGCTCCGCGGTGTCCCGGACGATCGCCCGAACGGTGCCTTCGATCAGATTGGAATCTCCCAAGAAACCGGCGACGAACGTGTTGATCGGCGTTTCATACAGAGTCTCAGCGGTTCCCACCTGCTCGATCTGGCCGTCACGCATGATGGCGATTCGGTCGGACAGGACCAGGGCTTCCTCCTGATCATGCGTCACGAACACCGTCGTATGCCCGAACTTGCGGTGCAGGCGCCGGATCTCGAGCTGCACCTGGCGGCGCAGCTGGCGATCGAGTGCGCCGAGCGGCTCATCGAGCAGCAATACATCGGGCTCGATGACCAGCGCTCGCGCGAGCGCCACCCGTTGCCTCTGTCCACCCGACAGCTCCAGGATCGCCCGCCGCCCATATCCCTCGAGCTGTACCGCGGCGAGCGCGGCGCTCGCCCGGCGCGCGATATCGGCCGCCGCGCAATGCCGCGCGCGCAGGCCATAGGCGACATTCTCGAATACATTGAGATTCGGAAAGAGCGCGTAGTCCTGGAACACCATGCCGATGTTCCGCAGGCGCGGCGGCAAGTCGGTGACATCGCGCGCACCGATGAGGATGCGGCCGGAAGTCGGCGCAAGATGGCCCGCCGCGAGGCTGAGCAGCGTCGATTTACCGGAGCCGCTCGGCCCGAGCAGCGTCAGAAACTCGCCGGCGGCGACGTCAAGCGTCGTCGGCCGGACGGCGGTCGTGGCGCCGAATCGCTTGTGCAGATCGCGAAAGCTAAGCGACGGCATTCGCTTCGGCACGCGTGCGGAAGATGCGGCGCGATCTTAAACGCTGGACGGCGAATCCGAACAGACTGACCGCGATGATCACGCTCGCGGCGACCGCGACGACGGGTGTGAACTCGACGCGTATCGTCTCCCACAACTTCACCGGCAGCGTCTGGGTGCGCACGCCGGCCAGGAAAATTGAGATGATCAGCTCGTCAAAGGACGTGATCGCCGCGAACACGGCGCCGCCTGCCAGCCCCGGCGCGATGCAAGGCAGCGTCACGGTGCGAAAGATGCGCCATGGACTCGCGCCGAGGCCCGCCGCTGCCCGCTCCAGCGACGCATCCAGGGTCCGCAAGGAGACGCCGACGTTGACGATTACGTAGGGCAAACACATGAGGGTGTGCCCGAGCGCGAGTCCGGCGGTCGTCCCGGCGAGCCCCAGCGGGCGCGCCACATAATAAAGAGCGACAGCGAGCACGATCGCGGGAACCACCAGCGGCGCCAGAAATAAACCGGACAGCAGTGTGCGCCACGCGCCGTGCAGCCGCTCGAGGCCGAGAGCGGCCGTGGTACCAAGAACCAACGAGAGGCTCGTGGCCAGCGCGGCGACCTTGAGGCTGCTGCCGAGCGAGGCCAGCCACTCCGGATCCGCGAAAAATTCGCGGTACCAGCGCCCCGAGAGCATGGTCGGCGGTATCTGAATGAAGGATGCGTGATTGAGCGAGGCCGGGACGACGACGAGAGTAGGCAAGACCAGGAAGGCCAGCACCAGCGAAACGACCGCATGCAAGAGTACTCCCCCGCTGCGCGGCGTGCTCAGAACGCACCCATGAAGCGGCGCAGCGGCACCAGGCGTGCCGTCAGGAGCAGCAGCGCCAGCGTCGCGGTCAGCAGGACGAATGATGCGGCGCCGGCGATCGGCCACGCCAGGCGCTCATCCACCATGCTCTGGATGAGGATGGCGACCGTCAGATTGCGCCCGCCGCCCAAGAGCGCCGGCGTGACGAAAAAGCCGAGCGCGATCAAGAACACGAGCATCGCCGCCGCGGCCACGCCGGGCAGGCTGAGCGGTAGATAGACGCGGCGAAATGTCATCCACGGTCCCGCGCCAAGACCCTCGGATGCGAGCGCCAAACGCGGATCGATGCGCACCAGCGCGGCGTACATCGGCAAAATCGCATACGGCAGCAGCACGTGCACCATGCCGATGTAGACACCGGTGTCGTTGAACAGCAGTTTCAAAGGCGCCGCCGTCAAGTGCGCTGCGCGCAGCAGCCGATTGATCGGTCCGTAAGTCTCGAGCAACAGCATCCAGCTGAAAGTCCGCACCAGCGAACTGATCCAAAGCGGCGCCAATACGCACCAGAACGCAACCTGCAGGCGCGCGCCCTTGAGCCGCGTCAATAGGAACGCGGTCGGGCACGCGAGCACAATGCTGATCGCTGTCACAATGAGCGCCGTCGACAGCGTGTGCAGCAGCACTCGGCGATAGACGGAGGATCCGAGAATCTCCGCGTAAGCCGCGAATGTGCCGCGCGGGTCGCTGAGGCTCTGCTCCAGCAGCTTGGCGAGCGGCGCCAAGAAGGCACCTGTCATGAAAATTAGTGCCGGCAGCAGCAGCATGCAGACCGCCCAGCGCCCGCGCCGGCCGCAGCGGCGCCCCTGGGCATCAAGCATGCGCTAGTTGGGCGCGAATCCACTCTTGCAGGGAGTGCACGCGATATTCCTCGGGCATGAGCACCCCGCCGCCATGGGGCAGCGCGCGCAGCCCGCGTTGGTTGACCTCGCAGATTTCCGCATCTTCGGTCATGACGAGATCCGCGAAGTCGACCACATTGCTCAAATCGAAACGTGGATCCCTCATGGCTTCGGGCGCAAAGAGATATTCGACCCGAAGTTCAGTCTTCTCGGGGCCCAACGGCCGCACGCGCACGGCGCGCACATAGTCGATATGCCCAACAATGAACGCGCTCGGCAGACTCGTGGCATACAGCTGTCCGGTCTTGCGGTCTTGTTCGCTCAAGCCTCTGAATACCGTTCCCGTGAGGTTGCCGTCCCTCGACCAGGTCACCGCACCGGCGCGCAAACCGCCTTTGAATTTCGGATTCTGATCTTCGGCATGCGCCCGCCAATTCGGATCATCGCGCTCCCGGAGCAATGCGCGGCCAAAGATGGGGACCAATTGCGACAACCTGGGGTGCACTCCCGGGCAGTGCAGGCATTCGTTGAAGTTTTCCCAAAAAACCTTCCAATTACAGTCAATCGTCTTCGTCATCACGTGCGCGACGGCCAAGTCCTCGAGCGGCCAGCGCTCGAGCGGGCTGAAGGTTTGCGCCAGAATTTGCGCAGGCGGCGGCGGATCCTCCGCCAGCGCGATGAATATAAAACCCCGCCACTCGCTCACGTTGATTTTATAAAGCCCAAAGTTCTTAAGTTCAAACCCGGATGGAATGCTTTTCGATGAAGTCCGCAGCAACTCGCCGCGCAGGCTGTAGACCCAGGCGTGGTACGGGCATACCAAAGTCGAGGAGCGAAGCGTGCCCTGACCCGACGGACATAGCGCCGAGCCGCGATGACGGCAGGTATTGTGAAAGGCCCGCAACTGCCCCGCGTCGTCGCGCAGCAATAATATTTTTTGCTCGCCGAGATCAAAAGTCATGTAAGCGCGCGGCGCTTGCACTTCGCTCGAGCGCGCAACGTAGATCCAATTTCGGTACCAGATCCGAGCTAGTTCAAGTTCATATTGCTTCTGGTCGTAGTACCACGCGGCCGGCAAACCGGGCCGCAGATCCTTAAGACCCGTGAAATCTTCGTTGAGCGAATCGGACGGTAGCGCCACGGACCTGATTTTAGCCCGCAATCAACGCCAGTTGCATTTTAATCGGAATCGCGGCGCCTGCCGGCACCATGAACACGCCGGGTTTCGTTTTGAAATCTCCGCGGAAGCCTTCGGGATCTGCGACCCCATGCCAAGGCTCGACGCAGATGAAATTGGCCTGCGGTTTGCTCCAGACCCCAAGCCAGGGCGTGCCGGGATAACTCACCTGGATGCGCGGTCCGTCATCCGCGCCATAGGTCAGCGAAGTGCTGTGGATTTGATCGAAGATGATGGCGTCCTCCTGGAACAACCCATCTTCCAGGGAAAGACGGCGTTGCGCGACCGGCGTTGGATGACGCGTCGGCGACAGTAAGCCGTCCGCGTTGAGACGCCGGATCGCACCAGGCTCATCGAGCGGAAACTCGATGAAATGAGCCGAGCGCGCTCGTCCGTAGGGCAGCGGCCAGCGAAGCGCGGGGTGGAAGCCGAAGCTCGCGGGCATGGCTTCATCGCCCAGGTTGCGCACCGACGCCGTCACTGCGAGTGCCGGTCCAATGACTTCGAAGTGGACATCGAGCGCGAAATCAAATGGGTAGATCTCGCGGCTGGCTGCGTCGGCCTCCAATCTGAAGGTCGCGGCGGCCGGAGTCGAATCGAGGATTTGAAAAACTCTGCCGCGCGCGAAACCGTGCCGCGACAGCGGGTAGAGCTTCGCGCCCAATCGATAGTGGCCGCCGGCGAGCGATCCGACGATTGGGAAAAGGATCGGAGCCCGCCCGTTCCATACGGTTGGATCGCCGTTCCATAAGAGATCACGGCCGTCGCTGTCCCGGAGCCTCGATAATTGGGCGCCGGCAGGATCCACCTCGGCGCTCAAGTGCTCGGAACCGATCGATACCCAGGCGCCCATTACTTTGCCGGCGCGCCGGCGGATGGGCGGCAGGCATCCACGCTGAGATCCTTATGTTTTCGGCAAGTCTCGCGGGATGGCGCGGGCCTCTGCGGCGGGGGATCGACGGGTGCGCCGCGAGGATTTACGCATTCGGCGAATCCGCTCACGGGACTGACCACGGCCGTAAGGCATGCCGGCGCCGGCGGGTTCGCGTCGCATGGTTCGGCTAGCGCGAGGATCAACATGACCGCTGCCGCTGCTCCCGCTGCCGCCGCTGCGCCCGCTGCCGGCGAACGCCGGTTGACTCCAAATGAATCGGACATACGCCGATAGTAGCCCATGCGATGCCTCTGGATAATGCCGGCTCCGTGTTCTCCCGGCTCCGAGGTTGCGGCGGCCACGCCCGGGAGCGCATCCTTGGATCTCGCGCCGATAGACCAGGGGGTTTTGCATCATGGGGTTGGGGTCGCCGCGGCAAGCGCAAATCGATGAGTTGCGTGCGGAGGGCTTCGTCGTGGTTCCGCGGTTCGTGCCGGCGGGCGCGCTGGCCGCGCTCAATCAAGCCGCCCGCTCGCAACTCGCCGCGCGCGCGCCGCCGCTCGAACTGGAAGCCGATCTGCAATATCCCGGCGCGCCGCCATCGCACAGCGCCGCCGGGGGTGAGACCGTGCGCCGGCTGCTCGACGCCTACGCTCGTGATCCGGTATTTGCCGCGTGGGCCACCGCGCCGGGTACGCGCGAATGGATGGAAGAGTACTTCGCTGAATCCGCTCTGATGTCGTGCGTTCATCATAATTGCCTCATGACCAAGCACCCGCTTTACGGGAGCCTGACGGGCTGGCACCGCGATATCCGCTACTGGTCGTTCGCACGCGAAGATCTTGTGTCCGTCTGGCTCGCGCTCGGCGAGGAGACCGTCGACAACGGTGCGCTTTGGTTCGTACCCAAGTCCCACACGATGAACTTCGGGGCCGATCGGTTCGATGCCGCAAAGTTTTTCCGCGCGGAGCGCAGCGACAATGCAAAGATCATCCGCGCGGCTGTTTCGCCGCGCCTCGCGCCGGGCGACGCAGCGTTCTTTCACTGCAACACCCTGCACTCCGCCGGCAAGAACTCAAGCGCTGCCGTGAAATTTTCGCTGGTCTTTACCTATCACGGCCGGAGCAATGCGCCCAAGGCGGGCTCTCGATCGGCGTCCAAGCCGGAGATCGAATTAGGCGCCGTGCACGCCGTGCAATGACGCGCAAACCGAGTACGCCGCTGCCGGCTCCGCGAGCCGCAGCGGCATACTCGAATGCGCAACGATCGATTGGCCCATCAACGTGCCCAATGGCCCTCGGACATACGCCAGCCGCCGCCGGCGCGCACCCAGGTGTGCGGTACCCAGCGATAGCCCGGCCGGCCGGGACCCCAGTGGCCGCCTACCCATACATGTTGCCCGCCGACCCAGTTCCAATAGCCGCCAAACCAAACGAAACCCGGTGTCGGCGCGACGCCGACGACTTCGACTTGAGGGACCGGCGGCGCAACGGTTACGACCGCTCCGCCGTAGTAGCCCGGCGCAGGAGCCACCACGCAGCCACCGGCCAACAATGTCCCGGCCAAAAGAGCCGCTCCCGCTCCCGCCTTAAAACCACGTAAAAATTTCATGTTTTCTCCACAGTGAATCTATTTCACAAGCCTCGTCCTGACTAATATTAACGCACGACGCAGGTATTGGATGACATGCGCTTCAGTACCGAGAACTGGTTATCGCAGGCCATTTCGGCCGCTTTTCCCAGCGCTTGCCTTAAAATCGCTTAATGAAAATGCCGCTCCGGCCCAGCGCCAATTGCGGCCTTTGCTCCGGCCGGCGGGTCATATGAGCTACAGTAGCGGCGGGCTCACGGGGGCTCTGGATGCGGCCGGATTCCTTGTAGGCTGAAGGCAGCGTCGATTGCTTCGCCGGCAAATTTGGTTTCGAGGTTTAAATGAGTCAAGGACCGCTTAAGCGGCCGCGCTGGGTGCCCTCACCGCTCTTATTCGCATCCGCCGCACTGCATCTCGGCGCCGCCGCGGGTGCGCTCGTGCGTCCGCGCATTTGGCCCTGGGCGCTCGGTGCCGTTGCCTTGAATCATGTGGTGCTGGCGGCCGCGGGACTATGGCCGAAGAGTCATCTTTTGGGCCCGAACTGGACCCGTCTGCCGGCGCCCTGCATCGAGCGCGGCGAAGTGGCCATTACGATCGATGACGGCCCCGACCCCAAGGTGACGCCGCAGGTGCTGTCGCAGCTTGATGCGTATGGCGCCCGGGCCAGCTTCTTCTGCGTCGGGGAGCGCGTCGAACGGTTTCAGGAAATCGCGCGGGAAATCGTCCGCTGCGGCCACAGCATCGAAAATCACAGCCAGCGCCACCGGCACACCTTTTCGCTGCTCGGCCCGGGCGCCATCGAGGCGGAAATCGTCCAGGCACAAGACAGCATTGCGCGCGCGACCGGCTCAAGGCCGTGCTTCTTTCGCGCGCCCGCGGGCCTGCGCAATCCGTTTCTCGATCCGGTGTTGTGCCGTCTGCAATTGCACCTCGCGAGCTGGACGCACCGCGGTTTCGATACCGTCAACGGCAATGCCGACGCGGTCTATCAGCGCTTGGTCAATCCCTTGAAGAGCGGAGATATTTTGCTGCTGCACGACGGCAACGCGGCGCGCGGACGCGGTGGTGCGCCGGTGATCCTCGATGTATTGCCGCGCCTGCTGGAGGCATTGCGCACGCGGCAGCTCAAACCGGTCACGCTGCGCGCGGCGCTGTCATGAGCTTCCGCGCTGCATCGATGAGTCCCCTTTTTCTCAAGGAGTTCACCGCCACCAGCTGCATCGGACAGGGCCGCGAGCCGACGCTGCGCTCCTTGCTCGAGAAGCGCAGCGGACTTACGGCCTGCGCGTTCGAGACCGTCAACCTCGACACGCATATCGGCGAAGTGGCCGGCGTGGACGCCACGAGGTTGCCGGCGGAATTCGGGCGCTTCGATTGCCGCAACAACCGCTTGGCCGAGCTTGCCCTGCGGCAGGATGGTTTTATGGCGGCCGTCGAAGAAGCGGCGGCCCGCTGGGGCAGCAGGCGAATCGGCGTATTCATCGGCACCAGTACGGCGGGCATACTGCAGACCGAATTGGCATACCGTGAACGCGATCCGGTGAGCGGTGCACTGCCGGCGAGTTTTGAATATGGCACCACGCACAACTCCTTCTCAGTGGCCGATTTCCTGCGCCGGCGGCTGCATCTCACGGGCCCCGCCGTGGCCGTATCCTGTGCCTGCGCCTCCAGCGCCAAGGTGTTCGGATCCGCGCGGCGCATGATCGAAGCGAATATGATCGACGCCGCCGTCGTCGGCGGGGTGGACTCGCTGTGCTTGACCACGTTGTACGGGTTTCACTCGCTGCAGCTCTGCTCGGCGCTGCCGTGCCGTCCGTTCGACACCGCGCGCGACGGAATCTCGATCGGAGAGGCCGCCGCGTTTGCGCTGCTCGAACGAGTCCCCGACGGATTGAACAGCGACGCTGTGTTGCTGCTGGGCATCGGCGAATCGAGCGACGCCTACCACATGTCCGCACCGCATCCCGAGGGGCGTGGTGCGCGCCGCGCGATGCAGTCGGCATTATCGGCCGCGGGCCTCGAACCCGGCGCGATCGACTACATCAACTTGCACGGCACGGCGACTCCGAGCAACGATCGATCGGAAAGCCAGGCCGTCACCAGCGTATTTGGCGTCACCACTCCCTGCAGTTCGACCAAGGGCGCGACGGGTCATACGCTCGGCGCAGCCGGCGCGCTCGAAGCCGTGATCGGCGCGTTGGCCTTGCAAAATGCGCTGATGCCCGGCGGCGCACAGACTGCACACGTCGATCCGACCCTCACGGCCTGCTACATCCGGGACAATCGCCGCGCGCCGGTGGCGCGGGTCCTCAGCAACTCCTTCGGCTTCGGCGGAACGAATTGCAGCCTGATCTTCGGCCGCGCCGGATGAAGATGGCGGCCTATATCAGCGGCATCGGCGTGCTCGGCCCAGGTTTCGATAGCTGGCCGCACGCGGCGGCCGTGCTGTCGGGGCGGCGTGCCTACGAACCCAAGCCGACGATTCTGCCGATGCCGACGCTGCTGGCGCCGACCGAGCGCCGGCGCACCGGCCGCGTCGTCAAACTTGCGCTGGCCGTCGCCTTGGAAGCGGCCGCACAGGCCGGTGCGGAGCCCGGAGAGCTCAAGAGCGTGTTCTCCTCTTCCGGCGGGGACGGTCACAATTGCCACGAGATTTGCCTGTCGCTTTCCCTTGCAGGGCGGGAGATATCGCCGACGCGTTTCTCCAACTCGGTGCATAACGCCGCTGCCGGCTACTGGAGCATTGCGACCGGTGCAGAGCGCGAATCGACCGTGCTCTGCGCCTTCGATGCAAGTTTTTGCGCGGGCCTGCTCGAAGCGCTGGCTCAAGTGGCGGTCGATGAGGAAGCGCTTCTGCTGATCGCATACGACTCGGAATATCCCGAGCCGATACATGCCAAGAGGCCGATCCCGGACGCCTTCGGTGCTGCGTTCATCCTTACGCCGCATCGGCAGGCGGGCTCGCTGGCGCGAATCGAAGCGACTCTCGCGCGCGAACCGGTGGACCTCTTGGCGGATCGGGAACTCGAGGCGCTGCGCGTTTCGATACCCGCGGCGCGCTGCCTGCCGATGTTGCGGCGGCTGGCGATGCGCGAGGGAGGCCGCACGGTTCTCGAGTATCTCGATGTAGCGGATACCGTCGTTCAAGTAGACCTATGCAATTGAATCGCGCCTGGATTGAAGCCCACATTCCGCATCACGGCCGCATGTGCCTGCTCGATGAAGTCGTCAATTGGGGTCCGGATGAGATTAGCTGCCGCAGCGGCGGTCACCGCGCAGCGGATCATCCGTTGCGCGCGCATGGCCGGCTTGGCATTGCCTGCGGGATAGAATTTACCGCGCAGGCGATGGCCGTGCATGGTGCGCTGATCGCCGCGTCCTCCAATGCCAAACCCCTCGCCGGCTTCCTCGCGCGGGTTCGCGGTGTCCGGCTCCACGTTGCGCGGCTCGATGATGTGCAAAGCGATCTGATCTGCGATGCTGTGCGGATTGCCGGCGATCAAGGAACAGCCCTTTATGACTTCGAACTCAAGTCCTCCGCCATGCGCTTGATGAGCGGCCGCGCGACCGTCGTGCTCGACGCGGACTACCGTCTGGACCTATGAGCACGCCGGCGGCGCGAGCACTGGTGACGGGCGGCAGCGGTTCGATCGGCGCCGCCATCTGCCGGCGCCTGGGCGCCGCAGGGCACTTCGTCTATGTGCACGCCAATCGCGGAACCGCGGTCGCCGAGTCGGTGGCGCGCGATATCGTCGCGGCCGGCGGCCAGGCACAGGCGATCGCATTTGATGTGACCGATGCGGCTGCGACCCGAACCGCGATCGAGGGAATATTGGAAACTGCGCCAGTTCAGATTCTGGTGAACAACGCGGGCATCCATGATGATGCAGCCTTTCCGGGCATGAGCGCGCAGCAATGGCGCGGCGTCGTCGACGTGGCGATCAACGGGTTTTACAACGTGACGCAGCCCCTCATGTTGCCGATGATCCGCACCCGCTGGGGCCGTGTCATCAATATTTCGTCGGTCACCGCGCTGATCGGCAATCGCGGGCAGGTCAACTACGCGGCCGCGAAGGGCGCGCTGAATGCCGCCACCAAGGCCCTGAGCCTCGAAGTCGCGAGCCGCGGTATCACCGTGAACGCGGTCGCGCCCGGCATCATTTCCAGCGGCATGAGCGATTCGGTCTTCGATCCGGCCGCCATTGCGGATCTGGTCCCGATGAAGCGCGCCGGGTCGGCGCAGGAAGTGGCGAACCTGGTGGGATTTTTAGCCTCGGCGGAAGCCGGCTACATCACCGGTCAGATCATTTCCATCAACGGCGGAATGACCTAAGCGTAGGTATCGAGCGCGCTCTGCGAAGCGCGAGACGCTGCAGCCGACAGCGGCGCGGGCGCCGCCGGGCGCTCGTCCGGCGACGTCCATTCATAAGGCTGCGGATAAGCTGAGCGCTCCTGATACGAGCGCTGCGAGATGTCGACGCTCACCTGACCGAATCCCTGTGCACCCAACATCTCGCGCAGTTTGGGCAAACTCGATTCCAAGGCTTCGCGAGTCACGGCGCTGTGCGTGCTCATCGATACTTGAGCATGATCTCCTTGAACGGCGATCTGCAGCTCGATCGGCCCGAGCTGCGGCGGATTCACCTGCAATTTTGCACCGTTCAAGTTGCTGTCGATCATAAACGACACGCGATCTGCGAGACTTTGCGGGAACTCCGCGCTATCGACCCCGGCACTCATCCTGAAGCTGGGAGTGGAACTCGCATCGGTCGATCCCGTTGACGAGGTATTTGAACTCAACTGTTGAGCAGCGGCTGTACCGTCCCCGCCGCTGCCGAGGGCCGCGTCGCCGCCGCTGCCGCCATGCGCGTGCTTATCAGCGTCGCCTGAGTAGGACAGCGCCAAAGCATCCGCCACGGCCGATGTCGCCGTCGCAACTTGGGGCACCGCGGACGGCGATCCCGATATGGCTGCGATGTTCTGCACCAGGAGGCTTGGCGTGGGCGTGAACGCGGCGGTGGTTGACGACTCGCTGGCTTGCACCGCGGTTGCGGCCGCGCCGGTCGCATCTTCACCCTCCGCGAGCGCCAAATCAACGGCCGCGGCGCTGGTCGGCGGTCCGCCGGCGGGGGTAGCCGCCGAGGCCGCTGTTGGCGTCCCGATGCCGGTTTCGCTCTCCGTTGCGCCGCCATCGTCGCTGCCCGCAGCAACACTTCGATTGGCCGCTGCGGACGCTGGATCCTGGGATTTGGATGCCTGCAGGCGAGCGGCGGCATCGGTCGCAGCGGTGCCGGTCGGAATGCGCGAGTTGCCGGCCGTTCCCACTGCAGTCCTGACGGTCATCGCCCTCAAATTGGAATGTGCCGGGGAGTCGGCGGCGTGCGTGGCGGCCAAAGCAGCCGCGGCGGCGTCCTCCTCTGTTTCGGTATCCGTGGGCGCAGGAGCTGTGGACACCGGGGCTGTGGTGGCGCCCGCGGTTGCGGTCTGCCCCGGGCCCTGGGACGCCTCGCCGGCAGACTGCGGGGTTGCGCCGGCGGCCTTTAGTATTACGGCCGCTGCCCCTGCGGCGGTAGGCGCCGCGGTAGGGGCAGCGGCTGATGGCACGCTGATCGGCAACGGCAACGAGAGCGCTGTCGCAAGCGGTGCGGTGGCGGTGGCGGTGGGCGGCACAGGAATGCCGGGCACCGGCAAAGTGCCGCCGCCGGAGTCCGCTGCGGCAGCCTTGTTTTGCACGCTCTTGCGGCTCGGCCTATCAGCCGCCGCAGACAGGGCCCCCGCAAAGTCTGGGGTGCCGGCGCTTTTCTGTGTATCGACCGGCGGGGCGCTGGATTGCGGAGCGTTGCTGACGGGGGCTTTGCAGGACGGGACGATTGCGTTCATAGCCATGAGTCAGCAAGCTGCGTGCCAAACTCTGGGCGCTCGCTAACCCCAATCCGGAAACGCGCCCAAGGCATCCACATAATTGTGAATGACATCCGTGTGCGCATCTTCCTGCCAGCCACCAAGCGCGGGGCTCTTGATGAGATCGCGAGGCCGGCCCAGTTCGTCAATTGTGTAGAGCTGCAAATCCAAGGCCTGCCGCGCCTCGCCGGCCATGACCGTCGATCCCGTGGCCTTTGCGTGCAGCGCGAGAACCGCGCCGTACGTTGAAAGGATGCCGCCCCACGCCTGTTTATCCTCGTCCTGCTCGTGACAAACCGTGACGCCGTATTCCGTGTGGGTAAAATTCTTGCGGACGAAATCGATCAACACGGCGGAATCGTCGCGCCAGTCGGGATCCAGCCATTGCCTTTTCTCGAGCAGATATCGGGAGAGGTTCAACGGCGCCCACGCCGTGCGATTGGTCGGCGTTTCGTGATCCTCGAAAAACTGCGCAAACAGCGCCCCATCGGCGGCGGCGCTCGGAATTTGGTAGCGCTTGATCCAGGTCCAGAGCGACTGGCGCGGAACAGCGAATTCCTCGTAGCCTTGCGCGAGCAGTGCGTCGTAAAGCCGCAGGATATAGGTCATGTTTCCCGAAACGGGTCCGCGGCCTTCGCCGCTGCGGTAGTCGGCGCGAAAAGGCCACGGCGAACGGAACGCATCGCCGTCCTGCTGATTGCCGGCAAGGACACGGGCATTGTGCAGCCCCTGCTCCAAGTACTTGTGCTCGCCTGCGGCCTGGAAGAGGAGCACCAACGCGTAGCCCGCGATACCGCCTTTGTCGGGCTCGATCTCGAAGGGCCGATCGCCCTGCGAGCCGGCGTCCGCGGGTTGAGGAAACTTCTCGCTGTTGCCGGTCGAGCGCGTAAAGGCCGGATATCGGCCGGTCTTCGGGGTGAGCGATTCCTGCACCAGATAATCGCCCATGGAACACGCCGTCGCAAGGTAGGCCATGTCCCGCTTGCCGCAAAGCTCGTGGTATTTGAGGTAGGAAACAATACCCATCCCAATTTGGGTCGCGGGAATGCTGTCCGTGCGATGCGGAATCGGAGTCCAGTTTCCATCCAGAAACGTCGCATAGACGAAGCGGGGATATCCATGATCCGCCGGACACTGGCGGTAGAAATTCATTTCGAGGTCGAGGGCAAAGATCCACGGCGTCCACGGCCTGACGCGGCCCGAGGCGTCGAAACTCAACGTGTGTCCCGCAATGACGACTGGCTGATCCACCGGATGACTTGCTAGTTATTTTCCTGGCCGCCGTTGATTGTAACCGACGCCGGATGCTCCAATGTTCGAATAGGAGGTGAAGATGGCGATGCCGGGACGAAACGATCCCTGCCCGTGCGGCAGCGGCAAGAAATACAAGAAATGCTGCGGCCGCGCGCAACTCGCAGCGCCCCGCACGGGAGCCGTGCCGCCCGAGGACCTGAAGCGGCTGATCGCCATGATCAATACCGGCCGGTTTTCCGAACTGGAAAGCAAAGCCCGCGAGATGGCGGCGCAGTATCCGGATTCCGGAATGGTCTGGAAGGTGCTGGGCGTATCCGAGAGGATGCAGGGTAAAGGTGCGCTGCCCGCTTTGCACAGGGCAGCGGCGCTGTTGCCGGATGATCCCGAGACTCACGGCAACTTGGGAAACGCCTTGCGCGACCTCGGGCGCCTCGATGAGGCCGTAGCGAGCTATCGCAGGGCACTCGAGCTCAAGCCGGATTTCGCCGCAGCGCACAGCAATTTCGCCAATGCGCTGTGCGACCTCGGACGGTTTCAAGAGGCGGCGGCGAGCTACCGCCGCGCGCTCGAGATCAAACCCGATTATCCGGAGGCGCACAATAACTTGGGCAATGCGTTGCGCGGCCTTGGGCAGAACGATGCGGCGGCGGCCAGCTGCCGCCGCGCACTTCTGCTCATGCCTGATTTCGCCGCGGCTCACACCAACCTGGGCAATGCCCTGCGCGGCCTTGGGCGCCTCGATGAGGCGGCGCTCTGCTACCGCCGCGCGCTTAAGCTTAGGCCGCAAGATGCCGATGCCCACAATAATTTGGGGAATGCATTGCTGGATGCGGGGCGCTTCGATGATGCGCAGGCAAGCTACACCCAAGCGCTGCGACTCAAGCCCGATTTGGCCGAAGCGCACTTGAACTTGGGCAATGTGTTGCGCAGCCGCGCACAGTTCGAAGATGCCGTCGCAAGCTACCGCCGGGCGCTCGGCATCAAAGCGGATTACGCGGCTGCGCATAGCAATTTGGGCGACGCGCTGCGGGATTTAGGCAGGCTCGAAGAATCGGCGGTGAGCTGCCGCCGCGCTCTTCACATCGAAGCGGATAACGCGGGTGCGCACAACAGCCTCGGTAATGCATTGCTCGACCTCGGGCGCCTCGATGAAGCGCAGGCGTGCTATCGGCGCGCCCTGGCGCTGCGTCCCGGTTTAGCCGCAGCGCATTTGAACCTCGCCATCGTGCTCCGGCTTCAAGGCAGAACAGCGGATGCGCAAGCGTGCTGCGGCAGAGCGCTCGGCATTCAGGCGGATTGCGCGGCCGCCATGACGCTGTTGGCGGAGCTGCACGCCGATCAAGGCCGATTTTCACAGGCGCAAGCGTTGTTCGAGCGCGCCCTCTCGATCGAGCCGGAACTGCCGGAAGCGTGGGCCGGCATGGCGCAGCTGCGCAAAATGACGGGCGGCGACGCCGGCTGGTTGGCGGAGGCAGAGCGCATTGCCGGAAAACCTCTCCCGCCCCGACGGGAGGTCTACCTGCGATTTGCGCTCGCCAAATGCTTCGATGACATCAAGGATTTCCCCCAGGCGTTCTCCAATGTCCGGCGGGCAAACGAGTTGACGCAACTTTACGCTGTCAAGTACGACAGGCGGCAGCAGACAGAGTCCGTCGATCTCATCATTGGCGCCTGCGGCAGAGAATCGCTGAACCAGGCGCGGATCGGGGCGAACATGTCGTCGCGTCCGGTTTTCATCGTCGGGATGCCGCGCTCCGGTACCTCGCTCGCCGAACAGATCCTCGCCTCGCATCCCGACGTTTTCGGCGCCGGCGAACTCGCCTTCTGGGTCAGCGCATCCGCGGCGCACGGCTCGGCGGCGCCGGCCGCCGGGATGAACGGCGTGCTGCAAAAGCTCGCCGACGATTACCTGTCGCTGCTCAAGAATCGATCTGCGGACGCGCTCCGCGTCATTGATAAGATGCCGGCCAACTTTCTATGCTTGGGATTGATTCATGCGGCGCTGCCGAACGCCCGGATCATTCACATGCGGCGCAACCCGATCGACACCTGCCTATCCGTTTATTTTCAGCATTTCAAGAGCGGTCATGCGTACGCCAACGATTTGGCGGATCTTAAGCACTACTACACGGAGTATCTCCGCGTCATGGGGCACTGGCATAGAACGCTGCCCGCGGATGCGATTCTGGACGTACCCTATGAAGATCTGGTGGACGATCAAGAGACATGGAGCCGCAGAATGCTGCAGTTCATCGGTCTTGAGTGGGATCCCAAGTGCCTGGATTTTCACTTGACCGATCGCACCGTGATGACGGCGAGCAAATGGCAGGTGCGGCAGAAAATGAGCAAATCGTCGGTCGAGCGCTGGCGGAATTACGAGAAGTACTTGGGGCCGCTGCGCGAGCTCGATCGATCGATCCCTGGGTCCACGATGGCTACCTCCTGACCACCACATCCACGCTCTCGGTCTCGGGATCAAAGATGATCTGCGCTTCGCCGCGCTCGAGTTGACGCACGACGCGCGCGACTTTTTCCTCGAGCGTGAATTCCCGCTCGCCGTAGTCCGTGCCTTCGCGCAGCACGAACGACTCGATCACGGCCTTGAGCAGTTCGCTCGACAGCTCCGTATGCGGCACCCGAACCACGTCGTTGGGCGCAGGGTCCGTCATTCAGGCGCCCGGCCGCCGCGCCAGCCACCGGTCCAGATGGCTCGCAAACGCCTTCCGGTCGGCCTGGGTGAGCGGCGGCGGACCGCCGCCGACATTGCCGCTCGAGCGCATCGTATCCATGAAGTCGCGCAGGTTGAGGACGCCGCGGATCGTGTCCGCCGAGTAGCGCTCGCCGCGCGGATTGAGCGCATCCGCACCCTTCGCGATCGCTTCGGCCGCGAGCGGGATATCCGCGGTGATCACCAGATCGCCGGCTGCGATTTGCCGGACTATCTCACCGTCCGCGACGTCGAATCCTTGGGGCACTTGGACGGCGCGCAGACTTGGAATGCGCGGCAGCCGCAGGGGCTGATTCGCGACCAGCGTCACGGCGACGCCGGTGCGCTCCGCCGCGCGAAATAGAATCTCCTTGATGACGTTCGGACAGGCGTCCGCATCGACCCAGATACTCGCACCCGCCACATTCGACCTCCGCCGCGCACGCGGCGAATCGAAGATGATACGCGGTTCAGGGGGCGTGCCGCTCTATTTCACTGCCGCTGCCGGACAAGCTGAGATGCGCCGGGCAAAGCATGGGGTTTGCCAGCGGCCGCGACCATAAAGCAGGGTTGCCCATGACTTGCGCAAAGCCGTTGCGGCTGTACAGCGGCCGGCAAACGATGTTCGCCTCGGTCGGCTGCATCTGTCCCAGCATGATCTTGTTATTTCCGTCCGCGAGCAAGCGGGCCAAGTACGCGAGGAATGCATCCTCCACACCTAAGCCGAGAGCGCGGCAACTCATCACCATGTGATCGATACAATTTTGCCGCACCCACGCCGCGCCGATGAGACCGTACTGGGTAAATCGATCCTCGGCCAGAACGACGAAGAGCTTAAGGCCGGCGGCAAAGCGCTGATGGCATTGCTCCAAGGTATAGCGGGCGCCGGTGGTGTTGAATTGATTGGTTTTGTTGAAAAGCTCGAGCGCGCGGCCCATGTTGAGATCCGCCGTCGACTCGAGCACGGCAATTGACGCACGCAGCTTGAGCGTCTTCAAGAACTCTTCATGCGGCAGCGCCTTGCGGAACGATTCGCGTTTGACTTGCGCGCGCATCATCTCGGTCCGGCGCCCTGACTCGAGCGTGATCGAGCGCTGCTGGGTTTCCGTGGACCAAAGCAGCACTCGCTTCAGGTAATAGAGATGTTTGCCGAGAACCCGCACGCGCGGCAGTCCCGCCTGGATGGCGGCGCGTTCCACGGGGTTGTCGTCGATCATGACGGCGCTCTCCTGCGGCAGATTGAATTCCCGCAGGATGTCCGCCAGATTATCGGCCTTGTTGCGAAAATTGATCCGGTACGCGGCGAAATCCGCGAGGGCAATCTGGCATTGCACGATGCTGTCCCAATTGGACAGAATGAATTGCTCATCGTTCTTGCTGACGATGGCGAGCAGAATGCCGCGCTTTTTCAAAATGAGCAGCGTCTCCATGAAACCCATCGGCCAGCCCTCGAGGATTCCCAGCGTTCCGTCGGCCGCCACGCCGCGCCACAGGGTGTCGTCGAGATCCACTGCGACCAGCTTGACCGTGTCCACGAGCCGCGTGGTGCGGTACATGGCGAATATTTCGTGCATCAGCGCTTCGAAGAATTCGAGCCACTTGGACGAATAGTGCTTCTGCATCGGTGCCGGCGGATGCAGCCGGTTGAGGTCATGGTCGTGGTCGCCGTCGCTCAGCGTGGTTCCATGCGTGAATGACCACACGGCGTCGTCCTGGCAGGATCTCTTGCCGATGCCACCGGACACCTGATCGATGTCCACCAGGTAAACGTTTTCGCGCTTGGCGATCTCGGCCGCCAGGAACATGTTGAGCCGTTCGATGAAGTGCATGATATTTCTGAGGTCGTAGCGCGGCTGCAGCCGTCCCAGCGGATTTTGTTGCGGTATAAGAAAGCCGGGGACGAACGTCAGCAGCTTGCACTCGCTATTCAACTTGAGCACATTGGCCAGATAGCGCCCGAGATAATCCTGGGTTTGCTGCAGGAACTCCTCATGCGCCGCGGCGCTGTCCGGGAGGCGGAAAAAGGCGCTGCCTAAGATGGTTCGTAAAGGGATGTGGACGATCTGAAAATCGTACTCCGCCGCGGGCCGTGGAATTTCAGGAAATGAGTCGAAATTGTTCAGCAGAATGAAGTCGCCCCGATAGGCGCTGTTGATCCGCGATCCCACCTCGGGAAAAGGCTGGGCGAGACAGCCCCCTACCACCAAGTAGGTTGCGCCCGGATCCGCGGTCGCTTGAAGATCGGCCGGCGTGCGGTAACGGGAGCCGTTGTGCAGGGCGAAAAGACCGTCTTCGACGTCCGTCATTCGCGGCGCCATGCCCGCATCGGACGGCATCAGCGATTTTCCGTCTTGCCGTGCCCCGCGAGGGATATGCGCAGCGCCGCGTCGTCGCCTTCGCGTTGCTCGCGCTGATCCGCGGCATGCCGCTCTTCCTTGCGGAAGCGGTCCACGACGCGGCTCAAAGATTCGGCCTCGACGCGCTTTTCGCTCCACTTGAGGCGCCGTCCTTCGTATTCGGCGCGCGCCGCATCCAGGCTGTTGGTCTGCTGGCGCAGCGCCGCGCCCAACCGGTCGAGAAACGAACGGTAGTTCTGCAATTTGACCGCGTCCATCGCGCCGCGATTTTCATTCGAGTTGCGCACATATTCATCGCGATAGCTTTTGAGCTGCTCGAGCTGCCGTTCGAGATCCGCTACCCGGCGCCCGGCATCGGCCATCGCGAGGCTCAAAGCATCGGCGGAGCTCGTCGCGATTTGCCGGATGGGTTCGAAGCGCTTGGATTTGTTCATTGCGGCTGCACTATCGGGCGGCCGCGGAGGGTTGTGCCGAGAACTGCGTCACGAGTTGCTTGAGATCTGCGTAACTTCGCTCGATTCCCACCGGCTCGTACATGTCCTGACGCAGGAACTCTACGATTCTGGGCCATTGTTCGACTGCGATATCGACGCGCGGATCGGCGCCGCGCCGATAGGCGCCGACCGTGATCAGGTCGCGGTTCTGCTGATATGTCGAGTAGACCTGTTTGAACCGCGTTGCGAGATCGAGCTGCTCGCGCGTCGAGATCTGATGCATCGCGCGGCTGATGGAGGCCTCGACATCGATGGCCGGATACAAGCCGCTCTCCGCCAAACGCCGCGACAATACGATGTGGCCATCGAGTATGGCCCGCGCCGCATCCGCGATCGGATCGTTCTGATCATCGCCTTCGACCAACACCGTGTAGAAGGCCGTGATGGAGCCGACGCCGCGGTCGCTGTTGCCGGCGCGCTCGACCAATTGCGGAAGCCGCGCGAAGACCGACGGCGGATAGCCCTTGGTGGCGGGCGGTTCGCCGATCGCGAGCGCGATTTCGCGCTGCGCCTGGGCAAAGCGCGTCAAGGAATCGAGCAGCAGCAAGACCTTCAAGCCCCGGTCGCGAAAATATTCCGCGATGGCGGTCGCGAGCCAGGCGCCGTGCAAACGCATGAGCGGCGGATTGTCCGCGGGCGTGGCAACCACGACGGCGCGCCGCATTCCGTCCGGACCCAAGGTATTGCTCACGAAATCCTGGACCTCGCGTCCGCGTTCGCCGATCAAGCCGACGACCGTGACGTCGGCCTTGGTGTAGCGCGTCATCATACCGAGCAGGACCGATTTGCCGACGCCCGACCCGGCGAACAGGCCGATCCGCTGGCCGCCGCCGACCGCGAGCAGCGAATTGATGGAACGGACGCCCACATCGAGCGGATCGCGGATCGCGCGGCGCATCAAGGGATTCATCGGCTCGCCGGTGAGCGATACGCGATCGGTGCAGCGCAGTTCGCCGAAGCCGTCGAGCGGGCGTCCCGCGCCGTCCAGCACGCGTCCGAGCACCTCGTCTCCCACGGCGACGGCGGTCACGCTGCGCGTCGGAATCACGCGCGCTCCGGGCATGATGCCGCGAATGTCCCCGGTGGGCATCAAAAAGAGCTTATCGCCGGAAAATCCGACCACTTCGGCCTCGATTTGCTTGCCCTCGGCGGTATCGATGAGACAGCGTCCGCCGACCGCGGCCTCGCAGCCGATGGCTTCGAGAGTCATCCCCACCATTCGATTCAACGTCCCTTCGACGACGATATCGGCGGCGTTCGCCATGCGTTTCCGGGCCCGCGACAGCGAGGCGGCCCATTGTTCCGGACGCGGCCGCGCCGGCGCAGCGCTCATGAGCTGCCGCCGCTGCGCGGAGCCGACGGATGACGCTCTGTCCCCATGAGCTCGCTCAAGATCGCGCCCAGGCGGGTCTCGAGACGCGCATCGATGCGCGAGGTCGCGGTGCTGATTTGACAGCCGCCGCGCGCCATCACGGGATCCTCGACGATGCCCCAGGCGCGCTCGCTCTCCGTGGGCGCAAGATTCTGCCGCACCACCACCGCATCCTCCGGATGCAGATGGACGCGCACGTCGCGGGCGGCGACCGGCAACGCGGAGATGGCCTCGCGAATGATGCCGATGATTTGCGTCGGATCCGTCTTCAGCTCGCGCCGCACGATTTGCCGCGCGAGCGCCATGGCCAGGGTCAATAATTCCCGCTCGACCTCGGCATCCAATTCTTCGAACGGCTTGGCGAGATCGTAGAACATGCCGGCGAGTTGCTCGACTTGGGCCCGCACCTGACCGCGGCCCGCTTCGCGTCCCTCGGCGATTCCCAGCTCGAAGGCCTCCTTGTAGGCTTCCGCTTGCAGATCGGCCAGCGCTCTCACCGTCGGCACTTTCTGAACCACGGACGCGTTGCCCATATCGGGCGCCGCCCACACCTCGGCGGCGGCCGCGGCCGACTTGGTGAACGCGTCAGACAAACTCGCCGCTGCCTTTGCCGCCCAAGCTGATCGTGCCCTCTTCGGCCATGCGCTGCGCGATCACGACGATTTCCTTTTGCGCCGCCTCGACATCGGTGAGCTTCACCGGACCGCGCGCTTCCATATCGTCCTTGAGAATTTCCGCCGCGCGCTTCGACATGTTGCGCAGGATCTTCTCCTGCACCTCAGGCTCGGCGCCGCGCAGCGCGACCGCGAGCGTGTCGGAACCCACTTCGCGCAGCATCGCTTGGATGCCGCGATCGTCGACGTCGAGCAGGTTATCGAAGACGAACAGCAGATCCTTGATCTGCTGATGCATTGCGTTGTCGGCCTTCTCGATTTTGCCGAGCTCTTCGCCGCTCTTGTCGCGCTCCATGGCATTCAAGATATTGGCCACCGTGCGCGCCCCGCCGATACGGCGCAGGGCGGCGGAGGGTGGAGCCGCATTGGCCTGCCTTTCGACCAGCTGGTCGAGCTCCGTCAGCGCCGACTGCGGTACTTCGTTCAAGGAGGCGATGCGCATCAATACCTCGGTGCGCATCTCCTCGGTCAACAGCGGCAATACCGCCGCCGACTGCTCGGGCTCCAAGTGCGAGAGCACGATCGCGGCGATCTGCGGATGCTCGCCGCTGACGATATGCGCGACGGCCTTGGCTTCCATCCACTTGAGCGCCTCGATGCCTTGACCGGTCTGCCCGGCCGACACCCGGTCGAGCAGCAAATCGGTCTTCTGCTTGCCTACGGCCTGAGTCAGAACCCGGCGCACGTAATCCTGGGATCCGGAGGCGATGTTGGCCTTGCCGTCGGCCACGCCGATGAAGGTATCCAGCACCGAGGTCATCTGGTCGCGCGACACCTCTTTGAGCTCGGCCATGGCGATGCCGAGCTTCTGTACGTCGCGCGCACTGAGCTGCTTGAGTACGTTGGCCGCGTCTTGTTCGCCCAAACTCATGAGCAAAATCGCGGCTCGTTGTGTCCCTGCGAGCTCATCCGGCTTGCTAGCCATCGGCGGCGACCCAATCCTTCACGACCTGTGCGGCACGCTTCGGATCCTGCCCCACCAGGGTTCGAGCGGCCGCGATCTGCTGCTCAAAACTGGGCGCCAATTTGATGGCCTTGCCCCCCTGGCCCGAGATGCTCAGCCGATCGCCCGCCGCATCGCCGCTCTCGGCACTCGCCCCGGTCAGCCGCGACGCCGGCTTGGTCAAGGATTTCATCAGCGGCTTCAAGACCAGAAACGCGACCAAGAGCACCAGGCCCGCACCGACGATTTGCTTCGCGAGCTGGGTGATCCAGGGCGTTTCCCACAGCGGCGGTGCGTCGACCGGCGCGATCGGCGCATTGCTCTTGAAGGCCTGATTGAGCACATTGAGTTGGTCGCCGCGATCCTCCTTGAGTCCGATCGCTTCGCGTATCAGCTGCGTGAAGCGCTTGATGTCGGTGTCGCTCATGGGCAGGGTGGTCGCTTTGCCGTCGGCGTCCACTTTCTGCCAATCGTCGAGCACCACGCCTACGGACAGGCGCTTCAAATTGCCGACGGGTTGCTTGACGTACGACAGGGTGCGGTCGACTTCGAAATTTCGCGTACTGCGCTGCGCGCTCGATGAAGGGCCGCTATTGGCGGCCGCCGCCGCCGCGGCAGCCGGCGTCCCGGGCGTGGCCGTCGCTCCCACGATCACCGGCGCCCCGGAGGTGCCGGGCGGCTGATTGCTGAGCGCGCCCGGAATGCCTTCCACTGCATCGCCGCCCTTGCGCGTCTCGTTGCTGGTCTGTTCGCTGCGCACCGCCGTCTTCTGCGGGTCGTAGTTTTCGTGCGTCTCCTCGGTGACCGTGAAGTCGAGATCTGCGGTGACGGTTGCGCGCACGCGGCCCGCTCCGACCATGGGTTCCAGGAGCTCAATGATGCGGCGCTGGTAGCCCTCTTCGAGCTTGCGCGTGTATTCGAGTTGCCGCGTGCTGGCGGCGGCCTCTGCGCTTTCGTCCGGCGAGTTGAGCAGCGAACCCGCTTGGTCCACCAGGGTCACATCGCTCGCCGCCAACTCCGGCACGCTCGAGGCGACCAAGTGCACGATCGCGGCAACCTGGCCCGGCTCGAGCCTTCGGCCAGGATACAGCTGCAGCATGACCGAGGCGGTCGCCTTGTGCGCGTCGCGCAGGAACACCGACGGCTTCGGCAGCGCCAGATGCACCCGCGCGCTCTCTACGCCCTGGACTTTGACGATGGTGCGCGCCAGCTCCGTCTCGAGGACCGACTGATAGCGCGCGGTTTCCATCATCGAGCTGGTGCCGAGCGCGGATTCCTTTTGGATCATCTCGATTCCCATCGAATCGCTCTGCGGCAGACCCTGGCTGGCGAGCCGGATGCGCGCCTCCTGCACTTTCGATTCGGGCACCGATACCGCTCCCGACGGGCTCAGTTTGTACTCGATTCCCGCCGCGGTCAGGGCATCCATGACTTGGCCGCTCTCACGCTCGGAGAGCTGGCCGTAGAGCACGCTGTAATTCTGCCCCTGCGACCACAGGACCAGCCAGATCGCGGCCGCGACCGCCGCCGCGACGCCGACCAACAGGCCGACTTGCTTGAGTCCGGGGATCTCGAGCAAGCCGCGTGGAGGGACCGGTATGATGTCTGCCATGGGTTAAGCCTCGCCAGCCGGTTACACCGACATGTTCATCACTTGGGTGTAGGCATCGAGAAGCTTGTTGCGGACTTCGGTCATGGCGTGAAATGCCAAACCCGCTTTTTGCACCTCGAGCATCACCCGGGTGAGATCGACACTTTTGTCGCCGGTCTCGTACGCGCCCGCGAGCGCGGTCGCCTGATTCTGCATGGCGGCGATATGATCGACCGAATCCTTGAGCAGGCTGGCGAAATCGGCCGGCGGCGCCCCGCCGCTTGCGGCCTCGGGGGAGATGCCCGATGCGCGCGACTGCAACGCGCGCATTTCCGCCAGCACTTGTTGAATTTGCATGCTGCTCATGGGCAGGCCGCCACGAATTCAGGCTCATGCAGGCGCGGCACGGCGACGCCGGCGGCTTTGAGCTGCTGCAATTTGTGGCGCAGGGTCCGCGGGCTGATCCCGAGGCGCTCCGCGGCCAATTTGCGGCTGCCGCCGGTGACGCGCAGGGTCGCCAATATCAATTCGCGCTCGCGCTCCTTGAGGTCATGGTCGAGTCCGATCTCTTGTGCGGGCGCCGGAATCGGCGCGCCGGCCGTATCGGCGGTTCCTCCCGTGTCGAGATCCGCGGCATCGATGCGGCCGCCGGAGGCGAGCCAGGCGGCGCGTTGCACGATATTGGTCAACTCGCGCGCGTTTCCGGGCCAATCATGCTGCAGCAATTTGCGCTCGGCCCCGGGCGACAAGCACAGCGCCGTATGGGTGCCCCGCGCGCAAGCCTGAATGGCGCGGCGCGCCAAGGGCAGAATATCGCCGCGGCGCTCGCACAGCGGCGGTAAGCGCAGCGACATGACGTTGAGCCGGTAGTAGAGGTCGGCGCGAAAGCGCGTGGCGCGCACTTCCTCCGCCAAGTCGCGGTTCGAGGTCGCGATCAGCCGCACATCGAGGCTGATGGTGCGGCTGCTGCCCAAGCGTTCGACTTCGCGCTCCTGCAAGACCCGCAGGATCTTGGCCTGTAGCCCTAAGTCCATCTCCGAGATTTCATCGAGCAGCAGCGTGCCGCCCTGCGCCTGTTCGAATTTGCCGGCATGGGCCGAAAGAGCGCCGGTGAATGCGCCCTTCTCGTAGCCGAACAGAGTCGCCTCCAGCATGTTCTCCGGGATCGCCGCGCAATTGATTGCAATGTACGGCTTGTTGCTGCGGGCGGAATGATCGCGGATGAAGCGCGCGTAGACTTCTTTGCCGGTGCCGCTTGCGCCGGTGATCAGTACCGTCGCATCGTTTTCGGCGATCTTGCGCGCGAGCGACACCATGCGCTTCGATTCGGGATCCACCGCGACCAGTTCATTCGGTATCACTCGCATGGCAAGTTGACGGCGTGCCATGTCGATCAGGGCCTTGGCATCGAACGGCTTGACGATGTAATCCGTCGCGCCGTCGCGCATGGCCGAAACGGCCTGAGCGACTGTGCCATGGGCGGTCATCAGCACCACCGGCAAATCCGCGCGCAGGCGCTTGATCGCCGAAAGCAGCTCGTAGCCGTTCGGGCCGGGCATTTGCACGTCGGAAATGACCAGGGCAATTTCCTCGGTCTCGAGCAACGCGAGCGCCTCGCCCGCATCGCCTGCGGAAATCGCCGTGATGCCGGCGGCACGCAGCGTGTCGGCCAGCGCCTCGCGCAGCACCGCATCATCCTCGACGACCATGACTGATTCATTGGGCGTGTTCATGCAATGTCCTCTGCCGGTAGATCGATGACGAAAGTCGCGCCTGGGCCTGAGTCAGCCAGGCACACGCTGCCTTGATGGGCCTCGACCACGGACTTCACGATTGCGAGCCCGATGCCGTTGCCGCGGGTCCGCGTGGTAAAAAAGGGTTCGAAGATGCGCCCGCGAATCTGCGCCGGAACGCCGGGGCCGTCGTCGGCGACGACGATTTGCGCGCGGCCGTTCGCGGCGCGGCGCCCCAGCAATTCCAAATTGAGATCCCCGCCGGCCGCTTGCAATGCGTTGGTGGCGAGGTTCAGAACCGCGGAGACCAGCGAGGGTGCATTGGCCCGCACGGTCAAGTTCGGCGCCTGCGTGCGGATGGTCAAGCTCACGCCGCGGCGCAAAGCCGGCCGCAGCCATTGCGCCACTTGTTCGAGCAGCGCGCTCACGCTGACCACCTCGCGCGCGGCGCCGCCGTGGGCGAACGCGAGCATGTCATTCACGAGCCGATCGAGCTGCTTTAAGCTGCCGACGGTTCTTTCGGCGCAGCGCGTGAGATCCGGGGCGCTGCGCCCCGGCATGGTCATCTGCGACGCATACAAGAGCGCGGCCGCCAGCGGCGTGCGGATTTGATGCGCGAGCCCCGCGGCCAGCTCTCCGAGCGTCAGCAGCCGCTGTTGCCGGGTCAGAAATGCCTGCATCAAATGCGATTCGGTGACGTCGGTCAACAGCACCACCTCGCCGCCGAGGCTGGTTTCGCGGCGCGAGACATTGACGAATCGGCCGCTGCGCAATTCGGTATGCGCACCGACGGCCCCGTTATGGACCGCGGCCCGCGCGAGCACCGCCCGGAGCGAGTGCCCGCGCAGCGGCTCGCCCAAGAGGGTAATGGCGGCCGGATTGGTTTCTTGAATTTCGCCGTGAGAGTCGAGCACCAGAACGCCGCCCGGCAATCCCTCGATCAAGGCGGACAGACGCGCGGCCAGGTGCTGCTTGCCGGCTTGCGCCTCGCCAAGTTCGCGCCGCAGCTGTGCCACCTGCCCGCGCAAGGCATCGAAAGCGCCGGAGAGCTGCTCCGAGACCGCACCGAAGGCGCGAAACGCCGCCTGCAATTCGCTGCGCTGGTTGTCGATCGATTCGAGGGTTGTGGCTGCCATACGCCAGGAAGAAAGCAACTTCTGTGCCCTGGCGCTGTTTCGCCCGCCGATCAATCAGTTACGTTGTTCTTCGGGCAGCGCTCGTGGATAGCGTCAATTTTTTGTCAGGCGCTCAAACGATATTTGCGCAGCTTCTCCACCAGCGTCGTGCGGCGAATGTTCAAGAGGCGCGCCGCCCCGGCCACCGTGCCGTCCGCTTCTTCGAGCGCCTTGCGAATGAGTCCGATCTCGATCGACGACAGATGATCCTTCAAATCGATTCCGCCGCTCTTGAGTGCGCCTTCCACGGTTCCCAGAATCTCGGCCACGTGCAGTGCGTCGAGCGCCTCCTCGGCGTCGGTCACGGGCGCCGCGCAAATCTCGGCCCCGGTCACGGGCTCCGGGGGCGGAACGATCTGCACCCCGCTGCCGAACCAATTGCCCGTGCCGGCAATACGATAGCGCTCGGGCAAATCGGCGGCACCAATCGGTTGCTGCGGATACAGAATGGCGAGGCGTTCCAAGAGATTCGCGAGCTCTCGCACATTGCCGGGCCAGCGGTAGCGCGCCAGGCAATTCAGGGCTTCCTTGTCGAGACGGATGCGGTGACCGGCGCCCTGCCCCAGGCGATGCACCAGGTGTTCGATCAGGATCGGCAAGTCTTCGAGCCGATCGCGCAGCGGCGGCATCTGCACCGGAAACACGTTCAAGCGATAGAACAGATCCTCACGGAAGCGCCCGGCGCTGATTGCCACATCGAGGTCACGGTGCGTCGCCGCGATGATGCGCACGTTGCAGCGGATGGTGCGGTTGCTGCCGACGCGCTCGAAGCTTCGCTCTTGCAGTACACGCAACAGCTTCACCTGCATCTGCAGCGACATATCGCCGATCTCATCGAGGAACAAGGTGCCGCCTTCGGCAAACTCGAAGCGCCCGAGCCGCGTGGACAGTGCGCCGGTAAAGGCGCCCTTCTCGTGGCCGAACAGCTCGCTTTCGAGGAGGTCGGCCGGGATGGCGCCGCAATTCACCGGCACGAAGGGGTGTCCCGCCCGGCCCGACAGTTCATGGATATGGCGCGCGACCATCTCCTTGCCGGTTCCGGATTCACCGAGAATCAGCACATTGGTGTCAAACGGCGCAACTTGCTCGATCAGCCGGTGCACGATGCGCATCGCGCGCGAATTGCCGCTGGGGCGAAAGTGATGCGCTCCCGGCTGGGTGGGATGACCGTTGCGGATGTTTTGCGCCTGGTTCAATACGGCGGACAGACGGCGCTGTTTGACGGGCAGTTCGAGGTGAAACCAGGCCAAATCGCCGCTGCTCTCCGCGATTTTGGGCAGTCCGTCGCTGCTCACGTAAATCACCGGCAGCGGCGGGTCGAGCTTGCGCAGCTGCGTCACCAGCAGAGCGCCCTCTGCCGCTATCGCCTCGGCGCCGATGATGACCGCCAGCAGCTCATGGGTACCGCCGTGCGGGGCGCGGCCGAGCTCGGCCAAATCGCGGACGCGAAGGGGCTCCAAATCCAAGAAGCGCAGTAGGGCTTCCAGGGTTCCCGCCTGAGAATCTGAGGGTTCGATCACAATTACTTTCGCATCAGCCACTGTTTGGGACTCCTTCCCGGTAAAAAGTGTGACGGAGTCGACATATCTCGGGTTCCGTCTCAAGCATTGGTGCTAACTTATTGACATTGTTCAATCAATGCCGGGAGCAGCCACATACTAGCTTATGCACTTGTTACAAAAGCAGTTGGTAAACACCCGTAAAGCGTATAGGGGCATCCCGCAAAAATGCCTGCAGTGTTTTCGCTAAGAGCGGCTTAAGTCGGCGCCTGCTTCGCACCTGCGATGAGGCGGCGGTGATGCCGAAAGATGAGCTTTTCGAGCATCTCCACCACGGCGTCGCCGAGCTCGCGGAACTGAAGCTGCGCGACGCGTTCCCCGCCCTCGAGGCGATTGCCGACCACGACGCAGGGAATCTTCAGCGGCTGAGGCAGGGCCGGATTGATGTACAGATGTAGAAGCCCCGTGCCGCCCACGGACGGTGCACCGTCGCCGAACCACTCCAGGCCGCGTGAACCTAATCGGCTGCGCTGCGCCGGCGGCAGCGGATTGCTGCGGGCCGCGAGTTCCGCGGTCAGCCGCAAGAGGATATTGAGCTTGTATTCCAAGCGTTGCAGCTCGTGCTGTAGAGCGGGCGATTCCTCTTTCAGTGCTTCGGACACGCGCACTTCATCGAGCGAAGCCTCGGCGCCCAACAGCTGATGGTTGTCCGCATTGAGGCGGGCGAGACTTGCGCCCCGCGCCAGCGGGCCCGCCGCCCAGGCAAGCGGCAGCAATTCTTCGAATACCAGGCCGCCGTCGAGAAAGGATGCAGGCATGATCCTATGCCTTGAAGACTTACGGCTGCCGCTGCAGCCGCATGGTTGAGTAGGCGCGCACGGCGCGACGGCCGACCGCGAGCATGTCCATATTGCGCCCCATGGCGCGCTTGCGATGCTCCAGATGTCCGATCGCCCGATCATTGAGGTCCGCAATTTCGCGAAGCACCTTAAGGTCTTCCTCATTGAGCGGCTGCAATGCCGGACGAGCGGACTGTAGCAGCTGCCGGCGCAGAGCGTCGAGGCTCGCCGTCGCCCGCGCATCGCCGTTGTCGGCGATGGCCGCCAAATCGCGCGAGATTTGCAGCGCGCGCTCGAGCGCGGCGGACGCTTGCGCGCGGTTCATTGGCCCTCCGCGACGACTTGGTCCCAGCCGCTTTTGATTTTTCGCACGAGCAGTGCTACCTCGGCGACGATTGCCGCGTCGTTGGTCACGTTCGCGGCCGTCAGCCGGTTCAGCATGTACACGTACAAATTGCGCAAGTTCCGGGCAATCTCACCGCCGCGCTCCATATCGAGGGTGGCGTCGAGTTGAGCGATCAGCCGCACCGCTTTGCCGATCGCGGCGCACTTGGCGGTGATCTCCTTCAGCGGCAGATCACCTTGGATGCGCCCCATGCACCCCTGCGCAGCCGCCAGGTGAGCCAAGACATGCTCGAACATGATCTGCACCAGCCGCGCGGGAGTCGCGTCGGCGACGAGTCCGTGGCTCAAGATGGCGCGGTATTGCGCCGCTGCGTTTTGCGAATTCATCGTGCGGGCCGCTACGTATTGGTCGTGCCGCTGCTCAAGGCGCTGGTGGCCGGGCTCGAACTCGTGGCCGAGCTCGGGTCGAACTCCGCCGTGAGATAGGTCTGGGTCTCCTTCAGCGCCGCCACCGCCGCGTCCATCGCGTTGTACTGCGTGGTGAGCGTCGCCGAATAGGTCGCCAATTCCGCGTTCAGCTGGGTCTGCTGATTCGCCACATTGGTCAAACCCGTTTGCAAACCCTGATTGATCGTAGCCAGCAAGCCGCCGGCCTGCGTGTACTGGGTCACCAAAGCGTTGATCCGCGTCGCAATGCCGTTCGTGCCGCCGAGCAGAGTGCCGACGGAGGCCAGACTGGAACTGAGCGCATTGCTCAACGTCGTGGTGTTGCTATCCATGGCGCCGGAATTGGCGTCCGCCGTTATGCCTAAGTCCGCGAGCGAATTCACCCCGCCCGAATTGGCCGAGTTGACGGTGTCGAGGATGTTTTGCAATTGATTCTGGAACGCCTCCAGCGTGGCGTTGCCCTGCAGAGCGCCGGCTGTTTGCGTGGACGCGTTGTAGCCGGTGAGGGTTTGGATGCTGTTCAACACCCCATTCAGCGCCGAGACGAAGGTCCCGATCGCGGTGGAAGCCGCCGTCGTATCGGGGCTGATGGTCAAGGTCGTCGATGGATCCGCCGTCGACGATGCCTGCAGCATATTCAAGCTCACCCCGGAGATGGCGCCGGTCACGAGATTGCTCGAACTCGTGGCCGCGTAGCCGTTGACCGTGAAGTTGGCGTCCTCTGCAGCCTGCGTCTGGGTCAGATTCGTGACGTTGTCGGCCGGGTCATAGACCAGAGAAGACAAACCGCCGTCGCCTCCAGACTGGGTCACCGTGATCGAGTTGTCCGCACCCGTCGCTGTGCCGGACAGCACCAGCCGCGAGCCATCGGAGGCGGTGATGATGCTGGCGCTCACGCCGGGATTGTCCGGCGCCGCGTTGATGGCCGCGGCAATTCCCGCCAGCGTGTTATCGGTCGAGTCGATGCTGATTGAAGCCGTCGAGCCGCCGACGGCGATCGTCAAGGTCCCGGTGCCCACCGTCGAGGTCGCGCTCGCGACGGGTGCCGAGGTGAGCGTCGCGGCGGTGGCGAGATTCTGTACCGAGAGCGAATACTGACCGGCCACGGCCCCGACGGAGGCGGTGGCCGACGCGGTAGTCTTGTCGCCAATGGCCGCGTCAAAGCCGGCAAGCTGCGTGGGGTTCTCCAGGGCGGCAAGAGTTCCCTGCAGCGTATCGAGCGCGCTGGTGAAGGTACCGAACGCCGATACCTGGGAATCCAGTGCGGTTTCCTGGTTCGTCAATTGATCTTGCTGCCCCGCTCCGAAGGCGCTGGTCAGCGAGGAGACGATGGCGCTGATATCGAGTCCCGAGCCGATGCCCGTCGACGTGATCAGTGCGTTGGTGGCTTCTGCCCCCGAAGTACTGGCAGGGGCCGTCGTTGTCGTGGCCGGCGCCGTAGCGCTCGAAATGGTTGAACTCATATGGAACCCGTCCCGTTCTAGATCAGACGATTTATCGGCGTAGCGGCACAGGACTTAAGCAAGAGACGTACCAGAGTCGGGCGGTTCTTCAGGCGCGGCTGTCGACCATAAGCCCGGAGGCGCCGACGCTGCGCGCCAGGGCGGGAAACTCGCTCACCGCAAATTCCCCGATCACTTCGCCGTTGGCGGGATTGATTTGCTGAATCACTTGGTCATCCGAGGCGGGAGCGACGCGGAATTGATCGGGCCGCCCCGAATCATTGAGATATTTATTGAGTAAGGCGACCAGGGACCTGGTATCGGCACTGCGCGCAGGCTCCGGGTCGCCGGCGGCTGCCTGTGCCGCAATTTTGCCGCTGGGAGGCAAAGACTTGCCGCTCGCGGCTGGAGGACTGACTGAAATCGTTGCGTGACTTCCTTGCACGGCGCTGGTGGCCGGGATCTGTCCCGGACTTCCGTTGCTCGCCATATGACTACCTGCTGTGGCCAAGACCTAAGTGCGCACGACTCCTATTGCATTGCCTTCGAACCGAAGGCCCGGGTGCTTGCGCACCCGAGCCTGCGGATTCATTTCCTCTTGAAGGTTGACGGCAATTACGACAAAAGCTTGAGGATCAGCTGCGGTTCCTGGTTGGCTTGCGCCAACACCGAGATACCGGCCTGTTCCAACACCTGGGCTTGGGTCAAATTCGCCGTTTCCTGCGCAAAGTTCGCATCTTGGATGGTGCTGCGAGACTGGGTCAGGTTCTGCGCCGTGGAAGTCAGGTTGCTGACGGCCGCGGTGAACCGGTTCTGAATCGCACCCAATTGGCTTTGGAACGAACTCACCGTTGCCAGCGCCGAATCGACTGCGGCGATCGTGCTATTGGCTCCGGCGACCGTCAACACGTTCTGGTTCGCCAGCGTGGCGGTTCCGAGAGCAATGTTGCCTGCCGTCTGGCCAAGCGCCGCGATATCACCCGCGGTGCCGCCCAACGCGATGTTGCTGTTGGCGGACAAGGTCACGGTGCCCGTGTTGGTTCCCACGATGTTCGCATTGATGCCGGTGCCGGTGACTCCGGTGCTGCCCACCGTCTGCGCGACGACGATGTCGCTGCCGTCGGAGGCGGTCAGAGACAGCGCGCCGCCGCTCGAGACCGTGGCGGTCACGTTGCCGTCCTTCGAGGAGTACAGATTGATCTGAGTCGCGACCTCTTGTGCGGTCAACGTTGATCCCGCGGCAAGATCGCCCGTTCCCGAGTAGATCGACACGCCGTTGATCGACAGCGAGTACGTGCCGCCCGTGGTCCCTGCCGTGAGGGTGGAGAACGCGGTCGTTTCCGTTGCCGTGGTCGACGCGGTGGCGGTCAAGCCCGAGATGTCCGCCGCATTGATCGTGGCTGCTTTCGCATAGGCCGAATCGGCGGTCTGTCCCGGAGAAGACGTTGCATAGTTGGAGCTTGCGCCGACAGTCACGGCCGCTGCCGTGCCTACGGCGATGGTGAGGCCGCCCGCCAACGCGGCGGTCGTGACCTGCTTCGAGCTGGTCGCCACCTGGCCGATCTGGTTGGCCTGGACGCCTTGCGCCAAGTCGATCGAAATGGTGTCGCCGACGTTCGCGCCGACCTGGTAGGTGGTCGTGCCGCTGCTGCCGTTGAGCACGCTGGCTCCGTTGAAGGTCGTCTGCGACGCGATCTGCGTGATTTCCGCGATCTGCTGCTGCACCTGGGCATCGAGCGCCGCGCGATCCGACGCGCTGTTCGAGCCGTTCGCCGCCTCGACCGCGAGGGTGCGAATGCTCTGCAGGTTATTGACGATCGTGGTCAGCGCGCCGCCGGCGGTTTGCGCCTCGGAAACGGCGTCATTCGCGTTGTTGATCGCCTGATTTGTGCCGTTGATCTGGGTCGTGAACTGCTGGCTGATCGCAAGACCCGCCGCGTCATCCGCGGCGCTGTTGATGCGCAAGCCGGACGACAAGCGCGTCAACGACTGCGACAACAGGGCCTGCGAGCCCGTCAGATTGTTCTGGGCTGTAAGCGAATCGATATTGGTATTCAGTGTTAAGGCCATGTTCAAAGCTCCTAATAAGTTTAAGTTTCACCGGCCCCTCTTAGGCCCTTGCTGTCGTGTTCACTTCTCCCGCCGAGCGGGCGGACCGGTGACACCTGCAAGGGGTTTATCGGGTTGGCCTGCGCGTTCTTTAGGGGTAAATGCTGAATCGCCGCGGCGGCCCCAAGGATTGCGTCACAGATTGAGCAAGTCGGATTGACAACGTCGCGCAAGGCCGCGGGATGCGTATATCGGCGCCATGCCGGCGTTCTGAAGGGCCGGCGGCGGCATGATTCATGCAATAGCGTGGCCATGGCGTCAAGAATCAAACGGCTGGATCTCGCAGAGCAGCTGTACGACCAGCCGGCAGTGTCCTTTCAAACCACCGGCGCTGGAGTGCAGAGCTGATGCCGCACGGGGAAGTCGCGCAAAAATCCGACGCAACGCAGCTCGATTCGGCCTGTGTTAGAGCGATGGAGCTTCAGCTGGCCGGAAAACTCGAACTTGCCGAGCAGCTGTACCGCGCGATTTTGCAGGCAGAACCGCGGCATGCCGCGGCAAATTATTGTATCGGCATGCTGCAAATTCAGTGCAAGCGTGGGGCTCTGAGTTTGGCGCATCTTAAGGCCGCACTTGAATTGCAACCGGAAGTATCGGACTACTGGCTCGGCTACTTGGAAGCGTTGATGCTGGCGGGTCAGACCGCCGAGGCAACGGGCACGCTCGCCCTCGGCCGGCAGCATGGCCTCGCGGGCGCCGCGGTCGAGGATTTCGCGCATCGGCTCGAGGCTGCCAAGCCGCACGCGGCGGCAGCCGCATCACCGAACTTACCGAAGTTGGCCGCCAAGCCGGCCAAACCCGCGCGGACCCGCAGGCGCGGCGACGCGATCTTCGTTCGCAAGCAGGAAAGCGCCCTCCTCACGATGATTCAACGGCAGAACTTCGATGCTGCGCTGGCGCTCGCCCGCAGCCTGACTGAACGCTTTCCCGAGCGCGGTCTGGGCTGGAAGGCGTTGGGCGCATTTGTTTCGAGCAACGGTAACGATGCCGAGGCCTTGCAAGCCATGCAGACGGCAGTACGGCTGATGCCGCAAGACGCGGAGGCACATATCAACTTGGGTTTGACCTTGGCCAAGCTGCAACGCTTCGACGAAGCCGAGATGCTGCTCAAGAGGGCGCTCGCCATCAAGCCCGGATTTGCCGCCGCACACTATCGCCTTGGAATGACTTACGAGTTCCAGGGCCGATTCGCCGAGGCGGAGGCCAGTCTTCGGCGCGGCATTGCATTGCGAACCGGTTACGCCGAAGGCGACGACGAGCGCAGCTATTCCAATCTTTTGTTCCTCGTAAGCCATAATCCCACGGTCGGCGCCGACGCTTTGTTCAACGCGCATTGCCGCTACGGCGAAATATTCGAGGAGGGACTGAAGAGCTCATGGCCGGAGCACTCGAATAGCCGCGAGCCGAATCGATGCCTCAAGGTCGGATTCGTCTCGGGTGACCTCTACCAGCACGCGGTTGCCAGTTTCATCGAACCCGTTCTCGTGCAATTGCGCGGTCATCCCAATCTGGAACTGCACGCCTACTACAACAATGTTCGGGAAGACGACGTGAGCCGGCGCTTGCGCGGACTTTTCAAAACTTGGCGGCCGGTTTCTTTCGTGGCGGACGTTCAATTAGCGAACCAGATCCTCCGCGATGGTATGGACGTTCTCATCGATCTGTCCGGCCATACCGGTCAAAATCGATTGCCCGTCTTTGCGCGCAAGCCGGCGCCGGTTCAAGCCAGCTGGATCGGCTATCCGGGCACCACCGGACTTCGTGCCATGGATTACTACCTGGCGGGCCGCCATTTTCTTCCGCCGGGAGAGTTCGACGCGCACTTCACTGAAAAACTGGTGTACTTGCCGGCAAACGTGCCCTTCCAGCCGCACCCGGCGGCACCGCCGGTAAACCCGCTACCGGCGCTCGAAACCGGCCGCATCACCTTTGGCAGCTTCAATCGCTTAGGCAAAATCAATGACTCGACCGTCGCTATGTGGTCAGAGCTCTTGTGCGCGCTGCCGGAGGCCAAGATGCTGATCGCCGGCCTGGCACCCGGCGCAGAGAACAAAAAATTGATCGAGCAATTTGCGGCCGGCGGCATTGCCATCGAGCGCCTGATATTCCGCGAGCGCTGCGACCTTAAGACCTACCTCGCGCTGCATCATCAAGTGGATATGTGTCTGGACACCACGCCCTACACCGGCGGCACCACGACCATTCACGCGCTTTGGATGGGAATACCGACATTGACGGTCGCCGGACCGACTCCGGCGGCGCGGTCGGGCGCCGCCTTCCTGGGCGACGCAGGCCTTTTCGAGTTCATCGCGACGGATGTCGCCGACTTCGTCAAGAAGGGGCTGTATTGGGCGGCTCATCTCGCTGAGCTGGCAGAAGTGCGCGCCGGGCTGCGCGCACGCCTGGAGAAATCGCCGATTCCCCAGGCCGAACTGATCGGCGCTGCCTTCATACACGCGCTGCGGCGTATGTGGACGCGCTGGTGCGACGGATTGCCCGCCGCGTCCTTCGAAATCGCGGGCTCCGATTTGATGAGTCAAGGAAATCATGACAGACCATAGAAAGCCCGCGCCGATTTACGTCACGCGCCCGGAATTGCCGAGTCTGGCGGCGTTCATTCCCGATCTGCAGGAAATTTGGGACAGCAGGGTACTTACCAACGGCGGTCCGTTCCACGATAAATTCGAGCAAGCGCTGTGCGCATATCTCGGCGTGAAGCATATCGCCCTCTTTACCAACGCGACCATAGGGCTTGTCACGGCGCTGCAAGCATTGCGCGTCACCGGCGAGGTGATCACCACCCCCTATTCCTTCGTGGCGACGGCGCATTCGCTGTTATGGAATGGCATCAAGCCGGTGTTCGTCGATATCGACCCCTCGACTCTCAACCTGGACCCTCTGCAAATCGAAGCCGCCATCACGCCCCAAACCACCGCCATCATGCCGGTCCATTGCTATGGCCACCCCTGCGACGTGGAGCGAATCCAAGCGATCGCCGACAACTATGGTCTCAAAGTCATTTATGACGCCGCGCACGCCTTCGGGGTGCGCTGCCATTGCGGCAACGTGCTCACCCACGGAGACCTGTCGGTGCTCAGCTTTCATGCCACGAAGGTATTCACGACGTTCGAAGGCGGCGCCATCGTCTGCCCGGATGAGAAAACTAGGCAGCGTATCAATTATCTCAAGAATTTCGGCTTTGCCGACGAAGTGACGGTGGTAGCGCCCGGTATCAACGGCAAGATGAGCGAGTTCAATGCGGCACTCGGCCTCTTGCAGCTCAAGGGCATCGATCAAGCGCTCGAAAAACGCCGGGCCATCGATGCACGCTATCGCTTGGGGCTTGCCGACGTCGCCGGTATACGCTGTGTGCGGTCCGCCGGCGAAACCCGCTCAAACTACGCCTACTTTCCGGTTCTCGTTCAACCGGATTATCCCCTGAGCCGTGATGCTCTTTATCAAAAATTTCGCGACCAGAACATCTATGTGCGCCGCTACTTCTACCCGCTGATCAGTGATTTTCCAATGTATCGCGGCCTGCCCTCAGCGGCACACCACAATTTGCCGGTCGCGAGGCAAGTAGCGCAGCAAGTACTGTGCCTGCCGATCTATCCCGGGCTGCCTCACGATCAGGTAGATCGCGTGATCGATTTGCTGGCAGGCCGTCCCGCTTGATCAAGAAGCTCGCGCGCGAATCGTGAAAGCCGCCATCATGCAGCCGTATTTCTGGCCTTATCCGGGCTATTTCCAATTGATCAAGGCGGTCGACTTATTCATCGTGTACGACAACATTCAATACACGAAAGCCGGCTGGATCAATCGAAATCGGCTGTGCCGAAACGGCGCGGCTCACGTGTTCTCGCTGCCGTTGAAAAAGGCTTCCGACTTTCTCGACGTGCGCGATCGGGAACTGGCGGCGGACTTCCGGCCCGAGAAGCTGCTGAACCAGTTCAAAGGCGCTTACCAACGCGCAGCGCATTTCGCACAGACTCTGCCGCTCATCGAGCGGGTGGTGCGCTACCAAACCACGAACTTATTTCGCTTCCTGCATCATTCCATTTGCGAAACCTGCGTGCATCTCGGCACCGCCACGGAAATCCGCGTTTCATCGGATATCGCGATCGATCACGGCCTCAAGAAGCAGGATAAGGTCCTCGCCTTGTGCCGCGCGGTCGGCGCGAGTACCTACGTAAACTTGAGCGGCGGGGTGGATCTTTACTCGCAAGAGGCCTTTCGGGCGCAGGGCATCGAGCTCAAGTTCATGCGCACAAAGCCGTTCGAGTATATGCAATTCCAGCATCCGTTCGTCCCCATGCTGTCGATCATCGACTTGTTGATGTTCAGCCCCATCGAGGCCGTTCAAGCGTGCATCTCGTGCAACTACGAGTTGCTGTGAGCAGCCACCCACACCATAGCTGCAAGAAGCCATGAAAACCTACTTTATGCGTGAGCTCGGTTCCGGCGATATCGAAGAGCTGAACCGATGGCGGAACGATCCCGATGTGATTGGTTCGCTGGTGGCGCCATTTCGCCATATTGGACTTGAAACCGATCGGGCCTGGTTCGAGCATTACATGGCGAACAGGGCAACCACCGTTCGCTTAGGCATTTGCCATGCCACGAGCAAGGCTATCGTTGGTGCCGCGTACCTGACCGGCATCGATTGGATAGCGCGCTCCGGGGAACTCGGCATCTGGATCGGGGTGGCGGAGCACCGCGGCAAGGGCGCGGGGGAGTTCGCTTCGCGCGCCGTGCTGCGGCACGCATTCTGCGACTTGAATTTACATCGCGTGCACCTTTCCGTAGTCGAGGACAACATGGCGGCTCGCTCGCTGTACCGAAAGCTCGGATTTGCCGATGAGGGCCGCTCGCGAGCCGCCGCATTCAAGAATGGACGCCACGTGGATTTGATCCGGATGGCCATCCTTGCACCCGATTATAAAGTTCAGCCGCGACTGCTCGAGGCCGTTGAAGGAGAGCCGCGTGGATGACGCGGTGAAAGCGGCCGAGAGTTTTCGCCTCGACATGGAACTAAGAGGATGGAGCTTGTTTGAGAATGCGCTCGGCCCTGCATTGGTCGCGAGCTTGCGCAGCGATTGCCTGGCGTGGATCGAGAAGTGCAACCAAATGCAAATAGCCAACGGCATCAACAAGGCGGGCGACAATACCGGCCACCATACGTTGGGCGCCGGCGATTCGCTCGACCACTTCATCAATCTTAATCCACTGCATCCCTGGATCGACGACTACTTCGCGGGACGCCCGTACATCCTGCACGCCTTTAATCCGGTCGGCGGCGCGCCAAAAGCCAGCACCTATGTGCACAGGATTCACCGTGACGCGAAAACCCACATTCAGGCGGTGAAATTGAAATTGAACATGCTCGTCATGTTGGACGATTTCACCGTCGAGAACGGCGCGACGCAGTTCTTGGACGGCTCGCATCGGCTCGAAGAGAAGCCCGCGGATGAGTATTTCGACCAGAACCATCGATCCGTCACCGCAAATAAGGGCGGTATCGTGCTGTTCAACTCCTATCTGTGGCACCGCGGCGGATTCAACCGCACCAATACACACAGGGTTGCGCTGACGCTCGCCTTCAGCCCGCCTTTCCTCAAACCGCAACTTGATTACGCCCGAATGCTTGGAGCCGCTTATGCCGAGAAAATCAATCCGCTTACGCGGCAAGTCCTTGGCTACAACGCGCTCACTCCGCAATCTCTCGGTGAATGGTACCAACCTGAGCCGACCCGATTGTACAAGTCAAACCAGGGATAGTTGTTTCTTGGGAGTTCGCCGATGAGAGACTTCGATAAGGAAGGCCTTGAACAAGCGGGAAAGAAGTACAATTACAATTTCGACGGCATCGTTCGAAGCTACATGATGCAGGATTTTCTGCCGCATTTCGCGGCCGGCCCGGCGCTGGAAATCGGCTGCTATCACGGCGACTCGACGCTCGAACTGGAAAAATACTTCCCGGATCTTACGGTGATCGAAGCTTCGGCCGAAGCGCTGGCGGTCGCTCGAGGCAGAGTTGCAAAGCGGGTGAAATTCATCAACGCCATGATCGAGGATGGTGAATTCGAGCCCAGATTCGCCTCGATCTTCATGATCAACACGCTCGAACACGTGGAGGATGCGGAAGCGATATTGAAGAAAGCGCGGGGTTGGCTCGCTGATGCGGGCAAGCTGTTCGTGCTGGTCCCGAACGCCGATGCGCCGTCGCGCCAGATCGCGGTACATATGGGACTCGTTGAACATAACCGCGCGGTGACCAAGCCGGAATGGCAGCACGGCCATCGCAGAACCTACTCCTTCGACACGCTGGAAAGAGACCTGCGAAAGTGCGGATTGAAGACGATCGCCCGGGGCGGCATCATTTTCAAGGCGCTTGCGAACTTCCAATTCGACCGTGCGCTGGATGCCGGCATCATCGATGAGGCTTATGTCGACGCTTGCCACAGGCTCGGCGAGATCTATCCGAGTTTTTGCGCCAGTATCTATTCGATCTCGCAAAAATGAGCGGCCGCAGCAGCGGGGCTTGAGCCCTGCCTCGCTCATTTCGCGTTACAGCAGGTGAAATCGCCGTTTTGGAGTAAAGTGGCGGATTGCCCTTAAGGTCGTTGATCCGCTTGAAAACCGCAATCCGCAAAACACCCAAAGTCGGTTTCGTGAGCTTGGGATGCCCAAAAGCGCTGGTCGACTCCGAGCGCATCCTCACGCGCCTGCGTGCCGAAGGCTATGAAGTCGCCGCGAGCTATCGCGCGGCGGATCTCGTCATCGTCAACACCTGCGGATTCATCGACTCGGCGATCGACGAATCGCTCGAGGCGATCGGCGAGGCGCTGGCCGAGAACGGCAAGGTGATCGTGACCGGATGCCTGGGAGCCCAACCGCAAAGGATTCTCGATCGGCATCCGCAGGTGCTGAAGATTACCGGGCCGCAGCGCTATGAGGAAGTGGTGGCGTCGGTGCACGAACACCTGCCGCCGCGGCACGAACCCTTTCTCGATTTGCTGCCCGCGCAGGGCATCAAGCTGACGCCGCGCCACTACGCGTATCTCAAGATTTCCGAGGGTTGCAATCATCACTGCAGCTTCTGCATCATTCCGTCGATGCGGGGGCGCCTGGTGAGCCGCCCCATCGGTGAGGTGCTGCGCGAGGCGGAGCAGCTGGCGCGGGCCGGCGTCAAGGAAATCCTGGTCATTTCGCAGGACACGAGCGCCTACGGAGCGGACTTGAAATACGCCGCGCAAACCTGGCGCAATAGCGAGCGGCGGGCCCAATTTTACGACCTCGCGGAAGCCCTGGGCGAGCTCGGCGTATGGATCCGCTTGCACTACGTGTATCCCTACCCGCACGTGGACAAGGTGATTCCGCTGATGGCGGATGGGCGGGTCCTGCCCTACCTCGACATTCCATTCCAGCACGCGAGTGCGCGTGTTTTGAAAATGATGAAGCGGCCCGCCGCCGCCGAAAACACGCTGCAGCGAATCGCGGCATGGCGCGCCGTGGTCCCGGATATCACGATCCGCAGCACTTTCATCGTCGGTTTCCCGGGCGAGACGGAACAGGACTTCCAGGAATTGCTCGACTGGCTCGAAGTCGCACAGCTCGATAGGGTCGGCTGCTTCGAATATTCGCCTGTCGAGGGCGCGGCCGCAAACTCGCTGCCGTACCCAGAGGTGCCGCCCGAGGTCAAGCAGCAGCGCCGCGCGCGTTTCATGGAACTCGCGGCCGAGATCAGCGCGCGGCGGCTGGCTCAAAAAATAGGCCGCAAGATGCAGGTATTGATCGATAAAATCGAGGATGGCGTCGCCATCGCGCGCTCGAGCAGCGATGCACCGGAGATCGACGGCGTGGTGCGGATTCGCGGCGCGGCGAAGAAGGCGGCCGGCGACTTCGCGCAAGTGCGTATTACCAAGGCGGGCGCCTACGATCTCGAAGGGACGATTGACGGCTAACAGGAGAATTCAACGTGGACATTGCTGCGGATCGAGTGGTCACCATCCATTACACGCTCAAAGACGATGCGGGCGCCGTGCTCGACAGCTCCGCCGGCGGCGAGCCCCTGGCCTATATCCAGGGTCACGGCAATCTCGTGCTGGGGTTGGAAAAAGCGCTCGAGGGCAAGCAGGCCGGCGTTTCGCTCAGCGTCACGGTTCCTCCCGCCGAAGGGTACGGTACACGGGATGAAGCGCTGATTCAGCGCGTGCCGAAGCGTTCGCTGCAAAGCGCCGGCGCCATCAAAAAGGGAATGCAGTTCCAGGCGCGGACCGAAGACGGCATGCGGCTTTTCACCGTAACCGCGGTGATCGGCGACATGGTGGCCCTCGACGGCAACCATCCGCTGGCCGATCAGAATCTACACTTCGAGGTGCAAATCGTCGGCGTGCGGGAAGCCACGCAGGAAGAGCTGGAACACGGCCACGTGCACGGCGCGGGCGGCCATCACCATCATTGATGCGGCTCGGCCGCTACGACAGGAACTTGAACAGCGAGAGTCCCTGGGTGAGCGTGAACGCCTGCATCGCGGCGCTCAAAGTGGTGTTTTCCGAATCCAGGCTGGTGACCGCGCTGGCGTAATTGAGTCCCTGCAGGGACGTAATGGATTGCTGCAGCTGAGCCTGCTGACTGGTCGCAACGGACAGCTGCGTGGTGATCAAATTGAGCCGGCCGCCGACACCCGCCTGCACCGTGGATGTCTGGCTGAGCGCCTGATCGATGTTGTTGAGCGCCGCGGCGATCGAGTTGCTGAGTTGGGTCTGTGAGTTCGTGCCGCTGACCCCTGTCTGCAACGCATTGATGAGATTTTGCACCGTCGTGAAAACGCTTTGATGGATGCTCGGCGCGACGTTGAACGAATCGCCCGCGGCGGGTTGGCCGCTCAAGGTCACCTGTAAGCCGCTGAAGGAAATGGTTTGACCGGCGGTATACGTGCCGGACGTGACCACGGCGTCGCTGGAATTGAGGACTTGATAAGTATTCGGCGCCGTGAAGTCGATCGAGTAGCTGCCCCCCGTGTAGCCGCTGGGGTCCGCCACGCTGGTCGCGCCGATGATGCCGGTGCCGGTGTTCCCCGTTCCCGGCGCGACCGTGAAGGTGCCGTTGCCGGTCTTGATTTGATTGAAGACAGCATCGCCGTTGTCGCCCGTGGCGACGCTCAAGCCGGCCGCGATCTGCACCTTCTGCTGGCCTTGATCGCCGGCGTAATCGGCTCCGGTGGCCGTCAGCGTGAACGGTTGAGTTTGCACGGCGTTGCCGGCAAAGATGTAATTGCCGCTGCCGTCCTGGGTATTGGCGAGCGACAGCAAGCTGTTCTGGATTTGCGTCGCCTGCGCCGCGATGGCCGTGAGATTTTCGCTGGAAACGGTGCCTGAATCGGCCTCGAGCGCAAGATCCCGCAGGCTCTGCAATTGAGTCTGCACCGAAGTGAGCGCCGTATCCTCGGTGTTGATGTCGGTTTGCGCGGAATTCGCGTTGCTCGTGTACTGCTGACTCTGCGCCAGCGTCGCGTTGTAATTGCTGACCAGCCCCGCATCAACCGGATTTTGCGACGCCGTGGTGAACGACAGCCCCGTGGAAATTTGCTTCTGGGTTTGCGAGATGTTGGACTCGAGCTGATTCAGCGAGGCCAAAAACTGCGCCTGTTCCATGGATTGCGTAATGCGCATGGCGATGTGGTCCTTGAGGTCTTAAGTGAACGTGCCGTTGACCGAATCCAACAGGCTGGTGAACAGGCTATTGGCAATCGTCAGGGCTTGGGCCGAGGCTTGATAGGCCTGCTGCCATTGCAAAAGATTGGCCGCTTCGTCATCGAGATTGACGCCGGACACCGATGCGACATTGGTCTGCGCCTGAGTGTTGACGGCGGTTTGCGCGGTCTGCGCCGTGTTGATCTGTTCGGCTTGGCTGCCGGCGCCGGTGATCAATTCGCTCACCGCGCCCGAGACGCTGGTGGTGCCGTTCGCGAGCAGGCCCTGGGTTTGCTGGTTGGCGTTGTTAAGCGCGTTGGTGTTGTCCCCGGTGCCGCCGGTGTTGCTCTGCACGGTGAAGACATCGCCCGCGGCAGGAGTGCCGGTGATCGTTGTCTGCCAGCCGTTCAGGGAAATATTCCCCCCCGGCGTGTACGCAAAGCTGCCCGCGCCATTGATCGAATAGGTCGTCGGGGTGAGGAACTTGATGGTCGTCGTATTGAGCAGGTTCGGGTTCGCGGCGGCGGTTACCGTGGCGCCGCTGATCGCTCCGCTGCCGGTATTGGTGTCCGCGGCCGATGTCTGCAGGGCTGCGGCGGCGGCGATCCCCGAAGGGTCGGTCAGCGCCACGCTCAAGGTTCCGGCGGCCTGTGCCGTCGGTTGGATCAGAAATTGGTCGCCCGACGCGGGCGTGGCCGAGACCACCATCGAGAGTCCGTTGGCGGTCAACGGATTGGCGGCGGTGCCGGCGCCCGTCAGCGGCACGTTGGCGCCGGTGGCGGTGTCGGTCAGCGTGTACGCGCCGCCGTTGTACGCAAGCACATAGCTGTCCGCGGTCAGCGCGCCGATGTTGCCGATGCTGACGCTCACCTGGGTGCCGTCGGTATTCTCGGACGAAGCCGTCGCTTGCGGCGCGCCGACGGAAAAGAGATTGGCGCCGAGCTGGCCGCTCAAGTTGAGGCCGCAGTTCTGCTGCGAGTTGGCGCTCTGCGCGAGCGCGGTGGCGATTTGCCCCAGCTGATTCAGCGCCGGATTAATGGCCTGCGTGCGCGCCGCAAGGAGCCCGCCGAGATCTCCGGAAGTGATCGAACCGCTGATCGAATTGCCGTCGGAATTCGACGTGGACACCTCGAGCTGGGATGCGTTGAATTGATTCGGAATGACCGTCAAGGTCGTGGTGACGCCCTGCAAGACCAGCGGTTGCCCATTGCCCACAAAGACGTTCAAGGAGCCGTTACTGTCGGTGCTGGTGGTCACACCCACCAGCTGGGAGAGGCTCGAGACCAGCTGATCGCGCTGATCGAGCAGCTCGTTCGGCGCTTGTCCGGCCGCCGCCGTGCCGCTCTCGATTTGCAAGTTCAAGCTCGCGATCGATGCGCCGATTGAATTGATCTGCTGCACGTCCGCCGTGATGCCGGCGTTGACGTCGGCATTCATGTCATTGAGCTGCGTGCTGTTGGTCTGAAAAGTGCTCGCCAGATTTTGTGCATCGCCGAGCAGCGCCTGCCGCGCCGCGGTGGAGGTCGGATCATCGGCGAGTGTCGACCAGCCGTTGTAATAGTTCTGCAGCGCGGTGCTCAAGCCGCCGGCGGTGGTGCCGAACAGGTTGTCGATTTGGCTGGTGTAATTCTGCAGCGAAGTGAGCTGCCCGAGGCTGCTCTGCGAGGTGTAGAGCTGATTGGCGGCGGCTTGGCTATAGGCGCGGCTCACGCCCGAGACATTCACGCCCGCGCCGATCTCCACCGCGCTGCCGGTCGCTTGCGGCGCCGCCGAGGTCAGGACGATCGATTCCTCGTCGTACCCCGGCGTGTTGGCATTGGCGACGTTGTTGCTGGTAACGGCAATGGCCTGTTGAAAGGCTTGCAGCGCCGATAGATCGATTCCAAACGCATCTGACACGATTCTTTCTCCGCGGCCCGCCAGACGGAATTCCCTAAGGCTCGTTCTATCGGCAGGCCGCGCCGTTTCTATAGTGCGGCACTGTGCACATTGAGCGCCGCCCGCAGGGTACTGCCGTTCAGTATTCCATTTAACTTAACGCCGTAATCCGGATCCGTGGCATAGCCCGATGCGGCGATGCTCCGGATGTACGCTTGCGCGTCCGCCCCGGCGCTGATTGCGTCGCGATAGCGGGGCGACTTCGACAGCAAATTGGCGAAGTCGCTGACGCTTGCCTCGATGGAACCGTAGGTCCGGAACGCGGTGCGCCGTGGTGTCGCGACCCCGCCGCTGAACTCCACGGTATCCGCGACGGCCCGCGTCCCGTTCCATTCCGCATCCGCCTTGATGCCGAAGATATTGAGGCTCGGGCTGCCATCCGCGGTGCGCGGCATACGCCGTCCCCAACCGGTCTCGAGAGCTGCCTGCGCCAGCAGCCCGAGCGGATTGACTCCCAGCATGCCGGCGGCGCGGCGGATGGTCGGCAGTACTTGCGCGACGAATTTCGCGGCATGTTCCGCGGAGTCTGCGCTCCCGTCAGAGGCTTGGCGTTGGCCGTCGGCGCCGGCCCGGGAAGTCCTCTCCCGCGTCGCCGGCGGCAACGACGCGGGCGGCGCGGCCTGCGAGCTGGGTCCGGCCTTCGGCCCAAGCTGGCGCTCGAACAGCCGGCCGAGGCCGAGGTCTTGATGTTTGCTCAATGTGAGCGCGACCTGCTTGTCGAACATGTCCTGATACATGCTGGTTTCATTGCTTTCCGGCTCGCCGCCGGCCGCGCCGGCGTCGCGCATGCTCTTCAGCATCATTTGCAGGAACAGCGCCTCCACCTGCTGCGACACGGCGCGAATGGCCTCGGGTGAATTGGGCGAATTTTTGAGCGCGGCCAGCCCATGCAGGTCGGTGTAGGTGTTGGCCGCGGGCGCCGCCGAGGAGAGCGGCGGCGGCGGTGAGATGGCGGTCGAGGGCGTGGTCATTTAAATCACAATCAGCTCGGCCTGCAGCGCGCCGGCCTCCTTGAGCGCTTCCAAGATGGCGACCAGGTCAGCCGGGGCGGCGCCGACTTCGTTGACGGCATGCACGATCTGCTCGAGCTCCACGCCGGGCTTGAACAGGAACATGCGGTTGCTTCCCTGATCGACGTTGATGGTCGAATTGGTCACGACCGTGGTTTGGCCGACCGTGGCGAACGCCCCCGGCTGGCTCACTGTTTGTTGCTCTTTGATGCTGACCGTGAGCGAACCGTGGGAGACCGCCGCCGGACTCACCCGCACATTGCTGCTGATCACCACCGTTCCGGTCCGTGAATTGATGATCACCTTGGCCGCCGCGTTTCCGGGCTCGACCTGCAGGTTCTCGACCGTCGAGAGGAAGGCGACGCGCTGCGTGATATCGAGCGGCGCCTTCACGCGCACCGAGCCGCCGTCGATGATGCTGGCGATGCCGTCTCCCGCGCCTTTGTTCACGCTCGCGACCAGCCGGGTGGCCGTCGTGAAGTCAGGGTCGTTGAGGTTCAAGATGATATCGTCTCCGGCCGCGAGCTGAGTCGGCACGGCGCGTTCGACGGTGGCGCCGTTGGGAATGCGGCCCGAGCTCGGTACGTTGACGGTGAGCTTGGAGCCGTCGGTACCCTGGACGCCGAAGCCGCTGACGATCAAGTTGCCTTGGGCGATGGCGTAGATCTGCCCGTCCAGCCCGTGCAAGGGCGTCACCAGCAAGGACCCTCCGCGCAAGCTCTTGGCATTTGCGATGGAATTGACGGTGATGTCGATGGTTTGTCCGGGTTTGACGAACGCCGGCATGATCGCATGCACCGACACCGCCGCCACGTTCTTGAGCTGCGGGGTGACATTCGAAGGCACCACCACACCCAACTGCGCCAGCATGTTGGTGAGCGACTGAACCGTGAACGGTGCCTGGCTGGTTTGATCCCCGGTGCCGTCGAGGCCCACCACGAGACCGTAGCCGACCAGCTGGTTGGTGCGCACTCCCTGCACTTGCGCCATGTCTTTGATGCGTTCGCCGTGCGCAAGACAGGTGAATGTCAGAAGAGAGATCATCGTCAGAAAGGCGCGATTGACTTTGGGCATGTGCGGGCGCTCAGAACGGCGAAAATACCGAATTGAAGAATCGGGTGAGCCATCCCATGCGATTGGCATTGTCGATGACGCCCTTGCCTGAATAGCTGATATGGGCATCCGCAATCTTGTCGGAGGTCACGGTGTTATTGGTCGCGATGTCCGCCGGCCGTATCACTCCGGAAATATGTATGAACTCGTCGCCCTGATTGAGCTTCAAGCTCTTGTCGCCCTGCACCACCAGGTTGCCATTGGCTTCCACTTGCAGCACGGTCACGGTGAGGCTCCCGACCAAGCTATTGCCCTGGGAACTCGTGCCCTCGCCGTCAAAGGTGTGCGAGCCGGACAGGGTCGTGTCCAGAATCGGGATGCCCTTGGTGGTGATGGATTTGCCGAATATGGCGGGTCCCGTGTCCGTCACGGCGGATGTTTTCGAAGTCGTGGTGGCCGCATTCTTGCTGGCATTGGTTGATTCGTTCAGCACGATGGTCAGGACATCGCCCACGCGGCGCGCCTTGAGATCGGCGAACAGCGCCATCTCCTGTCCCGCCTGATAGATGGCTCCGTCGGTGCGCGCCGCCGGCGGCGGCAATGTCCGCGGCACGACCGGATCGGGCTTGTGATCCTTGGCCGGCAGCATGGAGCATGCCGCGAGCACGGCCGACAGCGCGATGACGAGAACGGCGCCTCGGGGAACCCGCGCGCCCGGGGCGGCTGGCTCTGCACTGCCCGCGGATCGCGCGCGGCTCATGAGAGGTTCGTCGTGAGGTATTGCAGCATTTGATCCGCGGTCGTGATCGCCTTGGAGTTCATCTCGTAGGCGCGCTGGCATTCGATCATGTTGACGAGCTCGGTGACCGTATTCACGTTGGAGGTCTCCAATGAGCCTTCCTGAACCGTGCCGAGCCCGTTGGCGCCCGGCGTGCCGGTCTGCGGCGTGCCGCTGGCCGCGGACTCGATGGCGAGATTGTTTCCGATCGGCTGCAGACCTTGTTCGTTGACGAAATCCGCCAGCTGAATCTGCCCGATCTGCGTCGCTTTGTTGCTGGCGGATACCGCGGTGACCACGCCGTCGTTGCCGATCGTCACCGACTGCGTGCCCACGGGGACCGTGACTGCGGGTTGCAGCGGATAGCCGCTCGCCGTGACGACGTTGCCCTGGGAATCGAGCGTGAGCGATCCATCGCGCGTATAGGCAAGCGTGCCGTCGGGCATCGTGATCTGCAGGAATCCGCGTCCGTTGACGGCCACGTCCAGCGCGCCGTTCGTCGTGGTGACGCTGCCCTGCGTATAGTTCGTCTCGGTGGCGACGATGCGCACGCCGGTGCCTAAGGTAAGTCCGGTCGAGTACTGCGTGTTCTGCGTGCTCTGTGCGCCGACTTGCCGGATATTCTGGTACATCAAATCCTGAAACGCCGCGCGCTGCGATTTGTAGCCGGTGGTATTCGCGTTGGCGAGATTGTTGGCGATGATCGCCATCTGAGTGTTTTGGGCGTCGAGGCCGGTTTTGGCGGACCATAGTGCAAGATTCATCGTGGCTATCCTTTATGGATGACGTATTACGAGTTATTCGACATCAGCTGTTCGGCGGTCTGTTCGTTCTGGTCGCTCGAGTTCATGCTGCGAACCTGGAATTCGTACAAGCGCTGCAGCTCGATCATGTTGATGAGGGATTGCGCCGCATTGACGTTGCTCGATTCGAGCATTCCCGACGTCAGCGATACGCCGGGATCGGTCGGCGCCGTGGTGCCGTCTTTGAGGCGCAGCAATCCGTCATCGCCCTTTTGCAAAGTCTGCGCCGGCGGATTGACCAATTTGATGCGGTCGGAGGGCGAGATCGCATCCGGCGCGAGTCCCAGCGGCACCACCGAGATGGTGCCGTCGTTGCCGACGGTGACGGTCGTGGCCGGCGGTATGTTCAAGGGGCCCGACTCGCTCAAGACCGGCAAGCCGCTCGCGGTCGTGACGTTGCCGTCGACGTTGACGCGCAAATCGCCGGCACGGGTGTACGCCTCCTTGCCGTCGGTACCGCGCACCGCGATGTAGCCTGAACCGTTGACCGCCACGTCGAGATCGCGGCCTGTGCTTTGCATGACGCCGGGCGAAAAATCCGTGCCGGCGTCGCTCGCCACCGCGTTGACCCGGGTCGGATAGCCGGCGCCGTAAATCGGCTGGCTGACGAAGGACACCGCGTCGGCGCGAAAGCCCACGGTATCGATGTTCGCGATGTTGTGGTTGTTGACGGCCTGCGCCTGCATGATCTGCTTCGCGCCCGTCATCGCCACATACAGCCCTCTATCCATTGGTGGAGATTCCGATGACGGTCTGCGACATTTGGTCGGCCGTGGTGATGACTTGAGCATTGGCCTGGAACGCCCTTTGCTCCGTGATCATGTTCACGAGCTCGGTGGTCAAATCGACATTCGAGCTCTCCAGCGCTCCGGCCTGAACGCTGCCGAATCCGGCGGATCCCGCCGTCCCCTGCACCACCGTTCCGGACGTGAATGTCTGCGCCCAATCGGTGTTGCCGAGCTGCTGCAGGCCCTGCGGATTCGGAAAATTGGCGATGGCCAATTGTCCGAGCTGCGTGGAGCGGCCGTTGGTGTAGACGGCGGACACGATGCCGCTGGGATCGATGGACAAGGTGCTGAGCTGTCCCGTGGTGTAGCCGTTTTGAATGATGGAGGTCACGCCGAACTGCGTGCCGTACTGCGTGCTTTGGCCGAAGTTGAAATTCACGCTCATCGCCTGCGCGCCGTCCGGCGGCGCGAATCCGGCGAACGTCAGCGCGCCTCCCGCCGGGACGGTCACGGCGCCGGTGTTCGAGAACGTCAGGGTCTGCGCCGCGCCGACCGCCGTACCGTTGATGGTCATATTGACCGTCCACTTGTCCGGCGTCGTGGTCTGCGAGAAATAGAACGTGGCGGGATAGGAATTGCCGAGCGAGTCGTACACGGTCGTCGAGGTCGACTGCGTGTAAGTGTTGGAATTGGCCGGATTGAAGGGCGCCTGGGTCGGCACCGTGGCATTCGACGGTAGATTCAAAATCACCGTGCCCGTCGTGGTCGCCACCGGCGCGCTTTGCGCGGTATTGAGATTGAGAGTCTGCAAGGCGCCGGTATTGAAGCCGCCGTTGGCGAGCGGCGGATAAACCTGCAGGAAGCCGCCGGTTGAGCTCACCACATTGCCATCGGCATCTTCGGAGAATTGGCCATTGCGGGTATAAACATCGCCGCTGGGGCTGTTCAGCGTAAAGAAGCCGTTGCCGCTGATCGCCATATCGAGCGCACCGTTGGTGGTGGATATATTGCCCTGGGTGAACTGCTGCGCCGCCGCCACCACGCGCACACCCTCGCCGGCCGTCGAGTTGTTGAGATTCACCGCACCCGACGCGTACACGTCGGCGAACTCCGCTTGAGAGCTCTTGAAGCCGATCGTATCCGCGTTCGCGATATTGTTGGACGTGATGTCCAGGGCGGAATTGGCGGCCGTCAAACCGGATAGAGCGATACTGAATGTAGCCATGTGGGCTCCTTGAATGAATTAGTTGGAGATTTGCTGGACGCTGCTGAAGGGCACGCTGCCCAGACCCGCGATGTTCAATGTCAATCCGGTGGTGCCCGCGCCCATCGTCACGCTGTCGACGGTGCCGTTGACCAGTGTGGTGATCGCGGTGCCGCCGCTGACGCCGGCGACCTGCGCGCTCAAGCTGTAGGTTCCGGCGGGCGCCTGCGAACCGTTGGACATCTGACCGTTCCACGAAAAATTGGCGAGCCCCGCCGCTTGGCTGCCGAGATTGATCGACTGCACCAACACGCCGCTGCTGTTGGTGATATTGAGCGTCACCTGGGTACTCGTCTGCGGCACGCTGACGGCGCCCGAAAGCGTGGCGCCGGCGGTGCTCAACGTGCCGGTGGTACTCGCGACCAGCGCCTGATGCCCGAGCAGCGACGAAGCCTGCAAGGCCTGGCTGGAAACGAGCGAACTCGACAGCGCGGCGAACGAAGTGTTGAGCTGCGTGATGCCCTGGACTTCGCTCAAGGAGGCGAGCTGGCTCAAGAACTCATTGCTGTCGACCGGGCTTGTGGGATCTTGGTTCTTGAGCTGCGCCAGCATCAGCGTCAAAAAATCGGTTCCGCCGAGCGAGACGCCGTTTGCCGCCGTCGATGCGGATGAACTGCTGGAACTCGAGCCTGCTGCTCCGGCGCTTGCGGTGCCTCCGGTTCCGGTCGAGCCCGGAGTATTGGTGGCCGCGTGCGTGTGATTGATGATCATGATGGCATCCGGTGATGGTGGGGGCTAGTGGCCCATCGATATGACTTTGAGCAATAGATCGCGCGCCGTATTGATGGCCTCGATGTCGGTCGCGAAGGACCGGTTCGCGGAGATCATGTTGGTCATCTCCTCGATCGAATTGACGTTCGATGAGTAGACGAAGCCGTCTTTGTCGGCGAGCGGATGATCGGGCTGGTAGGTCTTCACGGGCGGTGCCGCACTCTCGACGATCCCGAGAACGCGGACTCCCGACGAGGCGTCCTGGTTTTCGAAGCTCGTGTCCGCGGTATCCATCATGGCTTGGAAGACCGGGTGGCGGGCGCGGTATACCTTGGTCAAATCGCCGTTGACGCTCTCCGCGTTGGCGAGATTGCTGGCCGTGGTATTGAGCCGGATTGTTTCCGCATTCAAACCGCTTCCGGCGACGTTGAACACATTGAAGAGCGACATGATGAAATCTCCCGATGGCTTGTCTGTCAGCCGGTAATGGCCAACGTCAGATCGGCTATCGTCAAGTTGATGAAATTGAGGCTGGCCTGATAGCGCACGTTGTTCTCGGAGAAAGCGGCCTGTTCGACCGGCATTTCCACCGTATTTCCGTCGAGTGAAGCCTGATACGGATTGCGGTATTTCAATTCGCCGGACGGCAGTTCGCCGTCGCTGAAAGTGATATGCGCGGCATGCGTCAGCTGCAGCGGCAGCGCTGTTGCGCCGTCGGTTTGCGACAGCACGGCGGCGAAATCGATGTCCCGCGCCTTGTACCCCGGCGTATCCGCATTGGCGAGGTTGGCGGCCAGAACGCCGAGGCGCTCGCCGTGCAACATCAGCGCCTGTTCATGAATGCCGAAAATATTGTTGAACATGCCATGGTCTCCTCGAGGAACACCAAAGCAAGAGCTGTGCCAACCGGCCAATGCGCCTGATTGGGCCCCCTTGAGACCCGCGGACGGTGCTCAGAGCGCGGCCGGTCCAACCATTGCGGCAAGGAATTGCCGCAGGCGGCCGGCGCGCGGCCATGGGTCTGGCACGTCACTTGCTTGTTACCGAGTACCATGCGCGCACCGTCAATATATCGTCGCTGGATTTTGGGCCTTTGCCTGGCGGCGGCGCCCGTCCTGGCGGAGGATTTCCAAGATATCCCGCCGCTCGAGGCGCTGGCGAAGTCCGAGGCGCTGCGGCAACTGCCGCCGCTGACCGACAAACAGCGCCTCATCGTCGGCCCAATCGATGCGCATCTGAAGCTCGCACGCTGCGGCTTGCCGGTCGCTCCGGTGGTGAGCCCGGGCGCGCACATGCGCGATCGCATCGTGGTTGAACTCCGCTGTCCGAGCGCCTCTCACTGGCACATTTACGTTCCCGTGCGGGTCGTCGGCACCTCGCCGGTAACCATTGCCGCGCGCGCCATCGTCGTTGGCAGTGTTCTATCCGACAAGGACGTGCGGGTCGAGCAGCGCGATATCTCTGAAATTCCGCCGGGGTATATGGATGATCCGGCGGTCGCCATCGGACTCACCGCCAGCCGGCCGATCTCGAGCGGAGCCGTCATTACCAATCAATTCTTGCTGGCCGCCAAAGCGGTTCAGCGCGGCCAAACGGTGACGTTGGTGGCCGACTTGGGCGGCATGAGTGTGCGCACGGCGGGCCGTGCGCTCGCCGATGGCTTGGTCAATCAACGGGTTAAGGTTCAAAATCTGTCGTCGGGGAAAATCGTCGAGGGTATTGCCCGCTCCGAACAGGTGGTCGAAATTATTTTACAATAACCCTAAAGAGAACCGCGTCACAGTCGATAACGTATATAGAAGGCGGCTCTCGGGCCTAATTCGCTAAAGTTCATCCAATCCCCGACGATAACAAGGGCAGGGGGCTACTGCTTGCCTAGGAGAGATTTCGGTGCCAGCAAAAATTAGTGGGTATTCAACGTCTGAACCGGTCGCGCCGCTCAAGGGCTCGAGCACCGGCAGCGTTGCCCCCGAGAAGCCGCAAAGCGATGCGGCCTCGTCGACATCCCAGACCGGGGATCATGTCACTTTGACGGACTCCGCCAGGTCGCTGCAGAAGCTTTCGGAAGCGATCGCCCAGGCCCCCGTGGTCAATGCCGCGAAAGTGGCGGCCATCAAACAGGCGGTGAACGGCGGCACCTATCAGGTCGATTCTTCGAGCGTGGCGAAGAAACTCCTGCAATTCGAAACCGGATTGAAATAAAAGCCCATGAACGAGGATGCGCGCCGACGTCTCGAGGATTTGCTGGATCGCGAGATCGATGTCGCGCGCGTGCTCGCCGCTACCTTGGATGCCGAACGCAGCGCCTTGACCGGCGCCTCGCCCGAGGCGGTGGAACGCAAGGCCGCGGAAAAAACGCAGCTCTTGGGAACCATCGAAAAGCTCGAGGACGAGCGCCGCGCTTTGAGCGTGGCCGCGGGACAGGGCTTGCCCGGCACGCGCGTTCCTCGCGGCACCCGCATTGCCGAGACGGTCGCCGCGCGCTGGCGCACACTGATGGAGTTGATGGCCGGTTGCCGCACGGCGAACGAAGTCAACGGCTACATCATCAATTTACGGCGAAGCCAGATCAACCAGCTGTTAGGCATCGTGCGAGGCGGCTCGCCGGTCACTTACAGCCCGCAGGGAAAGACCTTCGCCAAAGCGCTGCGCGCGCTTGCGAAGGCGTGACGCATGCTGGTCTTGAGCCGCCGCGCTGACGAATCGATCGTAATCCAGCCCGCGGATGGCGTGGATGTGAGCATGACGCTCGCGCAGCTTTTCGCCAACGGCCCCATTTTGATCACCTTGCTCGGTGGAACCGGACGGCGCGTCAAGATGGGCATCGAGGCGCCCGAGCAGCTCTCGATTCGCCGCAAAGACATCGCTTAGGGCCTGTCCGCCTGTCAGTCAACGGCGCGACTTTTGCACGGCGAGAATTCACCCGCCGCCGAGCTTAACAAACGCCGGGGAAAACATTACATAATGGCAGGCAGCGTATTGAACGCTTCGCTAACAGCGATTCGATGTGCATAATGGTCCGTCGCCATGTGATCAGCTGAAGGTACCGTCCGGAATGGAGCGTCGATTGCACACCCGCCACCGCGCCCGCACGACAGTTTACGTCGTGATGTCCGGCCGCAAGAGCCGGATTTGCAAGGCGAAGAACTTGAGCGCGAACGGCGTGTTCGTCGAGACGGAAAACTTGGGCCTGCGCAAGGGACAACAGGTGCAGCTCGCCTTCGCGATCAACTTAGGATTGGTCACGAAAATCCACCGCCGCACCGCCATCGTGGCGCACGTCACGCGCGGCGGTACCGGCCTCATGATGGAACAGTTCGCCGGCCGCTGAAGTCGGAAGCTTCGTCGATTCCCTGTAGACTTCCGGCGCATGCCACCCCTTGACCCCAACCGCGCGGATGCCATCCGCATTCGCGGCGCGCGCCAGAACAACCTCAAGAATCTCGACCTCGATATTCCGCTGAACGAATTGATCGTCGTCACCGGGGTCAGCGGATCGGGAAAGTCGTCCCTGGTTTTCGACACGCTGTACGCCGAGGGCCAGCGCCGCTACGTCGAAACCTTCTCGCCCTATGCGCGGCAGTTCTTGGACCGGATGGACCGGCCTGCCGTCGATCGCATCGACGGCATCCCGCCGGCCATCGCCATCGACCAGACCAATCCGGTGCGTACCTCACGCTCGACCGTCGGCACGATGACCGAACTCAACGATCATTTGAAGCTGCTGTTCGCGCGCGCCGCGGTATTGCACTGCCGCGGCTGCGGCCGCCCGGTGCGCCGCGACACCCTGGAGAACATTCGCTCAGCGCTTGCCGAGCGGTCCCGCGGCAGCGGTGATCCGCGTCTGTTGCTGACGTTTCCCATCGTCGTCCCGCAGAACTTCAGCGAGACCGAGATCAAGGCGTTGCTCTCCGGCCAGGGCTACACCCGCATTCACGAAACGCGCGGCAGCACCTTGCAGGTCATTCAGGACCGGTTTCGCTGGAGCGCGGTCGAACCCGCGCGCGCCAACGATGCCATCGAAGCGGCGCTCAAGGTCGGACAGGGACGGCTCGACGTCTATCCCGTCAGCGACTCGGGCGAGGCCGGCGCGCCCTGGCGCTTCTCGACCGGCCTGCATTGTCCGGACTGCGACATCAATTACAGGGACCCCAATCCCAGTACCTTTAGTTTCAATTCGCCCATCGGCGCCTGCGAGACCTGCCGCGGCTTCGGCCGCAGCATCGGCGTCGACTATGGCTTGGTGATTCCGGATGAGTCCTTGTCGCTTCGCCAGGGGGCCATCAAGCCCTGGCAGACCGAGTCCTATAAAGAGTGCCAAACGGATCTTCTCAAGTTCGCCCGCAAGCGCGCCATTCCCATCGATGTCCCATGGCGCGATCTCACGGCAGCACAGCGCCGCTGGGTCTTGGACGGCGAAGGCGAATGGACCAAGCAGGTCTGGTACGGACTCAAGCGGTTTTTCGCCTGGCTCGAGACCAAGGCCTACAAGATGCACATCCGCGTGCTGCTGTCGCGATACCGCTCGTACACCGAATGCGCGGCATGTCATGGCGCGCGCTTGAAACCGGAAGCGCTGCTGTGGCGCGTCGGCGAACCCGGCCGCAACATCCGCGAATTGATGCTGCTGCCGATCGACCGGTGCCGGCGCTTTTTCGCCGCCCTCGCCCTGCCCGCGCCGCTCGACGAAGCCACCGATTTATTGCTGCGGGAAATACGCACGCGCCTCAAGTATCTGTGCGACGTCGGCTTGGGCTACCTGAATCTCGACCGGCAATCGCGCACGCTGTCGGGCGGCGAGGTGCAGCGCATCAATCTCACGACGGCGCTCGGCACGTCGCTGGTCAATACGCTGTTCGTGCTGGATGAGCCCTCCATCGGCCTGCATGCGCGCGATGTCGATCGCATCGTCGGCGTCATGGAACGGCTGCGCGACTCCGGCAATACGCTGGTCGTCGTCGAGCACGACCCGAAAGTGATGCAGGCCGCCGATCGCCTGCTCGACATCGGGCCGGGTCCGGGCGAACACGGCGGCGAGATCGTGTTCGACGGGCCCGTCGCCCAATTCGCGGCGGCGCAGGGCTCGCTTACCGCCGATTACCTATTTCACCGCCGGCGCGTCGGCGCCGCCCGTCCCGGACCGCGCGCAGTGCCTCTGGTTGCCGCAGGCCATTTGCGCATCGAAGGCGCCTCCGAGCACAACCTCAAAGACATCGATGTCGAAGTGCCGCTCAAGCGTCTGGTGTGCGTGACGGGCGTCAGCGGCTCCGGCAAGTCGACGCTGGTGCACGATGTGCTCTACCCCGCGCTCCGGCGCGTCAAGGGCAAGCCCACCGAGAATCCCGGCGCGCACCGGGGCCTCTCGGGCGCGGAACTGATCGATGACGTCATCATGGTGGATCAAAGCCGCATCGGCCGCACCACCCGCTCGAATCCCGCAAGTTATGTAGGCGCCTTCGACGCCATCCGCAACCTGTTCGCGAAGCTCCCCCAAGCCCGGGAGCGCAAGTACACGGCCGGCACCTTCAGTTTCAATGCCGGCAACGGCCGCTGCCCCGGCTGCGGCGGCAACGGCTTCGAACACGTGGAGATGCAGTTCCTGTCGGATGTCTACCTGCGGTGCCCCGATTGCAATGGCCGCCGCTATCGGGCGGAAATCCTCGAATGCAAACTGCAGCGCGGCGGCTCCGCTCCCTTGAGCATCGCCGATGTGCTCGACCTCACGGTCTCCGAAGCGCTGGCGGTATTCGCCGAGGATACGGAGGTCTGCAGCCGCCTCGCGCCGCTGGCGGAAGTCGGTCTCGACTACCTGCGCTTGGGTCAACCCGTACCCACCCTCTCGGGCGGGGAAGCGCAGCGGCTGAAACTCGCGGGCCACCTCGCCGACAATGCCGCGCACGCGCCGTCTCTACGCGGCTCGCTGTTCTTGTTCGACGAGCCGACCACCGGTTTGCACTTCGACGACGTGGCCAAACTGTTGCGCGCTTTCAGGCGCTTGATCGAGGCGGGTCATTCGCTCCTGGTCATCGAACACAATCTGGATGTGGTGCGTGCGGCGGATTGGATCATCGACTTGGGGCCCGAAGGCGGCGACGAGGGCGGTGCGGTGGTCGGCGTCGGCAGGCCGGACGGCCTCATGCGCATCCGCGCATCGCACACCGGACGGGCGCTGCTCGATTCGCAGAATCCCGCCGTGTTTGGCCGCGCCGTGCACGATGCCGAAGGCCGCCCAAATCTTGCGCTGGGCACGCAGACCATCGAAATCCACGGCGCCCGCGAGCACAATCTCAAGAACATCGACGTGAATTTGCGGCGCAATCAGTTCACGGTCATCACCGGCGTCTCCGGCAGCGGCAAGAGCACCCTGGCATTCGACATTCTGTTCGCCGAAGGCCAGCGCCGCTATCTCGAGTCCCTCAATGCCTATGCGCGGCAATTCGTGCAGCCGGCCTCGCGCCCCGACGTCGATGCGATCTTCGGCATACCGCCAACTGTGGCGATCGAGCAGCGCACCAGCCGCGGCGGGCGCAAGAGCACGGTGGCGACGCTGACCGAGATCTACCATTTTCTGCGTCTCTTGTACGTGAAGCTGGGCGTGCAGTACTGCCCTCATTGCGAAGCCCCGATCGAGCCGCAATCGGCCGATGCGATCGCCGCGCGGCTGCTCAAGACCTACCGCGGACAGACCATTACGCTGTGGGCGCCGCTGATCGTCGCGCGCAAGGGTCTTTACACCGCGCTCGCTAAATGGGCTCGCGGCAAGGGTTACGCCGAGCTGCGCGTCGACGGCACTCTCTTGCCGACGGCGAAATGGCCGCGGCTGGACCGGTTCGTGGAACACAACATCGAATTGCCGGTGGCATCGCTCGACGTGCATCCCGGCGCCGAAGCCGCATTGCGCCGCGCGCTCGACGCGGCGCTGGAACATGGACGCGGCGTGCTGCATGTTCGAGGCGCCGCCGCGTCCCCGGACGCTGCGGCCGCCGTATTTTCCACCAAGCGCGCCTGCCCCAACTGCGGTAGCGGATTTCCCGAACTCGACCCGCGTCTGTTCTCCTTCAACTCGCGGCACGGCTGGTGCACCGGCTGCTTCGGCACCGGGCTCACATTGACCGAGTTCGATGCCGAACAGAGCGGCGAGGAAGCGCAGTGGCGCGAGGCGGATGAAGCGCAGGAGGACGCCGCGCCGGCGACCTGCCCGGACTGCGCCGGCGATCGGCTCAATGCGGTCGCGCGGCATGTGTTGTTTCGCGGCCGTTCGATCGCCGCACTCACCGGGCTACCCGTACAGGAGTTTGCCGGCGCGCTCTCCAAGTTCAAGCTGCTCGGCCGCGAACTCGACATCGCGCGCGACTTGCTCGCAGAGCTGACGGCGCGAACCGCATTCCTGTGCGACGTCGGTCTTGGCTATTTGCAGCTCAATCGGGCCGCTCCCACGCTGTCCGGCGGCGAAGCGCAGCGCATCCGCCTGGCAGCGCAGCTCGGCTCGAATCTGCAAGGCGTATGCTACGTGCTGGACGAGCCCACCATCGGTCTGCACCCGCGCGACAATATCGCGCTTCTCGATACGCTCGATCGATTGCGCGGCAAAGGCAATACGCTGGTGGTGGTGGAGCACGACGAGGAGACGATTCGCCGCGCCGATCATGTGATCGACTTGGGTCCCGGGGCCGGCACGCGCGGCGGCTTCTTGGTGGCCGAGGGCACGGCGGCCGATCTTGCGCGCCTCAATAATTCCGCCACCGGCCGCTGTCTTGCGGCCCCGCTGCAGCATTCCCGGGCGCGGTGGCGCCCGGTCGGCCGCGACACGCCTTCGATCCGCATCACCCGCGCATCCTTGCACAATTTGCGCAATGTGGATGCGCGCATTCCGATCGGCCGCTTGACCGTCGTCACGGGAGTCTCGGGTTCCGGTAAATCCTCTCTGGCGCGCGACGTGCTTCTGCGCAATCTCAAGCGCCTGCTGGCGCGTCCCACCCGCGCGAACCGCGCAGAGCGCGGGGACGCCGGCGTCGCGGGCTGCGCTTCGATCGCCGGCTGGCAATCGATCAGCCGGGTTCTCGAGGTGGATCAAACGCCGATCGGCAAGACGCCCCGCTCCTGTCCGGCGACTTATATCGGCTTTTGGGATTCGATCCGCCGGCTGTACGCGGAAACGACCGATGCCCGCATCCGTGGGTTTACGGCCAGCCGGTTTTCATTCAATACGGCGGGCGGCCGTTGCGAAGCCTGCGAAGGTCAGGGAATGCAGCGGATCGAAATGAGTTTTTTGCCGGACGTGCAAGTGCTCTGCGATGTGTGCGGCGGCCGCCGCTTCAATGCGGAAACGCTGTCCATTTTATTCAAGGGCAAGAATATCGGCGAAACGCTGGCGCTCTCCGTCGACGATGCTCTGGATTTTTTCGCGGCGCAGCGCAGCGTGCACCACCCGGTGAGCCTGCTGGCGGATGTGGGCTTGGGATACCTGAGCTTGGGTCAGCCCAGCCCGACGCTATCCGGCGGCGAGAGTCAGCGCATCAAACTCGTGACCGAGCTCGCGAAGGTGCGCAGCGACGCGCTCGGAATCGACATCGCGCGCCGTGAAGGACAGCACACCTTGTACGTGCTCGACGAACCGACGGTCGGATTGCACATGGCCGACGTCGAAAAGCTGGTGAAAGTCCTGCAGCGCCTGGTCGATACGGGAAACACCGTGGTGGTGATCGAGCACAATCTGGATGTGATGGCCGAAGCGGATTGGATCATCGATTTGGGGCCGGAAGGCGGTGCAGCGGGCGGGCGCGTCGTCGCGCAGGGAGACCCCGACGATATTGCACGCAAGGCAAACAAAAGCCACACAGGGCGGATCCTGGCGGAGTTCCTGGCCGAGCGCGCCATCCCATGAGCCGCGCGGTGCTCGCCACGCTCCTCGTCGCCTTGCCCGCGGCGTGGGGCACTTTGGCGCTGTGGTTCCAGATACCTTGGGGCCGAGGCGCAAAATGGGCGGGCGTCGCGCTCTGGACCGCCGTCAGCGCGGCCGTGGTGATTGCGCTCTGGCAGGGTCCGCTCACGCTCGGGTTGTCGTTCTTCGCCCTGTTGTTCGCCGGTTTGTTGCTGTGGTGGCATCGCCTGCGTCCTTCGAACCACCGCATCTGGGCCGGCGACGTGGCAGAGATGACGAACGGCACGGTCGACGGCAATCGAATCATTCTGCACAACGTGCGCAATTTCGAGTGGCACACGCCCACCGAGTACACGCCGCGCTGGGAAACGCGCTGCTACGATCTCGACCGCCTGGTCGCGGCGGACATGATCATCTCGTATTGGACGCCGCGCCGCGCCATTGCGCACATGCTGATCTCCTTCGGCTTTGACGGCGGAGAGCACGTGGTCTTCTCCGTGGAGATTCGCCGTGAGAAGGACCAAAGCTATTCGGAGATCGGCGGATTCTTCAAGGATTTCGAGCTCAGCATCATCGCCGCCGACGAGCGCGACGTGGTCCGCTTGCGCACCAACGTGCGCCGCGAGGAAACCTACCTCTATCGGCTGCGGCTCCCGCTGCCGGCGATGCGTTCCTTGTTCTTGGCCTATATCGCCGAGGCCAACCGTCTCGTCGAGGTCCCGCGCTTCTACCATACGGTCACCGTCAATTGCACGACGCTGGTCTATCACATGATGAAGCGCATCTTAGGAAGGCTGAGCTTCAGCTATCGCGTGCTGTTCCCGGGATACATGCCCGAATACGTTTACAGTGTCGGCGGCCTCGATCGGCGCCATACGCTCGAGGAACTCCGCGCCATGGGCTTCATCAGCGAGCGCGCCAGGAAAGCCGATCGGAGCGAGAGTTTTTCAGCCGATATCCGGCAAGGCGTGCCGAGCCTTTAGGAGAGCCCGCCGCGAGGCGGGTTCTCCTCGGCATGACACCGTCGCTTGGCTTCGCTTACTGCGGCGGGTTCTCTTTGCGTTTTTCCGCCGCGGCTTTTTCGGCAGCCTGCTTCTTCGCCTCGGCGGCGGCCTCGGCCTTCTTCTTGTTGGCCTCGGCGGCAGCCTCGGCTTTTTGCTTGTTGGCTTCCGCGGCAGCTTCAGCCTTTTGCTTGGCGGCAGCGGCGGCTTCCGCCTTCTGTTTGTTCGCCTCGGCGGCGGCCTCGGCCTTCTTCTTGTTCGCCTCGGCGGCGGCCTCGGCCTTCTTCTTGTTGGCCTCGGCGGCAGCCTCGGCTTTTTGCTTGTTGGCTTCCGCGGCAGCTTCAGCCTTTTGCTTGGCGGCGGCTTCCTGTTGCTCTTTCAGGTTGTTGGCCGGATGCGGCGCCCCCGGCGGCGGGCGTGCCGGTTCGGCTTCCTTTTTCATGGTCATCGCCGGACTGGGCTCCGGCTTCGGAGCGGCTCGCATGGCCTGATTCGCCTCGACCTCTTTGGCGGCCGGCCGCGGATGAGCGAGTTCCGCGGGCACGACGGCATGCACGGTTTGCGGCGCCGGCAACGCGACGGCGTGACCCGGCACATAAGCCGGAATGGCTTTGCTCGAAGCCGGTGCGGGCGCCATGACACGAACCACGGGAGTCAGCGCGGCCGCGAGATGTGCTTGCGCAGGAACCGACACGCTGACCGCCTGATGTGTCGCGGTTGCGCTCGCCGGGGCCACGATGCTCACATTGTTGATCGTCGTATTGTTGATCGTGGTGTTGTTGATGGTCGTATTGTTAATGGTGGTGTTGTTGATGGTCGTGACGCGCATGCCCACGCTGACCACCGGCGGAGCACTCGTCACCACCGCCGGTGCCGTCCCGATGGGCGCCGGAATGATGATTCCAAGCACCGATCCCGGCGGAGCCGGAATAAATACGCCTTCAGGTCCCATCGGGGGCGGTCCGGGGATGACACCGGGTCCCGGCACGGCGAGAGTCAGGCTGATGCTGAGCCCGGGCGCTTGGAACACTACTCCCGGCGCTCCCCAAAAGCCGCCGACGAAAACAACATTGCTGCCGCGATGATCGTAGTAGGGCTGCACCCAGTGATATTGAGGCCGAGGCGGCGGCGCCCAGCGTCCATGCACCCATACCCAATTTCCATACCATCCCCAATAGCCGCCGGTCCAAACATATTCGGGTTGCGGCGGCGGAGGCGGCGGCTCGACCAGCAGCGGCGGCGGCGCCCAGCCCACCTCGACCGGCGGCGGCTGCGCTTGCGGGGGATCCTCATAAACGCTGACGACCGGCTGCGGCGCAGGCGGTGTGTAGACCGCTTCGGCGGCGCCTTCAGGCGCGGGTGCGGACTGATTGGCCTCGCTCGGCGGCGGCGGTGCCTGATCAGCGGGAGCCGCCGCAGGCGGCGCTGCCGGCGGTGTCTGATCGGTCGCCGGGGGTGGCGGAGGCGGCGACTGCGGCGCGCACGCACAAAGTACGGAAGCGGCCAGAATAAGGGGAATGATGGCTTTCATCGGGGTCATCCAGTTTTATGTTTCAAGAATTCTCGCGGGATGATGCTGCATCAGCCTCGCGGGCACCGTCAGCAACGGACTACGCTCTGCGTAGGATACCATTACGGCGAAAGTTTTCTTTCCGGCGCCGCCACCTGGAAGGCCGGGATCGCGCGGCAGGCTGCGTCGATCGCCACGATGCGCGGGTAGGGGGTCAAGTCGAGCGCGTAGCGGCGCGCGTTGAACACCTGCGGAACCAAGCACACGTCCGCCATGCTCGGCGAATCACCGTAGCAGAAGCGGCCGGCGTCCGAATCCCGCGCCAAGGACAGCTCGAGGGCCTCGAAACCGGCGCGCACCCAGTGGTGATACCACGCATCGCGCGTACCTTGCTCGAGCGCCAGCGGCCCCTCGAGATACTTGAGCACGCGCAGGTTATTCAACGGATGCACATCGCAGGCGATGAGTTGACAGAGCGCCCGCACGCGCGCGCGCGCCGCAGGCGCCTCCGGCAGCAAGGGCGGCTGCGGGTGGATTTCCTCGAGATACTCGATGATGGCCATCGATTGCGTGAGCACTTGGCCATCATCCAAGCTCAACGCCGGTACGAAGCCCTGCGAATTGATTTGCAGGAAATCCGTTTGCCGATGCTCGCCGCGACGCAGCTCTTTGTTTACCGTGGTCACGTCCAAGCCCTTCAACGCGAGCGCAATGCGCACGCGGTAGGACGCTGAGCTCAGCGGGTAGCCGTACAGGATCATACGAAACCGATCCAGCGGCCGCAGGCGATGACGCCGATCCACAGCGCGAGCGAGGTGCCGCCTGCGATCTTGGCCGCGCGCGGCGTCTCTCTGCTCCGACCCCAATCACTGATGCGCCGGTAGGTCGATGATGCGTGGAACGACAGCATGTTGATGCCCGCCAGGGTCAGGATCAGCATTTTGACGCGAAACGGCACGGTCCCCCAATATTTGGTCGCGGCGGACGAGAACAACATTGCACCGGTCACTACGGCGACTCCGAAGCTCACCCAAGTCCACGGCAGCACCTCCTCGATCAGCTCGCCCGCAGGCTTGTCGCGCACCGTGAGATTCAGCAGGCGCAGATCCACCATGCTGATGGAGCCGACGACCAGCGTGATGGCGAGAACGTGCACCACCTCGATGCTGGGAAAGAGCCATGTGGACTCGCTGATGGCGACTGCCGGTGAGGTCGCCTCGAGCCACGCCAAGAAACTGTTGAACATGCGCCATCATACCCGTCCATCCGCCGCCTAGGTTTCTATGGCGGCGCGGGGCTCTTGAATGCGCCGGCAAGGTCGGTTGCCGCCTTCGCCAGCAGGAGGGTATCGACGCCCACCGCGACGAATTGCGCGCCCATCGCGAGGTAGGCGCGCGCAAGCTCATGGTCGGTGGCGAGCGTGCCCGCCGCTTTGCCGGCGCTCTTGACCGCGGCAATGCCCTCGGCGATCGCCGCCCTCACCGCCGGGTCCGCGGGCTTGCCGAGCAATCCCATGGACCCCGCCAAATCGGCAGGCCCGAAAAATACGCCATCGACGCCGTCCACGGCGGCAATGGCCGCAAGATTGCGCAATCCCTTCACCGATTCCACTTGCACCAGCACGCACATTTCGGCGTCGCACCTCTGGAAGTAATGCTCGATTCGATTCCAGCGCGACGCGCGCGTCGTCGCGCTCGCCACGCCGCGGATCCCGCGCGTTGGATAGCGCGTGGCCGCCACCGCGCGGAGAGCTTCATCGGCGGTTTCGATCATCGGCAGCAGCAAGGTTTGCGCACCGATATCGAGGTACTGTTTGATCAATTCCGGCGCGGCTTGCACCGGACGCACGATGGGGTGCACCGGATAGGGGGCCATCGCCTGCAGCAGCGGTAGCACGCTGCGCGGATCGTTGGGCGAGTGCTCGGCGTCGATCAGCAGCCAGTCGAAGCCCGTGTTCGCCAAGAGTTCCGCCAAGGACGGATCCGCCGTCCCCATCCACAGGCCGATTTGCGTCCGGCCGCTGTGCAAGGCCTGCTTGAAAACATTGACGGGCATTTGCAAGGATTGTTCTCCGTCAGACAAAGCGCATGGAAATATTGCCCAAAGGCCCGTAGTCCGCATGCAGTACATCGCCGCTTGCGATGGTGGTGGGTCTAGTGAACGAACCGCAGAGCACGATGTCGCCGGCATTCAGCTGTTCATCGTAGGCGGCGATCTTGTTCGCCAGCCAGGCGACGCCGGTCGCGGGATGATTGAGCACGGCCGCGGCGAGGCCGGTCTCTTCAATGACGGCATTTTTGTAGAGCAGCGCGCCGACCCAGCGCAGGTCGACGGCATCGGGCCTCACGGGCCGGCCGCCGAGGACGATGCCGGCATTGGCCGCGAAGTCCGCGATCGTATCGAACACCTTGCGCGGCGCCTTGGTGTCGCGGTCGAACTGCTCGATGCGCGCATCGATGATTTCCAGCGCGGGAGTCACATATTCGGCCGCCCGCAACACCTCGAACAAGGTCACGCCCGGACCCCTCAAATCGCGCCCCAGCACAAAGGCCAATTCCACTTCGACGCGCGGCGCGATGAACCGCTGAATCGGTATGTCGCTGCCGGTGTCGAAGAACATGTCGTCCATCAGGGGAGCGTAGTCAGGCTCCGTGATCTGCGACGCCTGCTGCATGGCGCGCGAAGTGAGCCCGATCTTGCGCCCCTTGATGACCCGGCCATCGGCCATTTCCAATTTGACCCAGTCGCGCTGAATGGCGTAGCCGTCCTGCACGGACATTTGCGGGTGCTCCGCGGAAAAGTGGCGCAGTTGAGTCCGGTTCTTGCGAGCGTCGTACAACCGCCTGGCGAGGGTGCGGATGGTTTCTGGCGGCAGCATGGGGAACTCGCTTTAGCCGGAGCTAAGTTTTCTTGAAGTGGGCGTGCAGGTTGTTGTGCTTGAGCGTGCCGCTTTCGCTGAACTCGATGAACTCGAGCGACAACGCCAGCCCCTGCCGCGCGAATTCCGCCGCGAAGTGCGCCTTCATGATGTCGAACAAACCGTTGCGCGTCGCCGCCTTGGCGGCCTCGCTGCGTCCGGCGCCGATTTTCAGGATGGCATGCACGAACCCGGCGCCCTCGACGCTGCCGTCGGCGATGCAGTAATCATCGCAGGGAACGGCCCGCACCCGCACGCCGCCCGGCGGGAACACCGGCTGGCCGTCGACCTCAAGGCCCGTCATGTATTGCGCGAGCTTGCGGCACAGTTCGCCGAAGCGGCCGGCCGCGCGCAAATTGCTGCTGTATTCCAGCGTCATGTGCGACATGATCCTAAGCCCCGATGCTCATGCCGGCGACCGTGCAGCCCACGGCGAACATGGGAATCGCGCGATAGTGCTGCAGCGTCCCGCGCCCCTTCGCTGCGGCTGCCACCGCGATGAAAGTGCGGATCTCGAATCCGCCCTGGCCCGCGTCGCGATAGGTCGCCTCGTCCGTATAGGATAGGAGCGCCTGCTTGTCGTTGGCCTGCCAGCGTTCGAGGAACTCGCGGTCCCAGGCTTCGTTGATCTTCCCGGAGTCGGGCGTCGCCGGCCAGTGCGAAATACCGCCCGTTCCGACCAGGGCGATGCGTTCCGGGACCGAATCCGCGGCGCGGCGCAGCGCCTCGCCGAATGCCCATGCACGGTGCAGCGGCGTCAACGGCGGGCCCTGGCAATTGATGTTCATCGGAATGATGGGCACATCGAAGCGCGGGGTCAGAAAGTGCAGCGGCACCATGATGCCGTGATCGAATTTCCACTCCTCGGCGTACGCCAGGTCGACGCTCTGCATCATCTCGCGAATCAGCCGTTTGGAGAGCGCCGCGTTGCCGGGAACCGCGGTATGCGCGATGCCCAGCCATTGCGGATCTTCGATCGGGCCCTCGTAGCGGTCCGCCATGCCGACGGCGAATGAGGGCATATTGTTCATGAAAAAATTGGCGAAGTGTTCTGCGGCCACCACGATCAACGCGTCGGGGTTCTGAGCCGCCAAGCGCTCGCCCATGGCGCGATAGGCGCCGTGGAATTCCTGCGCGATGCCCGGATCCGCCAGGTGCGCGCGGCCGGTGATGCCGGGCGCGTGGCTCGAGATTCCCGCGAAAACGAGACTCATACGCCGGCCACCTTCTCGTCCATCTCGGTGGTCATATGATAGATCCCGGCGCGGACCGGACCGTGCGCGCTCACTCCCGCGCGCATCGCGGCAATGTAGTCCGCCCACGGCATGCCGAGAAAGGCCGCATAGTGCATCAGCAGCTGTCCATTCGCGCCGAGCACATACAGAAGTCCGATGTCGCGCGCCGCGATCGCGCCGCGCTCATCCGGGGTCAGTTCGTAGCGATCGAGAAGCCCAGTCAAATCCTCCCGATACCGCTGCTGGACCGCGCGGTCGCGGTTGATGTCGAAGAGGAATTTCTGCATCTGATATAGGCTCATCGACTGGATTCCAGGCTCATCGGCTAGAGTCCCCAGCGCGGAATGGCGTGCGAGCCCAAACTGACGCAAACATTTTTCGGCTCGAGGAACACCTCGTAGCTCCAGGTGCCGCCTTCGCGGCCGGTGCCCGATGCTTTGCTGCCGCCGAACGGTTGGCGCAGATCGCGCACGTTCTGGCTGTTGACGAAGCACATGCCGGCTTCGATCGCGGCGGCCACCCGATGCGCGCGTCCCAGATTTTCGCTGAAGATATAACTGGATAGGCCGTAAGAGATGTCGTTCGCCTTGGCGATGGCGTCCGCTTCGTCTTTGAAGGGAATCAAACAAGCCACCGGGCCGAAAATCTCCTCCTGCGCGATGCGCATGCGGTTGTCCACATCGGCAAACACGGTGGGCTTGACGAAATTGCCCCGGGCAATGGCGCCGGCGAGCTCCGGTGCGTCCGCCCCGCCGCACAAGAGGGTCGCGCCCTCCTTGGGGCCGAGTTCGATATATTTTCGCACCTTGGCCAGGTGAGCGGGGCTGATCATCGGCCCGATGACGGTCCTGTCATCCAAAGGATCTCCGACGCTGATGCGCCGCGCGCGCGCCGTGAATTTTTCGGCGAAGTCCGCGTAAATCGTCTGCTGCACCAAAATGCGCGAACCGGCGGTGCAGCGCTCTCCATTGTTGGAAAATATCATGAACAGGGCGGCATCCAATGCGCGCGCCATATCCGCGTCATCGAATACGACGAACGGACTCTTGCCGCCGAGCTCCATGGAAAATTTCTTCAAACCCGCCGCTTGGACGATGCGATTTCCGGTTGCCGTCGAACCGGTGAAGGAGATCGCCCGTACGTCGGGATGCCGGCACAGAGGCTCGCCCGCTTCCGCGCCGTAGCCGTGCACGATATTGAGCACTCCGGCCGGAATGCCCGCCTCCAGCGCGAGTTCCCCGAGCCGGGCCGCCGTCAGCGGCGACAATTCGCTCATTTTCAGGACCGCGGTGTTGCCGAATGCCAGCGCCGGCGCGACTTTCCAAGTCGAGGTCATGAAAGGCACGTTCCAGGGCGAGATCAGCGCGCACACGCCCACCGGATGAAACAAGGTGTAGTTGAGGTGCGTGGGCGTGGGATACGTATGCCCGTCCACGCGCACGCACATTTCGGCGAAATAGTAAAAGTTGTCGGCCGACCGCGGCACGAGCTGCTTGGCCGTCTGCGCGATCACCTGCCCGGTATCCTGCGTTTCGGTCTTCGCGAGATCGGGCACGTGCTTCGCGATCAGATCGCCGAGTTTGCGCAGCAGCGCCGCCCGTTGCGTCGCGGGGCTGCCCGCCCATTTTGGAAACGCGGCCTTCGCGGCTGCGACCGCCGCGTCGATTTCGAGGGGTCCCCCGCGCGCGACCTCGGCCAGTACCTCCTGCGTTGCGGGATTCACGGTCTCGAACCACTCTGTGCCGGAGACTTGGGTGCCGTCGATGAGATGCTGGATTTGCACGTCTTTCATCCTCTCAACGGGAAAAGGCCGCGTCCGCGACGATGGTGTTCTTGAGCCGGCCCAAGCCGTCGATTTCACAGACGACCTCATCGCCCGGCATCACGTTGACCACACCCTCCGGCGTCCCGGTGAGAATCACATCGCCTGGGCACAAGGTCATGAACGAACTCAAGTACTCGATCAAGTAAGGGATGTCAAAAATCAAATCCCGCGTGTTGCCCCGTTGGGTCTGGGTACCGTTGACGAAGGTGCACAAATCGAGATTGGCGGGATCCGGCACGTCCAGGGCGTCCACGAACCAGGGACCCAAAATCGTGGCGCCGTCGCGATTTTTGGCGCGCAAATTGGGGCGGTACCAGTTCTCCAGGTAATCGCGAACGGCGTAGTCGTTGGCGATGCAATAGCCCGCCACGTGCTGCATCGCCTGCGCGCGCGCCACGCGCTGCGCACGGCGGCCGATGATCACGGCGAGTTCGCATTCATAGTGCATGAATTTCACATCGGCGGGACGGCGCGTTGCGCCGCGGTGACCCAGCAGAGTCCCCGGCCCCTTGAGGAAAACCAGCGGCTCTTCCTGGGAGTTGAATGCCAATTCCTTCGCGTGGTCGGCGTAGTTCAAGCCCAGAGCGATCACCGTCCCGGGCGCGAACGGCGGCAGCCAAACGACTTCCCCTTCTCCGAGCACGCGTCCGTCGGCGAGGCGCACTTGCGGCTCGGCGGAGCTGCCGTGCGGCGTCGCCTCGTGCAGCGCGCCGGCGAAGGCGACTCGCGCGCGCATCATGCGCCGGCCGCCACGAACGGGTTCGAGAGCGTGCCCAAGGCATCAGCCTCGATGACGACGGTTTGTCCGGCGCGCACCCGCGGCGCGGGCGCGGCCGCCCCGGCCGCGAGCACATCGCCGGGCGCGAGCGTCATGAATTCCGTGACATCGGCGAGCAGCCGCGCCACCGGCCGTACCAGATCCGCGGTACTCATTGTTTGCTTGAGGATGCCGTCGACATAGGTGCGGAAGATGAGCGCGTCCGGGTTGGCGATCTCGCTGCGCGCCGTGACCCGCGGCCCGAGCGGACAGAAGCCGTCCCGCGCCTTGTAGCGGATCGACGGGCGGTAGTAATTCGGGTGTGGAACGCTGACATCGTTGACGATGAGAAAGCCCGCGACATGATCCAAGGCGCGGGATTCGGACACGTTGCAGGCGGTACGCCCGATGACGATGCCGAGACACGCGGCCACTTCCAATTCGGCGTTCTCTTCGCCTGCAAACGCGGCCGGAACCGCGACCGCATCTCCGCACATCGCCAGGGTATTTCGCGGCTTCACGTACAGCACCGGCGCCCGCGGCGGCGCGTTGTAGGGCGGCAGCCCCATTTTATCTTGCATCGCCGCAAGCGCGCTCAAGTGATTCAACAGAGTGCCGTACACCGTGCCGCTCAGCTGGTATGGCGCTGTATCGACGGGAATTTCGCCTCTCGCCACCGCCACCTCTATCGCTCCTTTGGAAATGTCACTAATATATTAGTAATCGTGAAGCACCGCAACTTGCCTCTCCTCATGCTGCAGGCGCGTGAGCACGTCATCGGGCATTTCCGCCCGGTGTTGAACGCGCACGGAATTACCGAGCAGCAATGGCGCATCGTGCGCGTGCTGCTCGATGCGGGAGGGCTCGAGCCGCATGAAATCGGCGCCCTGTGCCGGCTCTCGAGCCCCAGCCTCACCGGGGTCTTGAAGCGCATGGAAGAGATCGGTTGGGTCGACCGCAAGCGTCTGGCGCACGATCAGCGCCGAGTGCGGGTGTCGCTCACGGCCCGCAGTAGGGCGCTTGCGGCCCGCATGGCGCCGCAAATCGAGGCGGTCTACGCGCGCGTGGAGCGGCTGCTCGGCCAAGAGTTCTGCAATCACTTCTATCAAGCACTCGATGACCTGATCGCCAAACTGGAAACGCCGGCGCCCCGGTGAGCATCAAAAGAGGAAGTGGTGCTGCTCCGCCGCGCCGCCGCTGCGGGACTGAGGAACGTTGATGGCCAGGTGATGTTCAGCGGAGGCGGCGGCGATGTCGCGCCAACCCCGTGACAGCGTGCCCTTGGGGTCGGATCTCACCTCGAATCTCCAGACGCGATCCCAAGTCTTGTCGTTCTTCAGCGCGTTCAAGCGGCGCGCGATGCACTCGCCGTCCCGTGCATGCAGTTCGAGCGTGCGGGCACCCGCGCCGTGAACGATGGCGATGAGGTGCTGATCCTCGCCCTCAAGAGCCTCGCGGATCACACGGCTCAAGGTCAATAAATGCTGACTTTCATGCGAGCCGATCCGTCCGGACGCATCGACCGAGTGCGCCGCGGCTTCGATCGCGATCGACACGTGATAGGGGTAATCGGCGAAACTCAAGCGCTTTTCCAGCGTGCTATTGACTGTGATGACGGCACTTTGGCCGGTGGCCGCGGCCTTATGGCGGCAGATGACCCAGGTGTCATAATCTGTGTCTGACACGAACGGACTCCTCGGCCGATTGCTTGGAACGGCGGCGGCCATTGTATAGGACCCCCCTTGCAGTGCGCGTCAGATCTCTCTGACACGAGATCGCGTGAAAATAGGGCACTCCTGCGCGCGGAACCCCCTGAGACTATACGCAGGCACAGGAACCTCCGGCGCTCTATGACAACGTTGACGAAAACAGCGCAGCATGCGGAGCCGCGAACGGCATTGATTTGGCAAACACGTGTCGATGCTCTGACGTGCGGCGCGTGCAGCGAAGACGACTTCATGGATGATATCGAGAATCTGCTCGACGTGGATCCCGATTCGGCGCGCAGCATCATCGCGTTTCTCGATCAACGCTACCAGCGGGGCCTATTTCCGGAGGAACTGTATCGGTCGATCGAGTCGAGGATTACCCGACGCGAACTGGAAATGATCGACTCCGGCATCACCATCAATCTCGATTCTGTGCTGGCACCGCGTCCTGTCGCGCCGCCTCTGCAGCCGGTCGCGCCGCCTCTGCAGCCGGTCACGCCGCCCGACAGCCGCGACAGTCTCACGGTCCCCGGCAAGGGGCTCGAGGCGGCCGTATTCGCGCCTGCGGCCGCAACCGCCCCGTGGGCGGGGCAGCTCCCGGCCGCGGGCAGCATCGTGCGCAACCGGTACGTTCTCGAGAGCCGCTTGGGCAGCGGCGGTATGGGTACCGTGTTCAAGGCCCTGGATCGGTATCGCTGCGATCTTCCCGAAGGCAGCCGTCACGTCGCCATCAAGTTTCTGCACGGAGGAACCGATAGCCGCGACGACATGCTGTCGAATCTGCGGCGCGAATTTCACAGTGCGCAGGCGCTTTCACATCCCAACATCGTCAAAGTGTACGAACTCGATTGCGATGACGAGGGTGCGTATTTCACCATGGAGCTGCTGGAAGGCGAGCTCTTGAGCAGCGTGCTCGGGAAAGTGCATCCCGGCCGGTTTTCCCGAACTCAAGCCTGGTCGATCATCCAGCAGGTCGCCGAGGGTATCGCGCACGCCCACGCGCGCCATGTGGTTCATCGGGACTTGAAGCCGCACAACATCATGATCACGCGCTCGGGCGATGTGCGGATCCTCGACTTTGGCGCATCCAATGCGTTGGGTGCCTCCAGTGCCGCGCCCCTCCGGCCTAGCTCGAGCGCATTGACGCCGGCGTATGCGAGCTGCGAATTGATCGAAGGGCGCGAGGCCGATCCGCGCGACGATCTTTATGCCCTTGCGTGCTTGGCGTACGAACTGCTCACCGGCGAGCACCCTTTTAAACGGCGGCGATCCACCGAGGCACGAGCGCTTGGGCTCAAGGCACAGCGACCCACAGGGCTCTCACGGCGCCAGTGGCAGGCGTTGGCAACAGGGCTTGCGTGGAGCCGGGAGGAGCGGTCGATTTCAGTGCGCGAGTGGATTCATCGGCTGGTTCCGGCGCCGGCGCTGCTGCAGCGGTCGCAGGAACCGTCCGCCCCAGCTGCCGCCTCAACGCCGGAGACGAGAACGCCGTGGCGGGGAGCGGCCGCGGTGCTGATCGTTCTGGTGGTGTCTCTACTCGGCTGGGCTGCATTCCACGCTCGAAACACCGCTCCGCGGAGCGCAGACAGGACGGCGGTGCTGCAAGAATCCACGCCGAGTGCCGCAGGGCAGCCCGCAACGGCGGCCTTGGATTCGCATCCGCAGGAGGCGCTGTTGCAGGAGCCGCCTGCGGCCGAATCCTCGGACGAAGATCCGCAGGCTTCGCCCGCGGATGACGCGGCAGGCGTAGCTGCGCTTCCGGCAGCGAGCATCGACAAGCCCAACAGACTCAGTATTTCGTCCGCGGCGTATCGAATCGGCGCGGCCCAGCATTTCGCGGAGATCCACGTTCGCCGCTCTTCGAGAGCGGGCGCCGTGACGAGTTTCGTGTGGTGGACCGAGCCATCCACGGCGATGTCCGGCATCGACTTCCTGCCTCAGGCGCGCGTCACTCAGTTTTTGCCGGCCGGCCGCAGCATATCCACCCTATTCGTGAAAATCCTTCCGAACGCGTCTCGACATCATTCAGCGGTGTTTTTCGTCGTCATCGGCGAACCCAGCGACGGCACCTCGCTCGGACGGGTTACGCGCACGGCGGTAAGGTTGCCGGCCGGCTCCTAGGCCACCTCGAACAATCCCGCGGCTCCCATTCCGCCGCCGATGCACATCGTCACCACGACGTACTTGACGCCGCGCCGCTTGCCCTCGATCAGCGCGTGTCCCACGAGGCGCGAGCCGCTGACGCCGTAGGGATGGCCGACGGCGATGGCTCCGCCGTCGACATTCAGGCGCTCATTGGGAATTCCGAGCCGGTCACGGCAATAGATGACCTGCACGGCGAAGGCCTCATTGAGTTCCCACAATCCAACGTCGTCGACTTTCAAACCGGCCTTGGCCAAGAGCTTGGGCACCGCGAACACCGGCCCGATGCCCATTTCATCCGGCTCGCATCCCGCCACCTGGAAGCCGCGAAAAATACCGAGGATCTTTGCGCCCTTTTTCTCGGCACGTTGTGCATCCATCACGATGCAGATCGACGCGCCGTCGGAAAACTGACTGGAATTCCCCGCGGCGATCACACCGCCCGGCACGGCGGCGCGAATTTTTGCCACCCCCTCATAGGTGGTGTCGGGACGAATTCCCTCATCGTGCTTTAAGGTAACTTCCTGGGTCCCCAAGGCGCCGGTAGTTTTGTCGGCAACCGCCATCACCGTCGTCAGCGGTACGATTTCAGCCTCGAAGCGCCCCGCCTGGGCTGCCGCCGCGGCACGCAGCTGGCTCTGCACGCCGTACTCGTCCTGCGCCTGCCGCGAGATCTGATAGCGCTTGGCCACGGTCTCCGCCGTCTGCAGCATGTTCCAGTAGACTTCCGGCTTGTGCAGGGCGACCCATTGCTCCTTGACCATGCGCAAGTTGGCGTTGTTTTGTATGCAGGAAATCGACTCCAAGCCCCCGGCCGCGTAAATTTCTCCCTCACCGGCGATGACCCGCTGGGCCGCCAGCGCGATCGTTTGCAGTCCCGAGGAACAGAACCGATTGATGGAGACTCCCGCCGTGGTGACCGGACAACCGGCGCGCAACGCCACCTGACGTGCGACGTTCGCGCCGGCCGCCCCTTCCAAGAAGGTTGCGCCGACGATGACATCTTCCACTTCGGCCGGATCGATCCCAGCCCGCTCCATGGCGTGCCGCAATACGTGCCCGGTGAAAGTCACGGGATGCGTCATGTTGAGCGCTCCCCGCCAGGATTTCGCAAGTCCGGTGCGGGCGGTCGAAACGATTACGGCGTCGGTCATGATTTATTTCCCCAAGCCGCGAAGCTTCGGTCTTCGGCGGCGAGTTTTTTCAGTAGCGGCGCGGGCTCCCAAAAATCCGGCTGATACCCTGTCGCGAAGCCGCGCATGGCGCGCAGGATGTTCGGCAATCCAACCGTGTCGGCATAGAACATGGGGCCGCCTCGAAAATCGGGAAACCCATATCCCGCGACATACACCACATCGATGTCCGAGGCGCGCTCCGCGATGCGTTCCTCGAGAATGCGCGCCCCTTCGTTGATCAAGGCATACAGCGCACGTTCGACGATCTCCTCGTCGCTCACCTTGCGGCGTGCCAACCCCAACCGCGCCGATTCCTCCAGGATGATTTGCGTCACCACATCCGATGGATTCGGATTTCGATCGCCGGGTTTGTAATCGTACCAGCCGGCACCGGTCTTCTGGCCGAAGCGTCCGAGCTCAGAGATGCGGTCCGCGATCCGGGACTTGGGCGCAGCGGGATTTTCGAGGTATTGCCGCTTGCGGATGGCCCAGCCGATATCGTTGCCCGCGAGGTCGCTGACCCGAAACGGCCCCATCGCAAAGCCGAACTTTTCCAGCGCCTTGTCGATCTCCTGCGGCAACGCGCCGGCTTCCAGCAAGAACCCCATTTGCTGCGCATAGGGTCCGAGCATGCGGTTGCCGATAAAACCGTCGCAGACGCCGGAAACGACGCCGATTTTCTTGATTTGCTTGGCAACGCTCAAACTCGTTGCGAGCACGTCAGGCAGGGTCTTGGCGCCGCGCACGATCTCGAGCAGCTTGGTGACGTTGGCGGGACTGAAGAAGTGCAGTCCCACCACATCCTGCGGACGGCGCGTGAAATTCGCGATCTTGTTCAAGTCCAAGGTCGAGGTGTTGGAGGCGAGAATGGCGTTAGGCTTGGCTTTTGCATCGAGCGTCTCGAACACTTGCCGCTTCACCTGCAAGTCCTCGAACACGGCCTCGATGACGAGATCCGCGTTCGCGATGTCATCATAGGACAGCGTGCCCTTGATGAGCCCAAGCCGTTTGTCGAATTCCTCTTGAGTCAGCCGTCCCTTCTTCTGCGTGCTCTCGTAATTGCGCTTCACCACGCCCAAGCCCTTGTCGAGCGCCGCCTGACCGGTCTCGAGCACCGTGACCGGCACTCCGGCGTTGGCAAAATTCATGGCAATGCCGCCGCCCATGGTGCCGGCGCCGATGACGGCAACCGATTTGACGGCGCGCGGCAGCGTAGTCGACGGCACGTCCGGAATCTTGGCGGCCGCGCGGGTGGCGAAGAACACATGCCGAAGCGCCTTGGATTCTGTGGTGCCCAGCAATTCCGCGAATGCGGCCCGCTCGAGCTTCAGGCCCTCATCGAAGGGTTTGAGGACCGCCGCCTCGACGGCATCGATGCATTTGCCGGGAGCGGGATAATTCTTGGCGAAAGGTGCGGCCGCGCCGCGGGCAAAATCGAAGAAAGCCTCGGCATTGGGGAAATTCACGCGCACGTCGCGGGCCTTCTTCAAGGTCAGCTTGCCGGCATTGTGTTCGGCAAAGGCAATCGCCGCGGACAGCACGTCGGCTTCGACCACGGAATCGAGCAAATGGGTCTTTGCCAATTCGCGCGCCGCGAGCGGATTGCCGCTGACGATCATGTTCAAAGCGCGCTCGGCGCCCACCAGGCGCGGCAGGCGTTGCGTGCCGCCGGCTCCCGGCAAAATCCCGAGCTTCACTTCCGGCAAGCCGAGTTGCGCCGCGGCCGCGGCCAGCCGGTAATGGCAGACCATGGCGAGTTCCAAACCGCCGCCCAAGGCCGTGCCGTTCAGAGCCGCAATCACGGGTTTGCGAAGCTCTTCGATCTGCGCCCAGAGATCCGCGAGGTTCGGCGCGGCGATCATTTCCGGCGAGCCGAACTCGCTCACGTCCGCTCCCCCGCAAAACGTCGCCCCGGCTCCGGTGATGATCACGGCGCCGATTGACGGGTCGTTTGCGGCGCGCTCCAGACCCTCCGCAAGGGCTTTGCGCACATTCAAACTGAGCGCGTTCACCGGAGGATGGTCGAGCGTAATCACGGCAACGGTACCGTGTAAAGTATAGTCGGCAGATGCCATGCGCACTCCTTGGTGATCCGTCCTTAAGTATACTGCTTTGTTGAAACCCTCTCGTTCTGCGGCCGGACTTTCCGCGCGTGCGCTTGAGTTAGCGCCGCTCCCGGCGGCGCTGCTCTGGCTCGCCCTGTTCTCGATCTGGTGCGTCGGCATCTTGGGGCGCGGATATTGGACGCCGGATGAGCCGCGCGAGGCGGACATAGCCTGGCGGATGAGCTGGCAGTCCGACAAGGCGGTTCCGCTTTTGGCGGGCGAGGCGTTTTGCGAAAAGCCGCCCCTCGCCTATTGGGCCGCCGGCGCCGCCATGAAGGAATTCGGCATGAGTGCGTGGGCGGCACGTCTGCCCAATCTCTTGTATGCGCTGATCACAGCGCTCAGCGTCGGCCTCCTGGCGCGGCGCAGCGTTGCTCCGGTCGCAGGGCTCGCCGCAGCCGGCGCGATCAGCACCTTTCTGCTTGCCTATCAGGCCTCCATCTGGCTCGCGACCGATGCGCCCTTGCTCGCCACCGTTGCCGTGGCTTTGCTCGGCGCTTACACCGGCTTTTATGCAGAGCGTTCGCCCGAGCGGCTGCGCGGCTATCTACTGATGCACGCGGCCCTCGGCTTGGGATTCTTGAGCAAGAGCGCAGCCGCCTGGATGGTGCCCGCGCTCGCCATCATCACGCTCGTGATTTGGGAAAGGCGCTGGCGCGAGTTGTGGCGTTGGGAACTTTATGTCGGCTTAATTCTGCAGGCCCTGCTCATTCTCACCTGGGTCTGGTTCGTCTATGCAGGGGCCGACGGCGCCGGCCATCTCAAGGTGTTCTTCTGGAACAACCTGGTGGGCCGCTTTACCCGCATCGATGCCCCGCCGGAGTTGCAGTACGCCGGCGCGCACCGCAATTCACCCGGCAAGTACTTTCTCGAGCTGCCCATGTACCTCTGGCCGTGGACGCTCTTGGTCATTGCAGCGGTGCGGCGCGCCTGGCGGCGGCGCCATGCGCCGTTCGATGAGTTTCGCCCGGTACGATTCGCAGTCGCGAGCGCACTGCCCGCGCTCGCCGTATTGTCGGTGGCGGCAACCGCACGCAACGTTTATTTGGCGCCGGCATTGCCCGGCTTCGCACTGCTGCTCGGCTGGTGGGTGCGCGAATGCTTAAGCGCCGCCGATCGCTGGGACGTGCGCGCCGTGCGCGCCACGGCCGCATTGCTGTTGATCGCGGCGTTCTTGTGGGCCGCGGCGCTGACGCTGGCCGGGGTCGATGCGTGGCACGGCATGGACTCGCGCTGGGACTACGCCGTCATCTCCGCTCTCGGTTTAACGGCATCCGCGGTCGTCGCGATCCTTGCGGATCGCGCAGCCCGCCGCGGCTGGCTGCTGCGCGGACAATTTGCGCTGCTGCTCGCGTACGCGGCCCTTTTGGCCGGGCCGGCATCCCAGCTCTACCGGCAAGTCGATACCTGGCAGAACCTCGAGGGAATCGGCCGCTCGATCGCGGCCGACGCAGCCGGCAGGCCGCTGATCGTGCTGGCGCCTGATGAGACGACGCGCGCCATGATCGACATGTATGCACGCACGGAGGTCGGGCTCATCCCGGGGCCGTTGAGCCCGCAGTCGATCGAGCGCTTGCAAGAAAAAATGGCGAGCGAGCCGCGAGCTTTGGTGGTCGTGCAGTTGCCGGGCAGAACCCTGACCCGGACATTTCGCCGCGTCGCGGAACTTTTCGGCTGGAAGGCGGGGCAGGCCGAGGATTCGGCGCCGCCCCCTGGGGATTTTGCGTCAGAGTTGCGCCGCGTGCGGCTCTACGCGCTGCCGAACGGGCGCCGTTACGCGCTTCTCGAAGAAGCTGCGCACTAGCCGTCTTGAGCATTCCCGCGGCCGCGCACTAGGGTCACGCCGCGGCGATGGCATCGCGGAAGACTTTCTCGTATAAGACGATCTGCCGGCTCCAGGAAAAATCCTTCCCCATGCCGTTCCGCATCAGCCGCCGCCAGCTGTCCGCATCTTGAAACCAATCGAGCGTCGTGTTGAGCGCCCACACCACAGCCGGCACGTCGTAATCCTCGAACACGCAGCCCGTGCCGGAGCCTGTGGCCGGATCGTAATGCTCGACCGAATCCGCGAGGCCTCCGGTACGGCGCACGATCGGAACGGTTCCGTAGCGCAGACTGTACATTTGATTCAGACCGCACGGTTCATACTGGGAAGGCATGAGAAACATATCGCTGCCGGCTTCGATCAAATGCGCCATCGCTTCATCGAGGCCCGAGCGAAAAGCGACGCGTCCCGGAAAGCGCCGGGCCAGGGACTCGAAGAACCGCACATAGCGCGCATCGCCGCTTCCCAGCACTATAAGTCCGAAATCCCGCTGCTCCAGAACCCGCGGCAAGGCGTCGATGAGAAGGTCGATGCCCTTCTGCACCGCGAGCCTGGTCACCATGCCGACGAGGGGCCTCCCCGGCTCTGGGACAAGATGGGTGGATGCGAGCAATTGCTCCTTGTTGCCGCGCTTGCCGGAGAGATCCTCCGGGGAAAAGTGCAGCGTCAAATGCGGGTCGTGGCGCGGGTCCCATTCCCGGTAGTCGACGCCGTTCAATATCCCGGTCACGGGCGAGGCGCGCGCGTTGAGCGTCGACTCGAGCCCCATGCCCGCCGGTGCGCGGCGGATTTCGCGCGCATAGGTGGGACTCACCGTGGTCACCGTGTCCGCAAATTTTATCCCGGTTTTCAAGGAGTTGATGACGCCTGCCGCGAGATCTTGGGCATCGAGCCGGGCTTCCTCCGGCCCTAAACCAAGATCGCCGACGAGGGCGGCGGGGATGATTCCCTGATAGCCGATGTTATGTATCGTCAACACCGACCGCGCATGGGCCAAGAGGGGCGCGGAGGAATACACAGTCTTCAAGTACAACGGCAAGAAGGCGGCATGCCAATCGTTGCACTGGAACACGTCCGGCGCGAATCCGAGCTTTAGACAACTCTCGATGGCGGCGCGCGTGAACAATAAGAAGCGCCGATGTTCGTCGGGATCTTGCGTATAGAGCGCCGGCCGGTCGTAGAGCTCCGGGCAATCGATGAAATACATCGCGGTTCTCGAACCCGGAAAGCTCGCGGTTCGTATCGAGAACGCATACGGCCGGGAGCCGATTGTAATCCCCACATTCTGCAGACCGAGAACCGGCTGCAATTCCGGGTGGGTCCGTAGGATCGGTGCATACAGCGGCATGAAGGCCCGCACATCATGGCCGAGATGAGCGAGCTCCTGGACCAGCGCCGAGGCCGCGTCCGCGAGCCCGCCGGTTTTCGCGAACGGCATGAACTCCGAACTCAAAATGCACAGCTTGAGCGGCGGCATAGGGTCAGTCTAGCAAACGCGAATTCCATGTGAAAAAGCTGGTGCGGCGGCATGCCGAGTGTGGCACGCTGGGAGTGGCGTTGGGGGCGCACACACATGGCTCGCGCGGACACCAAGACAGGAATGCGGCACGCGGCACGGACCAACACCGGGCGCTACGTCAGCCGCTTGACCAGCGGCACCTTGGCGGTCGTCATGGCGGGAGGGCGCGGCGAACGCTTGAAAGCGCTGACCTTGCATCGCTGCAAACCCGCAACGCCGTTCGGCGGCAAGTTCCGCATCATCGACTTCGTCCTGTCCAATTGCGTGAACTCCGGCATCCGTCAAATTGCCGTGCTCACGCAATACAAAGCGCAGGCCCTGATCCAGCACATTCAGCGCGGCTGGAGCTACCTGCGCGGCGAATTCGGCGAGTTCGTGGAGCTGATTCCCGCTCAGCAGCAGATCGGCCCCCTTTGGTATCGCGGCACCGCCGACTCGGTGTATCAGAATCTCGACTTCATACGCTCGCACAATCCGACGCACGTGCTGATATTGGCGGGTGATCACATTTATAAGATGGACTACGGTCCCATGATCGCGTATCACGAGCAGAACGAAGCGGACATCACCGTCGGCGTCGTCGACGTGCCGATCGATCGCGCCAACGAGTTCGGGATCATGACCACGGACGATACCAACCGGATCATCAAATTCTCGGAAAAGCCCCAGAATCCGGACCCCATCATCGGGCAGGACAATTTGGCGCGGGCGTCCATGGGCATCTACGTGATCGCCCTGAATCGCCTGGAAAAATTTCTCTCCGATGACGCCGCCAACGAGCAAAGCAATCACGACTTCGGCAAGAATATCATCCCGCCCGCGATCAACCGGCTGCGGGTGTTTGCCTATCCATTCCATGACGTCGAAACCCGCGCGCAGAATTATTGGCGCGACGTCGGCAACGTCGACGCCTTGTACGAAGCGAACATGGAGCTCGTCGCGCTCAATCCCGAGCTCAATCTTTATGACGATCAGTGGCCGATCTGGACCTACCAGGCGCAGCATCCGCCCGCCAAGTTCGTGCTGGATGAGGAAGGCCGGCGCGGAATGGCCGTGAACTCCATGGTCGCCGGCGGCTGCATCATATCGGGTGCCTACGTGACCCAGTCGCTGCTGTCGAGCGACGTACGCATCGAGGACAGCAGCATCATCGATAGTTCCGTGCTGCTGCCGGGCGTGACGATCGGCCGCCGCTGCAAGATCATGCGCTGCATTCTCGATGAGAATTGCATCGTTCCCGACGGCCTGCAGATCGGCTGCGACGCCGAAGCGGATCACAAGCACTTCTTCGTCACGAAACGCGGCGTCGTGCTGGTGACTGCGGACATGCTCAAAGCATTGAATTAGGCGCGCGCCTCGGCCGCGCGCAGTTTGAGCGCCGCCCACGCAGCCTGCACGTCGCTCGCGGCGATGCCGCGCATATCCGGTTCGCCGTCGACTCGGCCGCACAGCACTTTCACATCGGCGCCCGCCGTACCCCAAGGACGATACAGCGAGGGCAGCGCCTTACCGAAGAGCACCACCTGCGGACAGCCCACGGCCGCCGCGGCGTGCGCCGGTCCGGAATCGACCGTGATGAGGCCGGCCGCGCGGTTGAGCAGCGCCACGAGGCGCGGAATCGGCAAATCATCGGCCGCGTTGTACAGCGCGTCGACGCCGGCGCGCGCCGCCAGCTCTTGGTTCAGCTGATACTCAGGCCCGGTGCCCAGCAGTACGATCCGGTGCCGAGGGTAGTGTGTGCGCAAATACTGAATCACCGCCGCCCAGCGCTCAGCGGGCCAATACTTGCTGTTGACCGCGAGGCGTCGCAGACCACGGCGCATGGTGCGTTTGTTGCCGGCCTGGATCAAGATCAGCGGCAGGTCGAGCCCGCGCGCCCGCATCCAGGCGGTAAGGTCCGCATTCTGCCGCTCATTCACCTGCAGTGAGCATCCTTCCGCGAGGCCCTCGAGCGCGTTCGGCTGCGGGATTTCGCGTCCCGAGCCGATCGCCGGCGGCGTGATTTGCGCGATCCGCCGCCACTGTTCGGTGGCGTGCTCTCCCGGCAGCAAGGGATGATCCTTGACGTCGACGATGCACTCATCCGCAATGCCGGCGCGAGTCAAGAGCCCGCGCGCCGCGTCATTGGCATCGCAAAACCATGTGGGCCCCGCGCCGCGGGCGCGCAGCCAGCGCACCACCCTGCGCTGGTCCGGCGCCAACCAATAGGGCATCTTGCGGCTGCGCACGCTCCTTATGTCGCCGACACCCGGTTGCCCCTCGAGCAGCGGCTCGCTCCAAGGTCCCGACGTCACGATATCCACGGGACATTGCCAACGCGCATGCAGAGCTCGGATGAGGGCGGTCAAGAGCACCATGTCGCCGAAGGCGCCGCAGCGAACGACCAGGGGCCGTTTATCGGGCGTCACTGCCGCGGCCGTGAGGTTCAAGCAGCCGGCGCCGGCTGTTCCGCCAAGATACCCAAGCGGACCTTGCGCCAGCCGCCGAAGCGGTAGTAGCCGCTCGCCAGCATGATGGATGAGAGCGAGGCCAGCGGAAAACTCCACCAGATGGCGTCCGCGTGCCAGCGATCCAGCATCCAGTACGCAAACGGCACGCGCACGCACCAGAGCGATGTCACCATCATCAGCAGTGGCGCCATCACCGCTCCCGTGGCGCGTACGGCGCCGAACAGCACCATTGACATGCCGAAGAACGCGTACGACCAGATGACGATCGCGTTAAGATGCGCCGCGAGGCGGATCGCGGCGCCGTCCCGCGGCAGAAACAAGCCGAGCGCCTGCCGATTCAGCAGGTAAACGATCGCGATCAGCGTACCTCCCATGAGGAAGTTGAACGCCACGCCGGTCATCGTCACTCTCTCGACCCGATTCCATTTCCCGGCGCCGACATTCTGCGCCACCATGGAAGAAACGGCCGCGGCAATCGCCAACGCCGGCATTTGCACGTAGTTCCACAATTGCATCGCCGCGCTGAAGGCGGCCGTTTCCAGGGAGCCGAATCGATTGACCAGGGACGTCAAGGTCACCATGCTCGAGGACACCACGATCATCTGCAGCCCCATCGGCACACCCTTCGTCACCAGCAAGCGAGCCAACGGCCAATCGACGAGAAACAGGTGTAATTCGCCGCGCCGAATGCACAAGAAATGATGCCGCCGATAGAGGTGCACCACCAGCGCGAAGAAACTCACCCCCTGCGCGATCAGCGTCGCGAGCGCTGACCCGGCTAGACTTAAGCGCGGCACCGGCCCCCAGCCGAAGATCAGCAAGGGATTCAACAGAATGTCGAGCCCTACCGACAGGGACAGGTAGATGAAGGGCGTGCGCGAATCGCCCGCGCCGCGCAGCACCGCCATGAGAAAGAACAAACCGCCCATGAAGGGCAGCGCCAGAAAAATGATCCGCATGTAGGCGATGGCGAGCGGCAGCGCGTCGGGCGGCGTGTTCAATAGTTCCAATAAGGGATGCGCCAGCGCCAATCCCGCCGCGCTCATGGCGAGGGACAGGCCCAAAAAGAACACCGCGCTGGTTCCGACCACGCGCTTCGCCTCCGCGATGTTCTTCGCGCCGACGCATTGCGCTACCATGACGGTGGATGCCATGGAAAATCCGAACATGACGCCGAACAGCAGGAACATCACCACATTCGAATTTGCGACGGCGGCGAATGCCGCTTCGCCCAAGTACTTGCCGACCCAAACGGCGTTTACCGAACCATTGATCGATTGCAGCACGTTGCCGAACAGAATGGGCAGAGAAAACCGGAGCAGAGCGCGCGGGATGGATCCTTCCGTCAACGAGAATTTGGCTTGCACCGCCGGAGTATAATTGATGCAAATGAGCGAATCCCATGACCGCTTGCCCGCGCTGGCGCGCCGCCTGCTTGAGTCCCTTGCGGCGCCGGTGCTCGAGCCCTTTCTTGCCGACTGGGCGGGCTCGCAAATTTCGCGGGGAGCGCCGGGGCGCCCTGCGGTCCCGCGCGCCGCAGCCCCGCGCACCGGCGACGCCCCTTGCACGCTGCCGGTGCTGCGCTGGCTGCCGCGGATCGCGGCCCAACCCCGTGGTTTCGGCTCTGCTTTGGTGACCGCGCTGTGCCGAAGCGCGCCGTCGCTGGCATGGCGCCAAAGCTACACGAGCGGCGAGCTTGACGCGGACTTCATGGAAAACTACGGTTGGACCGAAATTCTCGGCCCCCGCAGCTGCGGCGGCGGCGGGCAAACGGCTTGCGGTCTGCTGCTGCTCGGTGCGGATACGTTCTATCCGCCGCATCGTCATGAAGCCGAAGAGATTTACGTGCCGCTCCACGGCGCCGCGGAGTGGCGGCAAGGCGATGCCGTCTGGCGGCGTCGCGCGCCGGGCACGCTGATTCATCACGAGAGCGAGGAGTCTCACGCCATGCGCACCGCCGCCGAACCGCTGCTCGCGTTATACCTGTGGCGCAGCGCCGACCTATGCCAGGAGTCCCGTCTTGATCAGCGGGGGGCGGCATGAGCCGCGCGGCCGCATCGATCCGCGCCGGACTCACCGCCTCGTGGCTCGCGATTCTGGCGGCGTGCGCCACCACCGAGAATTCGGCGGCCCCGCCGGCGGCGGTTCCCGATGGCCTGCGGGTCGCCGCCAATCAGACTCTGACGCTGGCGCTGCACGGCGCCGGAGTGCAGATCTACGAGTGCCGCGCCGGCAAGGACGCGTCGAGCGGATTCGCATGGATATTGAAGACACCGGATGCGGACCTGACGGATCACAAGGGCAAAACCGTCGCCCGGCATTACGCGGGTCCGACGTGGGAAGCCAGTGATGGCAGCAGCAAGGTGACGGGGGAGCCGATCGCGCAGGACAATGGCCCGGACCCCGCCGCCATTCCTTGGTTGCTGCTGCATGCCACCTCGAACACGGGCAAAGGCTTGTTCGCCAAGACGCAGTTCATCCAGCGAGTGCATACGGTGGGCGGCAAAGCACCGCCTGCGGTCTGCGATGCCGCGCAGGCGGGCAAACGGGTGCGGGTACCGTACTCCGCCGATTATTACTTCTATGCGCCGCGGCGCTGATGCGGCCGCCGCTATAGAATCTTCTTGCCGATGCGGTGCCAATCCACCGACCCTTTGCGCCAATTCATCCAGATGCGCATCGCGTGGCCGACGAGGTTCCGCTCGGGGACGAATCCAACCACATCCGCAAAGCGGCTATCCTCGCTGTCATTGCGATTGTCGCCCATGAAAAAATAGTGCCCCGCGGGCACCGTGGCTTCGAAATCGGTGGCGTGGCCGCGCGCGAACATCACCACATGACCGTCGTCGCCGAAATGTTCGATGGCCAACGGCGCGCCCGTGAAGCCAAAGCCTCCGGTATACACACCATCCGGCGTCAACGGCGCCGGTTGACCATTGATGAACACGCGGTTGCTGCGCACGACGATGTGGTCGCCCGGGAGGCCGACCAGCCTCTTGATGAAGTCGATCGACGGGTTCGTCGGCAAGCGGAACACGACGACATCGCCGCGCTTCGGTTCGCCGGCGCTGAAGATTTTTGTATTCAGGATCGGCAGACGCAGACCGTAGGAAAACTTGTTGACGAAAATGAAGTCGCCGTCAACCAGTCCCGGCATCATCGACGCGGAAGGTATGCGAAACGGTTCCGCGATGAATGAGCGGACCAAGAGGACGATCAATATGACCGGAAACAGCGAACGCGCCTGCGCGACCAGCCACGGCGGGGACGCCCGGCTCCGCGCGCCGCCGCTCTGCCGCCGCATCAGCCGCATTCCCGCGTCGAGCAGCAGAATCAGGCCGGTCGCGGCCAACGCAATCACAAAAAATAGCGAGAAATCGACGTTCATCGCGGTGTGGGCATGGCGCGGCCTAGTTGCTGAGGTAGCCCGCGGCGATCGCGGCAACCAGACCCGCGCCGAAGATCAGGCGATACCACACGAAGATCCAGGTGCTGCGGCGTTCGAGGTAGTGCAGCAGGCCATAAATGGCCGCGAAGGCGGTGACGCTCGCGAACACGAGCCCGACGAGAAGCGTCAGCCAGCCTGCGGAATTCAATCCCGCCTTGAACAGTACCTTGAGTTCGTACAAGCCGGCGAGAGTGATCGCGGGCAGGCCGAGCAAAAAGGAAAAGCGCGCCGCGGTCTCGCGTTCCATGCCGCAATAAAGCGCCGCCGTGAGCGTCGCTCCCGAGCGCGAGACGCCGGGTATCAGGGCAAAGGCCTGTGCGATGCCGACGATGACGCCGTCGCGCACCGTGATCTCGGCGAACTTGCGCCGGTGCCGCGCCGTTTTTTCCGCCAACGCCAACAACAGCGACATGCAGATCGACGCGATGCCGATCACCAGCAATCCGCGCAGCGGCGAGTGGCAGCCATTCAATATCGGCCTGAGCGCCGCGCCGACGAGCAGCAGGGGAATCGTTCCCAACACGATCCCGAGCAGCAGGCGAAAATCCGTGGATTGGTAGTTGCGGGTCCCGGCGGCGCGCACGGCCGCGGTCCCCATGGCGCCGATGTCCTTCCTGAAATACACGACGACGGCGGCAAAGCTCGCCAATTGCATCGCCGCCGAAAACGCCGAGCCGGGATCGCGCCATCCTAAGATGCCGGGAATGACCCGCAAGTGCGCCGTGCTGCTGATGGGCAAGAGTTCGGTAACCCCCTGGATCACCCCCAACACCGCGATCTGCAGCCATGACAGCTCGACGAACCCCAAGTCGACCGTGTTGAGATCGGCGCAAGATCCAGGCAAATCGGTGGAATGGCTCATGACGCTATTGTGACCCGGTAAAGACTCAAGAATTCCTCTGCCGCTTTGTGCACATTGCTCCGCCAGTGATCCGCCGCGGCATCATCGGCGCCATCGGTCACGTACTTGACGCAGGCAAACGGCGCCTTCTCGAGCCAGCAAACCTTGGCGAGCGCGTAAGCTTCCATATCGACCACCGCGCACTCAACCTCGCAATCAATCGTCGCGAATGAATCGCCGCTGCCGCAGACGGCCGCCGTCAAGTGATTGAAACGCGGCTCGAAACCGAGGCGCGCCGGCGCTTCATCGAAGGGTGTGACTCCCACCGGAAACCCCAGCCCGGTGACATCCATATCGCGTTGCACGAATTCATGGCAGGCCAACAGCGTTCCCGCGGCATGGGTGCGGCTGCCGGCCGAACCGAAATTCACCACCAACGGCGGCGGCCGCGACTCGTGCACGTAGCGGCGCAATTCGCGCGTGAGCGCGATGGCGGCGTTTACCTTCCCCACGCCGCAGTAAAGGACGGGAACGCGCGCCGCTTCGAACACACCTGCCGATTCCGCCGGCAGCGCCATGACCACGACAACATTCGGCAAATCGACCATTCCGTCAGTAGCTGATGGCGGCGCGCAACTTGAGATTGCGCCATTGATATCCGGCAACCAGTTGCAGGTCGATCAGGGTCGCAAGCGCCGCCACCTCGTAACCCGCGCGCACGCAAAGCTCCGCCGAGGCCGTCATCGTACCGCCTGTGGCGAGCACATCGTCGATCAACAGCAGGCGTCCGTGCCCGCGCTGCATTTCCAATACGCCGGAGCCGTATTCAAGATCGTAGGCGATATCGACCACCGGCGGCGGCAGCTTGCCCTGCTTGCGCACCAGTACGAAGCCCTTGCGGCGCTCGAGCGCCAACGCCGCCCCCAGGATGAAGCCGCGCGATTCGATTCCCGCCAATGCATCGATCGCGCTCCATTCTGCATCCGTCAAGAGGGCGTCCATCGCCTGCACCGTGGCGCTCAAGTGATCGCGCAACAGCGGCGAAATGTCGCGGAACAAGACTCCCGGGCGCGGAAAATCCGGCACATCGGCAATGGCGCCCCGCAAATCTGCCACGGCTTACGGCCCCGCCATCCCGTTCTTGGTCTTTTCGATGAACGCCGAGACGTTCGCGTGCAAGGCCTTGAGATCAGGTTCGTGGGCGTAAACCATGTGCCCCGACGTGTAGAAATGCATTTCGATATTATCCTGCAGCGACGCTTGCAGCGGCAGCTGCTGCAATTCGAAGATGGCCGCAAAGTACGGCGTGGCGAGATCGTAGTAGCCGCCGTTGAGCTGCACCTTGAGTTTCGGGTTTTGCTTCATCGCCACGGCGAGGTCCGGCATCACGTTGGTGGGGCCGGATATTTTCTGCGGCGCGCCCGGCGGCAGATGCGAGAAGTCCCAGTTCTTTTCGACGTCGGTCTCCGGTTTGTAGGTGAGCCTGTCGCCGAATTTGAGCGAGCTGCGCACATAGTCGTTGAACGCCGAAACATAGGCCGAAGAGATCGCCGCGGACTGAGGATCGTATTCCGCTTCCTTGCTCATCGGATCGAGCGTCGGCCCGGCAAAGCGCGTGTCGAGCCGCCCGGTCGTGATCTCGCTGCCGAGGAGCGTCTTTTCGAACTCCCCGCCGTTGACCCGCAGATTCGCGCGTTCGAAATAATCGGCCGCAAGCCCGGTATAGTCGTGCAACTTCGCCGCGATGACGGTCTTTCGCTCGGCGCTGAGCGTTGACCCAGCCGCCAGCGCCCCTGCATAGTCGGTCAAGGCGAACTTCTCGACTTCCCGCAGCAAGGGCTCGAGCGCAGCGGGCTGATTGGGCAGCTTGTGGTGATACCACGCCGTCGCCGCGTAAGTCGGCAACGCCAGGACATAGGGCAAATCGACTCCCGGATTGAACTGCGGCGCATCCGCGCTATCGTCGAAGTTCAGGATTTGGGACAGCAGAATGATGCCGTTCAGGTCCAGTGATTTATCGTTCTCCAGGATCGCGGACAGTGCAGCCGCACGCGTGGTCCCGTAGCTTTCACCGAACAGGTACTTCGGCGAATTCCAGCGCTTGTGCCGCGACAGGAATTCCACGATGAAGTTGGCGAATGCGTGGGCGTCCTGGTCGATGCCGTAGAAGGCCTTTTCTTTGTCCGCTCCGCGCAAATGTCCGAAGCCGGTGCCTGGCGCGTCGACGAAAACCAAGTCGCTCACATCGATCAAGCTGTACTCGTTGTCAATCAGCCGGTACGGAGCGGCGGAACTGTGAGTATCGTCCGCCGTCACGACGCGCTTCGGACCAAAAGCACCCATGTGCAGCCACACCGTCGAGGAGCCGGGACCGCCGTTGAAAAGAAACGTGATCGGCCGGCGCGTGTCTTCCTTGTCGCCCCGGAAATAAGCAACATACGACATGCTGGCCTCGGGCGGCTGCGGCGGCGGCGGCCCACTGTGATCGTCGCGCGGCGGCGGCGGATCGTCATCCAGCGGGTCCTTCAAGTGCACGACCAGCACGCCGGCCTCGGCTTGGTAGGCGATAGGGCGGCCGGTGATGGCCACCGATCCTGAAGTCGTCTGATGATCGTCGTGCAGAAACCGGGGCGATTCGCTCGGGTCCGTCGTCGAAGTTTTGCTGTCCGCCGCATCGCCGGACGAGCTGCGTTCGGCAGCTGTCGAGATGGCGGCCGTGCTCAAGCATGCAGCGCATAAAAAGAGGCCGGCACTGAAATTCATTCATCCTCTCCGCAAAGAACAGCTGCGGATAATAGTCTGAATTCATCCGCCGGTGGGCAAGAGAACGCCAAACCCCTCATTCTGCGGTGGCAGTCACGCGGCGATGCTATCCTTCCCCGCTTTATGGCGTGTGGCGGCAGCATCAGGGTAGCGAATTACGCATGATTTTGGTCATCGACGTGGGCAATACCCGGCTGAAGTGGGCTTGGCTTACGAGCACCGGGCTGTCCGATCAACAGGCCGTCGTGCACCGCGACGCGAAGCCCGGCCTGTGGACCTCGGCGCTGTTCGAATCAGGTCAAAAGCCGAAGCGGGTCTTGGTGTCCAACGTTGCGGGTTTAGGTGTGGCCAAGACGTTGAGCCGTCTTACCAAGAAGCTGTTTCGCGTCAACGTCGAGTTCATCACCGCCATGCCCGAATATCATGGTCTCACCAACGGTTATCTCGACCCCAAATTGCTGGGAGCGGACCGCTGGCTGGCCCTGATCGGAGCCTGGACCAAGGCGCGCTCGGCGCTGTGCGTGGTGGATGCCGGTACCGCGGTAAAGGTCGACAGCGTCGATGCGGGCGGTCAGCATCTCGGCGGCTTGATCGTTCCCGGCATCCACATGATGCGCGAGGTTCTCATGAGCAGAACCAGCGATATCGCCAGGGCCGCGGAGCACAGCACGCCGTCCTTGGCCGGCATATTGGCCAACAACACCATCGGTGCCGTATCGCGCGGCGCCGTGTTCGCTTTGGCCGGAATGGCGGATCGCGCGGCCGAGGTGATCGAGCAAAGCACCGGGGTAAAGCCCAAATTGTTCATCACGGGCGGCGACGCCGGAATGATCACCGGCACGATGCGTTCCCAGGGAGAAATCGTTCCGGATCTCGTGCTGCAGGGTCTGGCAGTGATAGCAACCCAACCAAAATAAGCCGACGTGATTCGCCCCGGCCCCAAGAATCTGATCACGGACATTCCCGGACTCTTGGTGGGTCATGCAACCGATGAAAACGCGCGAACCGGCGTGACCGTGCTGTTATGCGGTGCGCAATGGTCGGCGGGCGTCGATGTGCGCGGCGGCGGACCTGGCGTGCGCGAAAGCGAAGCCCTGGCGCCCGAAAATCTCGTCGGGCGTGTGCACGCGTTGGTGCTGGCCGGCGGCTCGGTTTTCGGACTCGCCGCCGCCGATGGCGTCGCCGCGGCTCTCTCGGTCCGCGATATCGGTCTGCACCTGCGGCCGGGCTCGCCTGCGATTCCCATCGTGCCCTGCGCGGTGCTGCATGATCTCGGCAACGGCGGCGACAAGAACTGGGGAATCACGCCGCCCTACCGTGATCTCGGCATTCGCGCATTGCAGTGCGCCGCACCCGAAGCCGCATTGGGTTCCGTCGGCGCGGGACGCGGCGCGATCGCGGGACTCGTCAAAGGCGGAATCGGTTCCACGTCTCTGGATCTTGGCGAGGGTCTCTTGGTCGGCGCGCTGGTCGCGGTGAACTCGGTCGGCTCGGTGTTCATGCCGGACGGAAAAACGTTTTGGGCCTGGGCCTTCGAACTCAACAATGAACTGGGCGGCGCCGCACCGCCCAGCCATGGCATGGACTTGGGCGATCCCGTCCCCGAAGAATCCCGGCTCCAGGCGCAGGGCAGTCTGCAGGCAGGAGCCAACACCACGTTGGCCGTGGTCGCCTGTACGGCGGATCTATCGACCGCGGAATGCAAGCGCGTCGCCATGATGGCGCACGATGGAATTGCGCGCGCGGTGCGGCCGGCGCACACTCCCTTCGACGGCGACACGGTGTTTGCTGTCGCGAGCGGCGAGGTCGCGCTTCCTCGGCAGCCATTGCGCGCATCGCACGTGGCACGCATCGGTTCTGCCGCGGCCGACTGCCTGAGCCGCGCCATTGCCCGTGCCGTACATCGAGCGGGGGCAGCCGCGTAGCAGCCGCCGGCATGCCATAGAGGTGAACCATGCAGCGAAGCATAAGTCCGCCGACAAACGCCGCCGCGCCTGCGCGCCGCCGGGTCTTGACTCAGGGCCTGCTCGCCCTTGCCACGCTGGCGCTGTCCCGAGCCCGCGCCGCCGCGGCATCAAGCGAGTCGATTTCTCATTCCGCCGAATCGATTCATCAAGAGCCGATCTTCAAGGCCGGCCGCAAACGCGTCTACGACGCGCTGACGATCACATCGCAATTTGACCAGGTCATCAAGCTCACCGGCGTCATGCAGTCTCCCGCCATGGCGGCCATGCAAAAGCCCACCGAGATCAGCCGCCATGTCGGGGGCGCGTTCGCGCTGTTCGGCGGGTACATCGCCGGCCGGCATGTTGAACTCGTTCCGAACGAGCTGATCGTGCAGGCATGGCGCGTCGGCAGCTGGAGTCCCGGAGTTTACTCCATCGTCAGATTTGAACTCACGGACGAGAGCGGCGGCACGAAAATCAGCTTCGATCATGGCGCATTTCCGAACGGCCGTGCGGCGGAACTGGCCTCGGGCTGGAAAGAACATTACTGGGATCCGCTCGAGAAATTTCTTTCTTAGAGGCCCCTAAGCGCGGCGCATGAACCTTAGGAGATTCGCATGCCATTTTCAGCTCGGGCATCGCGCGACGTCATCATCCGCACCCCGGACTTCCAAGAGGCGGTTCGATTTTATGAATCGGTTCTCGGCTTGAAGGTCGTCTCGAGCGCTCCGTCGCTCGTCGGCTTCGATGCCGGGGAGTTTCGCTTGTACGTGGAAAAGGGTTCACCGCACGGACCGGTATTCGATTTTCTCGTGACCGACCTGCAAGCCGCGAAGCGGGCACTGCTGTCGGCCGGATGCACCATCCAAGAAGAGAACCCCGCCGTGCCGCGCTGCTACATCAAAGATCCCCATGGCCTCGTGTTCAACATCGAACAGAAGGGCGCGGTGAAGTAGGATCGAATTGCGGCGTGGCCGCAATCAAGGATTTCGTATAGGCATGTTGCGGCGAACCGAAGACGGTTGCCGTGGGTCCCTGCTCGACGATACGGCCGCGGTACATGACATAGACGCGATCGGCGATCGATCTCACTACATTGAGGTCGTGCGACACGAATAGGTAGGCGAGCCCCTGCCGCTGCGCAAGCTCGGCGAGCAGTTCGAGTATCTGCGCTCGCACCAGCACGTCGAGCCCCGATACCGCCTCGTCGAAGGCGATCACGGCGGGATTCGTAATCAAGGCGCGGGCGATTGCAATGCGCTGTCTTTGGCCGCCCGAGAATTCGCGCGGATAGCGCTCTGCATCGGCCGCCGCAAGACCCACCTGCTCGAGCGCCGCGGCAATCCTGGTGCGGCGTTCCGTCTCGCCCGGCGGCGCATCCAGCGAGAAGAAGGGCTCGGCGATCAGCCGCTCCACCCGCCACAAAGGATCGAAGCTGCCGAAAGGGTCCTGCGGGACGACTTGAATGGAACGGCGCAGCCGCCTCAAGGTTGTCCCGGCCGCGCTGGAAAATGCCTCTCCCAGCAAGCGCACTTCCCCCGCCTGCGGCCGATCCAGGGCCAACATCGTGCGCAGCAGACTCGACTTGCCGGAGCCGGACTCGCCCACCAATCCGACGGTCTCGCCCGAATGAACGGACAGCGAGACCTCATCCACCGCGCGCAGCGGCGGCGCGCGGCGCTTGAACGAGCGCCTGCGGCGCGGATACTCGCGCACGATGCCGCGCGCCTCGAGCACCGGGATCCCAACAGTCGCCGGCGCGGCCGCGGCTCGCTTCGGCCCGAGCGTCGCGGCGGCGAGCAGCGCCCTCGTATAAGGGTGGCGCGCCTTAAGAAGATCCGCTGTCGCGAGCTGCTCGACGATCTCGCCGCCGTGCATCACCGCGATCCGGTCCGTGACCTCGGAAATGACCGCCAAATCATGGCTCACCAGAATCACCGCCATGCGGCGGGCGCGCGCGAATCCGCGCAGCAGCGACAGCACCTCCGCCTGCGTTACCGCATCGAGCGCGGTGGTGGGCTCGTCGGCGATGAGCAGCGGCGGCGAGAGTACGATGGCCATGGCGATGGCCACCCGCTGCCTTTGGCCGCCCGACAGTTCATGAGGATAACGCTCGAGAGCGCCCTCGGCGCCGCGCAGGCCGGCGCTGTCGAGCGCCTGCCGAGCCATTGCCTCGGCCTCCGCGGCGCGCGCCGAGCCGTGCAGGCGCACCGTTTCTGCCACCTGATCGCCGATGCGCATCAGCGGGTCGAGAGCCGTCATCGGCTCTTGAAACACCATGCCGATGTCGCGCCCGCGCACGCCTTGCAGTTGTGCTTCGCTCATCGCCGCGAGATCGATGCCGCGCAAATATACAGACCCCGTCATCGCCGCGTGCGGCGGCAACAGCCGCACGACGCCGAGGGCGGTCAGGGACTTCCCCGCGCCCGAGGCGCCGACCAGCCCCAGTATTTCTCCGCACGAAACCTCGAGCGATACCTGCCTGAGAATCCGCGTGCCGCCGATCGAGACGCTGAGCGCGTCGACTTTAAGCAGCGGTCCGCCGGCGGCGCTCATGGCGCCCGTTCCCGGCGCAAGCCGTCGCCCAGCAAATTCAGGCCGAGGACCAGCAAGAGGATCGCGACACCGGGGAAAAGCGCAAGCCTCGGCGCGAGCGCAGTCAGCGTTTGCGCTTCGTTCAGCATGCGTCCCCAGCTCGGCGTCGGCGGTTGTGCGCCGAGGCCGACGTAGGAAAGTCCCGCTTCGGCTATGACGCCGAGGGAGAACTGGATCGTTCCCTGCACCGCGAGCAGGCTCTTGAGATTCGGCAGGATGTGCTCGAAGGAGATTCTCATGGGCCCTTTGCCCGCGACGCGTGCGGCCAGCGTGTAGTCCCGCGTCCAAAGCGCGAGTGCACCCCCGCGCACCACGCGCGCGAATACCGGAATATTGAAAATACCGATGGCGATGATGGCATTCACCGCACCCGGTCCGAACACGGCCGTGATCAGGATCGCGAGCAGCAAGGACGGAAAAGCAAACACGAGATCGTTGCCGCGCATGATCAACTCATCGGCGGCGCCGCGCTTGGCGGCGGCGATGAGGCCGAGCGGCACGCCGACGCTTGCGCCGATGACCACCGACAGCAGCGCCACGCCCAGCGTGTTCTTGGCGCCGGCCATGATCATCGACAGCACGTCCCGGCCGAGCTGATCGGTTCCGAACCAGTGATGCGCGCTCGGAGCCTGCAGCTTGTCGGCGATCGCCAGCGCGCCGGGATCGTAGGGCGTCCATACCAGCGCGAGCAGAGTGACTGCGGCAAAAATACCGGTGATGCCGGCGCCCGCGGCGAAACCGATGCCGCGCGCTGCCGCTCTTTTCATTGCGCTCCCGCTTCGCGCAGGCGCGGATCGGCCAAAAGATACGCGAGGTCGACGATGAATGTCACGCACACCACGGCGAGCACCAGAACCACGACGACGCTTTGCACGACGATGAGATCGCGCTGCTCGATGGCCTGAAATACCAGGCGCCCCAGTCCCGGCAGAAAAAATACGTTTTCGATGATCACGGCCCCCGCCAGGAGAAATGAGAATTGCAGGCCGAGAACGGTCAGCACCGGAATGAGCGCGTTGGGCAGTGCATGCCGCCACAGGACCTGTGCCTCACCGGCGCCCTTCGCGCGCGCGCCGCGGATATAGTCCTCATGCAGGGTCTCGATCAGGGCGCCGCGCAGGACGCGCGCCAGTATCGCCGCTTGCGGCATCGCGAGCGCAATCGCCGGCAATGTCAGGGCGCGCACGGCGGTCCAGAATCCCGCGCTCCAGCCGGGGAATCCGCCCGCGGAGGTCAAGTGCAGGCCGATCGCGAACACCATCACGAGCAGCATGCCCAGCCAGAAATTCGGCACCGCCAATCCCAATTGGGTGAGTGCGGTCAACGCCGTATCGACGGCGCGGCCGCGCCGCGCTGCGGCCGCGAGGCCGATCGGCAAGGCGATGCTCGCCGCCAACAACAGTGCGTAGAGTGCGAGCGGCAGCGATACCTGCAGGCGTTCGGCGATCAATGACGCGACGGGAACGCGGTAGGTGTAGCTCAAACCGAAATCGCCGCGCAGCAGGCCGCCCACCCAGTCGAGATAGCGCTGCAGCGGCGGCGCATCCAATCCCAAATGGTGGCGCATCGCGGCCACGGCTCCGGGGTCGGCCTGCAGTCCCATCATGTAGCGCACGGGATCGCCCGGCACGACCTCGACCATGCAGAACACGATCGCCGATGCGGCGCTCAAGGTCAGCAGCAGCACCGCCAACCGCCCGCCCAAAAATACCGCACCGAAACGCCGTGCCGCCAAGACCAACAGCAGCACGGCCGCGGCGCCTACGAGCCAGCGAGCGGCGCGCATCACACCCTCCTCGAGCGCTGCCGGCGGCGATGCCGCGGCGGCGTCCGGCCGATCGTCGTGTGCCTCTCTGAGATCGATCACGCCCAGCAGGTGGTCGAATCGCAGGCCGTGCACATGAGCGTTCCACACGGCGAGCCTAGGGGTTTGAAACAAAAAGCCGTTGACGGCATCTTGGGCGAGCTTGCGCTGAATCCTCTGCAACAGATCCCGGCGCCTCTCGGGTTCGATGCTGTCATCGAGCGCCGCAATCAGCGCCTTGAATTCCGGGTTCGAATAGCCGAAGTAGTAGTCGTCCCGCGCATAGATGTCGTAGTCCATAGGCTCGACGTGGGCCACGATGCTCATGTCGAAATCATGCCGCGTATAAACCTGATCCAGCCACTGCGCCCATTCTAGATTCTCGATCCTCGCTCTGATGCCGATCTCAGCGAGCTCTGCGGCGATGATTTCACCGGCGCGGCGTGCATAGCTCGGCGGCGGCAGTTTCAGCGTGAGCGCAAAGCCCTCGGGGTATCCGGCCTCTGCCAGCAGCGATTTCGCCAGGGTGGCATCGTGCGGATATACGCCCGTGAGGTCGACGTAGTCGGGACCATGCGGCGGAAAGTGACTGCCGATCGGCATACCGTAGCCGAACACGGCGCCGTCGATGATGGCGTGCCGGTCGAGTGCGTGCGCGATGGCGCGCCGCACCGACACGTCGTCGAGTGGTGGGCGGCGATTGTTCAGCGCAAGAATGGTTTTGCTATCGGTGCTGCCGACGAACACCTTGAAACGCCGGTCGGCCGCGAACTGTGCGAAACTCTCCGGCGCCGGATAGTTGGAGAAGGCATCGACGTCGCCCGCCATCAACGCCGCGTAGGCCGCGGACGGATCGGATATGAATTTGAAGGTCGCCTGCTTCAGGAGCGGGACGGCGCCCCAGTAATCGGCGTTGCGCTCCAGGCTGAGCGAGTCGCCGCGGCGCCAGGCGAGGAAGCGAAAGGGCCCGGTGCCGAGCGGATTCACCGTGTTGTTCGCCGCGGAGCGCGGCTCGACCATGACGAAGGCGCCCCAAGCGAGCGACTGCAGCAGTCCGCCGGAACGCCGGCGCAGCGCAATCTTAAGGGTTCCGGCATCGACGATATCGACGGACCGGATCGCCCGCAAGCGCGATCTCTGTGGATTCAGAGAGTCCGGCGCAAGCGCGCGGTCCAACGAAAACTTCGCCGTGCCCGCGTCGAACTCCACACCGTTGTGAAAGCGCACGCCGCTGCGCAGATGGAAGGTATAGGTCAGTCCATCGTCCGAGATCATCCAGGATTCCGCGAGGGCGGACAGCACCGAACCGTCCGCAGCGAATTGCACCAGCCCCTCGAACACATTTCCGTATAGGGCTTCCGAGATGGCGGCGGCCGGATTCGCGCTGGGATCCAACACCGGCGGCTCGAGCTGCATGCCGATGGTCACGCGGTCCGCGGCGCACGCACAGGTTGCCGCGGCCACCGCGAGCAGCAGCGCCGCGAATGCCGCAAGCAGCGCCGGCCGACGCGGCAGCGTTCGTCTCACACGCTTTGCTGGAGCAGCGACCACGCGGCCAGCGCCATCACTTTCGCGGACGCAACCATGTCATCGATCGACACATATTCATCGGGCTGATGCGCAAGATCCAATATGCCGGGCCCATAGGCAATGCAATCGCGTAGTTTGCCCACCCGATCGATGTGCTTCTGATCATAGGTTCCAGGCGAACAAATGAATTCCGGATCTTTACCGATAACGCGTCGGATGGCCGCGGCGGTGTGGCTCGCCACCGGGCCGTTGCGATCGGTCATCGTCGGCCGGACCTCGAAAATATCGCGGATGCCGAAGGCAAACCCCGCTCGTTGCTCGGCCAGTTGCTCAAGCAGGGCCACCACTTCGGCTTTGACTTGATCCAAGTCCTCTTCGATCAGCCAGCGGCGGTCGATCACCAGCCGGCAGGAGTCCGGCACGCAGGCGGACGGAAACCCGCCCGTCTGCTCCGCCAAGCCGCCGTGAATCGAATTGAGGTTGAGTGTGGCGTGGCGCGCGCCCGATGGCACGACGGGCATCCCGGTGCGCCGCGCCTTGAGCTTCGGATACAGTTCGCTTTCGAAGCGATCGATCACGGCATTCATATGCCGCACCGCGCAGTCGCCCAGAAACGGCATCGATCCGTGCGCAATGTGTCCATGGGTTTCTATCTCAGCCCACCACACACCGCGGTGGCCAATGCACACGCGGTCGACGTTGAGCGGCTCGGGAATGATGACATGATCGACGCGCGGCGGCGAAAACCAGCCGCGCTCCGCCAGATAGTGGACGCCTCCGTAGCCGCCCGACTCTTCATCCACCGTTCCCGAGATCTCGAGCGCGCCGGGCAAGGGCTGCTTCAGATCGATCAAGGCCTCGAGCGCAACGATCGAAGCGGCAAGTCCACCCTTCATGTCGCAGGCGCCGCGGCCGAATATCTTGCCGTCCTTGACGACACCGGCGAACGGTTCCACCGTCCAGCCGGCCCCCGTCTGCACCACATCGATGTGGCTGTTGAAATGCACGCAGGGTCCAGGCGTCCCGCTCTCGCGGCGCGCAATAACGTTGACGCGCGGATAGCGCTCGCTGTCGCCCGGCGTGCCGTCGGCGCGCACGTAGTCGAGAGAGAAGCCACGCGTCTGCAATCGCCGGCCGACGAATTCGGCGCACGGCAGGTAGGCCTCGCCCGGCGGATTCACGGTGGGGAAACGAATCAGCGCCCGGGTGAGTTCGACGAGATCGCCCTGCCGCTCATCGATTGATTTGAACAGAGCTTGGGCGAGATCGTGGGGCATGGTGTGGTCGCGGGGCATGGGGCGGTCGTGGGGCATGAATTGCTCACTCGGCATGTCGTGAAAGAGCCGCAAGATCCGCATAGACGGCGGCGAGCGCCCGATTGATCGGCACACTGTGCGGATCGGCACTGCGCCTCCGCTCCAGCATCTGTTGCGCCGCGGCCCTGCGCCCGCTCTTGAGCGCCGTCTCCAGCAGGATCTGTTCGAACAAATCGCGCTGCGCGTGACTGCCGCCGGCCTCCGCCATGCGCGGCATCACGGAGCTTAAATAACGCCACGCAGCCTCGAAATCCCCGCGGGCATAGGCGTAAAGACCCTCGCAGCCCGGCAACGCGACGTTTTGCCAGACCTCGCGCGCATGCGCGGGCGCCGTGCTCGCCGCCTCGCGCACCGTTTCTAAGAGCGTAGCGGCCTCCGCACGGCCGGCGCGCGCCAGCCCATACAGGTATTGCAAGGTCAAGAACGGCTGCACCGTGTCGCGCGCACGGGCGGCGAGGTGATCGCCCAAGTCCTGCCAGCGCGCTCCCACATCGATTCCGGCGATCTCCATGCGCGCGAGCAGCGACACCGCGCCGATTTGATCCTGCGAGTAGTCCTTGGCGATGCCCCAACAATGGCGGTCGTAGATGTCGAGCACGTCGGAGCCGCGCCCCTGGCTGAGATAAAAGAGCCCCAAGTGCCACCAGAGGTGCGTGAACATGAACGAGTTGAGCCCGGTCCAGCTATCGGCGACGCCCTCGAGAAATCCGGCGCCCTCATCGATCCGGCCGCCAGTGAGCAGCACATGCGCGAGCGCGTGCTGCGCCCAGGGTTCCTTGCGCTCGAGCTCGAGCGCCTTGCGCGCGGCGCGCTCCGCTTCGCTCTGCAAGTGGCATTGCTCGTAGGCGAAGGCCGCCATGCCATGCACGTGAGGAATGTCCGCGCCGCACCGCATTGCCTTCAATGCCGCCCGCAACATCGCCGGCGAGTTGCCGCGATTGAATTCGAAATACTGCTGCGTCTTGAGAATGACGAGATCCCGCGGAAACTCGTCCGATACCTGGTCGCAAAGCCGCAAAGTGGCGGACAAATCATCATCCACCCAGGCGCGCAAAACCGCCGCGTTCAGCCGCTCGCGCCGCGACGCCTGCCCCGCCGTCCGCTCCGCCGCCTCAAGATAGGGGGCGGCATGCCTTGGGGCCTCGGGCGCTTCGAGCAACATCCACAAGATCCCCGCATACACATTGGCCAGGCAGGACTCCGGATCCTCGTCGGCCGCGCGCACAATGCCTGCCGCGCGAGTTTCATAGCCAAGATATCCGGCGACGAACTCATCGATGGCCCGCGCCGTGCCGGGATGGGCAGCGCGGAAGGGATTGCCCAGATAATCCTGATGCATACGGCGATGATACCGAGCCGCGGCGTATAATGCCTGTGAGGACAAATCATGAGCCAGCCAACTCACGTCGTGTGCGGGCATTGCGATTCGGTGGTGCGCTTGCCGAGCGATCGCTTGGGCGATGCACCCCGCTGCCCCAAATGTCATTCCGCGCTATTCGAGGGCAAGCCCATCGCGCTCACCGCGGACAATTTCGACCGGCACCTCGCCCGCAGCGACTTGCCGCTGGTGGTGGATTTCTGGGCGCCGTGGTGCGGCCCGTGCATTGCCATGGCGCCTTTCTACGAGGCTGCGGCGCGCAAGCTCGAACCCAAGTTGCGCTTTGCGAAACTCAATACCCAAGATGAGCCGGCGCCGGCGGGACGGTTCAATATTCGCGGCATCCCCACGCTCATCGTATTTCGCGGCGGCAAGGAAATCGCGCGTCAGACCGGTGCGATGGATTCGGCCGGGCTCGAGCGCTGGCTCGGCGGCATCGCGTAGATCGCGATCAGGCTGACCAGCCCCGCCGCCGACAAGTAATAGCCCGCATAGGCTACGCCGAAATTCGTAGCCAACCAGGTCGCGATCCCGGGAGCGAGGGAGGCGCCCAAAATTCCCGCGAAGTTGAAGGCGAGGGACGTGCCCGTATAGCGCACCGGCGTCGGAAACAGGATCGCGAGCGCGCTGCCGAGCGGCCCATAAGCGAGCCCTGCCAGAGCAAAGCCGATGGCCAGGAACACGAACACGCTCGCCGCGTCACGCGCCCCGAACAGGGGTCGAAAAGCGAATCCGAATACGACGAGCAACAGCGCCGCGATGATCAGCATCGAGCGCTGACCGATGCGGTCGGCGATGATGCCGGCGAAGGGGATGGTGAGAGCGAAGAACAGCACGGCGATCATTTGCAAGATCAGGAATTCCCGGCGCGGAAATCCGAGCGTGCCGGTCGCCCATCCGAGGGCGAACACGGTCATGAGATAGAAGATCAGAAACGTGGTCATCGAGCCCAAAATTCCCAGGATGAGCGCGCGCGGGTACTTCTTGAACACCACCAGAGACGGCACGCGGACGCGCTCGCCGAGCGCAATGCTGCGCTTGAATTCGGGCGTCTCGACCAGCTGCAGCCGCACGTATAAACCGACGAGTACCAGCACCGCGCTCGCCAGGAACGGCACACGCCACCCCCAGCTGAACAGCTGCGCCTCGCTCAAGCTGTTGCTCAACAGCAAGAACACCCCCGTCGAGCACAAAAATCCGGCCGGCGCGCCGAGCTGCGGGAAACTGCCGAACCAGGCGTGTTTGCCCGGAGGGGCGTTCTCCGTCGCGAGCAGAACCGCTCCGCCCCACTCGCCGCCCAATCCCAAGCCCTGACCGAATCGGCACAGCGCCAGAAACACCGGGGCCAGCACCCCGATGGACGCGTAGGTGGGCAACAGACCGATGAGCACCGTCGAAACGCCCATGGTCAAAAGCGCCGTCACCAAGGTGGCCTTGCGGCCTATCCGGTCGCCGAAATGCCCGAACAAGGCCGACCCGATGGGGCGTGCAAAGAACGCCAGAGCGAACGTCGCCAACGACTGCAGCCTCGCCGTCGCAGGATCTCCTGCGGGGAAAAACAGCGTGGGAAACACCAGCACGGCGGCGGTGGCGTAGATATAGAAATCGAAGAACTCGATGGCCGTGCCGACCAAGCTCGCGAACAGGATGCGGCGCACGGCCGGCGCGCCCTTCATTTGGGTGTCGGCGCCATCGAATCCTCATTTTGCTTGATGAGCTCGTCCGGGCGGATCTCGCCTGCCGGCATCGGCGGAGGATTGGGGACCGGCGGCCCGGCGTTTTCGGCGGGAATCTTTGCCTCCTTGCCCGCGTCCGGAGGATGCTCGGCCAGGCGTTCGGTCTGATTCATTTGCGACGTCGACCAGCCGCCGCCGAGATCGTTGATGAGCGTGACGCTCGCGACCAGCTGTCGAAGCTGCACCTGCAACTCCGTCTCGCGTGCGGACAGAAACGCATTTTGCGCCGTGATGACGTTCACGTAGCTGTCGACGCCGTTTCGAAACAGCACGATGGTGAGCTCTACGGCACGCTGCGCCGCCACCGTCGCCTTGTGCGCCTGCCCGAGCTCCACCGACAGGATGCGCAAAGCGGCGAGATTGTCCTCGACGGATTGCAAGGCGGTGAGGACGGTTTGCCGATAGGTAGCCGCCTGGCTGTCGTTTTGCGCCCGCGCCTGCAGCACGGCCGCGCGCCGCTCGCCGCCGTCGAACAGAATCTGCGCGACGCTCGGCCCCACCGACCAGAAGAGGTTCGGCGCGTTGAACAGCCGGCTCAACGCCGTCGATTCGTAGCCGACGGATCCCGTCAGCGTCAAGCTCGGGAAAAAAGCCGCGCGCGCAACGCCGATGGTGGCATTGGACGATGCGACCTGACGCTCCGCGGCGGCGATATCCGGGCGCCGTTCGAGAAGATCGGAAGGCACGCCGACCGGTATGGTCGGCACCTGCTGCTTGAAATGCTGGTAGGGGATGGAGAAGGTGCTGGGGTTGACGCCGATCAGCACGGCAATCGCATGCTCGTACTGCGCGCGCGCCACGCCGACATCCGTCGCCGCCGCCATCGCCGAATCGAGCTGCGTCTCCGCCGTCGCAATGTCCGCTTCCGAGTCGACGCCGCTGTCGACCAGCGTGTGCACCAGATGCAGGCTGGCTTGATAGTCGGCCACCGTCGTCTCGAGGATGCGGCGCTGCTCATCCGCCACGCGCAGTTGAAAATAATCCTGCGCCAGGGTGCTCTGCGTGCTGAGCAGAGCATTCGCCAATTGCGCCGCGCTCACCGCTGCCGCGTAGCGCTGCTGCGCCACGGTATTGCGGATGCTGCCCCACAGATCGATCTGATACGACGCCTCGAGCGGCAGCGTGAAGATGTTGTGCGGGGCCGTCGAGCTGCTTTGCGGCACTGTCCCCGTGGTCGTGCCGGTGCCGCCGGTGCCGCCGGTGCCGGTCGTGGTGCCGGTGCCGGTGCCGGTGGTCGTGGTAGTGCCGCTGCTGCCGCCCGCGCCGCCAACGCCCGCCAAGGCGGCGCTGGATTTTTCCCGGGTCACGGACGGCGCGAGGCTCAAGGTTGGAAACAGCTGAGACTGCGCTTCCAGGACGAGCGCGTGTGCCGCGCGGTAGTTGGCCTCCGCCGCGACGATGGTTTGGTTCGATATCGCGACGCGGGCCTCGAGATCGTTGAGCTCCGGATCCTGGTATTCCTCCCACCAGTTGCTGCGTATCGCGGCATCCTTGGGATCGGCGATTTTCCAGCCTTGATCGGGCGCATCGCCGGGGACCGCCTCCTTGAACACCGTAGCCGTATCAGTCTTCGGCGGATCGTAGTGCGGCGCAAAGTTGCATCCCGCCGATATCAGGAATGCGCCGAGGAGTGCCGCTGCGTGCGCGCGCTTCATGTCGCCGCCGGCTCGCTGGCGGGCGCTGCGTCCCCGGGCGGCGCCGCAAATCCAAACTTCGAGATCCAGGTATTCAGCCGGTCCATGTAGAGATAGATCACCGGCGTCGTATAAAGCGTCAGCGCCTGGCTCACGATCAGTCCGCCGACGATTGCAATACCGAGCGGCCGGCGCAGTTCCGAGCCCATGCCCATGCCGATCGCCAAGGGAACGCCGCCGAGCAGCGCCGCCATGGTGGTCATCATGATTGGCCGGAACCGCAGCAGGCTCGCCTGAAACACCGCCTCCTTGGGACTCTTGTGATCGCGTCTTTCCACCTCGATGGCGAAGTCGATCATCATGATGGCGTTCTTCTTCACGATCCCGATCAAGAGGATGATGCCGATCAGCGCAATGATGCTCAAGTCCGTGTGCGTGAGCAGCAGCGCCAGCAGCGCGCCGACGCCGGCCGACGGCAGGGTGGAGAGTATCGTGATCGGATGGATGTAGCTTTCATAAAGAATTCCGAGCACCACATAGACCGCGGCGATCGCCGCCGCGATCAAAAGCGGCTCGGTCTTCAGCGAGGCGCTGAACGCCGAAGCCGTGCCGCTGAACGAGCCCGTAATGGTGGAAGGCATGCCGGCCTTGCGCTGCGCGGCATTGATCAAATTGACCGCGTCGCCAAGCGCCACTCCCGGGGCCAGATTGAATGAAAACGTCACGGACGGAAAGACGCTGGAATGGCTGACGGTCAGCGGCGCCGTGGTCGCTTCGTAGTGCGTGAAAGCCGACAGCGGAACCATGCCGCCGCCGCTGGCAGCCACGTAAATGTTTTGCAGGGCCGATGGGTCCTGCCAAAAACTCGGGTCGACGGCCATGACCACATAGTACTGATTCAAGGGCGTGTAGGTGGTCGCGATTTCCCGTTCCCCGAACGCGTCGTAGAGAACGCTGTCGATGTCTTGCGGCGAAATGCCGAGGCGCGCGGCGGTTTGCCGGTCGACGACCAGATTCGCGGCCAGCCCCTTATTTTGGGCGTCGCTGTTCATGTCGGTCAGCTGGCGAATTCCCTTGAATGTCTTCAGCAGCACGACGCCCCAGTGATCCAGCGTCTGTAAATTGTCGCTCTGAATCGTATATTGGTACTGGGCGGCCGACTGCCTCCCGCCGATGCGCACGTCCTGCACCGCCTGAAGAAACAGGGTGGCGCCCGGAACCACGGCCAGCTTCGGGCGCAGGCGATTGATGATCTGATCGGCGCTGACCTTGCGCTCGGCAAGCGGCTTGAGCGCGAGGAACGCGCGGCCCGAATTGGTCGTCGTGCCGCCGCCGCCGCCGGTGAACATCAACACGGTATCGACGCCGGGATCCTCCTTGGCGATGGCGGCGAGGCGCTGGATTTTCCGCTGCATCGCCGTGAATGAGATCGCCTGGTCCGCGACGATGCTGCCGTTGAGGCGCCCGGTATCCTGCTGCGGGAAGAATCCCTTGGGGATCTCGATGTACAGGTATACGTTGAGACCCATGGTCACTATGGCGATGATCAGCACCAGCAGGGAATGATCCAAGACCCACTTCAAGCTGTGCTCATAGCCCTTCAGGATTTTTTCGAAGCCCCGCTCGCTCGCCATGTACAACTTGCCGTGCTTCGTCTCTTTGCGCAGCAGCAGCGAGCACATCATGGGAGTGGTCGTCAACGAGACGGCGAGCGACACCATGATCGCGACCGAGAGCACCACGGCGAATTCCCGAAACAGCCGGCCGATGATGCCCCCCATCAACAGGATCGGGATGAAAACGGCCACCAGGGACACGCTCATGGACAGCACCGTCGAACCGATCTCGGCGGCTCCCTTCATCGCCGCCGCTGCGGGATCCATGCCCATTTCCTTGTAGCGCGTGATGTTCTCGAGCACCACGATGGCGTCATCGACCACGAAGCCGGTGGAGATCGCAAGCGCCATCAGCGAAAGGTTGTCGATGCTGTATCCCAGTAAATACATGGCCGCCAAGGTGCCGATGATGGACGTGGGCACCGCGATCAAGGGAATCAACGTCGCCCGGTATTCCCGCAGGAACAGAAATACGACGAGCACCACCAGTACGACCGAGATCAAGAGCGTGCGCTCGATGTCGGCGACCGATGCGCGAATCGTCTGGGTTTGGTCGAGACCGATGGACATGAGGATGGCCGGGTCGATGCTCGCGTGCAGCTGCGGCAGCGCCTTTTTGATTGCGTCCACGGTGCTGATGATGTTGGCGCCGGGTTGGCGGAAAATGATCAGCAATGCCGCCTTCCGGCCGTTGGCCAACCCCAAGGACCTGACGGTTTGCACCGAATCCTGGACCAGCGCAACCTTCGACAGCGTCACCGGCTGGCCGTTGCTGTAGGAAACGATGAGCCCCCCGAATTCCGCCGCCTTCGACAGCTGATCGTTGGCGCTGATGGCCCAACGTCCGCCGGGGTTCGAAAAGCTCCCCTTGGCCTCGTTCGCGGTTTGCGCCGCGATCGCGCTGCGGACATTTTCCAGCCCCAGCCCATAGGCGGACAGCTGGGTCGGATTGATATTGATGCGCACCGCCGGCGCGGAACTTCCGCCGACCGACACCTGGCCGACCCCCGTGATCTGCGACAGTCTCTGCTCCAGGATGGTCGAGGCGGCATCGTAGAGCGCCGACGGCGGCAGCTTATCCGACGTGAGCGCGACGATCATGATCGGTGCGTCGGCCGGATTCACCTTGCGGTAGGTCGGGTTGCTCGGCAAATTGTCCGGCAAGAAGCTGCGTGCGGCATTGATCGCCGACTCCACGTCGCGCGTCGCCGCGTCGATGCTGCGGCTCAAGTCGAATTGCAAAGTGATGCTCACCTGTCCCAGCGAACTTTGCGAGGTCATTTCGGTGACCGACGAAATCCGGCCGAATTCCCGTTCCAGCGGAGTGGCGACCGAGGAGGCCATGATCTCGGGACTGGCGCCGGGCAGGGACGCCGATACCGATATCGTGGGGAAATCCACCTGCGGCAGCGGCGATACCGGCAGCACCCGAAACGCCGCGACGCCCGACAGGACCACCGCCGCAGTGAGCAGCGTGGTCGCGATCGGGCGCTGGATGAAGGGCGCGGAGAAATTCACGGCTGCGGCGCCGGCAGCGCGGGCGGTGACTGCGGTCCGGGCGGCGTATCGGGTGCATCAGGTGCATCGGGCGCATCGGGATGCGCGCCGTCCGGCCCTTCCTTGCTGCCGCGCCATCCCGCGACTTTCTCGGCCAGATTGTCGAAGAACAGATAAATCACCGGCGTCGTGTACAGCGTCAGCATCTGGCTGACGATGAGGCCGCCGACAATGGTGATGCCGAGCGGGCGCCGCAGCTCGGAGCCGACGCCCTGTCCGAAGGCGAGCGGCATGGCTCCGAGCATCGCGGCCATGGTGGTCATGAGGATGGGCCGAAACCGCAGCAGGCAGGCCTCACGGATCGCGTCAAACGCGCTTTTGTGTTCGTTGCGCTGCGCCTCGAGCGCGAAGTCGATCATCATGATCGCATTCTTCTGCACGATCCCGATCAGGAGCACGATGCCGATGATGGCCACCACGGTCAGCTCGTCGCCGCAAATGAGCAGCGCCAAGAGCGCGCCGACGCTCGCCGACGGCAGCGTCGAGAGGATGGTGATCGGATGGATGTAGCTTTCATAGAGAACCCCCAGCACGATGTACACCGTGAGCAGGGCGCTCAAGACGAGGATCCCTTCATTGCTGAGCGAACCCACAAAGGCTTGGACCGTGCCCTGAAAGGTCCCGAGCATCGCGGCAGGCATCGGCATCTCCCGCTGCACCTTCTCGATTGCGGTCACCGCGGCTCCGAGTGACGCCCCCGGCGCCAGATTGAACGACACCGTGGAGGCCGGAAATTGGCCCATGTGGCTGATCAAGATCGGCGCGGTGATCAGCGACGCCTTGGTGATGGCGCTCAAGGGCACCGCCGCTGCGCCCGGCGGCTGCAGATAAATATCGCGCAGATTGTCCGGGCTCACGCGAAACGCCGGATCCACCTCCATGATCAAGTGGTACTGATTCAACTGCGTGAACAGCGTCGAGACCTGCCGCTGTCCGAAACCGTCATAGAGCGCGTCGTCGATGTTCTGCGTCGTGAGGCCAAGACGCGACGCCGTCGGGCGGTCGATCTGCAGCGCCACCTGGCGGCCCGCGGTTTGCTGGTCGCTCGCGACATCTTCGAGTTCGGGGAGCTGCTGCAGGCGCTCGACGAAGTGGGTCACGTATTGCGACAGTTCGCCCGCATCCGGGTCCTGCAGGCTGAACTGGTATTCGGTGCGGCTGACGATGTCATCCACCGAGATGTCCTGGACCGGCTCCATGTACAGGCTGATGCCGTCGACCTGGGCCGCCTCGCTTTGCAGATCGCGGATGACGTCGGACACCGCTTTGCGCTGGTTCAACGGCTTCAAGTTGATTTGGATGCGGCCGCTGTTGAGCGTCGTATTGGTGCCGTCGACGCCGATGAACGAAGACAGGCTCTCCACCGCGGGATCCTTGAGAATCACGGCGGCGAGCTGCTGCTGCTGCTGCGCCATTTTCTCGAACGAAACGGTTTGCGCCCCTTCGGAAACGCCCTGAATTTCCCCTGTGTCCTGCACGGGAAAGAATCCCTTGGGAATGACGAGGTACAGGATGATGGTCAGCACCAGCGTCGCCACCGCGACGATGAGCGTCAAACCGCGGCGCTCGAGCACCCAGTCGAGCGTGCCCTCATAGAAGTCGATGATGTTCTGAAAGATCCGCTCCGAGGCCTGGTAGAAACGGCCCTGCTCGGCCGTGTCCTTGTGCCTGAGCAGCTTGGCGCACAGCATCGGCGTCAGCGTCAGCGAAATCGCGGCCGAGATCAGGATCGTGGCGCTCAAGGTAATGGCGAATTCCCGGAACAGCCGGCCGGTGATGTCGCCCATGAACAAGAGCGGAATCAATACCGCGATGAGCGAGACGGTCAGCGACATGATGGTGAACCCGATCTGCTCCGCGCCCTTCAAGGCGGCGGCGAGCGGCTTCTCGCCCTGCTCCACATAGCGGGTGATGTTCTCGATCATCACGATCGCATCGTCGACCACGAAACCGGTCGAAATGGTGAGCGCCATCAGAGTCAGGTTATTGAGGCTGAAGCCGAAGGCGTACATCGCGCCGAACGTTCCGACCAGCGACAGCGGCACCGCGATTCCCGGAATGATCGTCGCCGCGAACGTGCGCAGAAACACGAAGATGACGGCCACGACCAGCGCGATGCAGAGCATCAGCTCGAATTCCACATCGGCCACCGAGGCGCGCACCGTCGTGGTGCGGTCCGTCAACACGGTCACTTTGATCACCGGGGGAATGGTCGCGCGCAGCTTCGGCAGCAGCGCCTTGATGCCGTCGACGACGTTGATGATGTTGGCGCCAGGCTGCCGCTGGATGTTGACGATGACGGCGGGAACCTTGTTCATCCAGGCCGACAGCTCGCTGTTCTCCACGCCGTCGATTACCTTCGCCACATCCGTGAGCATCACCGGAGCGCCGTTGCGGTAGGCGACGATGACCTGCTTGAAATCCGTGCTGGTCGTGATCTGATCGTTGGCGGAGATTTGAAAGCTTTGCGCCGGGCCGTCGAAGCTGCCCTTCGCGGTGTCCACGCTGGTGGCGGTGAGCGCGGTGCGCACGTCTTCCAGATTCAGGCCATAGGAGGCGAGCTGGGTCGGATTGATCTGGATGCGCACGGCGGGTTTTTGGCCGCCGCTGATCGTCACCGCGCCGACGCCGGGGAGCTGCGAGATCTTCTCCGCCAGGCGCGTGTCGGTGTAGTCCTCCACCTGCGACAGCGGCATCGCGTCCGAGGTCAGGGCGAGGGTGAGAATGGGCGCATCGGCGGGATTGACCTTGTTGTAGATCGGCGGCATCGGCAATTGCGCAGGCAGGTAGCTCTGCGCGGCGTTGATCGCCTCCTGCACGTCCTGTTCCGCCACGTCGATATCGAGACTGAGATTGAACTGCAGCGTGATCACGGAGGCGCCGTCCGAGCTCGAGGAGAGCATTTGGCTCAAGCCCGGCACCTCGCCCAACTGGCGTTCGAGCGGCGCGGTGATGGCGGTGGCGACGACATCCGCACTCGCCCCCGGGTAGAACGTCAAGACCTGCATCGTCGGATAGTCGACTTCGGGGAGCGCCGCGATCGGCAACTGGCGAAACCCGATGATCCCGATCAGCAGAATCGCCGCCATCAGGAGCGACGTCGCGATCGGCCGCAGAATGAACGGTCGGGACGGATTCATCCGGGATTCTTCGCCGCCGCGTTGGCCTCCGGCGCCGCCGGCTTGCGCTGCACGATTTTCGAGCCGTTCTGCAGCTTGTCGAAGCCGTCCGTGACCAGCATATCTCCCGGATTGACGCCCGTTATCGCGGACGTTTCCGCCTCGGTCGCCAGTATCTTGACGTTCTCGGATTTCACCGTACCGTCGGTTTGCTCCGCGTAGACGAAGGCGACATCGTTGTTGCGCTGAATCGCCGCCTGCGGAACCAAGTTGACTCCGGTCAGCGTCTTCACCAAGAGCCTCGCGTTCACGAACTGGCTTGGAAACAACTCGTTGTGCGCGTTGGCGAATATCGCCCGCGCGCGCACGGTGCCGGTGGTGGTGTTGACCTGATTGTCGACGGTGAGCAGGCTCCCGGCGGCGATCTGGTGCTGCTTGGAGCGGTCGAGCGCGAGCACCTGCATGGAGCGGCCCATGGGCATTTGCGCGGTCACCTCGTCGATCTCATCCTCCGCGATGGTGAAGATCACCGTGATCGGCTGTATCTGCGTGATGACGCAGAGACCGGTGGTTCCGTTGGCGGGCACGATATTGCCGGGATCGATATTGCGCAGACCCACCCGTCCGTCGATCGGCGAAATGATCCGCGTATAGTCGACGTTGACCTGGGCGGCGGCCAGATTCCCTTCATCGAGCTTGACGGTTCCTTCATCGCCGTCGACCGTCGCCTGCTGCGTGGCCAATTCCTGCTCCGGGATGGCGTGTTCCTTGTAGGAATTTTGATAGCGCTTAAGATCGATGCGCGCATTGTTGAGCAACGCTTGGTCGCGGGACAATTGGCCTTGAGCCTGGAGCAGTACGGCGACATAGGGCCGCGGATCGATCACCGCCAAGAGATCATTCTTTTTGACGATCTGGCCTTCCTTGAACTTGACTTCGGTGATCTCCCCCGCGACGCGGCTGGCCACCGTCACGGTGTACACCGGGGTGACGGTGCCGAGCGCATCGAGATAGACGTCGATGTTGCCGAGCGTGACCGGCGCCAAGGTCACGGGAATCGGCGCCGGAGCGGCCGGCTTCGGTTTCGGTTTCGCAACCGCGCGCACGATCACCCAAAGCACCAGCAAAACGATCACCGCCACCAGGGTGGAAATGATCCAGTGTTTTTTGATATTGGCGCGCAACCCCGCGCCGTGCGAGGGATGCACGTTGTCCGCAGTCAATGGATTCGCTCAACTTAAGCCAAAGAGTTCGAATCAGCTAGCGTATCACTTGCGGCCTCGGGCGCAGTCGCACCGAAGTGTTAAGAAACCACCCCATCACCGCCAATCTTCTTCACGCTTATCGGTGACCGCGCCCTCGGCTCGGAATCGACGGCGCCGCATGGCCGCCGCCTCGGGCGTGCCAGCCGCCGCCGCCGCGCGGCGGCCCGACATTGTAACGGCCGCCCCAGCCGCCATAGGCATATCCGTAGGGCTCATAGTAGCCGCCCACGTAGCCGACATCCACCGTATCGTAGCCCACCCCAACCCCGGTCACGGCGCACGCACCCAACATGAGGAGCAGGGCGCAGCCGACGGCACTCATTTTCCAAGGCGTGATGTTGAGGCTCATTTCGGCTCCACTTTGCTATCGGTATCCGTCCACTCCATCAAGCCTAGAGGGGCCCCGGACGGGTCGGCGATCACCGCCACCTGACCTCCATGGCGATCCATGTGCGGCTCGACCAACACTTTGCCGCCGAGCGCCACCGCTTGGGCCGTACTTTGAGCCACGTCCCCGACCCGGATGAAGTTGAGCCAATGAGCATGACGGTGACCGGGCGGCAGCGTATGAATACCGGCGCGAGCGTAGTCGTCGCTGGACAGGATCACGTGCTCGACGCCGTCATCGCTCTCCATGTCGAACACGTCGTAGCCGAAGGACGCTTTGTAAAAAGCCGCGCTTCGGCTCGGATCGTGCGCGAGCAGCGAACTCCAGATCCACTCGCCGGGCGCCGCGAGGTAATCCGGCGGATCGCCGCTGGCCGAGGCCAGCACCGCGAACACCGCACCGTCCGGATCCGCGAGTACCGCTTGGCGGCCGCGGCCCGGATAGGTTCTTGGTTCGGACAAGCTCTTGGCGCCATGACTCAGAGCAGTTTGCCGGAACGCATCCACGTCGCGCACGGCAATGAAGGTGAGCCACGCCGGCTGGTGCTGCTCGCCCGGCGGGATGGGTTTCTGCAAAAGACCCGCGACGGGCCGGCCCTCGAACGTCGCGACCGCGTATTCCACATTTCCGGTGTGGATATTCTGGAATGCCCAACCGAATAATCCCGTGTAAAAGGTCTCGGCGGCCGCGAGATCGGGCGTGACCAGATCGGCCCAGATCACCTTGCCCGCGTGATGCTCCATGGTGGCGGCATCGGCGATGGGCGGAAGCTCGAACGGGCCCGCCAGCGCCGCGCCGAACGGCACGCAGGCGAGCAATACGCAGAGTCCGCGCGACAGGCGATGCCGGGCTCGGTCAAGAATATCGTGCATGCAGATCCCCCATAGGTGCGCGCGAGCTTTAAGACTCCCGCATCGCGGCAGTTCCCGCGCAGCGGAATTAACCAAGATGCTGCGCCGATCCTTAAGTGCGGTCTGTACGGTTGCGTACGTAGCCGTTGTCAGAAAGAGCCTACACCCGCCTGTATCTTGAGGATCCTCGCGGGCATCCGCGCCCGCAATTCGCTATCCTTGCGCTGATGAAAATCAACTCCAAAGACTTCCGCGTTCGCGAAGGCAGCGACATCAATCTCAAGAAATGGCCGACTCGCGTGGCTCCCGTCTACCACTCGACCGATGAGTATTCGGAGCTCCTGAAGGAGCACGTCAAGAACTTGAGCGCCCAGCAGCAGCTTCTGTACGCCTCGGATCGCTACGCGATTCTGTTGATTTTTCAGGCCATGGATGCGGCCGGCAAAGACGGGGTCATCGAGCACGTGATGTCCGGGGTCAATCCGCAGGGCTGCCAGGTATTCAGCTACAAACATCCGAGCGCCGCGGAACTCAAGCATGATTTTCTCTGGCGCACCACCCGTGATTTGCCGGAGCGCGGCAAGATCGGCATTTTCAATCGCTCATATTACGAGGAGGTTCTGATCGTGCGCGTCCACCCGGAAATTCTTCGCGCCGAAGGATTGCCGGATGCGCTCGAGGACGGTGAAAAGGGCATTTGGCAAGAGCGCTATCGATCCATCGTCGACTTGGAAAGGCATTTGTTCCACAACGGCACCCGCGTCATCAAGTTTTTCCTGCATCTGTCCAAAGAGGAACAGCGCAAGCGTTTCATCGCGAGAATCGACGCTCCGGAAAAGAATTGGAAGTTCAGCACCGCGGACATCGAAGAGCGCAAATACTGGAAGCAGTACATGAAGGCTTATGAAAAATGCTTGAGCGCGACCAGCACCAAGCATGCGGCCTGGTACGTCGTTCCGGCGGATGACAAATTGAACGCGCGCCTGATCGTTTCGAAAATCGTGCAAGATACGATCGACGGCCTGCATTTGTCCTATCCGAAGACCACGGCAAAACACCGGCAGGAATTGCTGTCGCTGCGCAAGCGGCTGGCGAAATGACGGCGTGATTTCCGCGCGGTCTTAGGGTACCAGCACCGCAGCGCCTTCGAAGCGCCCGGCGCGCAAGTCGTCAAGCGCTTGGTTGGCTTGGGCGAGGGGATATGGCGTGGTCCGGGTGACGATGCCGATGCGCGGCGCCTGCCGCAAGAAATCGATGCCGTCGGCCCTGGTGAGATTGGCAACCGACTTAAGTTCCCGTTCTTCCCACAAGAGCCTATATGGAAAGGCCGGAATGTCGCTCATGTGGATGCCGGCACAGACCACCCGGCCGCCCTTGCGCACTGCCCGAAGCGCCCGAGGCACGAGATCCCCGACCGGCGCAAAAATGATCGCTGCATCGAGCGGTTCCGGCGGCATCTCGTCCGAAGCGCCCACCCAGGCGGCCCCCAGACTGCCCGCGAAACGCTGAGTGGCCGCATCGCCGGGGCGGGTGAAGGCGAATACCGATCGTCCCTGCCACTTGGCGACTTGCGTCAAGATATGCGCGGCGGCGCCGTATCCATAGAGCCCGAGCTTCGCGACTTCCCCTGCGATCGCGAGGGAACGCCAGCCGATCAATCCGGCGCAGAGCAGCGGCGCCAGCGAGACGTCGCTGCCGTGCTCGCTTAAGGGGAACGCGAATCGCGCATCGGCAACGCACGCGGTGGCGTAGCCGCCGTTGCGGGTGTAGCCGGTAAAGAGCGGCCGGTCACAGAGGTTCTCACGCTGCATCAAACAGAAGGGGCAAGCGCCGCAGGTGTGGCCGAGCCAGGGAATGCCGACGCGTTCGCCGAGTGTCAGCCCTGCCACTTCCGGCCCGATGGCATCGATCCTGCCGACGATCTCATGCCCCGGGATGATGGGCACTCGCGGTGCCGGCAACTCGCCATCCACCACGTGCAGGTCGGTGCGGCACACGCCGCAGGCAGCCACCTTGACTCGGATTTCGCCGGCAGCGGGTTTCGGATCCGCGCATTCCGTCCACTCGAGCGGCGTCTTCAGCTGATTGAGCACCATGGCATGCATGGCGAGGCCTTGGGGCTCCTAACTCTTGCGCGCACCCACGGCAACCAGTATCACGCCCGCCGCCAGCGCGGCGCCGCCGGCCCAAGCGGGAATTTCGTGCGATTGCGCGATTTTCGCCTCGACATCGCCGACCTTGAACAGGCTCTTATCGCTCGAGTAAGTCGGCGCCTTGATCAGCACAAAGAGCCCGCCGGCGATCAGGATCGCGCCAAGAATTTGAACTATCCGCATGTCAGGGACCTCCACCTAGGTTTCAGAGCGTACGCCGATTGTAATGCCGCGCGGCCTCCGTGCTTGCGGTCATTCGAGGGCCGGCGGTCCGGTCAGCGTGGTCAAGCAGGCCGTCACCCAGAGGATACCCGCTGCCAGGGCCATTTCGGCGCGGATCGAGCTCCTCAAGCTTCGGACCGCGCGCGCATCGCCTGCCAGCAGTCGCGGCGTCAAGCGCAATTTGTTGAATGCTCCGAAACTGAGCAGGGCCGCGACCAATCCGAGCTTCAGGGCAAGCAGGCGGCCATAATTGCTGCCCGGCCAATGCGAAGGGTTGCCCATCAGGACCCAGGCGAGGCAGAGTCCCGCGATCACGAGCGCGCCCACCACGCCGACTGCCGCCTTACCGAAACGCGCCGCCGGTCCCGCCGCCCGCCGCGGGTCATCGTGCCGCGCGATGAGCAGTAGCGGCCCGAGAGCGCCGAGCCAGAAGGCCACGCTCAACAGATGCACACTGACCAATAACCCCGGGAAGCCGGCGCGCAGCGCGTGCACATGTCCGACCCATGCAAAGGAGGTCGCGGCGGCGCCGGCGGCCGCGAGCGCAAAAACGCCGGGCTGTCGATTGAAATACATTGCGCAGGCCGCGAGCAGCAACCCTACAACGCGCGCGCTCGTGGCTCGGCTTTCGCCGGCCTGCCAGATCATCCGCATGAGGCCGCTGTCGGCGAGTCCCGCTGCATCGCCGCTCATCGATGCGGCCGCGAGGACGATGCGCGCGGCGGAGGCCAACACCGCGACGATCATGAGGATGAGAATCAGCCGCCGGATTGTCAGCCGATCGGGAGCGGCCAGCAAGGTGTGGCTGTAGGCCAGGAAAAACACGCCGCCGGCTGAGCCCAAGGTCGCTGCGTAGGTCACCGCCTTGGCGGTCACCACCCATCCGTCCCAGAGGTTCACTGACCGGTGATGACGAAGGAGAACACGCCTTTCGTCACGTGCCCGTCGTCGGTGGATATGGCGCTCCATTGCACTTCGCATTTTCCGGCGGGCAGGGCGGGAAGCGCGACGCTCACCTCCCGAGCCGGCGCGGCGCCGCGATCCAGCGCGAGCGGAATATCCTTGCCCGCCACGGTCAATTTCAGAACCGCGAGTTGCACGTTTTCGTTGAACTTGAGCGTCAATGACTTGGGTTGTGCCGCGAGTTGCGCGTCGGCAGCGGGCGATGAGCTCTGCAATCTCGCGTGTGCGAAGACCGGGGACGCCGACATCATCATCGCGGCGGTCAGTGTCAGCAGCGCATGTTTCTTCATCGTCGTTTCTCCGCTTTGACGGCAGTTCGCCTTTAGAGTCAGCCGCGGCGCGCGCTTTCGTCGATGCGGTCGCTGCAGTAGATAAAGAGGCTGTTTCCCGCCACGGCCAGCGCGAACAGCGCCAGCGATGCCGGAATGACCTCGAGCACTTTGTGCAGCCCCAACCAATCCACGGGTGCATCGAGCCAGCTCGACAACGCCGCGAGCCTGCCGGTGTCGCCGTCCTTGACGCAGCAGTGCGCAAGCGCGGCGCGCATTCCGTCGCTCGTGCCGAAATGCCTCCATTCCCCTTCTCGAAACCAGCCGTACGACTGCAGGCCGACCAGATATATAAACGCCGCGAGACAGCCGTACCCCAGCGTCGCGCCGAGGACTCGGGTGATCCACAACAGGGCTCTCCGAGCTTTCATGGGGATGCACCGCCGGCGGCTGGGCACCCCTTCACTTCCAGCCGCACGATGCGTCCTGCCTCGCTTTGCAGATCCGCCGGCTTCAACACGCTATCGGTCGGCTTCAAATCGATATCGATCCAATAGACGTTGCCGGTGCGCTTTCGATCGGCGATTCCCGGGTTGAAGCCGAGCGCCTGTGCTTGCGCGACGCGGGCCTGCGCGCGGTTCGATTCGCTGTAGAGCCCGAGCGATATCACGGAACCATCGTTCGGCCCGGGCATTTCGAGCGCGTCCTCGATGCCGCCGCCTTTGAGCTTGGCCAGCATCTGATCGCTGGCGCCGCGCGCGGCGGGAATCGGCAGATACACCCACACTCCGGCCCACACTTCGCCGTCCGCGACGCGCTGCCTGGGATCATAGCCGCCGCTGCGCAATGTGCTGGCGGCGTGCGCCGCCTCCGCGACATCGCGGAACGGTCCGACGCTGATGCAGCGTTTCACGTTGGTCAGAAGACTCGCCGCTGCATCGTCGTGCGCGGCCCGGTCCGGAGCACCGCCGCTGGCGCCGGCGATGCCGCTGCTGCCCTCCGGAGCGGCGTGCGGTACCGCCGCGGATTCGGAAGCCAGCTTGAGCTTCGTGGCGGCCGGAGCGGTGACCGCCGCATCCTCACTTTTCGCGATGCCTCTCGCCCAGAGAAAATAACCGACGTTGGCAAGCGCAAGACACACCACGATGCTCTTTAAAATCGTCACGCATCACCTAAGTTGAGCGCCAAACTAACCTCGCCCGACACAAATCTTTGAATTCGACCCCCGCTCTCGAGCAATAGGGCGCCGACCTCATCCACGCCGCGTGCCGTTCCGGAAATCGCACTGCTGCCGGCGAGAATGCGCGCCGGACGGCCGCGCAGCGCATCGAGTGCCGTCCATGCGTCGCGAAACGGCGCGAACCCCTCCCGTTCGAACTGGTCCAGCATACGCAAAAGTTCATCCAAGAGGGTACCCGTCATCCAATTGCGCGAGCCGGCTTGCGTGCAGGCGTCCGCCACCGCCGCGGCGCGCACGCCGGTCTTTTCGATCTCGCGGCGCGCCGCCGCCGACAGCGACACATTGAGGCCGACGCCAATGACGACATGCGCCGCGCCGCCGGCCTCCGTCTTGAGCTCGACCAGCACGCCGCCGACTTTTCGGTCGCTGAACCAGACATCATTCGGCCATTTAAGACTCATGCCTCGCGCACCCTCCCGCGTGAGCGCGCGGCAGATCGCAACCCCGGCGGCGAGGCTCAAGGCGGGGTTGGCGCGTGCCGCATCGCGGAAGGACCAACCGAGGGACAGCGCAATGCTGCCGCCGAAAGGCGCGATCCAGCGCCGGCCGTGCCTTCCGCGGCCCGAATGCTGCAACTCAGCCATGCATACATCCGCCTGGCCCGCCGGGGGCGGCGCTGCCTTGAGCAAACGGCTGTTGGTCGAATCCACTTCGAACAGCACCTCGAGATTGTTGAGCTTGAGTTCCTGGTCATGGCCGAGCGCCGTGCGGATCTTGCGCGCGTCCAATGGTTCGATCGGCTGCGCCAGACAGTAGCCGCGCCGCGCCTGCGCCTCGACGTCGATGCCGAGCGACTTAAGCTTAAGGATTCCCTGCCGTACCGCGCCCAAGCTCGCTTCGAGTTCCCGCGCCAGCCGCGCGCCGGAATGCACGCGGCCGTCCGCGAGCAGTGCCAGCAACGCTGAAGGGTCTACGCCGCCCGCGAGCGAAACAACCATAGTCTGCGGGCGCGATTCTCTTTTCCGGCGAGCAGGCGCGCGATGTTGCCCCGATGGGTATAGATGACGAGGAGTTCCGCGCCGAAGCAAAAGACCAGTAAGGGCAGGTTTCCCGGCTCCGTGAGATACGCCGCCAGGACCAGTATGGCACCCGCCAGCATGCTGGCGAGGCTCACATAACCCGTGAGCAGCACCACGATGAACCAGCTGCCGAGCACAGGGAGCAGCAAGCGCGGCTGCATGGCACCGATCACGCCGATCAAGGTAGCCACGCCCTTGCCGCCGCGAAATGCGAACCAGACGGGATAGACATGTCCCAGGATGACCGCGAGGCCGCAGGCCGACGTCAGCCACTCACGCGAGAGTTCCGGGTCGATGGGCACGGCGGGGAGCGCAGCCGCCGGCAATAGCAGCACTCCGAGTACACCCTTGCCCGCATCGATGAGCAGCACCACGAGGCCGAAAGCCTTCCCTTGCGTGCGCAAGGCATTGGTGGCGCCGGCGTTGCCGCTGCCGAGGCTGCGAATATCGACGCCGCGCAAGCGGCCCAAAATCAGGCTGCCGAGCAGCGAGCCCAACAAATAGGCCATCAGGACTTTGACGCCGAGTTCCAGCATGCCCGGATTATGCCACCAGAATCCCAAGAGCCCAGGAAACCTAGAGGCGCGTCGGCAGATGTATCTCCGTCAGCATGCAGCGCACTCCGCCGCCGCCGTAGCGCTCGATCACCGGAATGTCCGCCGCCAAGACGCTGCCGTGCTTTTCCAAGGTCTTGCGTTGCTTGGGATCGAGGCTGCGCCACGCCGTCGTCGACAGTGCAATGACCTTTCCTCCGGCGGCCGGGGCGAGTTCCAACAGGTTGCCCGCGAAGCTCGCCATCTGCGCGGGAGATATCTCGATGATTTCGTGCCCCGATGCCCTGAGCTTCGAATACACCGCCTCGCGATGCCGGGGCTCCGCGATGGCCGCGCCGCAGACCACCGCGAACGCGGCGCCGATCGCCATCAACACATTGGTGTGATACACGGCGTTTCCCGCGCCGTCGAAGGCTTCGAAAGTCACCGGTTCATAGTCGAGCTGCTGGGCAAATTCACCCAACACGTCAAGATCGGTGCGCGGCGACAGATTCACGTAGGCGACGCGCGCCGTCCGGTCGAGCACTAAACTGCCGGTTCCCTCGAGGAATTTTCCGAATTCTTCGCGATAGCTCAAATCCACAGTGCGGATGATGCGGTACTTCCCTAAGGCGGTTACCTGGCGTATCACGTCCTCACGCCGCTCGCTGCGGCGATTGGGCGCCAGCATCGGATAGAGCACCACCGTGCCGTCACGATGGAAGCTCACCCAATTGTTGGGAAACAGCGCGTCGGGCTTGACGGGCGCCTCGGTATCCTCCGCCACGATGACGGTGACGCCCAGCCGCAGAAGGCTCTCGGTCAAGGCATCGAACTCGCGTAGGGCGAGGCTCTGCAAACCCGAAGGGGCCAAAGCGGTCCCGTCGAATTCGGCTGGAGGCGTCTGAAAGGAGTTGCTCGGCGCGGTCTCGGGATTGAACCCAAACCGCGCCGGCCGCACCATGAGCACGGCCGCCGCGCTCTGCGGTTCCTCGAGGGGCGTCGCGCATTCAAGCATGAGGCTAAACTATAGCAGGCCGCGTGCCCGTTGACAGCGCACCCCAGTTTCATCAAGGTAAGGCGGGGCCGGCAAAAAATCATGCGTTGGGCCTTCGGGCTGACTCAAAAGGTAACTGCATTTGCCGGTTTCGACCACCAGTACGCTTTCACTGTTTGCGATGGCCTTGATGGTGGCGCTTGGCGGCGCGGCCGCGGCAGCGCCCGGCGCGCCGGCGCCCAGCACCGCTGCCCGAACCCCCGGGGCCGCTCCGCGCACCGACGATCCGCACGCTGACATGCCCGAGGCGACCTATGCGTTTACCTTCGACACCCTGCTGGCTGAAGCCAAGCGCCGCGCCTCGGTGCCCTATGCCCTGCAGCGCAGCACGTTGCCGGCCGGTTTGGACAAGTTGAGTCCGGAGCAATATCGAAGCATTCACTTCAACCCCAACGCGGCCATTTGGCGCGCGGAACAATTGCCCTTCCGGATCGAACTGTTGCGCGCCGGATTCAATCTTCAGTCGGCGGCGGTGAGCGTTTCCACGGTCCAAGACGGCATGGCCGAGGATGTGGTCGCGACTCCGGCGATGTTCGAGATGGGTCCGACACTTCCGCAACTCGGCAAGGTGTCCCTGCCGCTGTCGGGTTTTCGCGTGCGCAACCCGATCAACTCGAAAAAAATCTGGGACGAATTCTTGGTATTCCAGGGCGCAAGCTACTTCCGCGCCGTCGCGGAGCACCTTCTGTACGGTCTGTCGGCCCGGGGGCTCGCGATCAACACCGCCGAACCGTCAGGCGAGGAATTTCCGGCCTTCACGCACTTTTGGATCGAGCGGCCGGCCGCGCATGCCGGGTCCCTGGTGATCTATGCCCTGCTCGAAAGCGAGTCCACCACCGGCGCCTACCGCTTCACCGTGCAGCCGGGTCTCGCGACGGTGATGGACGTGGAGCTGACGCTTTTCCCGCGCGCCGAGCTGCATGTGGTGGGAATCGCGCCGCTCACCTCCATGTTCTTGTTCGATGAAACCAATCGCGGGCGTCTCGATGACTATCGGCCCGAGGTGCATGACTCGGACGGCCTGCAGATCACCTCGAAATCAGGCGAGCACATTTTTCGGCAGCTGGCGAATCCGATCAAACTTCAGGTATCCACCTTCACCGCGCAGCCGCCGCAAGGCTTCGGCCTGGTGCAGCGCTCGCGCGAGCAGGTTGATTTTCAGGATTTCGAAAACCTGTACGAGCGGCGGCCGAGCGCGTGGATCGAACCTAAAGGCGATTGGGGCCCCGGCGCGGTCGAACTGGTCGAAATACCGTCCGGCCGCGAGAGCAACGACAACATTGTGGCCTTTTGGCGTCCGGCGCAAAATCTCTCGCCGGGTCATCCGGTTGAATTCGCCTATCGCATCACCTGGCTGGAGGAGCCGGCCCTGCCGAAAGGCCTCGGCAAAGTGGTGGCCACCCGGTCGGGAGCCAGCCTCGACGGCAAGCGGCGCGTGTTCATCCTCGATTTCGTCGGCGCCGGCGAGAAGACCGACGGACTACGCCTGGACTTAGGCGCATCCGCCGGCAAGATCTCCAATGTATCCTTGATGTCGAACGGCGCCATGCACGGGCTGCGCGCCAGCTTCGAGATGGACCCGAATGACGCCGAATTGATCGAACTGCGCTTGCGGATCATGCGCGGCGACAATCCGGTCTCCGAGACGTGGCTGTATCGATGGACCTCCATTTGAGCACCGCCGTTATTTTCCAGCACTCGGGCAGCGCCGGCGGCATGCCGCCCGAGGCGCCGTTGAGCATGCCGCCTCAGGACCTGCGCTACTCGCCGCCGCAGCGTCAGCCGGCGCATTCCTCCGCCGCCGTTCTCTTCGCGCGCTTCATTCTGCTCGCCGTGAGCGTCGGCGTGACGGTCTACGGCGTCTATCAAATGCTGCAGGTCGTGCGCTTTACCAGCATGACGGTGCTGCAGGGAATGATGATTGCCTGCTTCACGGTATCGTTGGGTTGGATCGCGTTTGCGGCGGGCTCCGTCATTGCCGGCGCATCGAAGCGGCGCGATCGCGTGCCGGACCCGGCCGGCGGCGCCGACGGCATGCTGACCGCGCTCGTCATGCCGATTTACAACGAGGATCCGATCCGCACCACGGCGGCGCTTCAGGCGATGGCCGAGGCGCTCGGGGTCATCGGCGCGAATCGTGGGTTCGAGATCGTCGTGCTGTCGGATTCGACCGACGCCGATGCATGGATTCGCGAAACCGCGGCGATCGACGCTCTGCGCGGATTGCTCGCCGAGATCATGCCGGTATGGTACCGCCGACGTTGGCGCAATACCGCGCGCAAGTCGGGCAATCTGCAGGACTTCGTCACGCGCTGGGGCGGCCGCTACGATCATATGATCGTGCTCGACGCGGATAGCTTGATCGACGCGTCGACGCTTTTGCGGCTCGTGCAGGTGATGCGGGCGGACCCGGCATTGGGAATCCTGCAGACCGCTCCGCAGCTCATCGGCGCGCGAACCTTGTTCGGCCGGCTGCAGCAATTCGCTGCCTGCGTCTACGGCCCGGTGATCTCCCGGGGTCTCGCGGCCTGGTCCGGCGACAGCGGCAACTACTGGGGCCATAACGCCATCATTCGAGTGAACGCGTTTGCGCAAAGCTGCGGCCTGCCCGAGCTCGAAGGCCGCAAGCCCTTCGGCGGTCACGTGCTGTCGCACGACTTCGTCGAGGCGGCGCTCATGCGCCGCAGCGGCTGGAAGGTGCGCATGGCGACGGATTTCAGCGGTTCCTGGGAGGAATCTCCGCCGTCGCTCATCGACGTCGCCATTCGCGATCGGCGCTGGGCCCAGGGCAATTTGCAGCACATGAAGATCATCGGCGCCGCGGGCCTGCGCTTTTCCAGCCGCCTGCATCTCGGCATCGGCATCATGAGCTACCTGTCCTCGCCGCTGTGGCTCCTGATGTTGGGTATCGGCTTCGCGCTGGCGGTGCAGTCGCACCTGATTCGTCCCGAATATTTCAACCACGATTTCCAGCTGTTTCCGAGCTGGCCGCGCTTCGACGTCGAGCTGATGATGACGCTGTTCTGGTTCAGCATGGCGGTGCTCCTGATTCCTAAAATGCTGGGCCTGATCCGTGCCTTGACCTCGGGGCGCCTGCGCCGCGGGGCCGGCGGCGTCATCGGCATCAGCGCCAGCGTGCTGTTGGAAGTCGTCCTCTCGGCGCTGTACGCGCCGGTTCTGATGTTGATTCAAAGCCGGCACGTGTTCGAGGTATTCATGGGGCAGGACTCGGGCTGGAAGCCGCAGCGGCGCGACGGCGGCACGACTTGGGGCGATGCCTGGTATTTCCACCACCGGCATATGCTGGTGAGTTCCGTGACCGCGGCGATTCTCTGGTTCCTCTCCCCGCCGCTGCTCGCCTGGGTTTCCCCGGCGTTGTTGGGTTTGTTTTTTGCCGTACCGTTGTCGCGCGCCAGCGGCAGCACCTGGATCGGCTGCGCGTTGTCGCGGTTCGCCTTGCTGCGCACGCCCGAGGAGATCGACCGGCCCGCGCTGGTCAAGCGGCGCGCGGAATTGATCGCCCAGGCGCGCGAACTGCCGCAGGATGGACTCAAGTATCTGGCGCGCAATCGCGAGGCGCGCCTCACGCACATCAACGGCAACCTGCCGCGGCCCACGGATCCGCGCGGGCATCCCGATCCGCACGCGTTTACCGCGCAGCAAAAGCTCATCGATGCCCGATCGCTCGAGGAAGCCCTGGAATGGCTGACGCCCGTTGAGCGCGGCGAAGTCGCGGGCGACGCACGCTTGCTCAACCAACTCTCGCTGCTGCCGGATGGGCAGCGTCCCGCCACGTTAATCTAGAGGATCGCCCACGCATGATCGCCCGACGCGCCATGTTGAAATTTGCCATTGGCCTCGCGAGCGGCCAACTCGTCGGCACCGGCCGATCCCGGGCGGCGCAACCGCCGGGGCCGCCTCCGGGCGCGCAGCCGCAGCCTTTCGATTTTGCCTGGCTCAAGGGGCAGGCGCACTGGCTCGCGAGCAATGCGTTTCAACCGTCGAAGGATACGGTGCCGCCCGCGATGGCAAAACTCGGCTACGACCAGTATCAATCGATCCGCTTCCGCGGCGATCACGCGTTGTGGGGCGATGCCGGGCTGGCGTTTCGCCTGCAGTTCTTCCACGTCGGCCGCAACTTCACCGAGCCCGTTCATCTCTACGAAGTCATCGATGGCCAGGCTCACGAAATTCTCTACGATCCGTCCATGTTCGATTGGGAACACAGCGGCGTCGATCCCGCGATGATGAAGGATCGCGCGGGTTTTGCCGGCTTCCGGGTGCAGTTCGTGACGGACTGGAAGGACGATATCGCGGCGTTCCTGGGCGCGAGTTATTTCCGCGCAGTCGGCGGCGATACGCGGCAGTACGGGCTGTCGGCGCGGGCTCTGGCGGTCGACACCGCGTTCCCGCGTCCCGAAGAATTTCCGCGCTTTACCTCGTTTTGGTTCGAGCGGCCGGCGAAGGACTCGGGCACGCTGACTCTGTATGCGCTGTTGGATTCGCCGAGCATCGCCGGCGCGCTGCGCATTCAAATCACCCCCGGCGGCACCCAGATAATGAACATCGATTCGGCCTTGTATCCGCGCAAGCCGATCGAGCGTTTGGGTATAGCGCCGCTCACCAGCATGTTTTTCTATGGAAAAAATGATCGGCGGGCGGCCAACGACTGGCGCCCGGAGATTCACGATTCCGACGGCGTTTCGCTGTGGACCGGTGCCGGCGAATGGATCTGGCGGCCGCTGATCAATCCTGCGCAATTGCATCTGAACTCGTTTTTTGACGACAATCCGCGCGGCTTCGGCCTGCTGCAGCGGGATCGCAACTTCGATCACTACCAGGACGATGGCGTCTACTACAATCGCAGGCCGAGTCTCTGGGTGGAACCCCGGCCGAACCCGAGCGGCGGATGGGGCAAGGGCGCGGTGCAGCTCGTGGAGATCCCCACCATCGACGAGACCTTCGACAACATCGTCGTTTTCTGGAATCCGATCGACAAGCCGAAACCGGGCCAGGAACTCTTGTTCAGCTACCGGCTGTATTGGGGCACCAAAATGCCTTTCTCCTCGCCGCTGGGGGAGACCATTGCAACCCGCACGGGGATCGGCGGCACGGTGGGCGTGAAGCGCCAGTACTACTCCCGGCACTTTGCCGTCGATTTCGCCGGCGGCGAACTCGGCGCCTTGGCCAAGGACGCCGCCGTGGAAGCGGTGATTACCGCCTCGCGCGGCCAAACGGAGCACGTCACCGCGCATTACCTCGAGGAATTCCACGGCTACCGGGCGCTGTTCGATGTCAAACCCGACGACAGCATCGAGCCCATCGATCTTCGGCTATTCCTGCGCGTGGACGGCAGACCGCTGACCGAAACTTGGATCTATCAGTGGACCCCGCCGTCCGCGAAGGAACGCAAGCTCGCGCTCTAGCCCGCGAGCCGGGCGCTCTAGCCCGCCTGGCCCAACGCCACGACGTGATCGCGTGCGGAGACCACCACGCCGCCCGGCTTTTCGATGGTGACGGCGAAGGCCTTGGCCGCGCGCACCGGCAGCGCGGCGCGAATCGGCACCAGCACTTCGGCTAAATTCGCGGGCACATCGAACACGCCGCCATCCACGGGATAGCGCTGGTCGCGCTGCGCATCGAATATCCACAGCTGATATTGATGCGCTCGAGGATCGTTCGGCTTAAGTCCGACAAAGCGCAAGAATCCGCGCTGCGTGGCCGGGTTCCACACCACATCGCCACTCAAGCCGGCCGCCGCCGGATCCTTGGTCGCGCCCAAATTGATCTTGAGCGAATCCGGCTGAGCGAGCAGCGCCGCGCGTTCCTCGGCGGGCGTCGGCGGCGCGGCGGGCACGATCGGCGGCGGGATGACCGCGGGCGCTGTGGGCACATGGACCACCGCGACCGGAGCATTCGATTGCGGCGAATGCAGCCAGCCTAAGGCCGCGAGCACCAGACACGCGGCGGCGGCCCACCAGCCGGAGCTGGCGCCGCGCGAGGATGCGCGGGTGGGCAGCTTTACGACGGTGGCATAGCCTACGAATGACTGCGCCTCACCCTCGATGCGCGCCCGCAGCGCCGCAGGCAGCGGCTCCGCCTCGGGCGTGCCGGCCAAGGCGATGGCGGCCGCCGCGCGCTCGAGATCGCGCGCATAGTCGCCGGCAACCGCGCTGTCCATGGCCTCGAGCGCGCGCTGCTCAGCCGGCGTCAAGCCCTCGGTGACTTGCTTGACCAGCAAATCCACCAGGGCCTCGTCGGGCTGATTTTGCGGACCGGTCTCGGACATCAACCCTCGCTTAGCACGCCTTCGGCAGCGACATTCATGTATTCACGCACGCGGATGAGACCGCGCCTCATAAACGACTTCACCGTACCTAAGGGCATTCCCAATCGCGTTGCAATTTCTGATTGAGTCAAGCCGTGCAGCAACCCGAGCTCCAGCACCTGCCGTTGTTCGGGACGCAGCTCCTTGAGGGCGCGCATGGCTTGTTCGGCCTCGAGCGAGGTTTCGGATCGGGAACCGGGTTCCGACCACGCCACCGACTCCAACACCTCCACGGGATCCATCGGCGGCTCCGCGCTTTTCTTGCGCAGGCGATCGATCAAGCGGCGCCGTGCAATCATCGCGATGAACATCTTGTCGGAGCCTTGCGCCGCATCAAAGCGCCCGGCGCTGCGCCAGATGTCCAGAAAGATTTCCTGTGTCGCGTCTTCGGCATCGGATGCGGTGCGCGACAGCCGCCGCGCGAGACTCCACACGAGCGCTCCATACTGATCCATGCACTCACGCACCGCGGCGGAATCGCCGCTTGCAATGCGTTGGAGCACCGAGGGACTCATTGATTGCCTTGAAAGCTTATTCGAACCAACTGCCGCGCCGGATTCAATCAGGAGCCTAACGCCGGTCCCGTGACCGGGACCCCAAGGCGGGGAGCCGCGCGGTGTCGCCGGTCGGCCGGCGCAGGCCCGCTTCGCGCCTGAGGAAGGGCTGCGCGCTGCGCGGATCGAGAATCGCCAAGCGATATTCGTGCAGCTGTTTCTTGAGCAGCGGCAGCAACGTGTGCTTGTTACCCGACTGGCCGCCCGCCTCGACCAAAGCGCCGCAATAGAGCTCGAAATATTCGGTATAGAGTTCCTCATAGCGCTGCATGGGATCGAGAAATGCCGGGTCTTGCACGACATCGCTGCCCACGTGGCTCGCGCACATGAAGCTGCAGGCTTTGCGCAGGTACACGCCGTGCTCGGCAATCATGGCGGATTCATAGCTGCGGCCGGGACGAAAATGCGCAATCACCCGGACGCGGTCGCTGCCGCGCACCCCGCAGTGCCTCAAGTACTGAAATAGAGCCTTGCCGTGCAGCAGGCGGAAGGTGGTTTCTTTTAGGGCTGCGAGCTGCACGCGCGGCGCCGCGCTCACCGCAAGCTGGCGCATGAGACTCGAGTGCTCGTTCTCCCATTGCTGCCACATCATCGGGTTCTCGAGAACACGGTGGGCGATCAAACGTTCCCCGCCGTCGCTGCTGCTCAACGCGGCCTCGACGCGATCGGTTGATACGCGCATCAGACGAGCGTGACTAATGGCGTGATTCAGCATTATGTCTTCCTGTTTACCACATTCTGGTAAGTGGCAAGAAGCGTCAAACCGTTGCCAACCGCCGACAGTTGTTAGATCCCCTGTAGGACAAATTCTGCGCTGTCCTACAAATCAATACCCCCGAGAAATCAATACCCCCGAGACAGCAGCCAGTGAGCCAAGGAACGCAGCGGCGCGGCACGCTCGCCGAACGGTACCAGTGCCTCGAGGGCCTGATTATGCAGCAACCGGACCCGTTCCTGGGAGGCAGCGATCCCGATCATCGCCGGGTGAGTGGGCTTTGCGTGCTCGCGGTCCGCGCCGGTAGCCTTGCCCAGAGTCGACACATCGCCGATGACGTCGAGCAGATCGTCCTGAATCTGGAACGCCAACCCGATGGCCGCCGCGAACCGCGCGAGCGCGGCATAGTGCTGCGCAGGCAGTTGCGGTGCGCATTCAGCCGCCATCAGGACACTGGCGCGGATCACCGCACCGGTCTTGCGGGCGTGCATGTCCTCGACCTGACCGATGTCGAGCTTCCTGCCCTGAGCCTCGAGATCGATGGCCTGGCCGCCCGCCATCCCGAAGGTGCCGCTGGCCTCGCTCAAAAGATCGATGAGCCGCAGCCGGATCGCCGGCGCGGCGGGCAGCGCCGCGTCGCGCACGAGTATTTGAAATGCCAGCGGCTGCAGCCCGTCACCCACGAGAATCGCGGTCGCCTCGTCGTATGCCTTGTGGCAGGTCGGCCGGCCGCGGCGCAAGTCATCGTCGTCCATGGCCGGGAGGTCATCGTGGACCAGGGAATAAACGTGGATCAGTTCGATGGCGCAGGCCGCCGCCTCGACTTCATCCTCGGTAAGTCCGAGAGTCCGGGCGGTGGCGAACAGCAGCGCCGGCCGCACCCGCTTCCCGCCTCCGAGCACGCTGTAGCGCATGGCCTCGTGCAGGCGCGACGGAATTTCGTCGGCCGGCGGCAGGCGTTTCGCCAGAGCCTCTTCCATGCGCAGGCGCCACGCTTCGAGCTGCCTGCCGAAAGCCTCGGCTTCCCGGGAATCATCCGGGGCGGCGGTGCGGCGATCGGCAGCGTTGGTCACCCGCGTTCTCTCACGGCCGGTACGCGCGCGATCAGGGCGGCGCAGTGGCGGCGGCCCGGCTCTCGTCCGATTCGCGGCTCATGCGCTTGACGTCGCCGACCGGAATGGAAGCGACCGTCGCGGCATAGCGGGCGCCGTCCACATACTCGAAAGGCAGCTCGGGTGCCATCGGACCCACGACCTTGGGTCCCCTGAACGCAGCCATCATGGCCTTGAAGGGGTGGCTGAACGCGTCGTTGACCGCCGTACCTTCGAAACCGCAGTGCGCCATGCAATTGTCGCAGCGAGGATTGCGTCCGACACCGTATTGGTCCCACGCCGTGTCCTCGATGAGCGAGCGGTAGCTCGGCGCATAGCCTTCGTCGGACAGCAAATAACAGGGACGCTGCCAGCCGAACACGTTGTAGGTGGGATTGCTCCACGGCGTGCACTGGTAGCTCTGATTGCCGGCCAGGAAGTCCAAAAAGAGTCCGGAATGGTTGAACGACCACGATTTCCCGGAGGCGCGGCGCCGGCGGCTGAAGATGTCGCGGAACAATTGCTTGCTGGCGTTGCGTCCCAAAAACACGTCTTGGCGCGGGGCGTGATGATAGCTGTAACCGGGCGAGACCGTGATCCCCTCGATGCCGAGCCGCATCGCGGTATCGAAGAACTCCGCCACGTCATCCGGGTTCTCGCCATTGAACAGCGTGCAATTGATCGTCACGCGAAAACCCTTGCTGCGCGCGAGCTCGATGGCCGCCACCGCCTTGTCGAACACGCCCTCCTGACACACGGACTCATCGTGCCGATGCCGGTTGCCGTCGAGATGAATCGAGAACGTGAGGTACGGCGAGGGCCGGTATTCATCGATGTGCTTCGCGAGCAGGATCGCATTGGTGCACAGGTAGACGAATTTCTTGCGGGCCACGATCCCGGCGACGATCTGCGGCATCTCTTTGTGGATCAGCGGTTCCCCGCCTGGAATGGACACGATGGGCGCCCCGCACTCGTCGACGGCGCGCAAAGCGTCCTCGAGGCTGACTCTTTTTTGCAGAATTTCCTTCGGATAGTCGATTTTGCCGCAGCCGGCGCAGGCCAGATTGCATTGGAACAAGGGTTCCAGCATGAGGACCAGCGGATAGCGCTTATCGCCGCGCAATTTGCGGCCGGCGAGATATTTAGCGACGCGATAGACCTGTAGGAGTGGGATTGCCATACGCTATCTTACCGTGGCCCGCGAATCCGGGCTCAAATTAAGATTGCCTCATCTTATGACCGCAACTTATGACCGCAACGCGAGCACCGCGCCCCGATGCTCGCGCCAGACCCTGGCCCATTCCAGCGTAAACCAGGGCGTATATTTCGCCGTGTCGGCGGCCGACAACTCCTGTTGTAGGACCTCCGGGCTCGCCCAGCGCCACTCCGCGATCTCCTCCCGGTTGATCCTCACCGGCTCATCGCAGCGTCCGATGAACACCGAACAAAGCTCGTGCTCGGCGCCCGTGGCGTCGAACTGCGCTTGATACTGGAACTTAAACAGAAACTTGAGGTCGCAGCGGATTCCAAGCTCTTCGTTGAGCCGCCTCTGGGTCGCCACGTCCATGCTTTCAGCGCGGCGCGGGTGGCTGCAGCAGCTATTCGACCAATACAGCGGCCAGAGCCGCTTTGACGGCGCCCGCCGCTGCAAAAGCAATTCGCCGCTGCCATTGAAGATCAGCAACGAAAACGCGCGATGCAGGATGCCGCGGCCCTCATGGCAGAGAGTTTTGCTCAAGTGGCCCAGCCGTCGGTCGGCTTCATCTACCAGGATCAGGGCATCCGAATCTGCCATAATGCCGGTATCGTTTACTAGTTTTGCGCGACTGATTTCATCCATGACTAGAACCCCAAATCCGGCGGGCCGCTACGAGTCGCGTTTCTCCGTGCTGCATGATCCGCATCGCGTCCTTAAAGGCCTCCCCCACAAGGGTGATCGCAAGATCATAGCCGCTGGCGGAACATTCACGCCAGCCGCGCCGCCCCGCTGCAAATCGGCGGACCGCACCATGACGGGGGTTCACGGGTTCATAGCGTGATATTAACGGCTCATTCATGGATGATCTGGGGCGGCTCCCTGCTCGCCGCCGCGGCCATGTGCTACACGGTCGCGGCAGCGCTGGCGGCGGCCCTCGCCGCGCGCGCGCGCGCGCGGCCCGCGCCCCACATGCTGCCGGACCACTGGCCGCCGGTCACCGTCTTGAAGCCCCTATGCGGCGCCGAGCACGAGCTTTACGAATGCCTGCGCTCCTTCTGCGACCAAGCCTATCCGAGTTATCAAATCGTGTTCGGCGTCTCCGACGGGGACGATCCGGCGGTCGCTGTGGTCAACCGGCTGCGGAGCGAATTTCCGGCATCCGACTTGAAGATTGCGATCGACCGCAGGCAGCACGGCAGCAGCCGCAAAGTCAGCAATCTCATCAACATGATGGCGCTCGCGCGTCACGACTACTTGGTGATTTCCGACAGCGACGTGCGCGTAACGCCTGATTACCTCGCCAAAATCGTGAGGCCGCTGCTCGATTCCGGGGTCGGCATCGTGACCTGTCCCTATCAAGGAAATCCGCGGGCCGGATTCTGGTCTCTGTTGGGATCCTTATTCATCAATGAGTGGTTCATGCCGTCGGTCAACGTCGCGGCCCTGTGCGGGTCGCGCTCCTTCGCCTTCGGCGCAACCATCGGCATCCGCCGCAGCGTGCTCGCCGGCGTCGGCGGCTTCGCATCGATTGCGAACCAACTGGCCGACGACTATCGATTGGGCGAATTGACGCGCCGCTTGGGACTCTCCACGGTGCTCTCCGAGGTGGTGGTCGAAACCTGCGTCGATGAACGCAGCTGCGGCGATCTCGTACGCCACGAGCTGCGCTGGCTGCGCACCATCCGGGCGGTGCGCCCGATCGGCTACAGCCTCTCGTTCATCACCTTCGGCCTGCCGGTCGCGGGTTTTGGCTGGCTGCTGGCGGGCGCGTGGCCCGCCGCCGCGTTCTTCGGAATCACGGCTCTCGCCAGGATCGTGCTGCATTGTACGGTGCGCCGGCCGAACTCGGCCTTGGCGCACCTCTTCGTGCTGCCGCTCAGGGATGGGCTCAGCTTGGGTCTATGGGCGTGGGGTTTCGTCACGCGCCGCGTGCACTGGCGGGAAGACCGTTACCACGTCACTCGTGATGGATCCGCGCAACCGGTCGTGAGGATTTGAAGCTTGAAACGGTTGGTGGTGACGGCGGATGACTTCGGCGCGGCCCGTGAGATCAACGATGCCGTTGAAGCGGCCCATCGCGGCGGCATCTTAAGCGCCGCGAGTTTGATGGTCGGCGCGCCGGCGGCGGCGGACGCCGTGGCGCGCGCTCTGCGCATGCCCTCGCTGCGTGTCGGCTTGCATGTGGTGCTGGTGGAGGGCCGGCCGGTGCTTCCCGTCTCCCAAGTCGCGGAGCTCGTGGATGGAAACGGCTTTTTTCGTGCCGACATGGCCGCGCTCGGGGCCGCCATATCGTTTGGCAGGCAAGCTCGCCGCCAGCTCGCCGCGGAAATCACCGCGCAGTTCGCGGCATTTCGCGCCACGGGTCTCGTGCTCGATCATTGCAACGCGCATAAACATTTCCATCTTCACCCGGTCGTCGGCCGGTTGATCGCCGCGATTGGGGTTGGTTTCGGCCTGCGCGCGGTTCGCGTTCCGTCGGAGCCCCTTAAAGTGCTGCGGAGGATTGAACGGCACACGCCGGGGACGCAGAGGCTCCTGTTGCTGCCCTTTGCGCTGTGGCTGCACCGGCGTGTTCGCGCCGCCGGCCTGCTCGCGCCCGATCGCGTCTTTGGCCTGCAATGGTCCGGACGAATGACCAAGAGCCGTCTATGCGGCTTGATCAGGAATCTCCCGGACGGCCTCAGCGAGATCTATCTTCATCCGGCCACCGGCCCCTTCCCGGGGGCGGTCCCCGATTATCGTTATCGCGAAGAGTTCGATGCGCTCATGGATTCCGAGGTCGCCGCGGCCTGCCGCGAGGTAGCGCTCCGGCTCGGCGGATTCGGCGACTTCCTGGGTCCCGAGTCGGCCTTGCACCGGGTCCCCGCCCCAACCGGTTTGGCGCGCCGCTGCATGCGGCCTTGAGGAAAAAGGTCTCACGCGAGTCCGAGTGCGCCGCGTGAAAGCCCGGGTTGTGATCGTCGCGGCTCTGGGGCTCGCACTCGCCCTCTACTTCATCGGGTTTGTGGGCGTGGGTGCCGTATTTTCGGCCGCCGCGACGGTCGGATGGGGCGGCTTTGCGATTCTTTGCCTGTATTACTTGGGGCTGTTCCCGCTGCTTGGCACTGCCTGCTGGGTTTTGCTGCCCGACGGGTCCCGCTCGAGAGTTCGGGTATTCGTCTGGGCGCGCATGGTTCGGGACGCTGCGACGGACGTGCTGCCGTTTTCCCAGTTGGGCGGACTCGCGCTCGGAGCGCGCGCGGCGATCCTCGAGGGCGTGCGGCGGCCTGTCGCTTTTGCCTCCTTGATTGTCGATGTCACCGCCGAAATGCTGGCGCAGATCCCCTATATCGCATGCGGGTTGGCAATCTTGTGCGTCAGGGCGCCGCGAACCTCCGCCGCGGCCTCGCTGACGGTCATCTGCATCATGGGTCTCGCGCTCGCCGTGGCTGCGGGCGCCTTATTTCTCGCTTTGCAGCGCTACGGTCACGGGCTGATCGGAAAGTTCGCCCTGCGGCTCTTGCCGGCGGCGGCCGCCGCCACCGCCGGCGTGGGCGACACGCTCGATGCGATCTATCGATCCCGAGCGCGCGTCGCACTCTCCGCGGCGCTGCATTTCGGCGGATGGATCGCGAGCGCCGCCGGCGCGTGGATCGCCTTTCGCTTGATCGGGTCGCATGCCGATCTCGCCTCGGTGGTGGCGATCGAAAGTCTCGTCGGCGCGGCGCGCAGCGCCGCCGTGATCATCCCGCATGCGCTCGGCGTGCAGGAGGCCGCTTACGCGCTGCTCGCGCCGCTGTTCGGAGTCGGCGCGGAATTCGGGCTTGCCGTGTCCTTGTTGAAAAGGGCGCGCGACATCGCGGTCGGGTTGCCCATTTTGCTCATCTGGCAGGCTGTGGAAGGTCGGCGCGCGCTCGCGGCGGGCCTCGAAGGCGATGGCATCGACAGACTTTAAGACAACAGGCCGCGTTCGCGAAACCAGCGCACGGCGTCGTCGAACGCTTGCGCCGGCGGACGGAAGCTATAGCCCAATTCGCGCATCGCTTTGGCGCTGGAGAAGAACATGCGCTTGCGCGACATCCGCACGCCTTCCAATGTCACGCGGCCGCTGCGTCCCGAGATTTTCGCCCAAGCTTCCGCGAGGTAGGCGATCGGCAGCACCGCCGCGTACGGCAAGCGAACGGACGGCGGTTTGCGACCCGTCAGCCGCGCGATGTGCGCGAGAATCTCCTTGAGCGTCAGGTCCTCGCCGCCCAGAATATAGCGCTCCCCCGCGCGCCCGCGATGGTACGCGAGCAAATGGCCCGCGGCGACATCATCGACATGCACGATGTTGAGCCCCGTATCCACATAGGCAGGCATGCGGCCGCTGGCCGCATCGAGAACCAACTGACCCGTGGGCGTCGGCTTCACGTCGCCGGGACCGACCGGTGTCGAGGGATTGACGATCACCACCGACAGACCCGCGCGCGCTGCCTCGAGCACGGCCTGCTCGGCGAGGAACTTGGAGCGCTTGTAGTGACCGATCATCGCCGCAAGTCCCACGGGAGTTTGTTCATCGCCCGGCGAACCGTCGGGCGGAATCCCCATGGTGGCGACGCTGCTGGTGTACACAGTCCTCTCCACCCCGGCCTGCCGCGCGGCCTCTAGGATGTTGCGAGTACCCTCGACATTGGTGAGGTATAGCAGCGATGGATCGCGCGCGCCCAGCCGGTAGTCAGCGGCGACGTGAAACAGCGCGCCGCAATCTTGTATCGCGCGCGTGAGCGACTTAAGGTCGGTGAGGTCGCCGATGGCGAACTCCAGGGCGAGCTCCTTAAGATTGCTGCGGTCCGAGCCGTCGCGCACCAGCACGCGCACCGTCCAGCCTTCGCGCAGCAGTGCCCTTGCGACGGCCGCGCCCACGAAGCCCGTCGCGCCGCTGACGAGCGCTCTCATGCGGCACCGGGCGGCTTGAGGCACCCCAAGCGGGCGACGCAGCGTAGCGAGCAGGTCGCGGCGCGGTAGCGGCGCGCCAGGCGCATGAGCGGCGCGATATCGGCGGGCGAGCGCAACAGGCCCGCGACGAGCCGCCCGATCTTGAACTCCCCTCCGAGGCTCGCCGCGACGGCGGCAGAAGGCAGGGCGTCCCGCGCTTCATCGACGATGGCGCGCACGGCGATAAACGGCAGGCTGCGGGCGGCGGCGACCTCTGCGACGGCGCAACTTTCCATGTCGACGGCGGCGGCGCCGGTGTCTCGAAAGGCGGCCAGTTTCTTAGCCACGGTGTCGATCGCTTGAGCACTGGTGAGGAGCCTGCCGTGGGCCACGGGCCGCTGCCGCGCGACGTTAAGAGCCAGCGGCTCGCGCCAATACGCCGCGGTGAGGAAACAGCTGCCATCCGCCGCGATGATCTCGCTCGGCAGGCAGACCGCGCCGGCCGACAGCGACGGATCAAGCGCACCCGCCATGCCCCAACTCACGAGCGCCGTGGCTCCGGCATCGATCAAGAGAGTGCAGGCGCGCGCGGCAGCGGCGGCCCCGATCCCGCTCACGGCCAAGAGCGTTCCGTCCGCGAGCACGGCCGCCCCGCCGCTCATCCGGGTTGCAGGTCCGAAGACGCGCGCTTCCGCGGCGAGCGCCGCGACGACGCCCGCCACCCTCAATGAGAGAGTCCAGCCCGCGTCAAGGTTCGATAGGCTGCGAGCGCCCACAACGGAAAGTAGCCGCTGTAGCCGTGGTACCTCAAGTAAAACACGCGCGGAAAACCCGGCGCGGTAAAACTCGGATCGCTCCACAATCCGTCCGGCTGCTGCGAGCGAATCAGATAATTCACGCCGCGCCTCACCATCTCGGAGCTGGCTTCTCCCGAAGCCAGCAGCGCGAGCAGCGCCCAAGCCGTGTGGTAGGGCGTGCTTGCTGCGGGTTTCCCGGCTGCGCGCGGGCCTTTGGCATAGCTGTCGTTGCTCTCGCCCCAACCGCCGTCGGCGTTCTGCCGAACCGCGAGCCAGTCCACCGCGCGGCGCACGACGGGATCCTGCGCGGCGACGCCCGCTTGCGCCAACGCAGTCAACACCGACCACGTGCCGTAGATGTAGTTGGTTCCCCAGCGGCCGAACCACGAGCCATCCGGCTCCTGTTCCGCGCAGAGATAGGCGAGCGCACGCTCCAGGGCCTTCCGATCTTGCGGGCGGCCGATGCGGGCGAGGACGGTCACCACGCGCGCCGTCACATCGCTGGTCGGAGGGTCGAGCAGTGCGCCGTGATCCGCGAATGGAATCTTGTTCAAATAATAAGAGGTGTTGTCGGCGTCGAACGCGGCAAATCCGCCGTTCGCGCTCTGCATACCCACCAGCCAATCGAGCGCGCGGCGCACGCTCTCCGCGTAATCCGCGGCATTGCTCGACTGATGCATGGCCCAAGCGACCACGGCGGTGTCATCGAGGTCCGGGTAGTGGCTGTTCGCGAACTGGAAGGCCCAGCCGCCGCCCGCGACGCTGGGACGGTTGACCCGCCAGTCTCCGGGTTCGTCGAGCAGCTGTTCGGTCTGCAGCCAATCAAGGGCGCGTATGGACGCGCTCAACGAGACGGTGCATCCGCTCTCTTGCATGGCGAGGGTGGCGAGCGCAGTGTCCCATACCGGCGAAACGCACGGCTGGCAATACGCGCTCGTCGGGCCGACGACGAGCAGCTTTTGCAACGCGCGCTTCGCGGTCTGCCGGCGCGGGTCGTTGTCGGCATAGCCGAGTATCGTCATGGCTTCCAAGGCATTGACCATCGCCGGAAAGATCGCGCCGAGACCGTCCTCTCCATTGAGGCGCTCGAGCATCCATTCCTCGGCGCGCCGCATCGCCCGTGCGCGCATGCGTCGGGGGATCAAGGGATCGATCATGCGGCTCAACCGATCAACCACCAACAGAATTCTGCCGAGCCAGCCGCCGTGCTGCAGGCTGTCGCGGAAGTAATCGTGCTCCTCCTCGGGGGGCGTCTTGAACAGTTCGCGGATGTGCACCTTTCTCGGGTTCTTGGCGAGCGGTTTCAGCGTGCACAAAATGAACAGCGGCACCATCACGGTGCGCGACCAATAAGAGACCTTGTCGAGGTGGAAAAAGAACCACCGTGGCAACAGCATGATCTCCACCGGGATGTAGGGCACCCCGCGCCAGGGAAGCTGGCCGAACAGCGCCAACGCGATGCGGGTGAACACGTTCGCGCGCGCCGCGCCGCCGCGCGCGAGAATTGCCGCACGCGCCCGGGCCATGTGCGGGGCATGGCTGTCGTCGCCCGCGAGCTTGAGCGCGTAATAGGCCTTGACGGTGCAACTCATGTTGAAATCGCCGCCGTGATACAGCGGCCAACCGCCGTGCTCCGCTTGATGGGCGCGCAAATAGGCGGCGATCTTGCCTTCGAGCGGCGCGTCGATCTCATCCAAGAAGTGCATCATCATGATGTACTCCGCAGGAATGGTGCAGTCGGCCTCGAGCTCGAACAGCCAATACCCCTGCGCGCTTTGACGCTCGACCAAGGCATCGCGCGCAGCGCCGATCGCCCGGTCGAGAAGCGTGGAAACCGTCTTGGTGAGCGCGTGCGAAACGATGTCCGCACGCCCCTTGAGCGGCTCGCCCGGTTGGGGAGCGGGTTTCTCGGCGGTGCGATTCATGTCCCGGAACTCCCGTAGGAGCGGCGGGGGGCGAGTTCAGCCTCCGGCTGCGGCCGGTGCAGCTCGGCAACCTCTGCGAGGGGCAGACCCCGGGCGGCCTGCGTGAACAGGCGCCGGAGCAACCAATCGTTGCGCACCGAAAGATCGGTGAGAAAGCGCGTCAAGGCCACCGAGGAATGCGAGATTTTCACTTGTGAGCCGGCCGTGAAGCCCGGATTCTTGGTGATTTTCTGCAAGGTCAGCACCGCAAGGCCGATGGCCCACAGACAGAAGCGGCGAATTCCGGCTTCGGTGCCGGGGATGTGCAGTGCGTACTCGAGCGCGTTGCGCAAATGCGCATGGGCCACGGCGATCAATTCGCGCATCCCGGCATCGAAACGCGGGTCCTTGGGGGAAGGCGCGAGGCGCGCAAGATCGATTCCGTGGCGGGTAAAGACCTCTTGCGGCAGCCAGCAAGCTCCGCGGCTGCGGTCCTCCCATACGTCCTTGAGAATATTCGTCATTTGCAGGCCCTGCGCGAAGGAAACGGCGAGACCCTGCAGTTCGGCACGATGCAGCGCAACACCCGGGGAATACTCGCAAAACAGCTCGGTGAGCATATCGCCGACCACGCCGGCGACGTAGTAGCAGTAAGTATCGAGATCCGTGCTGCGGGCAAGGCCGCGCAGACTGGCGGCGGATTGGAACCGGGGCATACCATAACACATGAGGCCAATGCACTTTTGGATCGCGGCCCGCTGCGGCAGGCTTAACGCAACTGTCACATTGAGAACGCGCGCCATGTTTCCAACCAGATCGCGTTCAGCCGGCAAAGTCCGGTCCGAGAGGCGTTTATCGAGGTCGGCGGCAAGCGGTGCCGGCTCGCCCCGCCCCGCCACCACGGCTTGGAAGCGTTCGAGATAGGCGAGCGTCTCCGCCGGCGACAGCGCAGGTTCGTCCTCGATGGTATCGGCGATCCGGCACAGGAGATAAGCGTTGGTAACCGCCACCGAGAGGGCCGCCGGCAATTGCGGTATGGTCAGCGCAAAGGTGCGCGAGACATGCGGAAGAATCTGCTCCTGATAAGCTGCATCGGAATTGCCGGAATCCATACGGACAGTCTCTCGGAAAGTCAGAGGGATAGCCACCTGCGGGCCAGATGGGATGGAAGCCGCCCCGATTCCACACCAAACTATAACGGGTACCCCCGCACCGCCGCAACCACGTTGTTATTTTGCCACAAGGGTAGCGGGCGCGGTCGTTGCCAGTACGCGGCCCCGACAGTATAGACTGCGCTAGATGACCGTGCCGCCAGACTCATATCCTCTGCTGGAATCCATCAAGGTGCCTGCCGATCTGCGGCGCCTGCCGCAGGCCAAACTCGGGGCGCTGGCGGATGAGTTGCGGCAATTCTTGATTCAAAGCGTCAGCACGCGTGGCGGTCATTTTGCCGCCGGCTTGGGTACGGTCGAGCTGACGATCGCACTACATTACATGTTCAATACGCCTTACGACCGGTTGGTCTGGGATGTCGGTCACCAGGCCTATCCGCACAAGGTGCTGACCGGCCGGCGCGAATTGCTGCATACCATCAAGCAGGACGGCGGCCTCGCTCCTTTTCCGACGCGCAGCGAAAGCGAGTACGACACGTTCGGCGTCGGCCATTCCAGCACCTCGATCAGCGCCGCGTTGGGAATGGCCATCGCGGCCGCCAAGCGCGGAGAAGATCGGCGCGCGGTGGCGATCATCGGCGACGGCGCCCTCACGGCCGGCATGGCTTTCGAAGCGCTGAATCACGCCGGCTCGGCGCCCGCGGATCTCTTGATCATCCTGAACGACAACGACATGTCGATTTCCGAGAATGTGGGCGCGCTCTCCAATTACCTCGCCCGCGCGCTGTCCGGGCGCATGTATTCGCACTTGCGCGAAGGCGGCAAGAAAGTGCTGCGGCAAATGCCCACGGTGTGGGAGCTTGCGCGCCGCTCGGAAGAGCATCTGAAGGGAATGGTGCTGCCCGGCACATTGTTCGAGGAAATGGGCTTCAATTACATCGGACCGATCGACGGCCACGACATCAAGGCGCTTGTCACCACCTTGGGGAACGTCAAGAAGCTGCGCGGGCCGCAATTTCTGCACGTGGTCACCCGCAAGGGGAAGGGCTACGCGCCGGCGGAAGCGGATCCCATCAAATGGCATGGCCCGGGCCCGTTCGATCCGGCCAGCGGCAAGATTTTCAAGGAGGCGAGTTCCGGCCCGACCTACTCGCAAATCTTCGGCCAGTGGCTGTGCGATATGGCCGAGAGAGACCCGACCATCATCGGCATCACACCCGCGATGCGCGAGGGTTCGGGGCTGGTCGAGTACTCGAAGCGATTCCCGGACCGGTACTTCGATGTGGCCATCGCGGAGCAGCACTCGGTGACGTTTGCCGCGGGCCTCGCGACCGAGGGCTTCAAGCCAATCGTAGCCATCTATTCGACCTTCCTGCAGCGCGCTTACGATCAGCTCATCCACGACGTCGCGTTGCAAAATCTCCCGGTGGTCTTCGCACTGGATCGCGCCGGTCTCGTGGGCAGCGACGGTGCGACGCATCAGGGCAGTTATGATCTGACGTTCCTGCGCTGCATTCCGAACATGGTGGTCATGGCGCCCGCCGACGAGAACGAGTGCCGCCAGATGTTGTACACGGCGACCACGCTGTCCTCGCCTTCCGCCGTTCGTTACCCGCGCGGCACGGGCCCGGGCGTTCCGGTGGTCGCGGAAATGACAGCGCTTCCGGTCGGCCGCGCGCAGTTACGGCGCGAGGGCCGGTGCGGACTCGCGATCCTCGCTTTCGGCGCGCTGGTCGAGTCGGCGCGCAAGATTGCCGAGCGGCTGGATGCCACGCTCGTCAACATGCGCTTCATCAAGCCGCTCGATCAGGAACTCTTGATCGGAATTGCCGCCCGCCACCGCGCGATCGTGACCATCGAAGAGAACGCCGTCATGGGCGGCGCGGGATCCGCCGTCGGCGAAGCGCTCGCGGCTCATGGCGTGCAGCTGCCGCTATTGCATTTGGGTATCCCGGACCGCTTCGTGGAGCATGGATCGCGCGAGACCTGTCTGTCCGCGGCGGGCCTCGATCTTGCCGGCTTGAGCGCAAGCGTCGACGAATGGTGGGCGCTTAAGACGACTGAACGGCTCCGCTCGGTCAGAAGCGTATAGCTCGGTCAGAAGCGTATAATTGAGGCTGCGGCCGCGCCGCGGCTCGAGAGACAATCCGATGAGAACCCTGTTCCTGCATCCCCCTTCATTCGACGGCTTCGACGGCGGCGCCGGCGCGCGCTATCAAGCGAAGCGCGAAATTCGCTCTTTCTGGTACCCGACCTGGCTGGCGCAGCCGGCGGCTCTCGTCCCGGGCAGCAAATTGATCGATGCGCCCGCCGACGGCACGCCCATCGGTGAGGTCCTCGCCGAGGCTCCGAACTACGATCTCATCGTGATGCACACGAGTGCCCCCTCCTTTTTGAAGGATGCGCACGTGGCCGAACTCCTCAAAAAGGCCAATCCGCAGCTGCTGATCGGCATGGTGGGCGCCCAAGTAGCGGTCGATCCGGCCGGTTCTCTCGCGGCATCGACCGCCATCGACTTCGTCGCGCGCGAGGAGTTCGACTATACGTGCAAGGACGTCGCCGACGGTGAGAGCCTCGAGACGATCGCGGGTTTGAGCTTCAGGCGCGGCGACGGCAGCATCCAGCACAACGCCCCGCGGCAGATGATCGAAGATATGGATGCATTGCCATGGGTGGCGCCGATCTACAAGCGCGACCTCAAGATCGGGAACTACTTCATCGGATATTTGCAGCATCCTTATGTGTCGATCTACACCGGGCGCGGCTGCCGCTCGAAATGCACGTTCTGCTTGTGGCCGCAGACGGTCGGCGGCCATCGTTACCGGGTGCGTTCTCCGCAGAATGTCGTGGACGAAGTGCGCTGGATCAAGGAGAACATGCCGGAGGTGAAGGAGATCTTCTTCGACGACGATACCTTCACCGATTTTCGTCCGCGAGCCGAGGAAATCGCTCGGGGACTCGGCAAACTCGGCGTTACTTGGTCATGCAATGCCAAGGCGAACGTGCCTTACGAGACGCTGCGAATCATGAAGGAGAACGGGCTGCGCCTTCTCCTCGTGGGCTACGAGTCCGGCAACGACCAGATCCTGCATAACATCCGTAAGGGTCTGCGCACCGATATCGCGCGGCGCTTTACCAAGGACTGCCGCAAGCTCGGCATCACCATCCACGGCACGTTCATCTTGGGGTTGCCCGGAGAGACTTCGGAGACCATCCGCCAGACCATCGATTACGCGGTGGAAATCAATCCTCACACGATCCAAGTCTCGCTCGCGGCTCCCTACCCCGGAACGGAGCTGTACAAGCAAGCGGTCGAGAATGGCTGGCTTACCGAGAGCGGCGGCTCTAGCCTCGTCAACAATCAGGGCGTGCAACTGTCGCCCTTGAGCTATCCGAATCTAGGCGCGGCCGAGATCTACAAGTCGGTGGAGACCTTCTACCGGCGCTTCTATTTCAGGCCGCGCAAGATCGTCGAGCTCACCGCGGAGATGATGAGGAGCTGGGAGATGACCAAGCGGCGGCTGCGCGAGGGAGTGGAGTTCTTCCGCTTCCTGCACGCACGCGAGGCTTAGGGCTCCTAGACGCGGAAACGGTATTCGACGCCGGGTTTGCGCTCGATGTCCGGCGGAAAATTGGCGCGCTTGTCCGCGAAATACCGGGTCCGGTGATCGCCCTGGGACGCTCCGTTGTAGGTCAAATACAAGATTCGCCGCGAACTCGATGTCGTATTGGCTTTAGAGGCGTGCGGCACGTAGCTGTCGAAAAAAAGCACATCCCCCGGCTTGCACGCAATGGGAACCATCGAGAAGGCGGCCATTTGCTCGGCGCCGAGCGGCTTCCATTCCTCGCCGATCAGGCCCGCGAAGCGATTCGCATCTGCGATTTCCAGGCAGCCGTTCTCCAGGGTCGCAGGATCGATGCAGACCAGCGCTGTTACGAACAGAGTCGCGTAAACCGACCAGCCTGCTTGCTGGTCTTGGTGAGGCTCGAAGCCCGAGCCGCCCGCCATCTTGAAATTGATCTTGTCCTTGAACAGGACCGCCTTGGCGCCGATCAGCGCTTCGACGGCGGCTTTGAGCCGCCCGTGCACCAAGCGGTCGAAATCGGCGTGAAACGGACAGAAATTCTCGATCCGTTGTACCAGACGCACGGACGGATCCGACAGGCTGGCTTCGTGATAGACCATCTCCACGCCGGGACGCTCCGGACGATTCTCAAGATCGTCGATCCAGGTGGAAATCTCGGCGGATTCGGCCGCCGAGAAAAATCCCGGCGCGGCAACCCATCCTTTGGCCGCATAGTGCTCAAGCTGCGGAGGCTCCAAAGTTCGAGCGCCTGCGTCGCGAGACTGGCGCTCCTTCAGGCGCAGGTATCGGCCCCCGATCACGAGCGCGATGACGCTCGTGACGATGGCGGCAGTCACCAGGATGGGCGCGAGCCAGTGCAGCCAGACAAAGAGCGGCAGCAAATAAAGCGCATCGTCGGGCTGAAATCCCCACCCGCCTTCCCAGATCCGCTCGCCGGTCGCTGCCTCTGTCTCATAAGCCTCGGACAATAGGCAGCAAGCGACCATGGACACACAAGCCAAGATGCCGGCCGGAATGGCCCATGCGCCGAGCGCGCCGGGCCGCAGATTGAAACCCGCGGCAAGGAAGAACGCCGAATTCAACACGACGTCGGTGTAGTAGTCGAAAAGATGGCCCCGCCGGCTCTGCATTTTGCCGACCCGCGCCAATTCTCCGTCCGCGCGGTCAAGAAACGCCGAGATCAGCCACAGGATTCCCGACCACAGTTCCGCCGGGCCGCCGCCCACCGCCAACAAGCCGCAGGCGGCCGCCCCGGTCGCCAGCCGCATGAAGGTGATGTGGTTCGGCCGCACCCAGGTGCCGATGAGAGGCCGCACCAAGGTGCGCGCCGCGGCATGGCTCCAGGTATCGTTCACTCAAACTCCTTAGAATCGAGGGTCGCGCGAAGCCACGGCTTCGCGGCGGCGAAGTTGCCGCATCGCTCTTGATAGGCTGCAAGTTTAATTGAGCGGCCCGATCGTGCAACCTTCGACCCGCGCGCGAGGACCTCGTTCCTTTACAATGACGGCCGCATCTTGAAACTTACCTCGAACAACCCCTCCATCTTAAGGCTCGCTGCCGCCGCGCGCCTTTGGACCTTGCGCCGCGCGGCGATCGGGCCCGGCATCGCAACCGATCTCACGGTGAGCGGGTTCGCTCTCGCCTCTTTGGCGCTGTGGATAGGACTTGACCGCTGGCGCGCAGGGCCGGGCGCAGAATTCGATCCTTTGGCCGTGCCGATAGTTGCGCTGTACGCATTCTTGGTGCTAGGCGCCGCGTTTTTATTGTCGCGCGCCTCGCGTCCCCGGATCGGCTACCAAAGCGTTCTCTTTGCCTTGGTTGCGCTGTTGCCGATCGTGATCGCGATCGGCTTCTTGATCGCGATGAGGCTCGAGGGCCGGGCTGCCCTCGCGGGGTGGGTGCTGCTATGCCTGTATGCCTTCGCCTACTTGTCGAACGCATTGCGCGCACTCACCGGCGCGTGGCAGCTGCGCGCGATGCTGATGCTGCTTTTGTTGCCGGCCGCGGTTTATCCGTTGAGCCGCGTCACGGACTTGAGCCCGTGGGTTTGGTCGCTCGCTGCCGCGGGAGATGAGGGAGCGGGCGAGGAGGCAGACTCGGGAATGCCGCCGTCGGTTGCCGAGTCCTTGCTTTTCGATCAACGCCGGCAAATCGACGCTGCCGTCGATGCAATGACTGCGAACCAGCGCGACGCCCCTGCCGTGTTCTTCGTAGGATTCGCCGGAGTGGCGCAGCAGCGTGTGTTTGCCGAAGAGATCAAATTGGCGGCGCGCGTGGTGGACGGCAGATTTTCGCTCTCGAACCGGCGGCTGTTGTTGATCAACGACCGGCGCGACCTCGATGATTTCCCGATCGCCAGCGCCTCCGGGCTCGGCTATGCGCTGCGCGCGGTGGCGCAAAAAATGGATCCGGAGCGCGACATCCTGTTCTTGGCGCTGTCCTCGCACGGGTCCGCGGACGCCGTTCTCTCGGTCGCAAACGGCACTCTGCCGCTCGAGCAATTGACCGATGAGGATCTCGAGACCGCACTCTCGGAGTCCGGAATCAAGCGGCGCATCATCGTGATCTCCGCGTGCTACGCGGGCGCCTTCATCAAGCCGCTGCAGAATCCGGACACCATCGTGATCGCGGCTGCGGCGGCGGACAGAACCTCCTTCGGCTGTTCCGACGACCGCGACATGACTTACTTCGGCGAAGCGTTCTATCGGGACGCGTTGCCGGCCGCAAAGACGCTCAAGGAAGCATTCGAGAGCGCCAGAGCGTCGATCGCGTTGCGGGAAGGGAAGGAGCACGAAACGCCGTCCGAGCCGCAGGCTTTTTTTGGCGGCGCCTTGAGCGCGGTGCTCGATAAGTATCCGATGCGCGGCGCGCCGCACAGCGACAAATAATGGGCACGATTGACCCTGTAACTTAGGTTGCGGCAATTCCCCTGCCTGCCTGTCCTAGAATATCTTGGGCGATAGGCACTGACGAAATAGGCGCAGGCGAAGGGAGCTTTACAACATGATCGATCACATCGGATTCGCGGTTTCCGACTTGAAGAAATCCAAGTACTTTTACGTCGCTGCCCTGCGCATTCTCGGACGGCAACAATATCGAAGCGGTATGCCATAAGTCCTCGTAAGAACGCTCCCGGCGGCGAAAACCGAGACCCCACGACGGCCATTCAGTTATTGTTGGCGGAATGGCGCAAGAAAACTCCTCGGATTCAACTACAACCCAAGAGCTTCATCGCAGCATCAATACCCGGCAGCTGGGGATGATTGCGATCGGCGGAGCCATAGGCACGGGCCTATTCTTCGCAAGCGGAGGGGCGATCGCGCAAGCGGGACCCGGCGGAGCTCTGTTGGCGTACGCGGTGATGGGATTGGCCGTCTTTTGCATGATGCAGTCGCTCGGCGAGATGGCCACGCAGCTGCCGATCCGCGGCTCATTCGAGGCCTATGCGGAGCGCTTCATAGACCCATCCCTGGCTTTTGCCGTGGGCTGGAACTACTGGTTCAGCTGGTCGGTAACCTTGGCGGCGGAATTGGTGGCCGGAGCCCTCATCGTCCAGTTCTGGTTTCCACATTCCAACTCGTCGCTGTGCGCGATGGGCTTTTTCGCCATCGTCATGATCTTGAATCTCATGTCGGTTAGAGCCTATGCGGAAGCGGAGTATTGGTTTGCGGGGATCAAGGTCGTCACGGTCATCATTTTCATCGGGGTCGGCATCTTGATGATCGCCGGCATGATTGGCGGTGATCACCCGGGTTTTCGGAATTGGACCTTGGCGGACCCGGATGCCCATACGCATGCGCCGTTTGTGGGAGGGTGGACCGCCGCGCTCGCGGTTTACCTGGTCGCCGGCTTTTCGTTTCAGGGCACCGAAGGCGTCGGCATTGCCGCGGCTGAAACCGCCGATCCCCGCAAGAACGTACCCCGGGCGATTCGCTCCGTGTTCTGGCGAATTTTATTGTTCTACATTGGATCCATTTTTGTCATCGGAACGCTGATCGGCTATACGAATCCGAACTTGCTCCGCGGCGATGAAGCCCACGTGGCATTTTCGCCGTTCACCATGGTGTTTCAGCGTCTGCCGTGGGGCTATTACGCCGCCAACCTGATCAACGCCGTCATTCTTTCCTCCGTCCTCTCATGCGGCAATTCATCCTTGTATGTTGCCTCGCGAATGCTGCACGCCATGTCCCACGGCGGTAAGGCGCCGGTGATTTTCGGCCGGCTCAACCGGCGCGGGGTTCCGGTAGCGGCTCTTTGGGGCACGGGATTGGTGAGCGGGTTCGCCTTCCTCTCAAACTACATCGGCGGTCAGAAAATCTATCAGTTGCTTTACAACGCCTCGAGTTTGAGCGGATTTCTCATTTGGCTCGGTATTGCCGTGTGCCATCTGCGTTTCCGCAAGGCATGGGTCGCGCAAGGCCACAGCGTGGCGGACCTCAAGTTCAGATCCAAGTTCTATCCTTACGGTCCGTGGTTCGCAGTCGTGTTATTTGTGATCGTCTTGTTCGGCGCAAACATCGGAGTGTTTCAGGCGCCGGTCTTTTCCTGGTTCGATTTCATCAGCGGCTATCTTCTATTGCCGGGATTTCTGGCCCTCTACCTCGTCCACAAGCTGCGCTACAAGACGCGAATCGTGCCGCTGAGTCAATGCAATTTCGATTTCGATTCTTAGCTGCATGCCGGCCGCCGGGGATGCTCGCCGGTCTCGCGCACCGCAGGCATCGGCGCCGCTTAATGCATCATGATCCGATTGATGACCATGTTGTTAATTGTGTTCATCGAATTATTCATGAAGGTCCTGGCCGTTTGCTCGTTCTGCATTTTTTTCATCAGCTGATCGTTGGAATCGGCCGATGTTGCGGGTTTGGCTGCCGCGGTCTTGTTGAGGTTGTCCAGAAGCTGCTGCAGGGCCGGTTTCCACAGCGCGCGCAGTTGCTGCTGCTGCGCCAGAGGCGCCTTGGGCCACGCATCGTTGAGTTCGGCCCATTGCAGGGGTATCTCCGCCATAGCCGCCTGCTGGTCTGCTCTTAAACTGGAATAACTTGCGATCATGGGCCCGGCCACTGCGTCCCTGAACGAGCTGCCTCCCGTGAAGCTCCAGTTGTTCCCCAGCGCTTGATTCATCATGAAGCTCAGGAAGGCGACGTAGGAATCGACGACCTGCGGCCTAAGAGGCGGATTCCCGGGCGCAATCGGCTTATGCGCTGCATCATAGATGCCAAGCACCCAACGCGAGAGGTTGTTATTGGGCTGGGCCCGCATCTGTGCAAGGTACTTCGGCTGCACAGTCTGACGGACGATCTCGCGCTCCGTGACGGATTTGGAGAGCATGATTTGATCGTTGAACTGGATGACCTGCAGCGTGGAGTCGATCTCATCCTGCCTGCCGGAGAGCCACGACTGCGCCACGGCGTTGCGAAACTGTTGCTGCTGCTCGAGGCTAAGAGGGGCGTCCAGCAACCATTGAAAAAAACTGACGGCCCTTTGCACCATGTCGAACGTCAGCGGCGGGCGCCCGGCGATGGGATAGCGAAAAGCGCCGCTGGATGCGCCCGGTGGCTGCTGCGCGTATGACCCGGCCGGCAGCAAAATAAACCCGCCGATAATTCCCGCGCCGAGCACCAGCAGTTTTCTAATCCTTCTCATGGGAACCTCCCGCAAGACGTATTTGACCAGGCATGAAGCGGCTGTCACGCGATTCACGCAGGGCTCGAATCCTTGCTCCTATCGGGTTAAGCGGAAAGCGCCGGCGGACAGGCTCAGCCGGGCGACATTATTTTTACACCGTGTCTGTTGGCGACCAGCGCATCTCGTTGGTGGGGACAAATCCAAGCGACTGGTATAAGGGCCGGCCGGCATCGGAGGCATGCAGGACCACGTGGTCGCAGCCCTGGGCTGTCGCCCATTTAAGCAGGGTATCCATGAGTGCGCGCGCTATTCCCTTACCGCGAAAGTCCGGTTCGGTGTACACGTTGACCACCAATGGGACCGGTGCAGTGGTTACCGCGATGCCGTCATGCGAGATGCGCGGTAGCTGCGAATGAACGTGGGCGCCGGCACCCGCGATGACGCGATCGTTTTCCGCGATCGCCAACCAGCCGATATAAGAGCCTTCGCGCAGCAACGCGCCAAGCGCCGCGGTCGATGTCTCGAGTAATGTTATCGCGAGTGCCTCGGTCGGCACTTGACCCATATCGCAGAACATACCGACGCGGTGCCGGGCGATGACGGCAGCGTCGTTGACGGTGGCTTGACGGATGGAGTGTTTCAAGGATTCGTCGACAGCACGAACGCGGTCACGCTATTGCCCGCCGGCACGACCAGGATTCCATCGCCCGCGGCCAGGCCGGTTTGTCCTTGATAAGCCGACCCGCCCGTCGCGGGCCCGGCGATGGCCGCGCCAAGATTCTCCGTCCAGAGCTGATTACCTGTGGCGGCGTCGAGGGCATAGAGATTGCCGCTGGTTGAGCCCACGAACACGTAGCTATTGACCACGACAGCGGAAGTCGTGAGCATGCCGTCTCCCACGAAGCTCCACGCAATTTGATTGTTGCTGAGAGAAGCCGCTTGCAGGGTCGAGGCAGTCAGCGTGTAAATGCTCGTTGCAGACACAGCCGGCGGCGCGCTGTAGTTGAAGCCGCCGAGCAGCGCGCCGCTTTCCGCGTTGTAGAAATCACCGCTATAGAAACCGCTGATCGGAGCGAACAGCGTTTGACTCGCCACGACCGGCGTCTCGCCGCCGCCGCCCTCGCAACCCGTGTTGTTCGTCCAGATCACGCTGCCGTCCACGGGGCTCAGATCGAAAACCGTACAGGGCCCGGCGGTATAGAGGCCGTCGACGGTGAGCGCCGCGGAGCCGTACGTTCCCGAATAGAGCTGCCGCCGCCGCCGCCGCCACTTCCGCACGCTGCAGCCGCGGCAGTTAGCAAGACGACAATCACGATCTTCTGGACAAGGCGGAGGCGGAACTTCGCTGGCTGGATCACGGACGCTCCCTATCATTGGCGCCGGGCCCGGGCAGTTGTTGCATGCGGTTGTCGTGCGCCCGCGATAGCCGTCGGCGAAAGGAAGTGTAGCAAAGAGCCATGGGCCGCAAACGCAAAAAACCCCCACCGGCTTGCACCGATGGGGGTTCGTTTTCATCAAATTAAGAGCCTGGCAGTGACCTACTTTCACATCGACAAAGTCGACACTAGCATCGGCGCAGAGCGTTTTCACTTCCGAGTTCGAAAAGGGATCGGGTGGTTCCCACTCGCTATGGCCGCCAGGCAAACCGGTCGCAACGGGGGCTAGTCATGTCTAGCCCCCG